>PVBE010172472.1_pt1 | contig 31818 bp, 27 predicted proteins | sample 1631181 | NCBI WGS metagenome assembly PVBE01 (sample SAMN08397723, study PRJNA350692) | Marine metagenome, whole genome shotgun sequencing project. | isolation source: water | place: Pacific Ocean | collected 2012-04
AGGGAGCCGGCGAGGAGAACGCGCTGGAGCCCGACACTCTCTCCGAGACAGATGACAACCCCCAGCGGCCGACTCGCAAGCCCGCCCTGGTGCCCACCGCCCCCCGGTCCATCGCGCGCTACGACGCGCTGCAGGCCTACATCAACTCCATCCGGCGCTACCCGCTGCTCAAGCCCGACGAGGAGCACGCTCTGGCGGTGCAGTACCAGGAGACCGGCGACGTGGAGGCGGCGCGCAAGCTGGTCACGGCCAACCTGCGCCTGGTGGTCAAGATCGCCCACGAGTACCGCCGAGCCTACAAGAACCTGCTGGACTTGATCCAGGAGGGCAACATCGGCCTGATGCACGCGGTGAAAAAGTTCGATCCGTACCGCGGCGTGAAGCTGTCGTCCTATTCGGCGTGGTGGATCCGCGCTTATATCCTCAAGTTCATCCTCAACAACTGGCGCCTGGTCAAGATCGGCACCACCCAGGCGCAGCGCAAGCTGTTCTTCAACCTGCGCAAGGAGGTGGACCGGCTCAAGGCGATCGGCATCGAGCACCCCGGGCCAAAGCTGCTGGCCGAGCGGCTGGACGTCACCGAGGACGAGGTCACCTCGATGCAGAACCGGCTGGCCGCCTCGGACATGTCCCTGGACGCTCCGGTGAGCCGGGACGAAACCGGCTCGGCCACGCGCCTGGACTTCGTGCAGGAGGCAGGGGAGGGGCCGGACAAGCAGGTGGAGGACAAGGAGTTCTCCGAGCTGATGCGGGAGAAGGTGGCCACCTTCGGCATGACCCTCACCGGCCGGGACAAGGAGATCTTCGAGCTGCGCACGGTGTCTGACGAGCCGATGACGCTGCAGGAGATCGGCGACCTCTACGGCATCACCCGCGAGCGCGCGCGACAGATCGAGCGGCGCATGATGGACCGCCTGCGGGACTACCTGCGCGAGGAGTTGGGAGACGCGGTGGACGTGGCGCTGGGCAAGGTGGATTAGGTTCGGGACTGGCTGTCTTCGGAGAGCGGACCATGGCTCGCGACGGGCTGGTGAGGTGATGAGGGTGTGAGGAGAGGCGGGACGAGCGGCCGTCGGAGAGCGGACCATGGCTTGGGACGGGCTTCAAGACCAATGAAACAGGACCTGGAGTTGGCAGGGAGTAGAACGAGCCGCGCAGCGGCGAGGCAGAAGACAATGAATCAGGATCCCCTCATCTCCTCACCTCCTCACCTCCTCACCCTTCCTCGCGGGCACTGACCACCATGGGTCGTCGAGCTCCAATACAGCCCGGTACCTTGTACGTGGTAGCCACCCCCATCGGCAACCTGGAGGACATCACCCTGCGGGCTGTGCGCGTGCTGGCCGAGGTGGACCTGGTGGCCGCCGAGGACACCCGCACGGCCGGGGTGCTCCTCGGCCATCACGGCGTCTCCACCCCGACCCTCAGCCTGTACAAGGACAACGAGGCGCGCCGCGGCGCCGAGGTGGTGGCGCGCCTTCAGCAGGGCGAGGCTGTGGCCCTCATCTCCGAGGCCGGCATGCCGGGAGTCTCCGATCCGGGGGCTCGCCTGGTGGCCCGCTGCGTGGAGGCCGGCCTGCCGGTGGACGTGATCCCCGGGCCCAGCGCGGTGACCACGGCGGTGGTGCTCTCGGGCCTGCCCTCGGACGCCTTCACCTTCCTCGGATTTCTGCCGCGCAAGGGGGCGGCCCGCCGCCGGGCTCTGGCGCTCGCGGCGGAGCAGCCGCATACCGTGGCGCTCTTCGAGTCGCCGCGGCGCGCTGCCCGGACCCTGGCCGACCTGCAGGTGGTCATGGGCGGTGACCGCCCCGCGGCCCTGGTGCGCGAGATGACCAAGCTGCACCAGGAGGCGGTCCGAGGCACCCTCGAGCAGCTGGCCGCCCGCTTCGAGGAGCAGCCGCCCCGGGGAGAGGTGACCCTGGTGGTGGGCGGCGCCCCAAAGGAGCAGGAGCTCTCCGAGGCCGAGGTGGAGCGAGAGGTCGGCGAACGCCTGGCCCGGGGACAGAGCCCACGGCAGATCTCACTGGAGATGGCCTCGCTCGGCAAGCGGCGTATCTACCAGCTGGCCCTGCGCCTGAGGGCGTAGCTGGGGGGCTGGCAATTGGGTACATTTCCTGTAGAGTTGGACGCCAACCTGAAACAGCAAGTGTTTGAATGAGCCGAGGCAAGAAAAGCTCGGGCGAGTCCAAACCGGCAGAGGGCGTTTTCTCCAACCTGCTGGAGGAGGCCACTCCCGGGCCCGAGGCCATCCCCACAGCAGACGCAGCCCCGGGCGAGGTGTCCGACACCATCAACGACGAGGTGTCCGACGGAGCCGGCGATGACGACCAACGCACCGGCAACACGCTGGACGGCGTGGGCTTCACGCTGCCCTGGCCCCCGCGGCCCGCGGTGAGCAGCGCCAGCCAGGTGCAGGCCACGCGCCCGCCCACGGGGGAGACCGAGGGCCTGGCCCGGGAGATGCCGGACCTCGGGGCGCTGCCCTACGCGGCCCGCGAGGATGGCGAGCTGCGGGTGGTGCGGCTGGTCTCCTCTGCCACCGACAGCGACCTGAGCATCGAGCTGCAGCCCGGCCTGAACAGGATCGGCCGCCAGCGCAACGACAACCACATCGTGCTGGTCAGCCCGGACATCTCGCGCTTCCACGCCCAGATCGTGGTCTCGTCCGACGCCATCGAGATCACCGACCTCGAAAGCTCCAACGGTACCTTCGTCAACGGCCAGCGCGTCCAGGAGCGGAGCCTCGAGGCCGGCGACATGGTGGCCTTCTCCGACGAATTCTCCTTTCAGGTGCTCATCGATCTGCCGCTGAGCTCCCCCGAGACGTTGACCCTGTCCGAGGAGCCGGTCGAGGACACCGTGGACCGCGACACGGCGCCGGTGCACGGCACACAGGAGCCCCGGGAGGGGTGGACCCCGGACCCGATGCCGGACCTGCTCAAGGAGTCCTGGGATTCGGCGGCGGCGCCCGAAGCCGAGCCCCTGCTCCCGAGCCCGACCCCGGCCCCGGCGAGGCCTCAGCGGTCGCCCAGCGTTACGACCCGGCCCGGGCTCCAGTCGCCCCGGGAGGAGCCGCCTCAGCCCCCCGAGGACGGCCACGGGGCCACGTCGGCGCAACCGCCGCCGCCGCCGCCCACGCCGATGAACCCTGGCCGGCCCTCCGGGCCCGAGCTGGATCTGCTGCCCGAGTCCACAGATCCGCTGGAGCCCGAGGCCAACTCGCCGCTGGCGCCCGAGGCGGTCTCCGATCCCGAGCCGCCCACCGGGCTGGTGGACGAGGACACGCACCTCTCCGCGCCCGGCGTCCAGCCAGAGGGCAACCCCTCGGAGGTGGCGTTGACCATCCCCGCCTCCCAGGAGGTCGTGGAGATGGAGCGCGAGCGGCGACAGCTGGCCGTGCTCTACCAGGTGACCAAGCGCTGCCTCATGGCCAGCGACCTCGAGGAGCTGGACCGGCTGCTGATCAACGTCCTGGAGCGCATGGTCTCCTTCCAGCGAGCGTTCATCACCTACCGCCTCCAGGCGGGTGACTGGAAGCTGGTGATGTCCAAGCAGAAGTACCAGTGGGACAAGGAGGGCATCCGCCGCCTGCTGCACCTGGCCCGCCGCACCCAGCAACCCCTGGTGGTGCACAACTCTCAGGAGGAGCGCGGCCTCGGGGTGGCCGAGGACGGCCTGCCGGACACGCGCCTGCTGCTGCCGCTGTGGGCCAACGAGGTCAACATGGGGGCCGTCTTCCTGGTCTCCCAGCTGCCCAACAGCTTCGAGAGCACCACGCTGAGCTTCCTCGAGCAGTTCGCCGATGTGGCGGCCCTGGCCCTCTACAACGGCGCCAGGCTCCAGTAACACGAGGCCATGCGCGTCACCGGAGGAGAGGCCAGGGGCAGACCGCTGCGCGCGCCGCGGGGCCGCCGGACGAGGCCCACCTCCGATCGGGTGCGTGAGGCCCTCTTCTCCATCCTCGGCTCGCGTCTGGGCGACCTGTCGTCCGCCGAGGTCCTCGACCTCTACGCGGGCAGCGGAGCCCTGTGCCTGGAGGCGCTGAGCCGCGGGGCCGCCGCCGCGGTCTTCGTCGACAGCGGGCAAGGCTGCGCCCGGATCATCAAGGCCAACGCCGCCACCCTGGGCTACACCGACCGCTGCCAGGTGCTGACCATGGACGCCCTGCGGGCCACGCGGCTGCTGCAGAAACAGGGGCGCGCCTTCGACCTGCTGCTGGCCGATCCGCCCTACGACCTGGACACCGGCGCGCTGCTGCCGGCCGTGGTCCAGGGCGACCTGCTTCGCGCCGGCGGGCTGCTGGTGATGGAGCACCGCAAGGGGGCGCCCCCCGACGAGACCGCCGGACTGGCGCTGCAGCTAAACAAGCAGTACGGTGATACAGGCCTTTCAATCTACAACGTGGAAAACAGGTAAGACCTGCATGGCAAGGACAGGGATATACCCCGGATCATTCGACCCGGTCACCAACGGCCACCTGGACGTGATCAAGCGCGCGCTGCAGCTGGTGGACACCGTCGTGGTGGCCATCGTGCACAACCCGAACAAGAAGGGCTGCTTTTCGCCCGAGGAGCGGGCCGCGCTGCTGCGAGACCAGCTGGGTGACGAGCGCCGCGTGGTGGTGGACGCCTTCTCCGGGCTGCTGGTGGATTACGTACAGAGTCGGGGGGCGGGCACCATCATCAGGGGCCTGCGGGCCGTGGCCGACTTCGAGTATGAGTTCCAGATGGCGCTGATGAACCGCAGGCTGGCGCCGGACGTGGACACCATCTTCCTCATGACCGGCGAGAACCACATGTACGTCAGCTCCAGCCTGGTCAAGGAGATCGCGCGCCTGGGCGGCGACGTCAGCGAGTTCGTCCCCGACGCCGTGCGCGTGGCCCTGGAGCAGAAGGTCAGCGCGGGAAAGACTGGTTAATCCCGCGCCCGCGCGCCGATCTGATCGTCCACCTGCACGCTGTCGGCGTTGTCATCGAGGTAGGCGATGGTGCGCACCAACCGGCGGATGCGGCGCTTCTGCTGCCGCTCCAGATCGATGAACCTCACGCCCATGCCGGGGTTGAGGTTGCTGAAGTCGCCCGGGCGGAACGAGTTGATCCAGATGACCTCTCCCTCGGCCTCCAGGACGACCTCGTCATCGGGCAGGGTGAAGCGCATGTTCAGCTGCGTACCCGGCGGCTCGGGGTTCATGGTGCGGATGAAAATCCCGAGCGCGCTGATGTCCGTGATGTAGGCGAAGAGGAAGGTGTCCTCGCAGGCGTAGTCCACCTCGAGGTTGATCAAGATGCGCTGCGCCTTGCGGCGTTCCCGCCCCGTGGGGCTCTGCGTCTTTGCCCTGTTTTCGCTGTCCATGACCAGACCCGTTGCTGTGAACGGGGCTGTCTTAACCCAGGTCAGCCGGCGGCTTCAAGAGGAAATCAGAACGAAGGTGAGCAGCGGCGCAGGCGCGCCGGCTGGCGGGGCCAAAACCCCGATCTCTACTTGACGCGGACGCGGCCGAGGTTGACGCGGTTGACCCCGTCGTGGTGGGCCGGGTCGGTGAGCTTCAGCCGCTGGGAGCCGAGCCAGAACCCCATGTACATCGTGTAGGTCCCCGAGGGGGTGGTGATGATCGGGATCTCCACGTCGTGGGGATCGACGATGTAGTCCCCCGGCATCCAGTACTCGGTGGGGAACTTGCCGCCCAGCGGTTTGTGGTCGCCGTGGAAGCGGCTTGCCGGCTGGTCGAAGTGGACGAAGATCTTGTACTGCGAGGGCATGCTGCCGAGGACCTTGAAGTACAGCTTGAGCTGGAACTTGCCGCCGCGCCGCACCTCGTCCTTGACGTCGTAGCCCAGAAGCTGAACGCGGTTTTCGAAGTTCGGCTTGATCACCTTGCCTTCCTTGTTCCGTATCAGCTTGCCGGGCTTCGGCGCGGTGCTCAGTACGTACTTGCGCAGCGGGTTGCGGTCCTTCTTGCACGCCTTCTGGCCGAGCTTGTTGGAGAGGATGAGGAACTGGGAGCTGCGATCGTCCAGCACGTAGTAGGTGATCTTGCGCTGGCGCGCCTCCTTGTCGATGGGGGCCAGCTGATGCGCGGGCACCAGGACGAACCAGCGCTTGGGCTTTTTCAGGTGCTGAAACAGCTGCTCGGTGCTGTGGATCGCCTTGACCTTGCCGTTGTTGTAGTAGGCCGCGCCCTTGCCCGAGACCTGGTACTGCGCCAGGGCCTCGTTGCCCGTGCGGCAGCGGTGGAAGGTCTGAAACAGCGCCTTGTTGGACAGGTGCAGGCTCAGCTGCGGCGTGAGATAGAAGGAGCACCAGCCGGCGAAGACCAGCGCAACGAGGCCAGTGGCGATGTGCATGTGGCGGTTGTTGGGCCCCACCACCAAACGCGCCACGTCTCCAAGGCGGTCCAGCAGCCCGGCCAGCTTCCGCGCCACTCGCCCGGCGAAGGTGTCGCTGAAGTTGCGCCCGATGGGGGCGGGCGCGCCGCCGAGAGAGAAGAACATCAACAGGGCCAGCAGGATGCCGAAGACCCGCATCTCGGTCTTGATCTTGAGCTCGATGGGATACTTGGCGTGCTCCACCAGGTGAGCGAAGGCCAGGCCGTCGGGGTTCATGAAGTAGTCCTGCTGGATCACCAGGATCAGCCCCGCGGCCACCAGACCCCAGAAGCGGTGTACGACGCTGCGGGCGGTCCAGATGTCGTAGATCAACACCCCCACGGCCATGGCGGCCCAGGGCATGGCCGGGTACCTGACCTTGCCCAGGTAGCCGAGCCAGAGGGAAGAGACCACGTAGCCGCCCACGGTGAGCGAGAGGATCAACATCTTGATGAAGGCGCCGCGATCCCGGCTGGCCGCCTCGCGGGCCTGGGCCAGGACGAAGGTGCCGAGGGCCACCGGCAGCAGGGCGAACCAGGGGTAGAAGCCGAAGCCGAAGCTCTTGAAGATGGTCTCGAAGGTCGGGGGAGCGTCCAGCCGGCGGAAGATGCCGCCCAGCACCATGAACTTGGTCCCCTTGAACATCAGCAGCATGACAACGATGACCAGCGCCGAGGCGCCGAGCATGATGGCCAGGTTCTTGGTCGCGGACCGCACCGCGTCGCCCAGGGTCGGCACCGGCGGCTCGGGCTCCGCCTGCTCCTCGGCCATCAGGGCCTCGAGGTCCACGTCGTAGCCCGGGTTGGTGTCCTCCACCGGGTCGTCGTCCAGGCCCGCGTCGTCGTCCTCTTCTTCCTCCTCTTCCGCCTTGCTGGCGGGCTCGGAGGCGCTGTCCCGGTACGGATGAGCCTTGTCCCTTGGCCGCTCCTCGGTGGACGCCACGCGCTCGCGGGCCTCGTCCTCGCTTTCTTCCTCGTCTTCTTCCTCGTCCCCTTCCTCTTCCTCTTCCTCGTCCTCTTCTTTTTCCTCGTCGTCCTTTTCGGCCTCTTCCTCGTCGCCAGCCTTTTCCTCGGCCTCCTCCTTCTCCGGCTCCACCGGATCGTCCTCCCCGTCCTCCTCATCCTCTGGCTTATTTTCCACCACCCGGTCCGGCGTGCGCCAGCTCAGCGCCACGGCCACGCCCACCGCCACCAGCGGAAACAGCGTACCGAGCAGCAGCCCCCGGGAGAGGAAGCCGGCCACGAGGCCCACGCCCGCGATGGTCAGATCCACCGGGCAGCGCTTGCCGCTGGCGGGCCAGATGTAGGCCGCCATGCCTCCCGCGGCTGCAAGCAGGCTGGCGTAATAGATCACGTCGCTGCTCAGCTGACGGCACTGGAAGAGGAAGACCGGGGCCGTGGCCAGCACAAGGGCGCAGGCCAGGCCGGCGCGCTCGTCGAAGAGGCGGCGCCCCACGCGATAGGCCAGCAGCAGCGTGAGGATGCCGATGAGGGCCAGGGGCAGGCGCCCGGCCAGCTCGTTGACGCCGAACAGCTTGAAGCCGAGGGCGACCATCCAGACGTACAACGGCGGTCGCGCGTTGAACTTGCCGTCGAAGGTGACGTCCCACAGGCCGCCCTTCTTGGCGGCCTGGCCGGTGGCGGCCTTGGCCTCCGCGGCGCCAGTGTCGGGTTCAATCAATTCCTGAGCCACGTCGGCGTCCCGAATCTCGATGGGGTCCCACAAACCGTAGGAGCCGAGCATCGGCAGGAACAACGCGCAACCCAGAACCAGGGGTATTATCCAATAGTATTTCTTAGGCACAATGGCCGCGAATCTACTTAAGGTGTAGAGGGGATGCAATAGTTTTTGGCCCAATCCGGCATCGACTGATCTCGACGCGATGTTCCTCACTGTGTTAACAAGGTCCCATGGATTCACCAGGGGATCCCACGGTAATCATCGGCGGGGGGCTGACTGGCATCTCGACGGCCCTACACCTGCGGCACCCCTACGTGGTGCTGGAGCGTGAGCACGAGATGGGGGGATTGGCCCGCACGGACCACAAGCAGGGGTACTGGTTTGACCGCACGGGGCACTGGTTGCACCTGCGGGATCCGGGCATCCGGGAGCTGGTCACCGGCCTGATGGGCGATGAGCTGGTGTCGGTGGACCGCGTGGCCCGCATCTACTCCCACGGCGTGCACACCCGCTACCCCTTCCAGGCCAACCTCCACGGCCTGCCGCCCGGGGTGGTCAACGAGTGCCTGATGGGGTTCGTCCACACCCTGCTCCAGCGCGGGGACGAGGCGCCTCGCAACTTCGAGGAGTACATCCAGCATCACTTCGGCGACGGCATCGCCCGCCACTTCATGGTGCCGTACAACAGCAAATTGTGGGGGGTGCACCCCCGGGAGATCACCAGCGCCTGGTGCCAGCGCTTCGTGCCGATCCCCGACCCGGAGCAGGTGGTGGCCGGCGCGGTGGGGGCCAACCCACCCGAGATGGGCTACAACATCAGCTTCCTCTATCCACGCCAGGGCGGCATCCAGACCATGACCCGGGCCCTGGCCGGCCAGCTCGATCCGGCGAGCGTGCGGACCCACGCCGCCGTGGAGGCCGTGGACACCACCCGCCGCACGGTGAGCGCCGGGGGCGAGGACCTGCCGTATCACGCCCTGGTCTCGTCGGCGCCGCTGCCCGAGCTGCTGGCCATGCTGCGCCCCGAGCCTCCCGACGAGGTGCTGGAGGCCGCCGGCTGGCTGCGGGCCACGCCGGTCAGGTACCTCGACGTCGGCAGCCGCACGAGGCCGGCCCAGGACTACCACTGGGTCTACGTGCCCGAGGAGCGCCTGCCCTTCTACCGCGTGGGGATCTACTCCAACGCCGTGGAGAGCATGGCCCCGCCCGGGGGATCCAGCCTCTACGTCGAGCTGGCCAGCCGCACCCCGGCGGCCGACCCCCAGGCAGAGATCGCCGACGCCCTGGCCGCCCTGGTGGAGGCCGGCGCGCTGACCTCGACGGACGACGTGGTGGTGGCCGACCTGCGCGAGATCGAGCACGCCTACGTGGTCTTCGACGACAACTACGAGGAGGCCCTGGGCAGGATATTCCCCTACCTGGAGCAGCAGCGAATCTACTCCCGTGGTCGCTACGGGAGCTGGATCTACAACTCCATGGAGGACAGCCTCATCGCCGGCAGGGAGGTGGCTGAGCTGATCAACAAGCTGCCGGCAGGCGAGGGAGCATGAGCACGAACAACCACGGCGACCGCATCGCCTCCAAGCTCGAGCCCGGCGAGGCGCCGGACGGCTCCAGCAAGGCCCCCATGCTCAGCGCCGTGATCCCGGTGTACAACGAGGAGGGGATCATCGTGTCGTCGGTGCACAGCCTGCGCGAGAAGCTGGGCGGGCTCAAGCTGAGCTACGAGATCCTGCTGGCCGAAAACGGCAGCAGCGACCGCACCGTCGAGCTTTGCCGCGAGCTCAAGGCCAAGTACCCCGAGGTGGACTACTTCTCCATCGGCAGGCCGAACTACGGCGCGGCCCTCAAGGAGGGGATCCTGCGCGCCCGGGGCAAGGTGGTGGTCTGCGACGAGATCGACCTGGGCGACCTCGACTTCTACGAGCGAGCCCTGGACCGCATCCTCAACGGCGACGCCGACATGGTGGTCGGATCCAAGGTGCTGGCCGGCGCCGAGGACACCCGCCCCATGGTGCGGCACATCGCCACGGCGGCCTACAACACCATGCTGCGCGTGCTGTTCCATTTCCACGGCACGGACACCCACGGCATGAAGGCCATCCGGCGCGACGTGCTGGTGGGCACCGCCGGCCGCTGCGTGGTGGACAAGGACGTCTTCGCCAGCGAGCTGGTCATGCGCGCCGAGCAGGAGCGGCACCCGGTGGTTGAGATCCCGGTGCGCGTGGTGGAGATTCGCGCGCCCTCGATCAACCTCTTCCGCCGTGTGCCCAACGTGCTCAAGAACCTGGCACACCTGTACTATGTGATGAGAATCCTGGAGTAGGGCGGCCAGCGGTCAGCGGTCAGCGGTCAGCGGTCAGCCAGGGGGCACGCTGATTTCAGTTGCATGGAGACAATCCTCGTCAGACTATCGGCAGGTCAGGTACCAAGCTAATTGACTGCTAGCTGAAAGCTGAAAGCTGAAAGCTGAAAGCTCCAAGGGATATGTCAAAGAAGCTCTGCTCCATCAGCGTCGATCTGGATCCGTTGACCGCGTACTACAAGATCCACGGGCTGGGCGACCCGCCGCGCCTGCTGCGCTACACCATCCTGCGCAACGCGCTGCCGCGCTTCGAGGAGCTGTTCGCCGAGGCCGACGTGCCGGCCACCTTCTTCGTCGTGGGCCAGGAGCTGGAGCGCAGCGAGGAGGCGCAGATCCTGCGCCGCATGGTCGACGCGGGCCACGAGCTGGCCAACCACACCTACACCCACCCCTACGATCTGAACCTGCTGCCGGAGCAGGTCATCGACGCCGAGGTGCGCCGGGGCCACGACGCCATCGCCAACCTGGTGGGCAAGGAGCACGCGCCCACCGGCTTTCGCTCGCCGGGCTACGGCATCAACGCCAGGGTGCTGGAGGTGCTGTGCAACCACGGCTACCGCTACGACAGCTCGATGTTCCCCTCGCCGCCCTACTACATGGCCAAGATCGCGGTCATCGCCGGCATGGCCCTGCGCGGGCGACACTCGCGGTCCATCATCGGCGATCCGCGCACCCAGCTCTGCCCGCCCGATCCCTACCGCCCCGACGTGGAGCGGCCCTGGGCCCGGGGACAGGCGCCCCTGGTGGAGCTGCCCGTGGCGGTGCTGCCCCTGAGCCGCATCCCGGCCATCGGCACCCTGGTGGCCACCAGCCCCAGCTGGATGCGCCGCTTCCTGCTGCGCGGCATGGAGCGCCGACCCTTCTTCAACTTCGAGCTCCACGGCATCGACCTGGCCGACGCCGTGGCCGACCGCATCCCCACCGAGCTTGCCGGCCGCCAGCCCGATCTGCGCGTGCCCTTCGCCGACAAGCGCCGCATCTTCGTCGAGACGATCCAGGAGCTCAAGGCGAGCTACCGCTTCGTCACCCTGTCCGAGACGGCGTCCATCATGCAGCGCGAGGGAAAGATCTAGCCAATCCCCGAGCGGTCGCCCCAAAAGCTGAAAGCTGACAGCCCAAAGCTGAAAGCTAGCTATAGCTAGCCGAGCATCTCCTCGACCACCTCCCGCACCAGGTCGGGATCGAACGGCTTGTAGAGCACCCGGTTCGGCACGCGATTGAGGAACTCGGCTACCTGGGGCATGAAGTCGTTGCCGGTGATGTAGACCACGCGCTTGAGCACGTCGGGCCGGTGCTCCTTGGCCCACATGTGCAGGTCGATGCCCGTGACCTCCGGCATGAGGATGTCGCAGAAGATCAGATCGAAGCGGGCGTCGTCCAGCTCCAGCAGCTTGCGCGCCTCCACGCCCGACGTCACAACCACCACCTTGTAGTCCTGGCGCAGCTGGCGGGCCAGCGCGGCGCCGATGGTGGGCTCGTCGTCCACCACCATCACCGTTCGGCGAGACGGCGTCTCCTCGTCGTCCAGTTCGGTGTACTCCGGCAGCTCGTCATCGGAGTCGCTGTTTTCCACCGGCAGGCGCACGATGAAGCAGGAGCCCTGACCGAGCTCGCTGTCCACCTCGATTGTCCCCCGGGCCGCGGTGACGATGTTGTGGCAGATGGTCAGGCCGAGGCCGAGGCCCGCGCCGGGCTGCTTGGTGCTGAAGAAGGGCTCGAAGACACGCCCCAGCTGCGCCGGCGGGATGCCCCGCCCCGTGTCGCACACCTCAACTACCACGTGGTCGCCGTCCCCGCGAGTGCTGACGCGGATCTCGTTGCCCGCGATGTCGCCCTCCTTGATCGCGGCGGCGGCGTTGAGCAGCAGGTTGAGGAAGACCTGGGAGATGTGCCCCTCGTTGATCACCACGTCGGGGATGTCGCCGTAGTCCCGCACCACCTGGGCCCGGTACTTGATCTCCGTGACCGCCATGCTGATGGCGGTGTCCATGGCCCGGTTGATCGAGAGCGGCGCCGGCACCACGTCCGACGTGGTGGAGAAGGTCCGCAGATCGCGCACGATGTCGCGCACGCGGCGGGCCCCCTCCTTGGCCTCCACCGCCTGGTCCATCATGTCTTGCAGCATCTCCGGGTTGGCCAGCAACTTGGCGTCGCCCAGCGCATCGGCCACCGCCTTCGGGTCGCCGGCGTCCACCAGGCGCTGGTGGCAGCGGCTGAAGGCGGCGGTGAGGCGCGGCAGGTCCTCGGCCAGGCTCTCCACGTTGAGCAGCACGTAGGACAGCGGGTTGTTGATCTCGTGGGCCACGCCCGCGGCCAACATGCCCACCGAGGACATGCGGTCCGAAAGCGCCAGCTTGGCTTGCACCTGCTTGCGCTCGGTGATGTCGGAGAAGGTGGTCATGACGTGGGTCACCTCCCCGCTGTCGGCGCGGATCTCCGCGGCGTGGAACTCGGCGGGGAAGGTGGTGCCGTCCTGGCGCAGCAGGCGGTACTCCACGGTCCTGGTCTCCTTGGCCTTGCCCTCGGAGATGGTCATCAGGTTTTTGGTCGCGCGGGGCCTGTCCTCCGGCGCGAAGAGGTCCATGGCGCTCATGCCGACCATCTGCTCCGGGTGTTCGAAGCCGTGATGACGGGCCGCCTGCCAGTTGGCCTTGATGATCCCGCCATCCAGATCGGTGAGCGCGATGCCCTCGGGCGAGGTCTCCACCAGGGTGCGGTACATCGCCTCGCTCTCGTGCAGGGCGGCCTGGGTCGCCAGGCGCGAGACCGCCGTGCCAAGCTGCATGGCGGCGATCTCCAGTACCTCCACCAGGCGGGCGTGGATCCGCCCCTTGTCCTTACTGCCCACGTGGATCAGCCCCACCACGTCGTCGCCCACCTTCACCGGGGCCATGGCCAGCGACTCGCTGCGGAACCGCTGGCACGGATCGCAGACCTTGTTTCGCTCGCCGTCGTTGAGCGTGGAGACGTAGTGCGAGGTGCTGTTGAAGAAGATGACGCCGCCCGGGGACGGCAGCAGATCCCGGGATCCGAGCTGGCCGCGGAGCATGTCCCGGCAGATGCTGGTGCCGGGGGCGTGCTCCAGGGCGCAGGTCACCGGACAGCGGTTGAAGCCAACGAAGACCTTGTGGGCCAGGTCGCCGTCCTTACCCATCACCGCGACGCTGGCCGCCTCGCACCCGGAGTGCAGCTGCAGCTCCTCGAGGTAGTCCTCGAGCAGGGAGTCCATGCCGGAGTGGCCGGTTGCGATCTCGAGAAAGGAATAGGACAGCTTGAGCGCCGCCTCGGCTCGCTCGCGATCCTCCACCTCGGCCTGGAGCTTGCGGTTGGACTCCTCCAGCTCGGCGGTGCGCTCGCTGACCTTGAGCTCCAGCTGGTTGTACGCCTTCTGCAGCTCCTCCTCGGCCATCTTGCGGCTGAAAAAGCGCGGCACCTGGTAATTGGCCGCGGCCTCCTTCAGCTCCGGGTGGTCCTCGAGGTACAACCCCACGCGCCCATCGACCCGCTCCGGCGGGGCCATGATGAAGCGGCAGGCGTCGTCTCCCTTGGCGCGACAGGAGATCTCGGCCGACACCAGCTCCACGCCGAAGCTCTGCTCGCACCAGCCGGAGGAGTAGCCGGCGTTCATCACGCAAACCGCGTGGTCCACCCGCTTGCCCGAGCGGAGCCATGCGTCGGCCTCGAAGGAGTAGGGGTGGTCGTAGATCAGGCAGAAGTCATCGTCCGGGGTGGGGGTGCTCTCGGCCGAGATGTCGACGAAGGCCCAGCCGCAGTGGGCGAAGTGGATCGGCCCGGCGGAGAGCCGCTCGATGGGATCCTCCACGCCGGTGGACGTATGGAAGCTGCGGGCGTCGGCCAGGCCCATGGCGTGGGCCATGTCGAACAGCAGGCTGCGGGCCACCACCATGGCCTGTTCGGGGTTCTGGCCGGAGTAAATGTCCCGCACCATCTCGAAAAACTCCACCGACATGGACGAGGCGCGCACCAGCACGTAGCGCTGACCGAAGATCTCGATGGAGCCCTCGGTGGGGTCCTCGCGCCGCTCGGCGAAGTAGGTGCGGACATACTCCTGCGCCTTGAGGAAGATTGCCTCGAACTGCTGCGGAATCTTGACGGTGTTCAGCATCTCCCCTCGCTGACGGTGGGCTGGTCCATGAGAGAAGAATTATAGGGAAAATTATCTATCAGCGCGAATTCTAATAATCTCCCGCCGGGAGAGGAAAGTGGTTGACAGCCAGCAGGTGAAATCCAATATTAGGCGGCCGCCGCGTGGGCGGCACAGACTATTCGTTAGCAGGAGACTTAAAGCCATGGCCAAGAATACACCTCTGCAGCAGGTCACCGAGCAGCACGGTGGCAAAGAAAAGCTCGTGGACAAGCTGATGGGGATGGTGGACCGCGGTGACGAGTCCAAGGAAGAGCTCAAAGGCAGGCTGTTGTCGGCGCCCAACTCCAAGCTGCTGCGGCTCCACGCCGTGATGAGCGAGATCAAGGATCAGTTCGGCGACAAGGAGAAGCTGGTCGACGCTCTGCTGGAGCTGATGAACCGCTCCAAGGACAAGGACTACCGCGACAAGCTGGAGACCTTCTCGCCCAGCCGTCTGATGGACATGTACCAGTCCTGGAAGAACAAGGGCAAGGCGGCCTGATCTCCGATCCCCTGTTCCCCATCCCCCTGCCCCTGGTATAGTGCCGCCCGTGCTACTCGCGCGCGTAGTCGGTAACGTCTGGGGGGCCAGGAAAGCGGAGAGCCTTGAGGGGTACCGCCTGCTCGTGGTGCGCCCGCTGACCGCGCGGCCTGCCGACGCCACGGCGGGACGCCGTGAGGTGGAGGTGGACGCAGACGACCCCCGACTGGAGCAGGCGCCCAAAACCCTCGTGGCGGTGGACCGCCTCGGCGCCGGGCCGGGAGAGCTGGTGCTCGTGGCTCACGGCAGCCGCTGCCGCGACATCGCGCTGGGCCCCACCGTCTCCACCAAGGAGCTGGTCATCGCCATCGTCGACCGGGCACAGGTTGAGGTGGGCGCGTGATCCTCGGCAAGGTCACGGGCACGGTCTGGGCCACCCGCAAGGACGCCCGGCTGGAGCGGCACAAGCTGCTGCTGGTGCGACCCTATGCCTACTACAACCCGACCCACGACACCGAACTGCTGGTGGCCGTGGACATGGTGGACGCCGGCGTCGGCGACGACGTGGTGGTCTGCCTCGGCTCGCCAGCTCGCTGGTCCCTGGGCGCGGTGAACCTGCCCGTGGACGCCGCGGTGATGGGCGTGGTGGACCGCTGCCAGCTGCAGGCCTCGGCGGAGCTCGCGTTCCTCGGCGACCAGGAGCCCAGGGGGGTGGACTGGATATGACCCGGGGCGAGGTCATCGGACAGGTCTGGGGCACCCGACGCGCGGCCGGGCTGGACGGGCGCAAGCTGCTGCTGGTGGCCGTGGAGCAGTCGGACCGCGTGATCTGCTGCGTCGACACCCTGGACGCCGGGGTGGGCGATACGGTGCTGGTGAGCTGGGGTAGCGGCGCGCGCAACGTGCTGCAGCCCGGACCGCACAACCGCCACCTGCTGTGCGACGCGGCGGTGAGCCTGGTGGTGGACGGCAGCAACACCCTGGACAAGGAAGAGACCCATGACGATTAACCGCAGAGCACGCAGAGACCGCAGAGTAGAAAATGGGAATGCCCTGCGTTCCGCGCTCTCTGCAGTTGAATCGGAGATCGGAGTGAGCAGATGTTTATCGGACGTGTAGTCGGCAGCGTCTGGGCCACGGTCAAGTGGCCCGAGGTGCACGGCCTCAAGCTGCTCACCGTGCAGCCCTACCACCTGTCGGATCTGGACGAGCACGGGGCGAGCCCGCCGTCCTGCGCCGACCTGGTGGTCTGCGCTGACGTGCTCGGCGCCGGCGTGGGCGAGGACGTGGTCATCGCCTACGGACACGCAGCCCGCGTCGCGCTGCAGGAGGCCCTCGGGCCGGACGAAAAACCCTCCCACCCGGTGGACGCCGCGGTGGTGGCCATCGTGGACAGCTTCGATGTCCACAAAGAGGCATAGATGAACGACAAACAGCTCGATCAAGTCACCCGGGCCGTCATCGACGCCGTGGGCCAACGGCTCCACAGCTCGGACCCCGACGTCATGGAGGTGGTGGTGCGTGAGGTGGTCTCGGCCATGTCCGGCACCACCGAGGTGCCGCCGCCGTCCACCCCGCCGCCCCCGGGCCAGTCCGCGTCGCAATCCGACGCTCCGCCGCCCATGCCCGCGGCCCCCGCCGGCAGCGGCAACCGCGCCGTGGTCACCACCACGGGCCCGAACCAGAAGGGCGTGCTCGGCAGCATCGCGACCCAGATCGCCGAGGCGGGCGGCGACATCCACGATGTGAGCCAGACCATCGTCGCCGGCTTCTTCACCATGATCATGTTGGTGGACACCGACGGCCTCAACGTGCCGTTTTCCACCTTCAAGGAGCAGCTGCTGGCCACCAGCGAGCAGCACGGCATCCACACGGTGGTGATGCACGAGCGGGTGCTCCACGCCATGCAGCGGGTGTAAGCCATGCGTTATCACAGCGAGGAGATCACCGAGATCCTCCGCATGGTGGAGAGCGAGCACCTCGACATCCGCACCGTCACCATGGGCATCTCGCTGCGCGGCGCCATCAGCCAGGACCTGGACCGCACCTGCGCCAACCTGCGCGAAAAAATACTGCACCACGCCCAGGGGCTGGTCTGCACCTGCGAGAAGGTGGAGCAGGAGTTCGGCGTGCCGATCACCAACAAGCGCCTGTCGGTGACCCCCGCGGCGCTGGTGGCCGAGGCCAGCGGCGCCGACAGCTTCGTGCCGGTGGCCCAGGCCATGGACGGCGCGGCCACCGAGGTCGGGGTGGACTACATCGGCGGCTTCTCCGCCCTGGTGGAAAAGGGCATGACCCGGGGGGATCGGGTGCTGATCAACTCCATCCCCGAGGCCCTGGCGGCCACCAGCCGCGTCTGCTCTTCGATCAACGTGGCCACGTCGCGGGCCGGCATCAACATGAACGCCATCTTGATCATGGGCCAGCGGATCAAGGAGCTGGCGGCGCTGACCGCGGACGCCGGCGGCATCGGCAACGCCCGCCTGGTGACGTTTGCCAACATCCCCGAGGACAACCCGTTCATCGCCGGGGCGATGCACGGCGTGGGCGAGCCCGACCTGGTGATCAACGTGGGCGTCTCGGGGCCCGGGGTGGTGCTCTCTGCTTTGCGGCGGCGGCTGGAGGAGAAGCCGAACTGCTCCATGGGCGATCTGGCCGAGATCATCAAGCGCACCGCCTTCAAGGTCACCCGCGCCGGCGAGCTCATCGGCCGCGAGGTGGTGCGGCGCCTGGGCCCGCCCGCCCGCTTCGGCGTGGTCGACCTGTCCCTGGCGCCCACCCCGGCCATCGGCGACTCGGTGGCCGAGATCCTCGAGTCCATGGGCCTGGCAAAGACCGGCGCCCACGGCACCACCGCAGCCCTGGCGCTGATGACCGACGCGGTGAAAAAAGGCGGCGTCATGGCCTCGTCCTATGTCGGCGGCCTCTCCGGCGCCTTCATCCCGGTGAGCGAGGACCAGGGCATGATCGACGCGGCGGCCTGCGGCGCGCTGACTTTGGAAAAGCTCGAGGCGATGACCGCGGTCTGCTCCGTGGGCCTGGACATGGTGGCCGTACCCGGCGACACGCCGGCCGAGACGATCAGCGCCATCATCGCTGACGAGATCGCCATCGGCGTGATGAACACCAAGACCACGGCGGTGCGCATCCTGCCGGTGCCGGGCAAAAAGGCCGGCGAGAGCTACGACTACGGCGGCCTGCTCGGCACGGCCCAGGTGCAGGCGGTGAACCCCTACAGCCCGGCCGACTTCATTTTACGAGGGGGGAGGATCCCGGCGCCGCTGACTGCGGTTCGGAACTAGGGGAGTTGGTGCGGGCTACGGGTTGCAGGGCTTCTTGTAGGTCAGCACGACCTTGAACCGATCGTAAGGTTGGCACCCCCCACCAAAGCACCAAAGATGGCAACCCACATGTATTCGCCTTGGATTCTCATCTGGAGCTTGCCGTTTTTGATCGAAGAGGCAGGGAAGCTGAACGTCTTGAGGTCTCCGTCGTCATAGGGGCAGTACCGGCTACCGTAGTGTGTGCCCTGGACTACCCCCCATGTCGAGACTACGGCGCTCTTGGCTGGGCCGCTGATGTAGATGGCCGCATTGATGTTGCTCTTGGCCTCCGGGAGATTGGCAAAGTTGAACGTGGAGGTGCCGTTTGTTTTCCTACTTGCAGTCACTGTGTGATCGCAGATCGCGCTGCACTTGCCAGCCTTGCAGAAACCATTGCCCTTGCAGACATTTCCGCAGCCTCCACAGTTCTTGTTGTCCGTGAGCACATCGACGCCCTTGCCCGAGCACAAGGACGCGGTGGTGGGACAGGTGCACTTGCCTGAGACACACTTGGCGACTGAGTCACACTTGTTGCCGCAGGCGCCGCAGTTGTCGTCGTCCGTGAGCAGTTCGGTGCACTTCTGTGAGCAGTTGGTGGTGCCGTACTTGCACGCGCTGAGGCACTTGCCCCCGCCACAAACGAACCCTGAAGCGCACTTGGTGCCGCAGGCGCCGCAGTTCTTCGGATCGTTCTGGAGGAACGTACAGGTGCCCGAGCAGTTCTTCAGGCCGGTCTGGCAGCTCACGGAGCACTTGCCCCCGGTGCAGACCTCGCCGGCCTTGCAGGCGGTGCCGCAGGCGCCACAGCTGGAGTTGTCGGTCATCAGGTTGGTGCAGGTGCCCGTGCAATCCGTGAGCCCGTTCTGGCAGGAGAGGGAGCACTTGCCCGAGGAGCAGACCTGGCCGGCCTGGCAGGCGGTGCTGCAGGCGCCGCAGTTGAACACATCGCTTTGGGTGTTGGCGCAGGTGCCGCCGCAGTTTTTGAGGCCCTTTTGGCACGACAGCGCGCACGTGCCGGACGAGCAGACCTCGCCGACCTTGCAGGCGGTGCCGCAGGCGCCGCAGTTGAACACGTCGGTCTGGGTGTTGGCGCAGGTGCCCGAGCAGTTGGTCAGCCCGGACTGGCAGCTCAGCGAGCACTTGCTCGCGGCGCATACCTGCCCGGCGGTGCAGGCCTTGCCGCAGGTGCCGCAGTTGGAGAGGTCCGCCTTGACGTTGGTGCAGGTGCCCTTGCAGTCGGTGAGCCCGGTCTGGCACGACAGCGCACACTTGCCCGACGAGCAGACCTGGCCGGCGGCGCACTTGGTGCCGCAGGCACCGCAGTTGAATACGTCGCTGTCGGTGTTGGCGCAGGTGCCGCCGCAGTTTTTGAGACCCTTTTGGCACGACAGCGCGCACGTGCCGGACGAGCAGACCTCGCCGACCTTGCACTTGGTGCCGCAGGCGCCGCAGTTGTAGACGTCGGTCTGGGTGTTGGCGCAGGTGCCGGTGCAGTTGGTCAGCCCGGTCTGGCAGCTCAGCGAGCACTTGCCGGCGGAGCAGGCCTCGCCCGGCTTGCAGGTGGTGCCACAGGCGCCGCAGTTTTTCAGGTCGGTGTCGGTGTTGACGCAGGTGCTGTTGCAGGCGCTCAGCCCGGTCTGGCACGAGAGCGCGCAGGTGCCGGCAGAGCAGACCTCGCCGGCCTTACACTTGGTGCCGCAGGCGCCGCAGCTGGCCAGATCCGACTGCAGGTCCACGCACTTGCCGCTGCACTCGCTGAGTCCCTTTTGGCAGGAGAGCGTGCACCAGCCGCCGGAGCAGACCTGGCCGGCATTGCAGGCGTTGCCGCAAATGCCGCAGTTGGCGGCGTCGGTCTTCGGGTTGGCGCAGGTGCCGCTGCAGTTCTTGAGCCCCTTTTGGCAGGAGAGCGAGCACTTGCCGGCGGAGCAGGCCTCGCCGGCCTTGCAGGTGGTGCCGCAGGCGCCGCAGTTGGCGGCGTCGGTCTGGACGTTGACGCAGGTGCTGTCGCAGACCGTCAGCCCCTTTTGGCACGACAGCGCGCACGTGCCGGTGGAGCAGACCTCGCCCGCCTTGCACGCGGTGCCGCAGGCGCCACAGTTTTTGAGGTCCGACTTCGTATCGGCGCAGGTGCCGTTGCAGTTCTGCAGCCCCTGCTGGCACGAGAGCGCGCACTTGCCCGCGGAACAGACCTGGCCCACCTTGCACTTGGTGTCACAGGCGCTGCAGTTGTGGATGTCGGTCTGGGTGTTGACGCAGGTGCCGCCGCAGGTGGAGAGCCCGGTGGGGCAGGAGAGGGCGCAGGTGCTGGCCGAGCAGACCTCGCCGGCCTTGCAGGCGGTGCCGCAGGCGCCGCAGTTGCTGAAGTCGGAGCTGAGGTTGGCACACTTGCCGCTGCACTCGGACAGCCCGCTCTGGCAGCTCAGAGCGCACTTGCCGGCGGAGCAGACCTGGCCCACCTCGCAGGCGTTGCCGCAGGTGCCTCAATTTTTCAGGTCCTTTTTGACGTCGGCGCAGGTGCCCTTGCAGTCGGTGAGCCCGGACTGGCACGACAGCGCGCACTTGCCGGCCGAGCAGACCTCGCCGGCCGCGCAGGCGCTGTCGCAGGCGCCGCAGTTGCTCACGTCGCTGAGCAGGTCGGCGCACTTGCCGCTGCAGTTGGTCATGCTGGCCTGGCAGCTCAGGGAGCACTTGCCGGCGGAGCAGACCTGGCCGGACTTGCACTTGGTACCGCAGGCGCCGCAGTCGTGGTGATCTCGCTGCAGATCGGCGCAGCGGGCCTCCAGGGATCCGGCGGCGGCGCAGAAGGACTGCGACGCGGGGCAGACGACCCCGCACGTGCCGGCAGAGCACACCTCTCCGGTTGCGCACTGGACGCCGCAGCCTCCACAGTTGGCCCGGTCGTTCTGCGTGTCCACGCAGGAAAAGTCGCACTCGGTCTGCTTGGCCGGGCACGGGCTCGGGTCATCGTCGCACCCGGCGGTCGCGGCCGCGAGCAGAATGGTCAGGCCGATACAACTAACGTTTGACAAACATGTGTCTTTCCTCCCTTTGGTCCGTCACTTCAATTGTGAATTGGGGCTTCCCTCGAGGGTGTCTATCGGCGACGCTGACCAGCGCTTAAGTGGATCTTGAATATTTGTCGTGTAATTCCCGCGGCATCGGGGATTCCCCCATGCCGGGCGATGCCGCTGGGGCCCTGCCCGGGGGGGCTCTCTTCATCACCCACTTGACTCAGCCCGGGACCGCGCCTATATGTTGTGGCCCGGTGTGGTACCCGGAGTGGCTGTGGAGGCCCCGTACCGACACCGGAAAAACCCACCGCCCCGTTGGGCGGCGCACGGCAGGCAGTAAGGAACTATTCAAAGAATGCACAAGCTTGTAATTGTCGAGTCACCGACCAAGGCCAAGACCATCCGCGGCTTTCTGCCGACCGGCTACCGCGTCGAGGCCAGCATGGGCCACGTCCGCGATCTGCCGTCGTCGGCCAGCGAGGTGCCGAAGAAGGTCAAGGGCGAAGACTGGGCCCGCCTCGGGGTCAACGTCGAGAAGGACTTCGAGCCCCTCTACGTCGTCCCCAAGACCAAGAAGGACACGGTCAAAAACCTCAAGAAGCTGCTCAAGGACGCCGACGAGCTCCTGCTCGCGACAGACGAGGATCGCGAAGGAGAGAGCATCGGCTGGCACCTGCTGGCGGTGCTCAACCCGAAGGTGCCGGTCAAGCGCATGGTGTTCCACGAGATCACCAAGGAGGCGATAAAGAAGGCCCTGGAGTCGCCGCGCGAGGTCAACATGAACCTCGTGCACGCCCAGGAGGCCCGGCGTATCCTCGACCGGCTGGTGGGCTACACCCTCTCTCCGCTGTTGTGGAAGAAGATCGCCCCCAAGCTGTCGGCCGGCCGCGTGCAGAGCGTGGCCGTGCGGCTGCTGGTGCAGCGCGAGCGCGAGCGGCGCGCCTTCCGCAAGGCGACCTATCACGATCTGAAGGCCTTCCTCACCAAGCGCCCCGACCAGGCCGATCATCACTTCGAGGCCCAGCTCCACTCGGTGGGCGGCAAGCGCCTGGCCACGGGCCGGGACTTCGAGGAGACCACCGGCAAGCTGGCCCCGGGCAAGGACCTGCTGCTGCTGAGCCCTGATGACTGCAAGCAGCTGATGGACCAGCTCAACGCCAGCCCCTGGCGCGTGGCGGAGAAGGAGGAGAAGACCTCCAGCCGCACGCCGTATCCGCCGTTTACCACGGCCACCCTGCAGATGGAGGCCAACCGCAAGCTCGGCCTCAGCGCGGGCGATACGATGAAGGTGGCCCAGCGCCTGTACGAGCGCGGCTACATCACCTACATGCGTACCGACTCGGTGAACCTCTCCGACGAGGCGATCACTGCGGCGCAGCGGCGCATCATCGATCTGTACGGCACCGACTACCTCAACCCGAAGCCGCGGCGCTACAAGACCAAGTCCAAGGGCGCCCAGGAGGCCCACGAGGCGATCCGACCCTCGGGCAAGGAGATGCTGCCGGCGGACGACCTGCCCCTGGACGGCCGCGAGCGGAAGCTCTACGACCTGATCTGGAAGCGCTCCATCGCGACCCAGATGGTGCCGGCCCAGCTCCGCTTCACCACGCTGATGGTGGGCGCGGCCGACGCGCTGTTCCGCACCAGCGGGCGCAAGGTGGAGTTCCCTGGCTTCTTCCGCGCCTACGTGGAGGGTAAGGACGACCCCGAGGCGGCCCTGGAGCACCAGGAGGTGCCGCTGCCCGACCTGCAGAAGGGCGACGAGGTGGACTGCCGGGATCTCAAGGCTCAGGACCATGAGACCAAGCCGCCGGCGCGCTACACCGAGGCCACCCTGGTCAAGGCCCTGGAGGCCGCGGGCATCGGCCGGCCGAGCACCTACGCCACCATCATCAACACCGTCATCTCCCGGCGCTACGTCATCCGTAACCGCAAGGAGCTGGTGCCGACGTTCACCGCTTTCTCCGTGACCTGGATGTTGGAGAACCACTTCAACCACCTGGTGGATCCGCACTTCACCGCGGGCATGGAGCAGAAGCTGGACGACATCGCCGCCGGCGAAGCGCAGTGGGTGGACTTCCTCGAGCAGTTTTACCTCTCGGAGGAGGGGCTGGCCACGCAGGTGCAGGAGAAGGAGGCGTCGGTGGATCCGCGGACCATCGTCGCCGTGCGCCTCGACGAGCACGACGCCGAGGTGCGTATCGGCCAGTTCGGCCCGTTCTTGCTCTGGGAGCAAAACGGCGAGCGGGTCACCACCAGCCTGCCCCCGGACATCCCGCCGGCCGACCTGTCGGCGGACATGATCAACCGCCTGATGAGCCAGAAGAACGACGGCCCTGAGAAGCTGGCGGATGATCCCGAGACGGGCCTGCCGATCTACCTCAAGGTCGGGCCCTACGGCCCCTACGTCCAGCTGGGCGAGGACAGCAAGAACGGCAAAAAGCCGAAGCGGATCAGCCTGCTCAAGGGCATGGAGCTGGACGAGGTGGACGGCGCGCTGGCCATGAAGCTGCTGGCGCTGCCGCGCAACCTGGGCAAGCACCCCGAGACCAACAAGGTGGTCAAGGCCAGCGTCGGGCGCTTCGGCCCGTACATCCTGCACGACAAAAAGTACGTCAGCATCAAGGAGCCCAACAGCGTGCTGGACATCGAGCTGGACCAGGCGGTGGCGCTCATCGCCGCCGCGCCGGCCAAGCGGGCGTCCAACAAGAAGGTGCTCAAGGACCTCGGCGAGCATCCCGAGGACAAAAAAGCGCTCCGGGTGATGGACGGGCGCTACGGCCCGTACGTCAACCATGGCCGGGTCAACGCCACGCTGCCCAAGGACCAGGAGCCCACCGAGGTGACCCTGGAGCTGGCGCTGGAGCTGTTGGCCGCCAAGAAATCCAAGAAAAAGAAAAAGAAGCCCAAGGCCAAACCCAAGGCCAAGGCCAAAAGCAAGTAACCCCACCGAGGTGGGGGCCGCGCGGGTTACGCCCGCAACCAAGGAGGATTGAAAATGACCGAGATCGTGGAAATCTCAGCTCGCGAGATCCTTGACTCCAGAGGAAACCCCACCGTGGAGGTGGAGGTCTACACGTCTTCCGGCGCCATGGGCCGCGCGGCGGTGCCCTCGGGCGCCTCCACCGGGCAGCACGAGGCCCTCGAGCTGCGCGACGGTGACGAGGAGCGCTTCCTCGGCAAGGGCGTGCTCAAGGCTGTGGAGAACGTCACCGAGAAGATCTTCCCCAGCGTCGTCGGCATGGAGGTCACCGACCAGGTGGCCGTGGACATGGCGATGAAGGAGCTTGACGGCACCCCGACCAAGTCCAACCTCGGCGCCAACGCCATGCTCGGCGTCTCCCTGGCCACCGCCCGGGCCGCCGCCGACTTCCTCGGCCTGCCGCTCTACCGCTACCTCGGCGGCGTCAACGCCCGCCGCCTGCCGGTGCCGCTGATGAACATCGTCAACGGCGGCTCCCACGCCGACAACAACGTCGACATCCAGGAGTTCATGGTCGTGCCCTTCGGCTTCGCCGACTTCGACGAGGCCCTGCGCGCCGGCGCGGAGATCTTTCACAACCTGAAGAAGGTGCTCAAGGGCAAGGGCCTCAACACCGCAGTGGGCGACGAGGGCGGCTTCGCCCCGAACCTCGAGAGCAACGAGGCGGCGCTCAAGTGCGTGATGGAGGCCATCGAAAAGACCCCGTACAAGGCGGGCTCGCAGATCGCCATCGCCCTGGACCCGGCCGCCAGCGAGTTCTACGCCGACGGCAAGTACCAGCTCAAGGGCGACGACAAGGAGCTGACCTCGGAAGAGATGGTGGGGTACTGGGCCGACCTGGCCGAGCGCTACCCCATCGTCAGCATCGAGGACGGCATGCACGAGGAGGACTGGGACGGCTTCGTTGCGCTCAACAAGCGCATCGGCGACCGCGTGCAGCTGGTGGGCGACGACCTGTTCGTGACCAACGTCGAGCGCATCTCCCGTGGCATCGAGCTCAAGGCGGCCAACTCCGTGCTGGTCAAGGTCAACCAGATCGGCACCCTGACCGAGACCCTGGAGTCGGTGCGCATGGCCCACCGCGAGGGCTGGACCACCATCATCAGCCACCGCAGCGGTGAGACCGAGGACGCCTTCATCTCAGACCTGGTGGTGGCCACCGGCTCCGGCCAGATCAAGACCGGCTCGGCGTCTCGCTCGGACCGCATCGCCAAGTACAACCAGCTGCTGCGCATCGGCGACGAGCTGGCCGCGGACGCCCTGTTCGCGGGCAAGGACGCCTTCCGCGTGGGCTTCTTCGACTAGGCCCATGGCCAGCGAAGAGGAACGCCCCCTCGATCCCTCGGAGCGCGAGCTCAGCGAAGAGGCTGACGCGGAGGAGCCAGGGGAGGTCAACCCGGAGGAGCTCTCACCCGAGGAGCTGGACCGGCAGATCACCCACTGTCCCCACTGCGGCGAGGAGCGCCAGGAGGAGGACTTCGGCGGCCGCTTCTGCAGCACGTGTGGGCTGTCAGTCTGGAAGTACGCGGGCGACGACGAGGGTGGCGAGGAGGAAGAGAGCGAGGAGGACAAGGTACGCTGCCGCTTCTGCGGCGTCTACGGCGTGCCGCCGCGCTGTACCCAGTGCGGCCACGTGATGAGCTATTAGCGATGGGCGACCCCCCGGACTTTGACAGCCCCCGGGAGGTGATGGTGAGCGTCCGGGTGACTCACGAGGACGTGGACAAGATGGGGGTGGCTCGCTACGACAACTTCCTGCGCTGGTTCCAGCGGGGTCGTGAGGGCTACGTCGACGACCTGCCCGACGCGGTGCGGGAGATGGCGGCCGAGGGGTTCCAGCTGCCCGTGACCGAGAGCTACGCTCGCTACCGTGACCAGGCGCTACACGATGACGCGCTGCACGTCTTCACCTGCCTCACCTCCATGGACCGCGATCAGGCCCGCTTCGGCTACCGCGTGCTCCGCGAGGAGGACGACGTGGTGGTGGCCGAGGGGTACACGGTGCACGCCTGCGCCGGGCCCAGCGGGCGCCGCATGCGCTTTTCGCAGAAGCTCCAGGGCCTGCTGCGGCACAAGCAGCTGAGGCTGGACGGGTAGAGCGCTCCCGGCGGGACTCTAAAACCGCAGCCGCACCTTTGTCACCGACCCCGGCTTGACCGTGACGCTGCGCGTGGCGTTGATGCCGTTGGGGTTTTCGAAGCGCAGCCTGTGGGTTCCGGCGGGCAGCCGCACCCGGGCCAGGGGGGTGATGCCGAGCTGCCGGCTGCCGAGGAAGACCTTGGTCCAGGGGATGGTGGTGACGTTGATCTGTCCGTAGCGCGTCCGCCTGGGCCGTGGCGCCGGGGCAGGGGAGGGCGCGGCGCGGGCGTCCGGCCGCCGGGCGAGCTTTTGCCGGCGGGGCCTGCGCTTCTTGCGCGTGGAGCGCGCCGGCGGCGGATCGACCTCGGGCTCGGGCTCCGGCTCGGGATCCGGGCGCCTGAGCGCCACCACCTCGCCCTGACCAGCCCGTCGCCTGAGCACCAGGCTCACGCGGAAGACCTTGCCCGGCTCGAGCTGGACCACGTGGGCGCGGTCCTCGTAACCGGGCATGGAGGCCAGGATGGTGTGGGTCCCGGGGCGCAGGCGCTTCTCCACCGGGGTGATGCCCGACAACGTCGTGCCGTCCACCTTGACGGATGCGCCGGGGGGGCTGCTGGTGATCACGAGCCGGCTGGCTCGCGGCGCCGCCTGATCCGGCTCCGCCTTGCTGACCGTCGGGCGTTTGGCCGCTGCCTCGTCGCCGCTGGTGTCCCTCGCCGGGCGGCCGCCGGGCACCGACAACAGGTAGCCCACGAGCACCCCCGCCACCACCACGCCCACCGCCAAAACCGCCAGCAGCGCCCGGGACACCCTGGACGGGGGCGGCGGCGGAGGCGCGGGCGTGGCCTCGGGCACCTCCTGCTGTGACGTGCGGGCCGCGTGGAGGTCCCGGGTGGCCGTGGGCTCCTCGGCGGCGGGCGCCGGCCGAGCGCCCTGGGGCACGGTGGCGTCCTCATCGGAGACGGCCTGCTCGGGATCGGTGTGGATCGACAGGATCTGTGCGCTCTCCAGGGCCTCGGTGGGCTCTCGCGCCAGGGAGTCCGGCGTGTGCTGGATGATGTGCCCCGAGACCTCCGTTGGCCCGTCATGCGGCGCAGGCGTCAACGGCTCCAGGTCTTCGGGGCGGAGCTGCTGCACGTCGCCGGCGAGGGCCGTGCCGAGGAGCTTGTGCGGATCCTCCACCCGGGCCGTGCCCGCCGGCGCGTCCGCCGTGCCCCTGGGTGCGTCGAGCCGGGCCCCCTCCGGGCGCGAGCTCTTGTAGTGCTCCTTGAAGTACTCCCCGAGCAGCACGGAGTTGCTCATACGGCTGGCCGAGCGGAGGTACTCCTCGAGGTCGAGCTGCATCTCGGCCGCGGCGCCGTAGCGGTCCTCACGCCGCTGCGCCAGGGCCTTGTCGATGATCTGCACCAGCCGCTCGGGGAGCGGCTCGCCGTCCCGGGCAGGCGTCGGGACCTGGGCCTTGCGGATGGCGTACATCGCCTGCACCGCGTCGGTGCGCGGGAAGAGCGAGCTGCCGGTGCACAGCTCGTAGAGTACGATGCCCGCGGAGAAGAGGTCCGAGCGCCGGTCGAGGCGCTTGCCCTCCACCTGCTCGGGCGACATGTAGGAGAACTTGCCGCGCACGATGCCGGGCTGGGTACGCTCCACGTGGTCCACCACCTTGGCGATGCCGAAGTCGAGGATCTTGACCGCCCCGTCGAAGGAGACCAGCACGTTCTGGGGGCTGATGTCCCGGTGCACCAGGCCCAGAGGCTTGCCCTCGCCGGACTCCAGGTTATGGGCGTAGTGCAGGGCCGCGCAGACGTCGGCCACGACGCGGGCCGCGTGCTCCAGGGGCAGCGGCTTGATCGCTCCCCCCATGACCACCACGCTGAGGTCCACGCCGTTGATGTACTCCATGGCGATGAAGTAGGTGCCCTCGGCCTCGCCGAACTCATAGATGTGGGCGATGTTCGGGTGGCTGATCTGGGCCGCCAGCCGGGCCTCGTCCATGAACATCTGGGTGAACTGCGGGATGTCAGCCAGGTGCGGCAGGATCCGCTTGAGCGCCACGGTGCGCTCGAACCCTTCGGGGCCCTTCTGGGTGGCAAGGAAGACCTCGGCCATGCCGCCGCGGGCGAGGCGGCGCGTCAGGCGGTACTTGCCGAATGGGATGCCGAGGCTCATGGACAGTATGACAACATAACATGACAGGTCTTGGCCACGGCGGCTTCTGATATACTCCCTCGATGGTGCGCCCCCTGGTCATCGCCGCGATGTTGTCGATCCTCGCGGCCTGCGACGACACCGCCGTGCAGCTGGTCTTTCACTCACGGCTGCGCATCCCGGAGGAGCTGGACGCCATGTGCCTGCAGGTGGCGGCCGCCAAGGACGTGGTCTTCGCCCGGCGCTACCCGATGTCGTCCTCCGACGCGGGCCGCGCCCACTCCATCACGGTGGCCGCCGGCGAGCAGAGCTCGACCCAGTTCGAGTTCATGCTCCGCGGAGAGCTGCGAGGGCAGCAGGTGGCCTGGCACCGTCAGACGGTGATCTTCGGCGCGGGGGCCCAGACGAGGGATGTCTACGTGGACCACTGCGGCGGGGCCAAGGGCACGGGCAACTTCGTCGCCGGCGGCCGACTGACCAGCGGCGCCGGGTCGGCGGTGGCGGCCATGCCGGTGGCCTACTCCGCGGGCCAAATCGTGGTCAGCTGGCCGTCGACCACGAAGCGCTTCGCCCGGCTCGACGGCACGGTGCACCAGATCCCCGGCACCCTGCCCGTGGTCAGCGGCACCGTACGCCGCGCGCTGACCGTGGACCTGGACGGTGACTGTGACCTGGACCTGGTGCTGCTGCACAGCAAGGGGCCCGCGGTCTGGCTCAACGACGGCAACGGCGCCCTGCAGACCTCGCCGTCCGCGCTGCCGGTGAGCGGCGACTTTGTTGACGGCGAGGCCGCGGACCTGGACGGCGACGGCCTGGCGGACCTGATGCTGGTGTCGTCCGGCAAGGTGGCGCTGCTGCTGTCGGACACCCTCAAGCCCGGCACCTTCCGCGACGCGTCCAAGCAGCTGCCGGCCACCGGGCTGGACCAGGCCACGGCCGTGGCCATCGGGCACCTGGACGGCAACGCCCACCTGGACGTCATCGTCGCCCGGGGCGGCAGCCAGGCCGCCACCAACACGATCCTCTACAACGACACGGCCGGCCTGGCCCGCTTCAGCAGGGCCGGCACGCAGCTGACGCTCAAGGAGCGCACGTCGGCCGTGGCCGCGGCCGACCTGACCGGTGACGGGCTGGCCGAGCTGATCATCGGCGACGCCGCCGCCTCCACCACGATCTACTCCCCCAACCTGCAGAAGAAGCTGACCAAGGTGTTCACGGTGCCGAACAGCTCCGCCGGGGGCGTGCTGGACATCCTGGCCGCCGACCTGGACAACGACTGCGACGTCGACCTGGTACTGGCGCGCCAGGCGGGCGTGCGCGTGCTGCTCAACAAGGGCAAGGACAAGCAGGGGCGACCCACATTTTCGGAGCCCAAGCTGGGCGGCGCGGCGCTGCCCGCCACCAACCTGGCCGCGGCGGACATTACCGGCGACGGGCTGCTGGACCTGGCGCTCGGCGGAGACAAGATCGGTGCGAACTGGCTACAACAAAAGTAGGACGGCGCTCCTCCTCGGCCTGCTGGCCCTGCTCGTCGGCGCTCCCGCCGGCGCAGCCACCGTGGCCCAGTCCCTGGCCCGCGCCCGGACCCAGTACCGCGAGCTGGAGTACGAAAAGGTCATCACCCTGACCCGTGCCGTTGTGGGCGACAGCCGCTCATCCATGGAACAACGCGTGGAGGCGCTGGAGCTGCTCGGTCTGTCGTCGCTGATCCTCGGTCGCGAGAAGAAGGCGCGGGAGGCCTTCGTGCGGCTGCTGCGCATTCGGCCCGAGCACCGGCTGCGCGATCCCAGCGGCTCACCCAAGCTGCGCACCTTCTTCCGCAAGGTGCGCGACGCCTTGCCGCCACCGGCCAGTCCGCCGACCCTGCGCCTGCTGCCTCCCGGCGAGACGGTCGCCGGCGCGCGGGTCAAGATCAAGGCCACGCTGGCCAACCTCCGCTGGGCCGATCACATCGGCCTGCTGCGCTGGCGCAAGACGGGCGAGACCTCCTGGAGGTCCACCCCGGCGCGGCCCGAGGGCGCCGCCCTCTCTGCCAACCTGCTGCTGCCCAGGTCGTCGTCGGGCTACCGCCTGGAGTACTACATGGCAATCCACGACACCGACGGCATCCAGGTCATCGCCGCCGGCTCCTCGAGCACCCCGGAGGAGATGACCGTCAAGGGCAAGTCGTCCTCATCGCTGGTCCGCAGCTGGTGGCTCTGGACCGCCGTGGGTCTGGTGGTGGTGGCGGGCGCCACTGTGGGCATCGTGGCCCTGGCGTCGCAGGAGGCGCCCAGGGGGAACATGCACCCGGGGGTGATCCAGCTGCCCTGAGCTACTGGCTTTCAGCTTTCAGCTTTCAGCTTTGGGTGTAGATCTGCTACTGAGCATAATGCGAGCCGCCCTTGGGGAAGCACGGAGGACCAGCGTACGAGGACAGGACAGTCGCTGTCGGTTTACCCGTCTAGCTCCAGGAGCCAGCCCACCGCATCGGCGTAGTCCACAGGAAAGAAGCCGTCCCAGCCGGCACGCCCCGTCTCTGCTGTGATCTCCAGGGCATCTTGCTCTGTCACCAGCGTCTCCACCGGGCTGTCATCCAGCACCACCGGCGACCGCTGTTGCAGGATCCTGAACCCGGCCGGAGTAAAGAACACGAGATTGTCCTCTTGCCGTGTCACCTTGTATCCCCCCTCGTGAACGGCGCGGTGGTGAAATGAACAGAGCAGGGTCAGGTTGTCCAGATCGGTGGGCCCGCCCCTGGCCCAGTGTTTGACGTGATGAAGGTGCAGGTATCCGCGGCTTTCGCAACCGGGGAACTGGCAGAGGCCCTCGTCCCGCATGCGCACCGCCCGCTCCAGAGCCGCGCCTGCGCGGCGCCGGCTGCGCCCGAGGTGCAGCTTGCATCCTTGTGCTTCGTGTTTGCATCCATCTTCTGCCTGTTCGCACGTGGAATCGTGCACCTCGATCATTGGTGCGTCACTGGTCAGCCGTCGAAGCGCGCCGGTCCTCGGGTCCTGTCGGACCCTTGCGGGATGAAGCAGCGGCGCGCAGGTGAAGCACCAATGCCACCTTCAAGTTCACAGCGTCCCTGCTGATCGTCATCACGAAGGACCGACTCATCCACATGGACCAGCACCTGGTAGGAGCTGGTGCGGGCCTTTCCCGCACGCTGGGCAAGTCCCGCGTCCAGGGCCGCACACGCGACCTCGCCCATGGCGTCGCACAGACGTTGACCTGGCTCGGCGCTGTCTTCGCCGCCA
>PVBE010869551.1_pt1 | contig 31818 bp, 23 predicted proteins | sample 1631181 | NCBI WGS metagenome assembly PVBE01 (sample SAMN08397723, study PRJNA350692) | Marine metagenome, whole genome shotgun sequencing project. | isolation source: water | place: Pacific Ocean | collected 2012-04
CAGACTCCCGGCGCCCGCCGGGGTCATCAACTATCGGCGGCTTTGGCCCGCCGGCCTCACCGGTTTCCCCAATCAACCTAGCTGACCGCCGGCGTCACCGCCAGGAGGGTGTTGCTGATACCAACAGCACTATGCAGTGAACACGTATTAACATAACCCACGTACGACGGTAAACAGCAACCAAGCACCTGAACGCCTCCAAAACCTACCGCCAAGCGATGATAGCTTGACTTTGTTGCTATAGTAGTCTAGAATCCCCCACACTCACAGGCTGGGCTAGGCTGTGATGGAAACCATCGAGAAAACAGATAACTCTGTGCCCATACTATTATGTTTTCGGTTGTTAGTTAGGATCTCGGACCGAATCGACTGAAGGAGTGCGCGCCCCTCGTAGACCAGAGCGCGGCTCAGACCAGGCCAACCGCAATGGAGGAATAGCTATGTCAAGGCACCCCCGGTTGAATCGTTGGACTCTTCTTCCCTTGGTAGCCGCGTTGCTGTTGCTGATCAGCGTGGCGTGTGGCGCGAGCGCCACGGCAACTCCCACCGTGAGAGAAGTGATAGTGGAACGAACAGTGGAAGTGCCGGTGGATGTGGAGAGAACCGTAGTCGTGGAGAGGACGGTGCAGGTGCCGGTGGATGTGGAGAGAACCGTAGTCGTGGAGAAGACGGTCGTCGTCGAGAGGACCGTCGTCGTCCGCCCCACCAATACCCCGCGGCCCCGCCCCACCCCGGTCCCCACCGTCGATCCGATAGCGGCTCAAGCCGGCGGACACGTCCGGATGGCCGCCTACGCCGACACCAAGGACTGGGACCCCACTGGGTCCGGCTCCCTCTCGGCCGTCATAGCCTATTCCCAGCTGTATAACCAGGTCGTCCAGTTTGACACCACTGATGTCAACAAAGTGGTTTGCGACCTGTGCACCAGCTGGGACATCACCAACGCCGGCCAGACCTTTACCTTTAAGCTGGCTGACGACGCCAGGTGGCAGGACGGAGTTGACCTTACCGCCGATGACGTGGTGTTCATGCTTTCCCGGTACATGAACCCCGAGACATCCATGGGCCGCTCCGGCCTCTTCCGGAACTACACCAAGCCCGTGGAAGACGACGGCGTAAAGCGCATCGACGACACGACGGTGGAGTTCAACCTCCAATTCCCGTCCGGTGCGTTCATCAAGTTCTTGGCGCTGGACTACGCCAAGATTCTGCCCAAGCACCTGCTGGAGCAGGGGATTGACCTGAACCAGGGAGAAAACGTCATTGAGCACAGGTCCGGCTCCGGTCCCTTCGTCCTAGAGGAGTACAAGCGCGGCAACCTGTACGCTGTGTCCAAGAACCAGGACTACTTCAAGCCGGGCCGGCCCTTCGTTGACTCGATCGACCACTTTATCATCACCGACGCCGGTACCCTTATCGCCCAGTTCAAGGCCGGCCAGGTAGACATGATGAACGGCGGTTTCTCGAGCTTGACGGCGACCGAATACCTTCAGTTGGACGCTGATACCGTAGGCAGCAGCCGCGGCCATATCGTCGCTCACCGGCTTGGCGGCACCCAGAACATGGGCTTCATGATCAACATACTGAAGGAGCCCTTCACCGACCCCAGAATCCGCAAGGCAATTTACCTGGCCATAGACCGGCAGCAGATCAACAGCATAATGTTGGATGACACCGGTGACACTCCATGCCCGATGATGGGTATGGGCTACAGCTTCGACGAATGCCTGGCCTGGCCTGGTATCCGGTCCAAGGATACCGCGGGCGGCGAGGAAGACATTGCGTACGCGAAGCAGTTGATGGAGGAAGCCGGGTTCGCCGACGGGTTTGAAACCCATTTCGACGCCCGGATGACCGGCAAGTACGACGAGTTCTGCCAGGTCATCAAGCAGCAGTTGAAGGACACGCTGGGCATCACCGGCGATATCACCTCCCACGAGAGCGCCGCCGGGTACGCTCTGTACGGCACTTCCCGGCCAGAGGGAGTCGTCGGGGACTGGCAACTGTCCTGCCAGGCTGAGGGTATGACGATCATCGACGCCGACGCCCTGATGGGTGGCGTCTACCTGACCGGAGGCACCCGGAACTACACCAACTGGGAACCCGCCTTCATACGTGAGAAGTATGAGTTGCAGAAGGTCGAGCAGGACGTGGACGTGCGCCGGGATATCCTGAAGGAGATCGAGGACTGGCTGGTCCCCACGGACGTTAACGACCTGAGCAAAGGCTACTCGGACAACCACTGGGTCACTCAAGTTTGGGCCAACTTCTTCCAGATGGTCCACGAGGATATCAAGGGCTATAACCCGGCCAACTCGGTCCAAAACGGGTTCAAGCACGAAGACATCTGGCTGGACCGGTAGATACCTAGCACACTACCTCGGAGCAGAACCGAGAATAGAGGCCTGCCCTGGGAAACCGGGGCAGGCCGAATAATTGCTCCAGCCAGCGAAACTGGATCGGTTGGTGGGATTCAAGTTGGCCGGCTGGTGGTGAGGCACAACAAGTAATAGCACTACGAAGGATTTGGGCCGGGCTAGAATGCGACAATACGCAGCGAAACGGGTAGCGCTCTTCTTACCGACGGTTCTTCTGATCACCTTAATCGTCTTCGTGGTCATGCGCTTGATTCCGGGGGACCCGGCTCTGGCCATACTTAGCGAGGGCGATGCCGAGTACACCCAGGAAGACCTGGCAAAGCTACGCGTGGAGTTGGGCACTGACTCCAACATAGCAGTCCAGTACGCCAAATGGATGCGGGGCGTGGTTCACTTGGATTTCGGCGACTCCCTGTGGTTTAAAGCACCCGTCATGACGGAGCTAAAAGAGCGTATCCCGGTGACCCTGGAACTGGCGGTCATGGCCCTCATAATGTCCGTGATCATAGCCGTTCCCTTTGGGATCATCTCGGCGATCAAACCCGAGGGCTTGGTCGACTACGGGGCCCGCATCTTCACCCTGGTGGGGATCGCGGTGCCCAATTTCATCGTGGCGGTGGGGCTGATCCTCATCCTGGTCCGTTTCGGCGGGCTGCCGCCGCTGGGATACGAGAAGCCGTGGGACGCCCCCATGACCAACCTGCACCAGTTGATCTTCCCGGCGTTGTCGTTGGCGCTGTACAACATGGCGTTCATCGCCCGGGTGACCCGGTCCTCGATGATGGAGATCCTGAGAGAGGACTACATGAGAACGGCCCGGTCCAAGGGATTGGGAGAGCGGGTGGTGGTGGTGCGGCACGGGCTGAAAAATGCGATCTTGCCGATCCTGACCGTGTCCGGGTGGCAGTTCGGACGGCTATTCGGCGGGACCGTGGTAATTGAGACCATCTTCCTGATACCGGGTATGGGAAGGATTCTGATTGAGGCTGTCTTTCATCGGGACTACCCACTGATTCAGGCGGAGATAGTTATTATCGGTGTTGCCATCGTGACGATCAATCTTTTGGTGGACCTGTTGTACGGCCTGCTGGACCCGCGGATACGTTATGCCTAGACGGCCCGGTATCGGGACAGCGGCCCCCGGCGTCATGCCCCGTCCTCGCTGCGGATGTTGATGAACCCGCCCGCGCATTTTCGGCGCGGAGGCTGGAGGACGGGTGGATCACTAGACCAATAGGTAAGCGGCGGATAGATGCAAGTGTACAGAACCGAGGGAGGGGCCCAAATCGAGGAACAGGCTCGGATTCAACCCAAGCCGGTAGGTGCGGGCGCGCTACTGGCCGGGTTAGCGAGTTTTTCCCGGAAGAAACCGCTGGGGGCAGCCGGTGCGGTGGTGGTTATATTGATCATCACCATTGGGGTCCTGGGCAGGTGGGCCGACGTGACGCCCCATGACCCCAAAGCAATAGGTTTGGGGGCTAAATTCATGGGTCCCGGTGGTGACCTGTTCCTAGGCACCGACCAACTGGGAAGAGACACCGTGAGCCGGCTGATGTTCGGCGCCTGGATCTCCATGAAAGTGGCGGTAGTCAGCGTGCTGGTGGGCATTACCTCGGGTACGCTGATCGGTGTCTTCAGCGCCTACTCAGGAGGGAAAGCTGACCTTATTATCCAACGGGTGGTGGACGCGCTGATGGGCTTTCCCCCCATCATCCTGGCCCTGGGGCTGATGGCGGCGTTGGGGGCATCGGACCGGAACGTAATCATTGCGCTGACGGCCATATTCATACCGGGCGCGACCCGGGTGATCCGGTCCCAGGCGCTGAGCATCAAAGAGTTGGACTACATGCTGGCGGCGCGGGCCATCGGGGCCACTTCAGGCCGAATCGTGCTGCGGCACATGCTGCCCAACGTGGCGGCGACCTACATCGTGCTGGTGACCGTCAGCGTGGGCTTCGCCATCGTCGTGGAGGCATCTCTCAGCTTCCTGGGCGTGGGCATCCCGCCGGACGTTCCAACTTGGGGCGGCATGCTTCAGACCGGCCGGCAGTACATCGACACCCAGGCCTGGCTGGCCATACCGCCGATGATCGCCATAGGATTGGTCGTTTTCTCGGTCAACTTCCTGGGCGACGCCCTGCGCGACGTGCTGGATCCGAAGCTGAGGGGCCGCTAGGGGCAACCGTCGCCCTCCAAGCCGGGCACTTCCCAAGGTGAAGCGCCGCCCGGCTTGGTGGTTTAGCGGCGGTGTTCGAAAAGGGCAACCGGCAAACGGCGGCCCATAAGCATCTGACCCTCTCAAGCTTTCTGCCCGGACCGGCACGGCCCGGGCCTTCCTCCTCTCTGACGGACGGGCCTCGAATGCGGGCCTGCGAACCGTCATCACCTGAAGGGAGCCAATAGACCCAGACTCCCGGCGCCCGCCGGGGTCATCAACTATCGGCGGCTTTGGCCCGCCGGCCTCACCGGTTTCCCCAATCAACCTAGCTGACCGCCGGCGTCACCGCCAGGAGGGTGTTGCTGATACCAACCATATGATGGGCTAAACACGCATCATTTGGTTGTTGTCGCGACGGCTATCGGTAACCGACCCTCGAACGCGTACCAAAAACCTTCGCAAACCCGTGCTAGCTTGACTTCCCAGCTATTGTGAGCTGGACTGCCCGAGAATCTCCATCTAGCTTGCAGACAGTAACTTCTGGGCAATATTCTGAATCATGATAATCGGCCCTGGGCAAGCAAGCGGAACGCCGAACTACGTTGCTCAAAGCACGTGAACCGTAACATGTAGCAGATGTTAGGTACGCCTATCGTAGACGCGACGACAGGCGATAACTAGTCCAACTACAACGAAGGAGTAGCTATGCTCAGGCACCGAGGGTTGAATCGATGGACTCTTCTTCCCATGATAGCGGCGTTGCTATTAGTGATCTCTGCGGCGTGTGGTGGGGGCGCCACGGCGACTCCCATCGTCAGGGAGGTGGTGGTGGAACGAACGGTGGAAGTGCCAGTGGAAGTGCCGGTGGATGTGGAGAGGACCGTGGTCGTGGAGAGGACGGTGGAAGTGCCGGTGGACGTGGAAAGGACGGTCATCGTTGAGAGGACCGTCCTTATCCGCCCGACCACTACCCCCGTGCCGGTGGCCACGCCGGTTCCCACGATTGATCCAAACCTAGCCAAATACGGCGGGAACATCCAGATGTCGGCCTACGCCGACACCAGGGACTGGGACCCTCTTGGTTCCTCCTCCCTCTCCAGCGTCAAGTCCTACTCCCAACTGTACAATCAGATCGTCCAGCCCGACACGACGGATACCGTCAAGATAATTTGCGACCTGTGCAGCAGTTGGGACATATCCAACGGCGGCCAAACCTTCAGCTTCAAGATTCGCGACGGCGTCAAGTGGCAGGACGGGGAAGATCTTACCGCGGATGACGTGGTTTACGGCCTGGCACGGTACATGAACCCTGAGGTGTCCATCGGCCGCTCGGGCCTCTTCCGGAACTACGCCTTGCCGGTTGAAGAAGGCGGCATCAAGCTCGTCGGCGACGATACCGTAGAGTTCAACCTTACCTTCGCCTCCGGGGCCTTCATCAAATTCCTGGCCCTGAACTACGTCAAGGTCTTGCCCAAGCACCTGCTGGAGCAGGGGATTGACCTGAACCAGGCGGAGAACGTCATTGAGCACAAGTCCGGCTCCGGCCCCTTCATATTGGATGAGTACAAGCGGGGCAATGTGTACGCCGTATCCAGGAACCCCAACTACTTCAAAGAAGGGCGGCCCTACTTTAACGGTATCGACCACTTCATCATCGTGGACTCGGGCACCGTTATCGCCCAGTTCAAGGGGGGCCAGTTGGACATGGCCAACAGCTCTCAATCAAACCTGACTCCGACCGAAAACATGCAGTTGGACCAGGACACGATTGGCGCTCGTAACGGCCATGTGATCTCTTACGAGCTTCCCCCCAGCTTCAACGTAATGTTCATGATGAACCGGAAGGCGGAGCCCTTCACCGACCTCCGAGTTCGCAAGGCCATATACCTGGCCCTGGACCGGCAGCAGATCAACAGCTTGCTGCAAGACGATACCGCCGCCATTCCATGTCCCATGATGGGCATGGGCTATACCTACGACGATTGTCTGACTTGGCCCGGTCTCCGGCCCAAGGACACCCCGGGCGGGCAGGCGGACATCGCCGAGGCGAAGCGGCTAATGGCTGAGGCCGGGTTCCCCGATGGGTTCAGCACCAAGTTCGACGCCCGGCAAGTAGCTGGCTACGACGAGGTTTGCTCCGTGGTCAAGCAACAACTGAAGGAGACCCTGGGGATCACCGGTGATCTCCAAACTTGGGAGAGCGCGGCCGGGTACGCCATGCTGTCCACCGCGCGGCCGGCAGACGCCATTGGAGACTGGGAGCTGGCCTGCCAGGGCGAGGGGACAACCGTGTTGGACGCCGACGGCGTGCTGGGAGGCGTGTACATTCCGGGAGCCACCCGGAACTACACCGACTGGAGCCCCACCTTCATCGAAGAGAAATTCGAGCAGCAGAAGGTCGAACTGGATCCGGACGCGCGCCGGGACATCCTCAAGGAGATCGAGGATTACCTGGTCTACACCGACCCCGACGACCTGACCAAAGGCTATGTGGACAACCACACGAGCACCGTGTATTGGGGCAAGTTCTTCTGGATAGTCCACGAGGACATCAAGGGCTTCCTCGTTCCACAGTCGAACCAGACCGTGTTCAAGCACGAGGACATCTGGTTGGACAGATAGATACCCGGTGACATTGGATTAGCTATGATGGCCTGCTCCGGGCAACTGGAGCAGGCCATCTTTCTGGTTCGCCAGGTCAATTTCCCGGCCGGCGCCGGCGCGACGGGCGATTCGAATCCGTGGGGGCCGCTGGCCGCCGAGATGGCGCTCACCGCCGGCGCCATCCCGCCGCGGAGTCCCCGTGGAACGGTCCGCCCGTGGCGCTTTGGAATCTTGCCGGTGGCGTCCCCGGAAGAATTCGCCTGGCGGCCCGGTCCCTCCGCCATAATGACAGACCGCTGGTTCCGGGATATACTTGCGGCACATCTGGGACGTGCGGCCGCGATCGGCGGTGGCGGGTCCTTGAAGCTTGAAGGGTTACTCACCGGAACAGCACGAGCCGTGGCGAAACGTGCCTCTAGAAAACGGGCCGACCTTCTCTTGGTTGACCGGGGCCTGGCCGAGAGCCGGGAGCAGGCCCAGACGTTGATCATGGAGGGGCTGGTCTTCACCCCCTCGGGCCGGGTGCCCAAGGCCAGCAGTCTCTTCCCGGAGACCGCCTTCCTGGAAGTCCGCGGGCGGCTGCCCTACGTCGGCCGTGGCGGCTTGAAGCTGGCCCACGCCCTGGACTTCTTTGCGTTCGCGGTGCGAGACCTGGTGGCGTTGGATATTGGGGCTTCCACCGGAGGGTTCACCGACTGCTTGCTGCAGCGTGGCGCCTCACGGGTCCACGCCCTCGACGTCGGCCATGGCCAGCTCGATTACCGGCTGCGCGCGGACCCGCGGGTCGCGGTCATGGAAAAGTGCAACGCCCGGCACTCCTTCCCGCTGCCCGAACCCGTGGACCTGGTGACCATCGACGTGTCCTTCATCTCGTTGGCCCTGGTCATTCCCGCGGCCCTGGAGCACCTCAAAGACGGGCGATTTCTGGTGGTGCTGGTGAAACCCCAGTTCGAGGCCCGGAGGGAAGAAGTGGGCCGGGGCGGGGTGATCAAGGACCCCCAGGTCCACGCCAAGGTCCTGGGCCGGACCATAGCCTGGGCGGTTGGCTACGGGCTGCGGGTGCGCAACCTCTGCTCCTCGCCCATAGTAGGCGACGCCGGCAACCGGGAGTTCTTTCTGCTCCTGCAAAAGAGACACACCGGGGCCACGGAGAAGGCACTTTAGGGAAAGGGTAATCAGAAACAGCTCTCAAAGCGCCGGTCTCGCTTCAACACCGTCACTCCGGGGAGCGAAGCGACGAGGAGCTTGGGCGGGGTCCCTCCATGGCAGCCCGGACCCACCACCCCGGACCCCTCGATTCACTCGAGGTGACCCGTTCCGGCGTACCTTCGAGACCAGACTCATGGGCCCAAGGGGCATGAATGAAGGAGGCAATGTCTGATGGACGTAACCGAACTGGCTGAGCTATTGACGTCACAAGGCAAGACCGTGTCGGTGGCCGAAGCCGACACCTGCGGCCTGGTGGGATACATCCTTGGCACCGTGCCGGGCGCCTCTCGCTTCTTCCCCGGCGGGGTCATCGCCTACACCGGCGGCCTGAAAGAGCGCATCCTGAACGTGCCGGACGAGGTGGCCGCCAACCATGGCACCGTCAGTGAACAGATGGCCATAGCCATGGCCCGGGGCGTCCGGGAACTGACCGGCACCGACTTCGCGGTCTCCGTCACCGGGGTAACCGGACCCGCGAAAGGCCGCTCCGAAGTCCCCATAGGCACCTTCTTCATCGGCCTGTCCGTGAAGGACGGCGGTGACCGGGCCATCAACTTCCACGCCCAAGGAGACCGGGACGCGACTAAACAGGCGGCAGCTCAAGCCGCCCTGGATCTCTTGGGCCGGCAGCTGTTGGGCGGCTAGTTCTTCCCTTCGATAATCGGCCCCGCCAATGCCGTTCGTGGTGAGCTTGTCGAACCACCGGCTCGGAACCCTTCGACAGGCTCGTGGCGAACGGTTGATCTTTGCCGGCAATTCCCGGTACTAGGCAATGGACTGAGAGATCAACATGCTCACTGTATTTGGCATTGTCGCGGTCGGGATAATGTTTGTCTCCTATTCGTTGGAACGCCGCTCCAAATGGATGGTCTTGGTTTTCGCCATCGGTTCCGCCCTTACGTCCGCCTACAGCGGGCTGGTGGAAGCTTACCCGATTACCGCGATCGAAGCGCTCTGGGCCGCGGTCGCACTCCAGAGGTTCCGCCGGCGGTTCCAACAGGAGAGACGCGTGGTGATGTAGCGGACTGTTCCCTGATAGGGCGGGACGGCCCGGTCCACGGATCGGGCTACCCTATTCCAGCGGCACCAGCCGCTGCCGCACCTCGCTGCCGGCGATGATGCTGTCCCAAGAATACTGCATCGGCACCATCTGTACCTGTCGCCAGGCCTCCGACTGGTCCTGGTAGTGGCTGCTGCCGGGATGCCCGGAGCTGCCCAGAGGCACCACCCACAACGAGCGGTCCCAATCCGCCAGGTCGTAGGCGTAGCGCACCACCGACAAACCCGTGATGGTAGCGGGGTCCGCCGGAGAATAACCGCCGGCCAGCGGCGTGTCGGCGTCCCCGCTGGCTGGGATCGCCGGCGGGTCCAAGAGTTCAGCCAGCTCCGGGAAGGCGGCGGACAGGGTATGCCGGGGCCGGGCCCGGTGCAACCGGCCCCACCGCCACTCTTCCGGGTTATCGCCCAGCCTTTCCCTCAGGAAGGCGACGCCTTGGCTCAAGGCTCGGGCCATCACCGAAGGCCAGTCCTCGCCCGGTGGCAGCAGGGTGCGGTCGTCCTCGGAAATCAGGGTCACCAGCCGCGCCTTGAATCGGTTGACGAAGGACCCCACTCCCCGGTCGGCGGGATGCCCGGCGGCATCCGCCAGCTCGGGCCCCAGGTTGTGCTCCAGAAGCTCCTTGATCAGAGCGTCCCGGCAGGCGCTATAGATGGTTGGAGCCACCTCTTCGGCGTCCATCGCCCCGGTCCAGGCCAGCAGCTTCTCCCTGGCCGGGGTCTCGGTTTCGTCTCTCGGCGCTACCCTTCCCAGCAGATCGATGTAGGTCTGGGCCGGGATGGATATGCGCTCGGCGTGTACCTGCCGCATATCCTCCGCCGTGGGTCGCACCAGGGCCAGCAGGCCCTCGGTCACCCGTTTGACCCGGAACTCGGGGGTGAAGTCGATGCCGATGAGGTAGGGATAATCGTCGCCCACCGGCTTGTTGTTGGCGGTGGCGATGTAGCCTTGTTCCGGGTTCACCGACCGGGGTATCTCGTCGAAAGGAATCTGGCCCAGCCACTCGTACTCGCCGGTCCAGCCGGGGACGGGCAGCCAGGCATTGGCCATCGGCCGAATGGGAATTCGACCCCGGCACAGGTACCCGGCGTTGCCCTGGACATCGGCGAATAGGAAGTTGTTACAGGGGTCCACCCATTCCCGCATCGACTCCATCAGCTCATCGGAGTTCTGGGCCCTGAGCATCTCCGGCAGAACGTCGGGCCAGGGAGAGGGCCTTTCGGTGGCGGTGTATTTCAGGGCGACGCCTACCCCCTGGTTGGGGCTGCCGGAGATCACCGGGCCGTGGTGGGTAACCCAAACCGGCAAGTCAACGTCTTCAGCATCCTTCACCTTGATCTTTTCGTGGTGGACCTCGGCGCGGCGCCACTGCCCTTGGAACAGGTAATATTTGGGGTCGTCATCCTTGAACCGTTCGATGTAAAGGTCCTGATAGTCGGCGGCGGTGTGGGTCACGCACCAGGCCACCCAGGCGTTGTGCCCGAAGTGAGGAAAGCCGGGCAGGCCGGGAAAGGACAGGCCCACCACGTCGAACTCGGGGCAGGCCAGATGGTTTTGATAGTAGACGTTTGGAGTGTCCAGGGCCCGGTGGGAGTCTCCGGCCAGGATAGGCTTTCCGGAGGCCGTGCGGGCGCCGGAGAGGACCCAGCTGTTGCTCCCGCCGTCGGTCTCGTTCAGGTAGTTGAGGGCGGCAGCCCCACGGCTCAGCTCTTCCAATCTGTCGGCCAGCGGCCCGGAGTAGGAGACGCCCGGCGGCAGAATCAGCAGCTGGCCGGGCTCGTAGCCGGGGAACAACCTTGCCGCCCGCTCCGGACCCAGCTTGCTGACCATGCGGGCCCGCCACACTTTGGACTCGAAAACGCCCATAAGGATGTGCCGGACCTTGTACACGATAAGGCCGTCCCAGGGTTGCCAGGGCTCCGGCTTCAGGCCGGTGATCCGGTATTCCACGGGGAGACGGGCCGTGGCCTCCGCGTCCGCGATGAAGGCGTTGACCCCTCGGGCGTGGACGTCGAAGATACCTCGGGTACGGTCGCTCACCGCCTGATAGTCGAGGCGGGCGGAGGCTTCCAAGCGGAAGCGGCGCATGAGTTTATCTTGCTCCAGGGCCGGGGCCCCAACCGCTTCCGCCCAGCGGCCGGACCCGCGCCTCCGGTCGTACTCCATTTGCCACAGCCGGTCCTGGGCGGTGACATAACCCTGGGCGAAAAAGGCATCCAGCTCTGAGGAAGCCCGGATGTGGGGGATTCCGAACCGGTCCCGGTACACCTCCACTGGGCTCGCCAGCCCTTCGAGGTGGACCACCCCGTCCAGTTGGGGCAAAGCCGCTTTCAGGTCTCGCTGGGTAATCATTCGATCCTCCCGCCGGTTCCCCTCTTGCCGGTCTTCTTCCGTCAGGGCTTTCCCGGCACTCTCCACGAAAACCAAGAGCCAGTCGAACCGCTGAGCGTGACCGGGAAAGAAGGAACTGCGACGATTTTCGGCAGTATTTTGGAAGCTTGTCGAAGGGCCGGGGCCGGCCTTGGCTGAGCGCAATTTCCAGGGTTATGGTCCTCGTCGATCCCCTTACGTAGAGGGAACCACACGCCATGGCCATCATCCCGGTTGCTGCCGGTTTTTAGAGGCGGCCCACGGCTAATCGTGGTCTACGGTGATCTTGACGGCGTATTTCTTCATCATAGCTTCGTCCAGTTCCACGCCAAGGCCGGGCTTGTCGGACACGGTGACTTCGCCGTTCCTTACCAGGGCGGGCTCAGTGACGATGTCATTGGCGAACCGCTCCAGCGGGCTGCCGTAACCGATGGGCGGGCGCACCCACTCCATGGCGGCGGCGAAGTGATGAAGCGCGGCGGTGCCCACGCCCAGGGGGTGCCCGGAGCCCATGGTGACCGGGAGGTTGAAGGCCCGGGCCACTTCCAGAAACTTGCGGCTCAGGGCAATGCCTCCCACCTCGGGAAGTTTCAGGCACATCACGTCGGCGGCCCCCAGGTGGGCTGCCAATGCCACGTGGCGGGCCGAGGTGAGCATCTGATCGGCGGCCACCGGGGTATCCAGGGCGTTGGCAACCTTGGCCATTCCCAGGAAGTCGTAGCGGGACACCGGCTGCTCCACACAGGTGATGAGGTCTTGCACGGGCTTCAGCGTCTGGATGGCCACGTCGGCGGTGTAGCCTTCGTTGGGGTCCACCTCCAGGGGCGGCCAGTCCCCCACGGCCCTTTTCACCGCCATGAGGCGCTCCATATCCTCATCCGGGTCGAAGCCTATCTTGACGGTGAGGGTGTGGTAGCCTTGCTCCTTGAGGGCCACCGCCCGCTCCGCCATCTCCCCGGGTGACTTGATGGGCAAGCTGCGGGTGAGGGAGATGCTCTTCCTCGCGGCGCCGCCCAGAAGCTGGTACACCGGCACCCCAAAGGCCTTCCCCATGATGTCGTAGAGGGCGTTGTCCACGGCGTGAAGGGTGGAGAGCCAGGGACAGTCCATACCGCCCAGCTTGTTGATGACGCGTTCGATGTCCAAGGGGTCTTCGCCGATGAGGGCGGGGGCGAAGTATTTGGTGAGGACCACGGTCATCACCTCCTGGGTCTGGCCGCGTTCGTGGCGGGCCACTGCCTCCCCCAGCCCCACGATTCCCTGGTCGGTATGTACCTTGATGATAACCTCATCCCGGGCCGCCGTGGAGCTGCTGGCCATGACGTAGGCTTCGGGATAGGGGATAGTTACTGGAAAGACCTCGACTCTGGTGATCTTCATGTTATCTCTCCCTTCCGATTGCTGACGCAGCCAAGTTGGTATCGTTCCCAGGTGGTCTCGACGCCTAGCCAAACCCCATCCTGGCCTTCCCTCTGCCCAAAGTGAAGGAACAGTCCTCCCCCCGTTACGCAGACAGAAACAAGAGAGGGGGTGACTTCGCATCCCCCGAGTTCACCTAGAGCCGGTGCCCCCTGCTCTGTGACGACCGCTTGTCCTCGTGGGGGGAACCTTCCCTGGCAAAGGGAATTCTATCGATGCGCCAAGGCCGTGGCAACCCGGCTGGGCGTTAAATCTTTTCGGGCGTGTCCCGCCATCCCCGCCAACAGGAGCTAGGCTAAACAGGGCCGCCACGGCGCGGGGGATTGACGGAACCGGCACCCCCGTCTAACATCCCAGTAGCCAGAACATAGGCGCCATTTGCCGGCGCAATTCTTGTCACCGGTCCGAGGATGTCGACGGCCCGGTGGTCCGAGGTTCCATATGCAGATTACCGAGCACGTCTACAGCACCCACATCGTTGAAGACCAGAATACCTTCGGTGCGATGCACCCCGGCGGGACCCAGATCTATTTCGTCGGCGATCCTCGCCAGCACATGGTAATGATCGACTCCGGGGAGCCCTACCGTTCCTGGACCAAGCAGATCCTGGAATTCCACGCCGAGCTTGGCCGGCCTCGCATTTCGGGAATCCTGATTACCCACAGCCACGGCGACCACATAGGCGGCCTGGACCGGCTGCAAGAGGCCATGGACTGCCCGGCGAGGTGCCACCCCAAGCTGGAGGACCGCCTTGTTCAGCGCCTGGGATCGGGCTCAGTGGTGAAATTGCGGTCCCGGGAGCAAATCCCCGTCGGCGGCGGCGCCTCCATCAGAGCGCTGTTTACCCCCGGCCACGAGGACGACCATGTGTCATACTTTCTCCGGGCCGATCGGGTCTTATTCAGCGGAGACACCATCCTGGGGCACTCTTCTGCCACCGTCCGCAACCTCAAGCAGTACATGCCCACGCTGGAACTGATGGCCCGCCAGCGCCCGGACATCATCTGCCCCGGCCACGGCCCGGTGATCCGCAACGGCACCCAGCGCGTCCAGTGGTACATTCAGCACCGGCAGCAACGGGAGGACCAGATACTGGCGGCCCTGGATGGCGGCGCCCAGTCGGTGGATGACCTGGTGCGCGCGATCTATCCCCGGAACCTGCGCCGGAACCTGCGGGAGGCGGCGGCCCGCAACGTGCGGACTCACCTGGCGAAGCTCAAGGAGGAGAAGCGGGTTGGCGAGCAGGTTGCTACCTACACCCTGAATGCCGGCTAGCAGCCGATTGGCAACGCCCTGGCGAGGCTATTCTGGCACGGCGCCGGTGTTTCAACCGGCCGGGTGCATTGACGGCCCAACCCGTCCGGCATACAATACCGGACAATTCCTGCTCTGCCGACTGGGACACGGGAAATCACAACGTGGCCCACTACAATTGAATATTGCCTGAAGGTGCCCCGATTCATCGGGGCCAAAAAGGGGAAGCCGGTGTAAATCCGGCGCGGTCCCGCCACTGTAACCGGCGAGAAGCTCGTTGAAGCCGGAAGCCAGGGAACCTGCTTTAGGATGGACTTGAGACACTTCGCGGACGGAGGTACGAGTCGTTATGTGCCTGGGCCCGGCTGTGAAGTCGGGCTTTTTCTGTCATGCCATACCGGGGACGGCCCCGATCGAAGTGAGAGCGGGACCGCCGTAAGCCAATCAGCAAATGAGAGAAAATGTTCGGCCCAGTTTTGGAGAGTTGCCCAGGCCGTCCAACGTTGCGTGGGGCAAGGCTTGGCGGCGTACAATAGACGGACGGAACGGAAACAATGCGCAGCGCAGCCATCAGCCATCAGCCGGTAGCTGATCGCTGACTGCTGACTGCTGATCGCCTGCAGATGGAGACCTTGCTTTGACCCCTGCCATCGTAATCGCCGGAGTGCGGAGTGGCGTAGGGAAGACGACGGTAGCCACCGGAATCATGGCGGCGCTGACCCGCCGTGGCTATCGAGTGCAGCCCTTCAAGGCCGGGCCTGACTACATCGATCCTTCCTACCACGCGCCGGCCTGCGGTGTGCCCAGCCGCAACCTGGATACCTGGCTCCTGCCCCACCCCACGGTCCTGGAGCTTTATCAGCGGGCCAGCGCCCGGTGCCACATCTCAGTGGTGGAGGGGGTTATGGGGGTGTTTGACGGTCATGCCAGCCTATCCGAGGAAGGCTCGACCGCCGAGCTGGCCAAACTGCTGGCGGCCCCGGTGATTCTGGTGGCCGATGCCCGCAAGGTCGCCCGCAGCGTGGCCGCCGAGGTGCTGGGCTACCAGCAATTCGATCCCGGCCTGCGCATCGCCGGGGTTATCCTCAACGGTGTCCGCGGGGCGCGGCACCTGGAGTTCTGCCGACCTCAGATCGAGGCCACCACCGGCCTTCCGGTGTTGGGCTACCTGCCCCAAAGGGATGAGTTGGTTCAGCCGGAGCGCCACCTGGGGCTGATACCGGCGGTGGAGGGCACGGTGGCCCGCCAATGGTACGACCTGCTCGTGGCCCAGGTGGAAGAGACCTTCGACTTGGACCGTATCGTGGAACTCGCTGCCGCATCGAAAACGCCGCCAGCCCCAATGCAGGTGTACCCGGAGGCGCCCCAGCCGAAACGGGCCCGCATCGCAATTGCCAAGGACAAGGCCTTCAGCTTCTACTACCAGGACTCGCTGGACCTGCTGGAGGCATGGGGCGCCGAGTTGGCGCCGTTTAGCCCCATGGAAGACGCCGAGCTGCCCACCGGCGCCGGCGGCATCTACATCGGCGGCGGATTCCCCGAGATGTTCGCGGCCGAGCTTGCTGGGAACGCGCCCATGCACGCTGCTATCCAAGCCGCGGTGGGCCGGGGCGTGCCGGTATACGCTGAGTGCGGCGGACTCATGTACCTGGGCCGGAGCCTTTCCGGCCTGGACGGCGTCCGGTTTCCGATGGTGGGGGCAATCCCGGCCGTCTCCGCTATGTCCGGCCGGCGGCAGATCCTGGGCTACCGGGAGGTCGAGTCGCGCACTGACAGCCCGCTGATGCGGCGCGGGCAGCGGGTGCGGGCCCACGAGTTTCACTGGTCAACACTGGAGCAGCCGCCGGACCCCGAGCATTCGGTCTACCGGGTGGTGGACCAGGACAACCGGGCCGACGGTTTCCAAGTTGGCAGCGTGTGGGCCTCCTACGTCCATATTCACCTGGGGAGCGACCCCTCGCTGGCCCGCCGTTTCGTCGACACCTGTGCCAGAGGGTCGGACCTGGCTACATGATACCGGTCAAGGAATCGGTCTCGGGGCGCCGCCGATTTGATACGGTGGCTCGAAAGACAACATTCACCGGAGGGTGAGGACAATATGAGCGTCGATGAGGCCGCTCAGGAGAAACCCCAGTCGATAAAAGGTCCCAGGATCAACCAGGGGCTGGTCATCGTCAACACGGGTGACGGCAAGGGCAAGACGACCGCTGCCATGGGCGCCCTGTTTCGTGCCTGGGGCCGGGACTCGAAGGTCGTGATGCTCCAATTCATCAAACACTCGACCGCCAATTTTGGGGAGCAGAGGGCCGCGAAAAAGATCGGAGTGGAGATGCGGGCGATGGGCGACGGGTTCACCTGGCGCTCTCAGGACCTGGAACAGACGGCCGCTCTGGCCAAGGCTCATTGGGAAGAATGTAAAAAGGTGATCTCCTCCGGGGAGTACGACATGGTGATCCTGGACGAGTTCACCTACCCCCTCCACTACGGCTGGGTCTCGACGGAGGAGGTGATCGAGGTGCTGAAGCGGCGGCCTCCGATGCAACACGTCATCATCACCGGGCGGCACGCTCCCCAGGCCCTGATCGACTACGCCGACCTGGTTACCGAAATGCGCGTCGTCAAGCACCCCTACCAGCAGGGCATCAAGGCCCAACCGGGCATTGAGTTTTGACGACCTGACGGCTAAGGAGCACCTCAATGGCTATTTCTGAATTGATCGACCAGACCCTGGACCGGATCATCCCCCTGGACGAGGAGGCGATGGCGGCGGCCCGATCCCGGCAAGACATGCTGACCAAGCCTCAGGGAAGCCTGGGACGCCTGGAGGAACTATCCGTGATCCTGGCCGGAATCTTCGGCCAGCCGATCCCGCGAATCCTGCGCAAGGCCGTCATCCTGGCCGCCGCCGACCACGGGGTGGTGGCCGAGGGGGTCAGCGCCTTCCCCCAGGATGTCACGCCTCAGATGGTGCTGAATTTCTTGCGGGGCGGAGCGGCCATCAACGTGCTGGCCAAACAGGCAGGGGCCAGCATCGTTATCCTAGACGCCGGCGTGGCCGCGGACCTCGATCCCCATCCGGTCCTGCGTTCAGTGAAGGCCGGCCGGGGGACGGCCAACATGGCCGTGGGCCCGGCCATGACTCGACCGCAAGCCATCCATTGCATCGAGACCGGCATCGAAACGGCCCGAGAGCAGAGAGCCGAGGGCGCCGACCTGATCGCCTGCGGCGACATGGGTATCGGCAACACCACCGCGTCCAGCGCCATCACCGCGGTGATCGCCGGCGTTGATCCTGGCGTCACCACCGGGAGGGGGACCGGCCTGGACGACGAGGCCCTTTCGCACAAGGTCGACGTGGTGCGGCGCGCAATTGAAGTCAACCGACCGGACCCCAAGGACGGCCTGGACGTTCTGAGCAAAGTCGGTGGTTTTGAGATCGGGGTCTTGGCCGGGGCCATGCTCGGGACGGCCGCCGGGCGCCGGCCGGTGGTGGTCGACGGCTTCATCTCCGGCGCCGCCGCCCTGATCGCCTGGTCCATGGCCCCTCAGGCCCGGCAGTATTTCATCGCTTCCCACCAGTCGGTGGAGCCCGGCCACCGTGTCGGCCTCGACGCCATGGGACTGAGCCCCTTGCTGGACCTGGGAATGCGCCTGGGCGAGGGCACGGGCGCGGCCCTGGCGATGCACATCATCGAAGCCGCCGCCAAGTGCTTGGCCGAGATGGCCACCTTCGGTGAAGCCGGGGTGTCGGAGCGGATTGACGATGACGGCGACGGCGAAGAGGCCCGGTCCTGACCTCGCTGCTGGCAGCCTTCAGTTTCCTGACAGTGATTCCCTCTACCTGGGGCCGGGATCCATCATCCCAGCAGGAGATCAGCGACTCCCGGGCTTACTTCCCGGTTGTGGGCCTCTTGATCGGCCTGCTTCTGCTGGGCTCGGAGCGGGGGGGCCGGGAAATATTCCCCGTCTACCTGACCGCCGCCGTGCTGGTGGTTGCCCTGGTGATCGTCACCCGGGGGCTGCACCTGGACGGTTTGATGGATACCTGCGACGGGCTGTTCGGCGGCTTCGGCCGGGAGCGCCGGCTGGAGATCATGCGCGACTCCAAGGTGGGCGCTTTCGGCATAGCCGGCGCTGGCTGCCTGCTTCTCTTGAAGTACGGGGCCCTGGTCTCGCTCTTGACCCTGCCGGAGCCGGGACGCCAGGTGTCGCTGCTGCTGTTTCCGATGTTGTCCCGGTGGTCTATGGTCCTGGCTCTGGGGGCCTTTCCCTACGTGCGGAGCGAAGGCCTGGGCTCTCCGTTTCATCAAGGCGGCGCCAGGGGCGCAGCCGTGGTGGCCGCGGCGACGGCGGTGGGCTCCGCTATCATCCTGGGCGCCTTCGGCGGCGCTGGAATGCTGGTGGCGGTATCGGCGTTGGCCTGGCTGACGGGCCGGTATATGGCCGGAATGCTGGGTGGGCTGACCGGTGATACCTACGGCGCCATTAACGAATTGGCCGAGGCCGTGGCCCTGATCGCGGCGGTTGCCCTGGTGCCCCACGGGTGGATCGAGCCCTTGCCGGATTTGCTGAGGTGAGCGCACGGACAGCGGCATTCGTGGGATGGGGAACATCGGGCGGACAGCTTTAAGGCGCGCCGTTGGGCTGGAACCGGCCGGGATGCCTCGTTAGCTGGCCATGCCGAGGACCAGGAGACCCGTTAGAACCGACGCCAGGCCCACAGCCTGTCGTGAGGCGAGCTTCTCCCGGAGTAGGACCAGTCCTCCCACCATCGGGATGATTGGGTAGACTGAAAAAGTCGTCGCGACCACGGAAATCATCCCGATTTGGGCCCCGATGGTGTATGCTGCGAGACCAACGATTTGCAGGGCTCCCACCAGCGCCGCCGCCAGAATCAGCTTGATAGGGACCTCTTTCCACGGTTGGCTGCGGACCGCCCTTTGAGCGGCGAGAACGATGCCCAGGCCGATCAAGCGCACTACGTAGATGGCAAGGAACCAGCCGACCTCTCGGGAAAGAATGCCGAGGGTGAAAACGAAGAATCCGGCGCCCACCGCGGCGGCCAATGCGAACATCAAGGCTTTGTTTGGCCGATTGGTGCCACGGTGTGACCGGTCTAAGGTGAAGGAGGCCAGCATGACCCCCCCCACCGCGGCGGCCACCCCTACGATCTGAAAGATGCCTATTTGCTCCCCCAGGACGAGCACCGAGAGGAGAATGACGATTACTATGTGAGCGGAGACGGTGGGACTCACCAGGGCCACCGGACCCGTCTGGAGCGCTTTGTAGAAGCTGACCAGAGTGCCCAGGACAAGGAGGCTTACAGCTCCGAATACCGGCCAATACGCGAGAGGGATGCCGTGCAGATCGGCCCTGAACACCAGGTAGGGGGTGGCCAGAACCACCGCGGCGACGTGGGTCACCACCAGCAGCCGGATAAGACCCAGCCTTCGTGCTACAATGGTTGCGATGAAGTCCGCGATGCCGAAAGTAAACGCCGCGAACAAGCCCAGAATGAAGCCCTCAGCTACCACTCAGCCAGCTCCCATGGAGGTTCTCAACAGTCCGTTTGTCCCCGTCTCCGCCCGTCGGAGCGGGGTGGGCGGTGTCTGTTCTGCTGCTACCCTGGAAGGTTGCCGGGAAGGTAGAATGAGGGTGGCACCGTCTTTCCACACCTTCCTTCCCTTGCCGTATGGTGTATTCTGAACGAAGAATCACCGGACAGGATATAAGCAGCCTGTTATGTAAAACTACCTTCCCAACACATGATACAAAAGTCTACCTTTATTGTACACTAGTACCCCGGACGTAAGTAAGCAGAAAAGCAAGGGATTATAGTATGTCTGAGTGGTCTTTCATCACGAACCACGGTCGCGTCCTCGCCGTAATTGCCATGCATCTGGGCGGTACCGCACGTGAGATCGGCGACGCGGCAGGGATCACGGAGAGAGCGGCTCACCGCATCATCAACGAGTTGGAAAAGGATGGGTACGTTACCAAGTCCCGGAGTGGCCGGCAGAACGCGTATCTGATACACCCCGACGTGCCTCTGAAGGACGACGTGAGCAACGCCGCCGTCGGAGAACTCCTGGTGGTCCTTGGTTGGAAGCGAGGGAGGAGGAGGTCAAGAAAGGCCGCGCCGGAGCAGACATGAGGGCAGAGAGAAGGTAACGGTGGCGCGGCCCGGATCAGGGTTTTGACAGTGTTGGACACTGTTCCAAACCTGACTGTCCTGGCCCTGGCCGTGCTCCTGGATCTGGCGATGGGAGAGCCGCCCGCCCGGTTCCACCCTACCGTGTGGATTGGCCGCACCGTGGCTTTCACCGAGAGGCTGGCTCCCAGAGACGGGACGGCCGCGGTCGTGGCCGGAGCGGTGCTGGCCCTCCTGGTCGCCGGCCTGTGGACCACCGCCGCCTACTTCGCCGTCCGAGGCCTCCATGGGTTTCACGAGGTGGCCTACGTCCTGGTGGGGGCGAGTTTGCTTAAGAGCACCTTTTCCCTCAGAATGCTCCACCGGGCGGCGAGCCAGGTGGGTGGGCTGCTATCCCGCGGCGAAATCGCCCAGGCACGTCACAACCTGCGTTCCCTGGTCAGCCGGGACACCTCCAGCCTCTCTCCGGAGCAGGCTGCGGTGGCCACCGTGGAGTCGGTGTCGGAGAACATGGCGGACAGCTTCGTCGGGCCGTGGCTGTTCTTCGCCCTTTTCGGACTGCCGGGCGCCGTGGCCTACCGCGCCATCAACACCTTGGACAGCATGATAGGTTACCATGGCGAGTACGAATACCTTGGAAAAGCCTCAGCCCGCCTTGACGACCTGGTGAACTTGATACCGGCGCGGCTGGCCGGGTTGCTTCTGGTCCTCAGCAGCCTGTTTCTGCCCGGTCAGAGGATGCGTGGAGCCTGGCGCATCATGTGGCGGGACCACTCCCGCACCGAGAGCCCCAACGCCGGGTGGGCCATGAGCGGCATGGCCGGGGCCTTGGGCGTACAGCTGGAGAAGGTGGGCCATTACCGGCTTGGCGACAGCACTCGCCCGGTGGAGGTCCACGACATTACCCAGGCGGTTAGGTCCATGTACCTGGTGGCGGGCCTCGGCCTGCTGGTGGCCCTGGGCCTGACACTGTTGAGACATGGAATCTTCTAGCGAATATGAGCCGACCCGTAGGGGCGAGCGGCCGGCCGCCCCGGCCCGCCCGGTGCACGGAGGCATCAAACCCGCCGAGCTTCGGGCCCTGGGCTTGACGCCGGACGAGGTGCTGGATTTCAGCGCCAGCATCAGCCCCCTGGGTCCTCCCGCTGGGGTTTGGGACGCGCTAAACAACGTGGACCTGGCGGCATACCCCGACCCCAGCTGCTTGAAGCTGCGTGAGGCGCTCTCCCGCCACCTTTCCGGCCCCCGGCGGGTAACCCTGCCGGTCGAGCGCATCCTGGTTGGCAACGGCTCCACCGAGATCATCCACCTGCTGGCCCGAGCCTGGCTCTCGCCGCCTCGTCCGGGTACCGGCAATACCGCGTTCTTGCTGACACCCACCTACGGTGAGTACGAGGGCGCGTGCCGTCTGGCCGGGGCCGGCACCTCATGTCAGGACGGGCTGGAACGTCCCGGCTTCCGGTGGGACCTGGCCCTGGCGGCACGGCACATTACCCGCGAGCGGCCCAGCCTGGTGTTCGTGTGCAACCCCAACAATCCCACGGGCGTCTTTCTTCAACGGCCGGAGGTGGAAGTCCTCGCTGACGCCACCTCCGGGGCCGGCGGGCTGCTGGTCCTCGACGAAGCTTACCTTTCCTTCGTCGAAAATCCCTGGGACTCCCTGGCGCTGCTGGACCGTGGCGACGTCATCCTGCTGCGTTCCATGACCAAGGACTACGCGCTGACCGGGCTTCGGCTGGGCTTCTGTCTGGCGTCGGACGAGGTGACCGGACGCCTGGCGGCCTTCCAGCCGGACTGGAGTGTCAACGGCATGGCCCAGGCGGCCGGCCTGGCGGTCCTGGCCGACGGCGGGTATCTCCCCAGAGCGTGCCAGGCCGTGGCCCAGGCCAAAGAGTACCTGACGGCCGGTCTGACCGGCTTGGGATTCACCGTGCCGCCCTCCGCGGCCAACTTCCTGTTGGTCCAGGTGGGCGACGCGGCGAGCTGGCGTGACCGGCTGGCGCACCGCGGCCTGTTTGTCCGGGACTGCGCTTCCTTCGGTCTGCCCCAATACGTCCGGATCGGCATCCGCCCCCTTGCCGACTGCCGCCGCTTGGTGGAGACGATGGCCGAGCTTCGGTAGAGGCCGGCGCCGGTAAGCTTCGGATCGGCTTCTGTCCAGTCAATCCCCGAAGGCGTGGCTCCGAACGAGCCGATTACATTCATCCTGTCAGCCCTGCCGGACCGCGTGGAGTGGCCCCTCGTTCGGATTTCGGGAAGCCAGGCCGAGCCAGGAGTTCCAGTCTGTCATCCCGGCGAAGGCCGGGATCCAACCAACCCATCTCTGGGTTCCGGCCTGCGCCGGAAAGACGATTGCGGGGAGGAAACGCCGCACAATCCATCCATGCAAAACCATTGGCCGGGCCGGACACCAGCGTGACTTCTTCGGCGTTTTTGCCGAGGGAGCACGGCCGGCGGATAATTGGAATATCCTTGCTGATTCCGGGCTGGATGGGTAAAATGAAGGCACTTCAATTCAGAAGGAGTCAATATGACTACAACCGACCAGGGCGTAGCGCGAAACCGTTTTGTCGACGTATTCGGTTATCCCAGCGGCGGAGCCGTGACCAAACTGAAGGACCATCTGACCGATTATGTCCAGGAGTTCATCAAGAATGCGCCCTTCGCCGTTGTGGCTAGCAGCGACGCCTCCGGCCAGTGCGATGCCTCCCCCAAGGGAGGTAAGCCGGGGTTCGTTCTGGTGTTGGACGATAAACACCTGCTCTTTCCAGATGTTGCCGGGAACAAGTTGTTCCAGACCTACCAGAATGTGGAGAGCAACAATCACATCGGCCTGGTGTTCATGATACCCGGCGTGAACGATACCGTCCGGGTGAACGGCACCGTGACCATCATGGACAAAACGGAACTGGACCGCCGGAAGGTCGAGCTGTCTCTTTACGAACTCGACGACCGGTCCAACTACCTTCAGGGAATGCTTATCGAGGTGGTGGAAGCCTACCCGCATTGCCCTCGGGCCTTTAAGTTTTCCCGCCTCTGGAACACCGACGAGATCTCAGCCAACCAGAAGGACCGGCCCGTTCCCCTCCGGATTCCCGGCACCTAATGGTGAACATATCTTTTGAGAAGGTAACCCTTTCCAACGGGCTTGATGTCATCCTGCATCAGGACCACGCGATACCTCTGGTGGCGGTCAACGTCTGGTACCATGTCGGTTCCAAGGACGAAGAGATAGGCCGCACCGGCTTTGCCCACCTTTTTGAACACGTGATGTTCGAGGGCTCCAAGCACCATAACCGGAGCTACTTCGAGCCGCTGCAGAAGGCCGGGGCCAACCTCAACGGCTCCACCACTTCGGACCGGACCAACTACTGGGAAGACGTGCCCTCCAACTACCTGGAGTTGGCGCTGTGGCTGGAGTCCGACCGAATGGGCTTCTTGATGGAAGCTCTGGACCAGAAGCGCTTCGACATCCAACGCGATGTGGTGAAAAATGAGCGGCGTCAAACCTATGAAAACCGCCCCTACGGCATGGCCTACTGGCGTCTTCAAGAGACAATGTTCCCGATGCCTCATCCCTACCACTGGATGACCATCGGTTCCCAGGAAGACCTGGACGCGGCTAGCTTGGACGATGTCAAGGATTTCTTCCGCCGCTACTACTCCCCCTCCAACGCCAGCCTGGCCATCGCCGGCGATTTCCAACGGGACCAGGCCATGGACCTGATCAACCGTTACTTCGGGGACTTGCCTCCGGGTCCGGCATTGCCCCGCAAGGGACGCTTCGATTCCGGACTGGCGGGTCGGGTAGAACTGGAGATGCGGGACAAGGTGTCCCTACCTCGAACGTATATTGCCTGGACCACCCCGCCCGACCTGGACGACGCCGACGCTCCTTTGGAGTTTCTGCAGGCGATTCTCTCCGACGGCATAACTTCCCGCCTGCACCGGTCTCTCGTATACGAGAAGCAGATCGCCCAGAGCGCCCTCATTCGATACCATCCCTCGGAGATTGCCGGGCAGTTCATCATCCAGGTCACGGCGGCGGAAGGCCACGACCTTGCGGAAGTGGAGGCTGCCAACGACGCCGAGTTGGAGCGCCTCTGGCGAGAACCTCCCACCGACGAGGAGATGACCCGGGTCAAGAACCGGATCAGCGCCGCCCACTTTCGCCAGTTGGCCAGGATCGGTGGATTCGGGGGCAGGGCCGACCAGTTGAACCACTTCAACATATTCGGCCGCGACCCGGGCTTGATTAACTCCATTCTGGACCGGTACCTGGCTGTCCAGCGGGAGGACGTCTTGCGGGTCGGCCAAAGGGTGCTCGATCACCGGCAGGTAAGGCTGCGAGTATTGCCCGAGCATACCTTCCAACCCACCTTGGCCTCCGTGGCCGTGGACCGGGCGTCCATGCCCCAGCCGGCGGAGGAACCGTCTTTCACGCCACCAAAACCCTCGCACCTCCGGTTGTCCAACGGCCTGGAAGTTACGGTGGTCGAGCAGCCGAGGCTTCCCATTGTCGCTTTCGCGCTCATGGTCCGGGCCGGAGCGGCCACCGACTCCGTGGAGCTTCCCGGACTGGCCAGCTTCACCGCCCAGATGCTGGTCGAAGGTACCTCCTCCCGCTCCAGCCAGGAAATTGCGGCCGCCTTCGAGTTCCTGGGCGCCCGAATTTCCGTCGAAGTGGGCCGGGAGCACACCCTCTTGGTCACCGAAACTATGTCGAAGGACTGGCCCGCCGCCCTGGAGTTGATGGCTGACCTCGTGAAAAACCCCACGTTTCCCGACCATGAGCTGGAGAGGGTGCGCCGCGAGGAGATGACCGACCTGCGCCGGAGCAAGGACGATCCAACCGGCGTGGCCGCCCGCCTGGTTTCGGGCCTCATGTTCGACCAGAATACCGGATACGGGCACCCCATCCATGGCACGGAGGCGGCGGTGGGGTCGCTGTCCCGGGACGACGTCATGTCCCATTTCCGAAAGACCTACGGCCCGGCCTCCGCGACGCTCATCGTGGCGGGGGACGTGACCCTCGCCGATGTGGAGGAGAAGGCCGAGGCCGCTCTGGGGGACTGGCAAGCTGCTTCGGAGGTGGCCGCATCTCCAACACCCGCCTTAGATGGTAACGCCGGCGGCTCCGCGATTTATCTGGTGGACCGGCCCGGGGCGGCCCAATCCGTGATCTGGGCGCTTCAAACCACCATACCCCGGCAGCATTCCGACTACCTCGGCCTGGTTCTGCTCAACTCCGCTTTCGGCGGACAATTCGAGGCCCGCTTGAACCTGAACCTGCGCCAGGAGAAGGGCTATAGCTACGGGTACCACTCTTACGTGCAGTGGCACCGGGGCCCGTCATTGCTCTTGGCCGGCGGCAGCGTCCATACCGCGGTGACCAAGGAATCGGTGGCGGAGACCTTGCGGGAGTTCCACGAGGTCCACACGGATCGGCCCATCAGCCAAAAGGAACTGGAGGAGGCCAAGGCCGGAATGCTCCGGGCCTACCCGGCCGGCTTTGAGCGGCCCGGACAGGTTTTGGGCCAGCTAGTCCAACTGACCCTGTATGATCTGCCCGACGATTACTTTCGGACGGTGAGGTCTCGGGTGAAGGTAGTCTCCCTGGCCGAGGTCCAACGTATCGGATCGGAGCGGATCCTTCCCGACCAACTGAAGGTGCTGGTGGTGGGCGACCGCCTGGCGGTGGAACCCGGACTACGAGATCTGGGCCTGCCCGTGGTGCTCCTGGACGACGACGGGGCTGAACTGTAGGGGCACAGCATGCTGTGCCCCTACACCCGCCGGTCGCTGACCATGGCGCGGGAGGGCCCTGTCTCTGGCCGTGTCGCTACCTGAGAGGCCTTTCTCCGAGGGTCATCATGATGGTTTTCCTCCCGCCGTCGCGGAACAGTTCCACATCAATATCCTGGCCGGCCTTGAACTGCTGCTTCAGTAGCCTGGTCAGGTCACTGACCGTCGCAATTTCCTGGCCGTTGGCCGACAGGATAATATCGCCGGGCTCGATGCCCGCTTGGTCGGCCGGCCCGTCTATTACCGTGTTCTGTATCACCACGCCTTCTCTGATGGGTAACCCCACCCTTGCCGCAACCTCAGGTATCAAGTCGGCCAGGATCACCCCCATCCACGCCCAACGCACCCGGCCCAACCGGACGAGTTGATCCGACACCTGGGCCGCCGTCTCCATGTTGATCGCGAAACCAATGCCTTCCACGGGCGTCCCGCTGGCGGAGGTGCGCTGCACCGCGGTGTTGATGCCCACCAACTCACCTCGCAGGCTGATCAGAGGACCTCCGCTGTTGCCGGGGTTGATTACGGTGTCGGTCTGAATCAGATCGTAGAGGGTTATACCGGCGGAGGCCTCGATAGACCGCCCCAGGGCCGAAACTACTCCTACCGTGACCGTCGGGCCGCCCGGGAGGGCCAGGGCGTTGCCGATGGCGATCACCCATTCTCCGACGCGGGGCGGCACGGCCTCGCGCACCGGCAGGAACGGATAGCCGTCTCCCGGTAACCGCAGCACCGCCAGGTCCGAGAGCTGGTCGGCGCCAACAATTTCGGCCTTCTGTTGGCTGCCATCGTCCAGGGTGACAGTGATATCAACAGCTCCCTCTACCACATGGTTGTTGGTCAAGACGAGCCCCTGGGAGTCAATAATCACCCCGGTGCCACTTCCAAAGCTGGAAAAGAGATTGCCAAAAAAGTCCCTGCTGACCACTTCCGATACCACGGATACCACGGCGGGACGCACTCGCTCCACCGTATCCGCCACGTTGGGCAGTTGCAGCATCAAGATGGGAGTCGGCGGAACGGGCGTGGCAGGGGGCGTGCTCGTGGGAGCCGGCTGGGCCGTCGCCGTTGGGGATCGAGTGGCAGCGGGCGTAGGAATGGGAACCACGGTTGGGGTCGCGGGCACCGGCGCTGGAGTGGACGTGGCCGCCGGCGGAGCGGTTGTTGGAGATGGAGCCGTCGTCAGTGTTGGGCCGGCGCTGTCACAAGCACTCAGGACCAGTGAAAAAAGTGCGATCAAACCCAGGATTGGCAACATGAGGCGGTGGCTGAACCCGAGCCCTTTGTTGCCGGACCGGTTGGAAATAAGGTGCTTCTTGGGTGAACTCGGCATGCAACCCCATATATCATCGTATTAAGCCGCGGTTAGCTCGCGCTGCCGCTACTACATGATATCCCACGCGCTCGCAATAAGCACACCGGGGGCGTCCCGTCCACTTCCGGCCAGGAGGGTCTTCGGAGAACGCGTGGGGGTCTCTGATTACAGCTTCCGGATGGCCTCTTGCTGCAGCCGGAACATCGGCTCCATCCCCCTGGCTGCCAGGGCCAGCACCTCGGGCACCAGCTCACGGGAAAATGGGGCGGCTTCGGAGGCCCCTTGCAGCTCTACCATCAGCCCGTCATCGGTGAGCACCACGTTGAAATCCACCTGGGCGCGGAAGTCTTCTTTGTAACACAGGTCCAGAAGCAACTCGCCGTCGACGATGCCGACGCTGACGGCGGCCACCGCGCTTCGCAAAGGAATCTTGGGCAGTACCCCGTTTCTTACCAGGACGGTCATGGCCTGGTACAGGGCCACGTAGGCCCCGGTAATAGCCGCCGTGCGGGTGCCGCCGTCGGCTTCGACCACATCGCAGTCCACCTGCACGGTGCGTTCGCCCAGGGCTTCCAGGTTGGTGACCGCCCGCAGGGCCCGTCCGATCATTCGCTGAATCTCTTGAGAGCGGCCGCTGACCCGCCCTGATTCCCTGTCCCTTGACCTGCGGGTCGAAGTGGACCGGGGCAGCATCTCATACTCGGCGGTGACCCAGCCTTTGCCCTGCCCCCTCAAGAACTGGGGCACCCGCTCTTCCAGCGAGACCGCACACAGCACCTTGGTAGCGCCCACTTCAATCAGCGCCGAGCCCTCGGCGGATCTTTGGAAACCTGGGGTGATAATCGTTGGTCTGGCCTGATCCCAAGATCGGCCATCCGGTCTCAACAAAGTTAACCACTTCCTTTAGGGAGATCCAGCTACTGCCCACCAGCGAGCGCGTATTCGCGGCCAGAGATAGAGCTTGAGTCAACGGCCAAGATCGGATGTGTGGAGTTCGCCGATAGCTGATTGCCGGTCGATGCTCAGTATACCTTACCTGGAGCAGGACATGGCCCGGGTCTCCGGTTCAGAGTATCGTATCGTCTGGATACCCGGTCCGGCATTGTTCGCCGGGATGACGGTCGCGGAGCGGGACTGGCGAAAGAATTCGCCGGTGAAAAGCTGTATCACGAGACAGGGCGCTCGATCATCGCTCGGTCCTCACCCACAGCGTTTCACCGTTGGTGATGAATTCGATGGTCCCGTCTTGGTCCGTCCGGTATACCCCGCCGGGGACCACCGACTCGCCAAGCCGTTGCACCACCTCCGGGGACGGGTGTTTGAAGCGGTTCCCCTCCCCAACGGACACGACCGCGACGGCGGGGTCCACCCGAGCCAGAAAAGCCTTCGTGGTGGATGTCTTGCTGCCGTGGTGCGGCACCTTCAGCACCGTGCTCTCCAGCACCGGGCCCTGCACCGCCAGGTAGTTCTCCGCCTCCGCCTCGATGTCGGAGGCCAGTAAAAAGCTCACCCCTCCGTATACCAGCCGGAGTACGACACCGTTATTGTTCCTGTCCGGCCGAGGCCCCCCGATCGGTTTCGAAGGCGGGTGCACCACCTCCAGAGTTATGCCCGGCTCCAGGAGTATCTCGTAACCAGCCTCTACGGCAACCTTGGGCAGGTTCTTGCGTTCCAGGGTAGCGCTCCACTGGGGGTAGAGGGAGCTATCCGGTTGCTCCAGTCCCACCAGAACGGATCCCACCCGGTAGCGCTCCAGCACCTCCAGCAAGCCCCGGCTGTGGTCGGCGTCCATGTGGGTCAGCAGCACCAAGTCCAGACTTTGGTCGCCGGCGGACAGCGGACCGGTCAGGCTGCCGGTGGCGCTATCGCTCTCCGGTCCCCCGTCCACCAGTACCTGTCGCCCCGAGGGTGTGACGATTAGCGTGCTGTCGCCCTGGCCCACGTCGAAGAAATACACGTGAAGCTTGCCGTCCGGTCCGCTGAGAAGTTGAGCCCAGATGAAGATTGCGGCGGGCGCCAGCACGAAAGCTAGGCCGGCCAGCCCCATGGTGGAGCCGCTGGGCATCGCAACGCCGGGGGTCGCGGGGGCCGGCGGCCGGACCAGCCAGTCCAGGAGAACCGGCAGCCGGCTGATCCGGCCCAGGCCACCGGTAAGGAGCAGGAGACCGCCGAGCATGATGTACCACGCCCAGACCAGCCAGTCGCCTACCCAGGCGCCAGACACCGCCGGTTGGGGCGCCTGGGAAACCAGGCCCACTAGGTAAGACAGGGGCGCCCAGGTGATCCAACTGAGGAGTTGGCCGATGGCCGGGTGAACCAGCCCGGCTGCCGCCGTCGCCAGGGCGCCCAACAAGATGAAGGGCAACGCGGGCAGGGCGAGAATGGTGATAAAGATGCCGAGCAGCGGAATTCGGTGGAAGTTGAAAGCCACGAGGGGCCAGGTTGCCAATGTTGCCGCCAAGGCCACGATGAGGGCCGAAACCAACCAGGTCAGGGCGTAGGTGGCCCAGGGCCTCTGCCGGCCGGTTCGCCTTACGATGCCCGCGGCGATATCCGGGGCGAACTTGGCCTGGTAGGGTAGGGCCACGGCGATACCCGCCATGGCGGCGAAGCTGAGCTGGAATGAAACCTGCCGTATCACCTCGGGGTTGACGGCGACCATGGCGGCCGCGCTCAGAGCCAGGGCCGGCAGGATGCTCCTGGGGCGTCCCAGGGCCAGGGCCGCCAGAAAGACCGTGCCCATGGTGGCGGCCCGCACCACCGAAGGAGGCCCGCCGCTGACCATGGCGTACAGCCAGATGAAGGCGAGGGGCAGGACGAGGTATAGCTGCCGGCGGCGACCCATCAGCCACACGGCGGCCCCCAGCGACATCGTGAGCAGTATGCCCACGTGCAAGCCTGAGATGGCCAGTAGGTGGGAGGTGCCGGTGTCGCGGAAGTCCTGTGCCAATTCGGCGGGCAGCCCGCCCCGCTGTCCCAGCAGCAATGCCCGGGCCATCGCAGACTGGGGCTCGCCCAGGGAGTCTTCGATGCTTGCCGACAGCTTCCGTCTCAGCTCAAATATCCAGCCGCGCCAGCGGCTCCCAACTCCCTGGGAGACCAGCGTCGTTTCTCGGGACCAGAGGATGCCGGAGATACCCTGGTTGGCCAGGTACGACGGATAGTCGAAGTCGGCTATGGGGAGAGGCCGCTCCAGCACGCCCTCCAGCCGCAAGCGGTCCCCGTAGCGAAAATAGGGAGGCTCTCGCTGGAGGAGCAGGGATTCGGGAGGTTCGGCGTACGCCAAGGCTCTGGTCCGAAGAGGCTCCCAGCCTTCGCCCCGGTCGACCGATTCCACCGCGATGCGGAGCTTGACCCGCCGCCTGGTTGCCTCGGGGTCGTCGATGACCCTTCCCAGGACCGTCACGGCTTGCCCGTCCTCGGTTACCAGAGGCGTCGACGGGGCGCCGGTGGCCTCCACCCGCAACAGGCCCAACAAGAAGAACCCAGCCAGCAACACCGGCCAGAGGGAAACCCGGTACGTGAAGAGCAGTCCCCCAACGGGGACCACGGCCAGCAAGAACAGGAGTACCGGCAGAGCGGGGGCATCAACCTGAAGGCCCAGGATCACACCCGCCAGCCAAGCTGCCACCCCCAAACTCAGCCTCATGGCGGCGTCTCCTCCGTCCCGCGGTCAAGCGGTCCGCTGGCTGGAATTCTGCGTGCCTGAAGCCGCTACTGCCCTTCAGCCACCGTAACCAGGTCGCGAATCTTTTCGTAGGCAGCCGGACCAATCCTCGGGACGCTGGTGACCTCGGCAACCGACCGGAAAGGGCCGTTCTGCTCCCGGTAGCTTACGATGGCGCCGGCCAGGGCTGGGCCGATGCCGGGCAAAGTATCCAGCAGGTCTACTGAGGCGGCGTTCAGGTCGATCAGGCCACCGCCCGTCGCGGAGGAGTCCGAGGTGTTGGCTTGGTTCTTGGCGGAGACAGTCGCCGTGGGCGGAATCTCGCCCAGTCTGGGGACGTGATAATGCTCCTCGTCCCGGACCCGGCCGGCCTGATTTAACCCTGTGAGTTCCGCGTCGGCGTTGGCTCCGCCGGCCGCCGCGATGGCGTCTTC
>PVBE010643571.1_pt1 | contig 31796 bp, 25 predicted proteins | sample 1631181 | NCBI WGS metagenome assembly PVBE01 (sample SAMN08397723, study PRJNA350692) | Marine metagenome, whole genome shotgun sequencing project. | isolation source: water | place: Pacific Ocean | collected 2012-04
CGCCGGCCATGCTTGACGTCGTAGAGGCGACCGTCTTCGTCGCCATGTAGTAGCTGCGCTGAAGTACCAGAGCGTCGGCGTAGGCTTTCGTGACGGCGTCGGTGCCAGCAGTGGGCGTGCCTAGCTCGACAACCTTGTTGCCGTTGCAGTCGAGATCGAAAGATAGCTCCGGGTCCAGGTCGTGAATGAGGCGATTCGTTCCGGTGCGCCACTTCAACCCGCTGGCGCTATGACTGTCGAGCGTCAACGTGTCGCCGTCGAATCCAGCCGGAAACTGGTTGCGCCCGATGCGCTTGTTCAGCCTTGCCTGGACAGGCCGATGGTCACTCTGCCCCTGCACCTGGGGGGCCACCAGCATCACCACCTTCACTTGACGATCCCCGTCACCTTCAGGTCGTTGATGAGGGTGCCGAGCACGTCGGCAAGCTCTGCGACACTGGTGGCGTCGGCGTCGAGCACCCGAATGGCAGAGACGTTCGACAGCGTGTACGTCCCAGTCGTAGCGCCGAGCCGCTTGATCTGGTTCAGCTTCGCGTCGTACTCGCCGGAACCGTCCACGTCCCCGTCCTGTAGCGTCGGGGTGCGGGTCACGATCTCGCGCGTGCGCTTTGACAAGATCGTGAGCTTGTCCAGCGCAGCCTCGTGGGTCTCTGCACCGAACGCAGCGCCGGCAACGTAGTCGGTTGTCTGGGTCAGGTCGGGGTCGTTGTAGATCACGACCTTCTGACCGCTCGGCGGCGGCGTACCGAAGGTGACCGTTCCGCTCGCATCGCCGGCCCCGGCCACGGTGTAGTGCGTGGTCAGCGTCTGAACGGCGTCTGTTCCCGCCGAGATGTCGTGAAGGATGACCGTCAGGTCCGCGTCAGCCAGGAACTTGAACGCAGCCGTGAAGGCAGTAGTCGAGTCGTCCCCGTCGATCTCCGACCGCGTAGCCACCGTTGTGATCGTCATTGTTTTCTATTTCCTTTTCTTCGGAGGTCCGGTGAGCAGCACCGTCGGGCTGGTTGCCTCTCCGCTCTCGAGGGAGATGACCCCATCGGCGAATCGCTGCACAAGCACGGACGGGTAGTGGAAGAGGATGCCCCCGGTCTGGTTGAGCGCCTTTAAGAGGCTGAAGTCCAGCTCGCCCTGGCTGACTTGACGCATGAGATCGCCGGCCGCTGAAAAGAACCGCGTGCCGGCCGGGCCGTCGTAGTCGAACCAACCCTGGAGCCCGCCGCTCAACTCGCGCACGCCGACCATCGTGTTCGCGACGTAGCTTAGCTGGCCCAGCGTCAGGAGTTCGAGTGCATACTCGCCCCAGCTCTCGTCGTCGTCATACCGCTGGTAGATCGCGTCGGACATCATGGTCGTCAGCACCGAGGGAAGCGTGTAGAGCAGCAGCATGTCTACCGCGAAGCGGCCCACCTCGCCGGGGTTCTTGAAGTCGGTGCGCTCGTAGGATTCGGCGGTGAGGTTGTACGTCGTATTGAAGAAGCTGTAGAAGTTCGTCCAGAGCTTAAACATCGGCGAGCCCCGCTGGAAGCGGGCCAGGTCTTGAATCTGCCCGCCGCCCTGGGCGTCGATCACCGCACGGTCGGCCATCGCGATGGCGCGTGACTCGTCGCCGGAGTTGTCCATCTCCTTCTCGTATGCTCCGAGCCAGGTGGGTATGTCGACAATCTGCTGGGCCTTCACGATCAGGTAGAAGTAGCTGTCGCTGATGGGGTCGAAGAGGCCGCCTTTGGACACGCGGCTCTGGATCTCGCGGATCTCGCGGTTCATGGTGCGCGATCTGTTCTCCATCATCGAACTCTTGGAGTAGATCCACTTGACCGTGGTCTCCTGCACGTCCGCGCCGCGGAGCCACTTCGCAATCCCCACGCCCACCCACTTGGGACCGATACGCACCATCGACTGGGTGAGACCGTAGGGCTGGAGCGCCGCGGTCATCACGTTGTAACCCATGCCAGCGACCGAGGAGCCCATGCGGAGCCAGTTGAACGCAGTCTCCCGAATGTCCTCGGCCGCCACGTCGCCCGCCGCGAAGTCCTCGAGCGCCTTCGCGAGGTCGCGGTAGACCGGCTCGCCGTAGCCGCGCTTGATGGCGTCGGAGATCCTCGGGTCTCCGATGATCTTGTTCGCGTCGATCAGCCACTCGTGCCAGGCCAGGGCGTGGATGACCCCGTCGACATGCTCGAAGATCACCCCGAAATCAAGGCGGATCTTCCGGTCGGTCACCTTGACGGCGCGTTCCTTCATGTGGGAGCGTCGTGTCACTGCTCGAGTATGAGCTCCGCGCATCGTGTCGGCGGCGGCGTTGGCAACATCCTGACTATAAGCCCTCTCGCTCTGTAGCGCGTCGTAGACGGCCGGGAGATACCCGCCGGCATACATGCCCCACTTCGTTTGCAGCGGGACACGCTCGATCCTCTGCGGCACCACGCCGGAGATACGCCTCTGCTGCGCGGCGCTGGCTTCCCAGTACGAGTCGATGAAGTCCCAGACGCCCTGCACGAAATCCATCTGCTCGCGGCTCAGACTGTCTATGATGGCCTTCGCGTCGTTCTCGGTCCATCCGTAGTTATCCAGCAGGCGCTGCCGGTTGCCCGCGTTGCCCATGTTGAGCACGGCCATCAGCCGGCCCTGAAGCGTCAGCGCCGGCACGTTTGTCCCTGTCCCAGGAACGTGGCGGGCTAGTTCAATGTCCGGCTTTACGGCGTCGACCTTTCCGCGGGTCACCGTGGTGGCGAGTTGCTTGACGCGCTGGTCGAGCGGTACGAAGGGCCTGAACAGTTCCTTCAGTGCGTTCCACGCCTTCTCGCGCTCGGCCGTTTCGAAGTCGCCGCTCTCGTCCATCGGCCGCAGGATCAGGTCGAAGAAGGCACCGCCAGGGCCGCCGTCCATCTCGAGGAGCAGGCTCGCGAACTTGCGGTGCCCCGCGAACCACTGCCCCACCCGTCGTATCCACCGCTGCTCGACCGTCCGCGTCTCTACCGGAAGTGCCTCTCGATCGGAACGCCGGTTCGTCTCGATGCCCTCGAGCGCACGCTCGACGGCCGCGTTGAGATCCCGCTGCTCCTTCGCGCGCAGGAGTTTTCCCTTGAGCAGTGCCAGGTGCTCGATGTTCTTCACCGCATCGACCAGGTCTCGAAGCTCCTCCATCGTCATCTCGCGCCAGGGCTTGCTGGACGCCTCCTCGCGCAGCGCATCGGAGATTTCAAACACCGCCGTCTCGTCGGCAGCCTCCTGCTCGGCGATCCACTTTGCCAGCGATGCTCGGCGGTCGGCGGCCTTGTTCGAAATCTTGCGGAAGTCGAAGCGGTCTAGGAGGGCGTCGATCTGGTCGAGGTAGTCCTCGCCGGCCTTCCCGATCCTTGCGCGCGTGGTCAGCGTGTCCATGCGCCGCAGGTAGTCCGACCACTTCTGCGCCTGCTCCTTCGCACGCATGGACTCGACCACGAGGAAGTGATTGTGGAGCTGCTCCATGCCGGCCTGGTGGGCGCGGGCGTGATCCCCGGCCGCGCTGGCCTCGAGGATCTCGCGGGCGTTTCGCTCCTCGGCCCGGCGGTAGAGGTCAGGACGGAGATCGCGCACCCGCTTCCCTGCGATGACTCGCTTCGCTACCCGGCGCGCTACCGCCTGGGGCGTGCCCCGCTGGCCGGCACGGCGGGCAAGCAGCCGAAGCTCGCGGCCCAAGAAAGTCGACCTGGCCTCGCCCTCCATCGACGCGATGGCAAGCTCGCCGATCGTGCCGTCGTTCAGCATGTCTCCGAACCGGGCCTTCATCCGGGCGTCGGCCTCCTGCGTGATGGCCTTCTCGCGGTTTATCGTTTCGGCCAGCGCCCGGACCAGGGCGTCCCCGGTCTTGAAGCCGAAGAACGGGGCCAGCACGTCTGGATCCACGCCGCCCTTCTGCACGACGCTGTACGTGCCTCGACTGGGCAGCACGTTGAGTATTTCCTTCCCGTAGAGGCGGACCACGGCGGCGCGGTCCAGGCGGACGTGCTCGAGTTCCTCGGGGGTCTCCTGGCCGAGGAGCTCCCCGCGCTGTAGCCAGTGCCGCAACTGGTATGCCGGCTGGGCGTTGATATCTGCCTCGGCCTGGGCGTACATCCGCTCGTACTCGAGCGCCCATTCCTCGGTTTGCTCGCGGCGCTTCTCGGCCATGAGCTTGACCATGATCTCGCGCTCGGCCTTCGCCTTCATGCGCTCGTAGGCCGCCTGGTAGTCGGCGAACTCCGCCTCGTTCATGCCGCCCGCTTCGGCGCTCTCGAACTTCGGCTGCATGTGTGGCTGGGACCGGACCCGCTCGATCTGCTCGTCGGTCGCGAGGAGCCGGTCGAAGACCTCGCGGATCTCGGGGGTCAGCTCGACGTTGAGCTTGAGGATCGTCCTGTAGACCTGAAGCAGCCACTGCCTGAACCGCCGGAAGGCGCCCTCGAGTTCGACCGACGGAGCTCGGCCCTCGAACAGGTAGGCTTCGAAGCTCTTTGCCCATATCTCGTGGAAGCCAACAGAGGCAAACCGATGCGCCGGGTTGCTCGGGTCTATGTCGAGGCCCGCATCTAGCACGGCCTCGAGGTCTTCCAGCGTGATCTCTGGGACGGGAACGCCCTCCTTTTTCGCCCAGCTCTTCGCTGCCCGTTGCGCCTCTTTGAGAGCCCTAGCCTTGTTCTCGGTCAGGCCGAAGTAGTCGAACGCGGCCTGCATGTCCGCGAGCAGCTTCTGGTCGGCCCCAGGCCGCTGCACGTCCTGGCCCATGAAGAGGAAGAAGAGGTGGCCGAGTTCGTGCAGGCCGGTGCTGAGATCGCTGGCCTCGGTGAACCGCATGATGATGTTGCGGAGATCGGCGTCGAACTTGAGCGAGCCACGGGGTCCGGTACCAGCGGCCTGGAAGAGCGGGAGCCCCTCACCCTCGACGCTCGCGCGGAGCTCCTCGCTGATGGGGAGGTTGTGGACGGTGGGTCGTCTACCAGCCTTGCCACCATCCACCACCTGGTAGTGGAACGGTGCGTCCTCAGTCTGCGCGCGTTCGTTGTACTCGGCCGTCCTCTCCTGCGCCTGCGCCATAGTCTCGAAGGCATCCTCGAGCCTCGGTTCGCCAATCACCTCCCCCATCGCCAGATGGACAGGCTCTTCCCACACTTCGTACCGGAGACGCCCGCTAGGATCGATGGTCGTGGGGGCTTCCAGCTCGGCCTTCTCCACCTTCGTGCCGAACTTCTTGCCCAGCTTGTCGGCACCCCTGACCAGGATCCCGTCGTAAAGATCCTCGAATCCCTTGCCGCCGATGGTCAGGTCGTCGCCGCTGACCTCGCCCTCAGTCTCGCCCAGGATCTTCGCGGCGATATCCTTGCCAACGATGCTCTCGAGGGGCTTCTCTGCGGCCCCTTCTACGGAACTCGAGACCACCATCCCCGTCTCCCGGTTGACTAGGAGCTGGATAACCTCGACGCCGTCCTTGACCGCTTTCGCCTCGACCAAGAACGCACCAGGGGCGGGATCGACGACGCGATACTCTACGTCGATCTCGTCTCCCTTTGATTCGTCGGAACGTGTGTTTCGATACTCGACTACATCAGCAGCCTCTTCGGCCGTCTCGTAGGTATCGTGGAGCCGTTCATTGTGATCGCCCGCCTCGCCTTCCGGCACCGTCTTCCACACCTGATAGCGGCCCAGCGTCGGCTCATCGCTCCACTGGATCGCGTCCACCGACTGGCGCAGCTCATCCTGATAGCGGTCGACCTGGATCTTGCCGGTCGTCCATGCGACGGAGTCGTATCCCTCCTTCGCAGCCTTGGCGATCATGCGCTTCAGGGCGAGCATCGAACTGGCACCGGAAGCCTTGAACGGGCGGTCGGGGGGTTGCGTGCTTTTCGCTTGCAGTTGCTTGATGCGCTGAAGGATCGGCATGAAGTGTCGGAGGCGAAAAAAGGGAGGCTCCGACCTATACTTCTGCTCGAGGCTCGCGAGCTCTTCCATCTCCTCCTCGGAGAGCCCCGCACCGTACCCCTTCTCCCGCCCTTCCTTCGCCCAGTCGTCCTGAATCTCCTCGATGAACAGGATCTTCTCGCCGTTGGGACCGACACGGTCCTTCACGCGAGCGTGTACGAGGACATTGGGGGCTACGTCGCCGAAGTGGCCGTCAGTAAAAGCGTCACCCGTCACCGGCAGCGTTATCAGGTACTCGCGGTAGTTCTCGCCACCGGGGAGGGTCCACTCCCCGTACTGGGCGGGGCCTCCGATCCCTCGCTGGCGCAGCTTCGCGCGGGTCTTCGCTCTAACGTCCTCGCGGATCGCTCCCCCTGCCGCATCTCGAGCATCATCGAGATCCGGGGGCGACCCACGATGCCCCTCGAGGGCTTGATGATAGATGCGTTCGGCCGACGCATCGGCCTCCTCATCAAGCTCAAATACGGATAGCTCCCCCGCTTCCTCGTCCCAGGTAACGGTGTAGTGCCACTCGTCACCGGCTTCGTTCTGCCCTCTCGCATCTACCTCCCAGAGGGCCGCCTCTTCACCCGGCACCTGGTCCCACGGGTCATTAAGACCAAGCGCCCATGCTCCCACGTCTTCTGGGTCAGTGGCATCACCACCCAGCACCACTTCCTCGACCTTGATGAGCTTTATCTGCTCCATCAGCGAGTCGAGGTCGAGCTTCATGTCGGCCTGGGGACCGGGCGGGCGGGTGTCCGGGTTGGAAGCAAGCCAGTGCTGGAGACTGGCGAACTCGAAGAAGTCCTCGAGCATCGTCCACTCGATCTCCTCCTGCTTGACCCCGCGCTTCTTCAGGTACGCCTGGAGTTCTGGCAGCGACATGCTCCGCTGCGGCGACGTTCGCAGCGCGCGACCCAGGGCGGAGAAGAAGGCGCCCTCGAGGGGGCGCTCATCGGGAAGGGCTGCCTGCTCGAGGACGGTCAGTCGGTCGCGACTTGCTTCATCGTCTGCAATAACGCCTTCCTCTTTTTCGAGGTCAACGCCCCGGCGTATCGCAGATACGAGTAGATCAACCCGTCCAAGTAGGCGTTGTCGTTCTTCTCCTTCCATTGTCCCGGCGAGTTCTCGGATCTCGTCGAGGCGGGTCTGGAGTTCGTCGGGCTCATTCTGGATATCCTTCCGCAGTTGCTTCAGAACCGACTTGGTCGTTGTGTTTACATAGCACCCGAGGCCACCATTCTTGTCGCAGCGCGTGCAGTTCCACTTTCCGTCAGCGGTCTTGCCGACCGTCTTTCCGAAACCATCGACCGGGCAGATATGCTTTCGCATATCCTTCGGTATCGGCGCTATCTCATCCTTAGAAAGCGTGCGCCGACCGAGCTTGACCGGAAGGATCACCTGGACCCTGTCGGCGTACTGCACGAGGAAGGGGATATCTTCCACCCCCTGGTATACCACAGCGAGCATTAGGTCGGGGTTGTCGGCAGCCATCTGCTGGCTGTTCGTGTCGTCCACCGAGAGGAGCCGCAGGTTCACCTCGGGAACCTGGCGTAGGACTTCGGGCCGCTTGGAGAAGACCTGAACCCGCACGTCCTGCCGGTTGAGCTCCTCGATGAACGGGATCCACGCCTCGCTGATATCGCCCTTGTCGTTCAGGCGCAGCGCCTTGTCGAGCAGATACTCCGCGGTCGCCTTGTACTGCCTGGCCGCCATCTGCGCCGCCCGCACCGGGTCGTTTTCCACCGCCCAGTTTACGAGCTCGGCCTTGAATACGGTGTTATCGAACCTGTAGTTCCCTTCCGTCGCGTAGCAGAACTTTGCACAGGCCAGCGACGGGCGGCAGTTCAGGAAGGTGCCGTTGACGGAATTGATCGGCTTCCCGGCACGACCGATGAAGGAGTTCGTCTCCAGGTAGGCCCAGAGGGCCTCCGGCCCAGCCGCCGCTGCTGCCTTGACCTTGGTGAACCGGGGGTTGTCGAGGCCGCTCTCGTAGTCGACCTCCAGGCCGGCGAGCAGATCCTCGAGGTGCTGGCGCGTGATCGCCCCGTAGGCGGCCTGGTCGTGGTACGGGGTGCCCCGGTGGAGTTCGAACTGTTCGCGGATCTCCGCCGCCCGGGGGTGGGCGTCGATGATGCGATCCAGGGCAACCTGCTGCTCCGGGGTCGCGTCCACGGCATGCCAGCCCTGGGCGATGCTCTGCTGGAAGAATTCGTCGCCCTCGACCGTCTCCTCGAGCACCTCCGGCTCGATCCCACGATCGGAGAACCGCTGCTCGAGGTCGGTGATGACCTCCTCGTTCGTGGTCGTCTTGAGGTCGATCCCAAGCTGGTCGAGGATCCGGCCCAGCTCCTCACGCGGGATCTGGCGGGCCAGGATCCCCTCTAGCTGCTCTTCGGTGCGGAGCGGGTTCCCACGCCACTCCTTGTCGATTGCATCGAGCACAGCGCGATCTGAGGGCCGCCCGTAGGCATCCATCTCAAGGCCCACGAGGTAGGGGTTGTCGGTCAGGTCGAACTGGTCGAGGTCCGTATTGCCCCCCACTCGGTAGAGGCCGGGTAGCGACTGCGGGGTGATGCCCATGTTCAGGAGCTCACCCGCGAGCTTGCTGCCGGGGGCCACGCCTCCCCCGCCGTACTGGGTGGGCCTGAGCGCCTGGAGGATCGGCCACTTCGGCAGCCCCTTGAGCTCGGGCTGGAGCCCCAGGCGCAGCTCGTTGAGCAGTGCGCCCAGCTTCACCTTCTCCAGCGCCTGCTCGAGCGAGGGCCGTGCCTCCTCCTCCACGCCCTCCACCTCGGCGAGGACGGCGTGCTCGCCGCCGGCCTGGGCGAACGCCTCCTCGCCGGCAGCGCCAGCGGCCCGACGCTCCGCGTTTTGGCGCAGGAGGATCCCCAAGTAGCGGGCATCGGCCGGGCGCATCGCACCGGCTCGCACGAGGCGCTGGAGGAAGGTCTGCTCGACCTGCTCCCCCGGCGTCGTCGTGGCGTCTCGCTCGGCCTTCTTCTCGGCAAGCTGCTGGCGCAGGGCGGCGAGCTCGGGGGCCTCGGCGGCGCGGGGGGTGGGGGGGGCTTCGGGGGCGGGAACAAAGACGGTATCTACGCGAGGGAAGATAGCGTTCGGATTATCGTCAAGCGTGTGCCTTCTGGCATTCGTCGCCAAACCCACGTCCTCGTGGTTAGGCTCCTCAAAGAAAAACTTGCCCGTCGCTGCTTCTGAGGTGACCCCCTCAGCCTCGCCAGAGAGGACTCGGATATTGGTGCGTATATGCTTGCCCTCGCTGAACGCGAGCCTCAACTCAAGCGGCTCGCCGGACCATGGATCGACACCCCGCAGCTTCATCGTCTGGACTTTTTCGCCGGTACGTTCCGACGTTGTTTCTGTGATTGTCCACTCGTGGCGACCGATACGTACGACCTGCGTGGTTTGCTCGTTCCCAGTTCTTTCGCTAACGCGAGTGACGGTCGGCTCAGAAACCACGACACGCTCCTCGTCACGAACTACTCTGCTCTCTGTTGGGGCAGCACCCTCGGCAGCGGGGGGGGTGGGGGCAGCCTCCTCGAGCGCCAGGATCTGGGTCTCGAGTTCGCGGACCTCGGCCGAAAGGTCGTCCAGGGCGGCGAGCCTCTCGACATCCGCTTGCAGCCGGGCCTCGTCCTCGGCCTCGTTGGCCTCCGCATCGCCACGGCTCGGCTTCCGCAGGCCGTGCCGGACGTGCGGCTTCAGCCCCTCGTGGTGCTGGTTCAGGTAGGTCGTGTAGTCGGCGATCGGGATCACGAGATCGGCGTTCGTCGACAGGGCCACCGGGAGCTGCTCGGCCACGTCCGGCATCGACTCCATGACCGTCTCGGGGTCGATGCCCTCGGACTGGAAGAACTCCATGAAGTCCCTGGCGTTCAGGTAAAGATTCGGATCACCGCCCCCCTCCTCGATCTGGCTCTGGAGCCAGGCACGGAAGGCGGCCGGGTCCGCCTCGCGGAGCTTGGTCCCGATCTCGCCCCCCGCGGCCTCAACCGCCTTGTCGAGCTGCTCGCCCCTGAGCTTCGCGACCCGGTTCATTCTGACCGCTTGGGCCGTCACAGTTACCGGCGACGTCCCCAAGGAGAAGCTGCCGCCGACCAGGCTGCCTATCAGCGCGGAGTGCCCCACCCGCTGGAGGTTCTCCTCTGACCAGAGGGCCTTTTCCTCTTCGTCCGTCCATCCCCGCACCATCCCCTCGCCCAGCGCGATGACGGTGGCGTCCTGCGCGCCCTCGGTGATGCCCTCGGTGGTCATGGATTTTAGGGTCGACTTCAGGAGGTTCAGCAGTAAGGGGCGAAGCATCCGCGACTTGAGGACTTTCTCTCCCGCCGACCCAACAGCCAACCGCTTCAGGCTTCTGAGGACCGGCAGCGACAGAACCCCCAGAGAGCCAGCCTCGAGACCGGCATTGACGAAGCCAACAAGCAACGCCGCCCCGCGCTGCACATCGAGCGGGATCTTCTCGCCACCCTTTGCCTCGATCTCGGCGGCGATTTTCTCGAACTCCATAAAAGCGAGCCCGGCCTCTAGCATGAATGCGCCGGAGGCAAGGCCCCCGGCGTAGCCGACTGCCGCGCCACCGCCGGCCCCGAGCGCCATCCCGAACGGACCCGCCCCCGCAGTACCACCCGCCGCACCGAGAACGACGCCAGTCGTAGCGCCCAGGCCGCCAAACTTAAAAACGTCACCCATCACCGGAACCTGGGTGATGACATGGCCCAGCGCCTCGTCACCCCACCCGGAACCCGGCACGTCAATGGATCGCGATCGGGGGTCTTCGTTGACCAGAAAGTGCCAGCGAGCCATGTCCTTCTCGCTCGCTTGGCCCAGGAGAATGCGGGTGCCTACGTGGCCGGCTTCGACTTGCCAATGGCCCCGCTGCCATGCGTACTCAGGAACGTCGCCATATTCGTATGGCGCCCCGTTCTTAGGGTTGACGGTCTCGGCACGCGCCGCTGCGGCTATCTCGCGCGTGCCGGCGGGATCCGTGAGCGCGAGCGCCCCCAGCGGGCTGCCGAAGAGATTCGACCAGGAGTCGCTGATCTCGAGGGCGACGGCGTTGCCGGGCGACAGTTGCTCGAATGCGTCCTGGGCGCGGAACGCGGCCATGTTCCGCTCGACCACATCGACCGGCGCACCCCTACTGCGAGAGAGCTGGAGGGCCTCGGACCTGTTCGCCGTGTCCTGGCGGCTCTGCACGTCGACGAGGTTGTGAACATGGGCACGCTGCTGCTCGAGCAGCCCGCGCTTCTTGCGAGCCTGCTCGTCGGCCTCAAGAATCTCGGCCGCTGAAAATACCGCCCTAGTCACCGAGGGTCTCGATGATCTGGCCCACATGCGACGGGCCGTAATCCGGCCCCTCGCCGAGGCGCTGACGCTCCAGCAGGAGCTCGCGGTAGATGTCCTTTACCCGCATCTTCTGGTTCTCGTCCAAATCCGTCCCAACTAGCCCTAGAACCTCACGGATTGCCTTCTGCGCCTCGGGCGGTATGTCGTGCATTTCTGTCTCGGGCGTGATCTCGTAGACGCGACTCGTTCTGTCTCGATTGAACCACGGCGTGAACGGCGTTGCGGCGTCTATAACGATTTCGTCTGAAAGGCCGTTGACAATGTCCTGCTTAGCATCGCGCGGTAGATCGTGCCCCAGGTCGGCCATCCTCTGCATCTCCGCGTTTCGCACCATCGCACGGAATGCTTCTGACTTATTGGACCCCTCCTTGTCCTCCGCATACTGTGCATCCGTTACTGGCAGACCCATCATGGCTAGTTTGCGGTTTGTCATATCCTCGATGCTGTCCCCAGGTGCCTGCAATCCCCTCCTCTGCTCGTTCATTAGGAGCTTAATCAGGGCCGGGTCCATCCTTCCGGCTAGCCAGTGGAGGCTGTCTTTCAGAAAGGACGGGCGAGTTGCGGGATTCGCGGCCTTCCCCATCAGTTGCCCGTAGGTTGCCAGGCCGAGCTCGTAGGCGTGGCCGGGCTGGAGGGACTCGATCACGCCCGCGACGGACTTCTGAACCTGGGCGCTTATCGGGTTGCCCGTTGCTTCTGCGCGGACCACCTTCTCGAGGAATTGTGCATGGCTCATCTTGCCCGCCATAGCGTCGGCTACCAGCGTGCCGTGCCTAGCATCTTGTACCCTGGCCCGGTTCGTGTCGAGGTCGCGCTGCATGGAGGTCACGCGCTTCAGGATGAAGTCCTCGAGCGTGCCGGAATATTTCTTTTGGATGTGCTTTGCACGCTTCTCCGGGTCGGGGTACTGCGCGAAGAGATCGTCGGCGATGTTCTGGGACTCGATGATGAGGTTCTCGCCCTCCGCCCGGTTGTCCGCCTGGATCTTCAACGCTGCGCCCTCGGCAGCGTTCCAGAGCCCCGTCCGCACGCCCTCGTCGACCTCAGTGTGTACCTGGCGCAGGATCTCCTTGCGTGTCACCTGATCCGGCTCATTTTGAAACGCATCCATGCGCTGCTCGATGAACAGCAGCCGGTTGCCCTTGGCTTCGCTTAGCTGGGAGTCGCGAACCCCGTGGGCCACTTTCATGCGACCGCGCTCGAGTTCGCCCCCGAAGCGTGCGTCAAACAGGCCCTGGAACTTCGGGAAGATCAGCCCCTTTCGGAACTTGTTCTGGATCTTGTGCGTGCCCGCCGCGTAGAGCTGGCCGTGCTTTGCGTAGTCGGGCTCCGCCTCGATCTCGAGCTGGAGGTTGTTCAGCTCGGTCGATGCCTGGCCCAGCGCACCCGACACCTTCGAAGCCATCTCCTGCTCGAAAAGCTGGTACTGGAGCTCGCCCCCCTCTTGCAGGCTCCGCCCGATCGCTAGCGTGCCCTCGCCGCCCACGAAGTCCGATGCGTAGGCGCGGCGGCCACCCTGGTCTGCGGGTGCGAAGAACTCGGGGATCTTCACGGATAACTCCGCCAGGGGCCGCTAGGTGCGTACATCGGGTTCTGGTAGTTGGGGTTCGTGTATAGCGGGATGCCCGTGCCGGAGTAGTTGGACCGCGTCGATCCTGGCGAAGCGTATTCGCTGACCGACCGGAACAGGCCGGCGGTTCGACTCACGATCTGGTTGAACCCGCTCGCGTAGGCCGCCTGCGCCCGCCCGGCACCCGTGACCCCCGCGCTCGCCCCGCGTAACTGCTCGAGGACCGCACCCTGCCGGCCGGCATAGCTGGCGTGCATGGCGTGGACTTCGTACTCGGCGGCGTTGCGTTTCAACGCCTCGAGCCAGCCGCCTTCCTCGGCGATCGTTCCGCTCTTTGCTGCCATCTGCACGAACTGGGACGAGAGTGCGCGGCGAGCGATACGGCGGCGGCGCATCTCCTCGCGGTGGCCTTGCTCCAAGGCCAGGGCATCGTTGTACTCGGCCGCCATCTGCTCCGCCCTGGCCTGCATCTTGTACGCCTGCCCGGAGTAGATCGTGCCCATGATCGACGTGGCAATGCCGCCGAGCGCGCCAGAGATGCTGGCTACCCCGCCCCAGTTGAAAGAGGAGGTGGGTGGTGCATACGAACTCGGACTCGTAAAGGTCTGGTGGACCCCGTAACCCGTCCCCCCGTAAGGTAACATGTCCCCCCCCCTACCTGTCCTGCGTCACTACCTGCGCCATGAGTGCAGTCACGAAGCAGGGCAGCGGTTTCGTATGTTTCAGCGTGACGCGGCCCAGGTACTCGTAGCCCTCGGGCCAGGGAAGTACCTCGGAGTCCCCGTCAAATAGCGGTAGCGCAGTGTCCATCGCATCCGACGCATCTCGGAGCTCGAGCTCGTCCATGTCTGCATCCACGTCGGTCGGCCCGTAGAGCAGGCCGGAACCCGTCTGGTACAGACGGAAGACCACGTTCGTGATCCGCTTGGTCTTCCCCTGCGCGGTTCCCTCCTGGTCGCCGGCAACCTCGAGCCGCATCGTCTGGAGGGTCGCGGAATACGGAAGACCCACCTGGGCCTTCGTCACCGCCCGGTCCAGCGTGACGGCCCCACCGCTCACGGTCTTGTCCGCTTGCAGTGCCCCGTCGCCGAGGATCGCCACCGTCTCGCCCTCGAGGTGCTCGAGCCCGCTCAGCGTTGACGTCGAGCTGCCTGAATACGTCAGGCCAGAATCGACGAAGAAGGCGTCGGCCAGCGTATTCGTGCTGAGCCACTCGCTTTCCAGGTACTCGATGTACCGCTTCGTCCCGCCGTCGATCCAGCGATTGACCACCATCCAAAGCTGATCCTGGTCCGCATCCGGGTGGTGGATCGTCGCGATGCTCTCGACGCCCGGCGGCGTCCCCGTCTGGCGAGACCCTCCGAGCGTATGCCGGTGCCACGCCGTCACCTTCTGGGCGCGCTCGTAGGTGAACCCGATCAGGTTCCCGTCGGAGAGCGCGGCCCAGATGATGCGATCCGGCTCCTGCGCGTAGGCTAGGCGCTTGATCCCCACATCAGCGCCACCGCCGAGCGTGATGTGCTCGGCCAGGATGGTCATGTCGGGTGCCACATACTGCTGGATTGCATCCTCGAACACGAGTTCGCGGAGCTTCCTGCCGGAACGCTGTACGAAAAGTACAACCTGCTCGACGCGCAATACGTTGACGTCTGGCCTGCTCCCATAGCTCGAGTGTCGTACTACACGAACATTCCCAGGAACGAGCGCCTCGGTTTCGGTCGCGGCGGAGACAACGAACTCACCACCCACGGTACCAAGGAGCAGGGACTTTCCGGCATTGAGCCACTCGATCACGTTCACTTGGTCGGTGTTAAGCGTGAAGATCAGAGCAGACTCGTCTAGGTCGAGTACGTGGTGGTTTTCGTATTCGGATGTTTTGGATGCCCAGACCGTCTGCGGGTTCGCATCCGTTCCCGCCCACCAAAGGCGGTCCTCGAAAAACGACACGGTGCGTGGGTACCCGTTGGCACCCGACCAGGCACCCTTCGCCCAGCGGTGCGTAGCGTTCGACCCTCCCGTCACGCTTGCCGGGAACCGCTTGTCGATATCCACCGTGCAGGTCAGGCCGTCACCGGCCACCGCAGTGATCGTCGCGTAGCCGGCCCCGCTGTGGATGAACTCCCACGTCCACTTCCCGTCGCTCTCGATACCGAACTCGTGAATCGGCGGGCTCGTGCCAGCGGAGCCGGAGATGCTCTTGATGAGGTATACATTGTTTTCGAAGTACCTGTCGTCCGTGTCGACCACTACGCCGTAGCCACTTCGCGTCTGGGGCGTGGCCGATGACCACTGGCCGTGGTTCGAGCCGATGATCTCCGCCAGCTTGAACTGGCTCCCAATCATCGAGTCTGTGAATATCGGGGAGCTGGCCGTCAGCGTCTGCCCGGTACCCGTGACGGCGCTCGTGTGGACGGTGACGTCGGAGTCGACGTTCTGCGGCTCAAAGGGCACCCAGTCAAACTCGATGATCGAAAGCGACCACGCAGTGTGCGCGGTGCGCTGGAGCTTGCGCGGGTTGAAGTCCGGGTGGGCGATGTAGAGCACGTCGGCCGATTGCGCGAACTGGATCGAGTCCAGTGTCGTATCCGGGTATGGCGTGACCAGGGTAAACACCCGCGCCACCGTGCCCTCGCTAGACGTGGCACCAGGGTTTGGGCTGCCGGTTAGCGAGAATTGCGTCGATGACGTGACAATGATCTCCCAAAACTTGTTGTCGAGTTCCGCGAGGCCGGTGCCACCCGTTGCGGGAATGAATATCTCGTCCCCGGTGGCGTACTCATGCGCGGTGGCCGTGGTCACCACAACGGGAGACGCCGCGGTAGTTCCCGAGATGTTCACGCTGGACTCGAGCACCGCACCACCGTCTCGGTAGACGCGCATGTAGAGGTTGCCGAACTCGAGGATGTACGCCTGGGTCGTACCGAACTCGAACGGGAGCAGGCGCGTGAACTTGCTCGAGTCCTTGACCTCCTTGACGAAGCGCGTCCCGCTGCGCTTGCGGGTGCCGCCCTGCACCAGCGGCAGGAAGTTCTCGAGCTTGTGGCAGGAGTTCGCGTACTTCCCCAGATCGACGCGGCCCTCGAGCAGGGGCGATACCTCGCCTGCGTTGAAACTCGTCTGGATGACGGATGCCTTAGCCATTCTAAAGCCTCACCGTGACCCATTCGTCCTCTTCGAAGGTCATGGGGCTCTGCTCGCGGCCGTCTGCCGTTCGGGCCTGCCCCATGACCTGCCGGTATTCGTCCATCGCGTGCTTGCGCTTCGTACTGGACTGCGTCAGCTCCTCGACAAGCTCCAGGGCCAGGCGCGAAGCCACGGCAGACTGGAGCAGTGGATCCCACTGGTTCGGATCCTCCTCCCGCCGCACGTACCGGATCGATACGGGCGAGGTCTCGTCACACAGCAGCCGGCGGCCCTCGACCACCCAGGGCAGCCTCGAGTCGTACACCTCGAGCATTCGCAGGCAATCGGCCGGGAGCTGGAACTGGTTGTCGTACCCGAATGCGGGGGCGTCTGCGAGGCTCGCAACCGATGCCCGCGAGATCGCGCTGTTCCAGGGATGCGAGCGAAGAACCTCGTCCCTCATCAATGCGTAGGAGGCGGTGCAGGCCCGTGCCTGTTTCGAGTCGTCGGTCAGCGACGTGATCCTCGCCGCGCCGATACGGGTCAGGGCCGAGTTGCAGATGCTTGTCTCGCTCGCCATCTCTCCCCCTAGTCTCCAGCCGTGTATATGTACTCGAGCACGATGGTCGTCGCGTCCGTAGTCGCCGCATTGCAGTCGACGGTCAGGTTCCAATCCTCACGCGGGTCAGCACTGTACGCAAACGAAGCACGCCACAATTCCCAGCCGCGCTTCGTTCCGCTAAGCAAATGCCCGCCAAATATGTCCACGCGATTCAGGGCGGTCGTTGTGACCTGCCCATTCGCAAAAATGTTTTTCTGTATCACCGTCCCGTCGTGCGCGTTGCCAGCACGGTAGAGTCCAACGTCGATCGCGCCAGCGGCACCCGAGGCCGTACACGTCAGGAACAGCGCCAGCACCCGATCACTCGACCGAACCGGCATCATTCGCACCACGTCGTTGTCACCAAGATCCTGCGTCACCTCCGCCCGTCGCACCCGAATCCTGCCGTGCGCCTTGCTGGCAGGCGCCCTACGACCAGCGTCTAGCGTCGTATTCGTGTCCCCTGCAAAGTGGTCGGAAAAGTAAACAGTCACGCCTAGTCGCCTGACGTGTAGTAGGCTTCGATCAGCATCGTACTCGCACTCGACATATCCGAGTCGCCGGAAGAAATCACGACGTCCCAACTCTCCATCGGGTCCGAGGCGTAGCCCGTTACGATCTTCCAGAGAGGAGCGCCACGGAGCAGGTCCGGGTCGGGTAGTCCGGTCCCGAACTTGTCGTCATGGTCGAGCGCGTTCGGAATAGTAACCGACTGCTGAGCAAGGATATCGTTATCAATCATCGGGCCATCGTGGGCGGCCCCAGACTTCGCGAGCCCGAGCAGAACCTTGTACGTTGGCTCCCCATGCGTCATCATAAAAAACAGTTGCACCAGACAGTCGCTCGACTTCAGTGTCATCATCCTGGCCGTGTCACCCGTGGCGGACCCGCCCGTGAGGGCCACGAACACCTCCGCCCGCTGATACCGAAGTCGGCCACGGCCAGCGCCCGCCGGAGCTCGGGACTGGCTGTTGAACTCCGAGAGCGTGTCCCCTGCAAAATGGTCGGAGAACAATGCTGCCATCAGTCCCCCGTGGTGAAATACGCTTCTACCAGGTACGTGGCGCTATCGGTCGCAGAGCCTGCCGTGCAGTTCATGCACAGATCCCACTCCTCGTCAGGGTCTGCGCCGTAGCTCGCAGTGCCAGCGTCGGCTATTTCCCAGAGGTGCTTCCCGTGTAGCCGCGCAGGTATTTCCCAGTGTCCGAGATGGGCGTGTGCAGGCTCTGCGTCGTGGCCCTCGAGCAGAAGCGTTGCGTCTACCTCGGAGCCATCGTGCGACCTGCCAGAGCGGTAAAGCCCCAGGTTGATGATCGACCCGATGCCAGCGGCACTGTGGGTCATGTAGACCGCGTGGAGCCGGTCGCTCGAGTGGAACTGCATCAGCCGCAGAACGTCGCCACTCTGGACGGATCCGGTCGCCTCCGCGCGCTTGTAGCGGAGGCGACCGTGACCAATGCCTGCATTGACCCGCTTCTGCGGGTCTAGGACGGTATTCGTCGCACCATCGAACAGGTCCGAGTAGTAGGTCGCCACGCCACCGTCCCTGCCCGGCTAGTCGCCTGACGTGTAGTACGCCTCGAGGGTCATGATGCTGTCCGCCCCGGAGATGGACGTGCTCGGCGTGATGACGACGTCGTACTCCGTCATCGGGTCCACCGTGTCCGTCCCGGCACCGTAGGTCGCCTGCTTCCAGAGCGGGAGACCGCGGACCTCGTCCTCCCCGGCTGCCGCGATGAGCGCGGAATTGGACTCGCCCATCATGTCCGTGCGAATTGCGAGGGTCGTGGTCGTCTGCAGCGTGCAGAACAGGTCCGCGTCGACCACTGCGCCCGAGTGGTTCGACCCGCTCAGGTAGAGCCCGACGTTCACCGCTCCCGCGGTGTTCGCTCCGTCGTAGCTCAGCCAGAGTTCGATGAGCCGGTCGTTCGACTTGAAGGTCATCATCCGCACCGTGTCCGAGGTCGTGAAGAGACCGTTCGCGCGGGCGCGCTTGTAGCGCAAGCGCCCGTGGCCGATCCCCGCGCTGACGCGCACCTGCATGTCCAGGGGGTCGCCGTCGTCTCCGGTCGTGCTGAAATGGTCCGAGTATCGTGTCGCCATGACTCCACGGCTCCTTCTTCTTGGCGATGGTCAGGGGCCGACACGACTCCGCGCCGGCCCCGTCACATCAGGTCATCACTCTTCGCAGGCGATCATCACCACCTTGCTCTCTTCGAGTCGGGTGGCTCCCACCGTGCATTTCAGATAGACCTGCGTCGCGTAGGACTTGTCCTCGCGCTCGCTGATCTTCGTGGTGATATCGTTCCAGATCACCACATGCATGCCGGACTTCGCCCACACCGGGACCAGGCGGTCGGGAGTGGCGTCCTCGAGCAGCCTCTGGGTCACGATGATGTTGAAGCCCATGAAGTAGGTGATTCGCCCATTGACGAGCACCTTCTCCTTGTTCGTGTCGATCGACTGGGTGGTGGTCCCCAGACCGAGCAGGTCGTCGTGCTGCTCGGCAGTCACCGCCATGTAGAGCGGGTCGTTATCGACGTCCACCTCGGCCGCCATCAGGAGCTTCTTCGCGGCCTGCATCTTCGCGAGAGTCAGGCCCGTGCCGCCGTGCGCGAGCACATGACCGGCAGCCAGATCCGACGTCCCGGTCCCGTTCTCGCCCGTCTTCGCCGTTGCGTTGAACGCGCCGATGATCTCGTCATCGATTGCGCGGCCCATCGCGTAGGCACCGTTGGTCGCGTAGGGCGACTGCGGGTTGATGAGCATGCGGATCTTGTCCTGATCGTCGATCAGGTCCGCCCACTCGTAGTCCACGGGGAACGCCCAGCGCGCGTCGTGCGGGGTCGAGATCAGCGGCGTGTCCGCGTGTCTCGTGGTCCGCTTCTGCGCGTTGACCGCGCCGACCTGCTCCACGGCCTTCGCCGCTTTGCCGGTGGCCGTGCTCGTCATCACCGAGCCGCGCAGCTTGCTCCCCTTCTGCTGGAGCAGGTGCGCGACGTTCGTTGCGTACTGCTGTACAAAAGCCTTGTTCACTTGATCGGACATTTTGAAAAGCCTCTACGTCCATGACGCACTACGGCGTCTGCGAGGCTTGTCCGCGTTTCCGCGGGGCCAGCGATCTACTAAGCGGCTTCCAGGCTTGTCCGCGTGCCACCGCGGGGCCAAACTGGCTGGAAGGCTTATCCGGTCGCCAGGCCGGGGCCGATCAAACTCTCAAGAACCCTTACACACTCATTCCGCAGCCGCAACATCCGGGTGCGCCAGCGCGTGGAGCCGGTGCATCCGAGCCGCAGCGGACTTGTTCCCGTTCATGTACTGGGACATGAAGGTCTCGTCCTCCTTGAGCTCCTCGATCTTCGCTGCCGCACTGGCCGGCGTCATCCCGAACGGGAGGCCAGCGCCAGAGTCCTCGCCCTTGGCCGGCACACTATGCTCCCCCAGGCCGCGGCCGACCTGGGCGCTCAGCTCGAGCAGGCCCCGCAGGCCCAGGGCGTCCTCGAGCTTGTCCACGGTCTCGTTGCTCATGTTGAAGGTGCTCTTGAACCGCTGAGCGGCGGCGACGTTCTCGTCCCAGGAGGAGCCCCACTCCTTTCGGAGCTCCTGCTCGTCGACGCTCGCCTGCTCCTGCTTCTTCGTCAGCGTCTCCTTCATCAAGGCAGCCGTGTGCTCGTTGAACCGCTCGGCCATCGACTTGGCCTGCTTCTGAGACAGGCCAGCCTTGAAGGCGGACTCGCGCAGATGGGCGTTTAGACTGACCTGACCAGGCCCCAGCTCGGTCTCCGGCAGCTCGTAGCCCGTCGCGTCGTCGGGGCGGCCCATGCGCTGGTAGACCTGGCCCCAGCCCTGCTCGTCCGCAGCATCCTTGGGCAAGTGAACGATCCGATCGGCCGGGGTGCCGGTCGTCTTCTCCAGGTGCCGGTAGCTCTCGAGCATGTTCTCGGCGCTCGTCCAGCCCTTGTTCTCGATGTAGCCCCGCGAGAGCTTGTCGAGACCCTCGGTCCAAGCCGTGGACGGAGCCGGCTGAAGCTGGTCGGCCACCACCTCGAGCTGGCCCGTCTCGCTGGCCTCGGGTGCCGGTGCCTCTACCGCCGCCGCTTCGGCTGTTTCCTCTGCCATCACTCGCCCTCCTCGGTTTCTGCCTGACCCGCCACCTCTCCGATCTGGTGGTCGGTCAGATTCCGATAGCCCTGGATGCGGAGCCAGACCTGGCGACGGCCCTCGAGCTGCGCCGTCCCGTGACTGTCCCCCTCGACGAAGATCGTCGAGTTCGCGTGGCAGAACCGCTCGAGGTCGGCCAGGACCGCCTCGGCGTCAATGCCAGAGAAAACCGACTGGTAGCTCCGGCTGCGCGCAAGCAGCAGGTCACGCACCCGGCGGCAGACCCGGCAGACCCGCCTGACCCGGACCCGCCTCCATGCCGAGGCCCTCCGGCCCGGCGGCCTCCTTTGCCTGGGCCAGCTCCTTCACCGCCGGAGCCATCTGCTGGAGCTGCGCCATCTGCTCCTGCTGCTGCTGAGCCTGCGCCTGCTCCGCCCGCATCTCCTCCATCTCCTCCGGGGTCTTCAGGATGGAGCTCGGCGCACCGTTGATCTCGGCCGCCAAGCGGATCACCTCCTCGCCGTTGAAGATCTGGAGCACCGAAGGGTCGACCTGGGCGAACGGTCCCGCGATCTCGAGCGTGCGCTGAATCCCCACGAGCTCCTCGCTGCGCTGGTAGCGCATCGCAGGCGACTCGTAGGCCACCTCGTACTCGCCCTGGGCCTCGAGCAGTGCCGGCGGCGGCGGCGGCAGGAAGCCCTGCCGGGCGAGGATGTTGAACTCGCGGTCAATCTGCGGTCCCAGCATCTCGGACTGCTGGCGACCCACGGCCGGAGCCAGGAGCTGGCCCTTCTCCTGGGCGCGAATCAGCGCCTCGGTCGCCGTCATCTGCGGCTGGTCGACCAGGATCTGGAAGAGCGTCACCAGGAAAGCGTCGTTAATGACCTCGCGCTCCTTGTTCAGCATCCCCTCCGAAATGTCCAGCCGCGCACCCGTCTGGAGCGGCACCACGAGCGGACGCCCCTGCGCGTCCACCCCGCCGTAGTTCAAGCCACCAGGCGTCAGCCGAACCTGCTTGCTCCCCGTCCCCAGGACGCCGTCGTCGTGGAGCAGCAGCGGCGGGTCCACCATCTTGTGACCGGAACGAATGAACGTCTTCGCCATCTCCTGCGCCATCTTGATCGAAGGCAGCACGAGCATGGCGGGCGAACGGCCGTAGACCTCGCTGGGGTTGACCGTGTACCGCGAGTAGCAGAACGGGAACTCGTGGTACCCACCCTCGTCGATCATCTCCTTGTCGGCCAGGCCGATGTGGTACGAGAGCCACGGCATCCCCTCGTAGTCCTTGCGCTCGGGGTCGTAGTCAGTGCGAGGCGTCACGACGTGCAGGAACTCGAAACTCTTGTAGAGCGAGTCGTCGCTCTCGAGCGCCTCGAGCACCATCGGCGGGAGCTTCTTGCGCCCCCACTCCTGCTCGGCCGCCTTCGCGCTCATCGAATACTTCCGGTAAACCGTGTCGACCCGCCGGGCCGGGTTCACCTCGACGTAGATCTGGCCGATGTGGCACTGGACGTACGAGATGCCGCCCGTAGCCGGCACGTCGATCAGCATGCAGGCGTTGCCGAATGCGCCGAGTGCCTTGTAGCCCTCGTGCATCTGCGCGTAGTAGCCAGCCTTCGGCGAGCTCCGCACCTGGAATAGGACGCGGTTCACCTCCTCGAACCACGCCTTGATCGACGGGTCGTCGTTCAGCCGCTCGTCGGTCGAACGCAGCGAGTGCCACTTCTGAGCCCGAGGCGTCAGCATCGACTCCATCGCCGCCGCGAACTTCTCGAGCGCCAACGCCGCCGTCGCGTCGAATATCTTCGTGCTCCGCTTGTCCCCTGGAGTGTGCGCCGTCAGGAACTCGTCAGCCGCCGGCCAGACGCGCTCGGCGATCTCCTTCCAGTGCGTGTCCCAGTTCTGCCGACGCTCCTCGAGCTGCGACAGCCGACGCAGACAGTCCTCGACGCTCTTCGCCAAACTAGGTACCCGTCAGCGTCTTGGCGCCGCTCCGCGTCTGACCGCCCGGTATGCCCAGCGGACTCGTCAGGATCGTCGAAGCCCGGCCGCCGTACCGCTGCTGCCGGCGGCGCTTCTCCGCCATCTTCGCCGCCGTCTGAGCACCCTCGTCCCCGACCTCGGGGTACCGATTGAGGAAATCCTCCCTGCTCTGCGCCATCGCTTCGCGTGCGAGGCTGTGCTGCTTCTTCTGCGCCTTCCTCGCGTTCGCCGCTGAAATCGCAGACGTGGTGGTGGTTGCCACGGTGCCAAGAATGCCGGCAATCGCCGCCGCGGAGACAAGCGCCAGTTGGGTCTCCGCTCCTGTGAACATCATCGGAAGTCCTCCTTATCCAAGCAGGAGCCGCGTGCCAGCACGCTGCCCCGTTAGGTATTGGTTCGCCGCCGAGCGTGCCTGGACCGCACCGCCCAGGGCCTCCTCGCCCGCCGCCAACCCTTGAAGCCGGAGGCGCTCCGCCTCGCGTGCCCGCTCAGCCTGGAGCCCCTCCTCATCGAACAGGGTATTCGCCAGGAAGCCCTCCTGCCGCTGCTCCGTCGTTACCTGCTCGCCAACCTGCGCCGCCTGCGCCTGGGTACCAGTGCCGAGAATGCTCGAGGCCAGGAAGGCGTTGGGACCGAGCTGAGCATGCTCCGCCTCGCCCATCTCGCCGCCCGCTTGCCTCGAGACTCCGAGCTGGCCCAGCGCCGCATAAGCCTCCAGGCCGCCGGCTGCCTCGATGAGGCCGAGCTGCTCGATGCGCTGCTCGAGACGATCCGCTTCCTGGGCCGCCTTGCGTTGCGCGAGACTGTGGGCCTCGCCGAGGGTCATCGCGTACTCGCTGCCAGGCATCAAGAAGTCGGAAGTGTCAGGGAGGTAGGTGACATCTCGACCGTAATGAAAACCCGCAGACAGGGGAGCCGGTCCGGCAGTCCAATAATCCTCGGACGACTGCCCCGAAGTATTGGTGGAGCGGGCGGAGGCTACGCCGAGGGTGGTATCTTGAATGGCCCAGTCTTGGGTGGCGGGGCCGGTGCCGGCAATGTCGGACAGCAACGAGTCAGGGTACTCGATGAGATTGCCCTCGTCGTCGTAATCTGCGAAGTGCCACGGATCCTGCACATAGCCGCCCTGGAAGCCTCGATCCCCGTCACCTTCATCCAGTGACGTCCGATCAGTCCGCTCGACCCAACTGGGACTGCCAGGATCGGAGTATTGGGCCTGATATGGGTCAACCTGGTTAAACGAGAACCCAAAAGGGTGGGGATACGGTTGCCACCCCTCGAGCCGCCCGAGGGGCAAGCTCACTTTATCGAGATCGGTACTAACGTCCCAGCCAGGAGCGGGGGCGCGAGGGTCTTCGTAGGCGCCCTCGATCGCCTGGTAGCCGGGCTGAGTCATCCAGTCGATCGTGCCGTAGTTCTGGTGCCAGAAGTTCTTGAACGACTGGTTCTGGCCGATGACTCCTAAGTCAGGCCCGACGTAGCCTGGGTAGTTCTCGTGATGCAGAAGCCACTCCGGCTGGATGCCGGACCTGGGATCACCTTCTTCGAATGGACTCAGACCCGGCGTGCCGACAATAGACACGCGCTCGACCTCGGGTCCAGGGGCGTAAACATCGTAATTGTTAACGGCCTTGTTATGCCAGGGGATCGCCCACTGGTTGAGGACTTGGAAGAACTCCGAGTCGTTCTGCGCCGCGAAGGATCGCCGCGCCTCGACGGCCTGCGCCAGAGCCTCGGGATCGTCCCACCCGACCGTGCCCTCGCCCCAGCGTTTCGTGTCGGGGTTCCAGAGCGCGTCCCCGCCATACGCCTCGAAGGTCGGACGCAGCGCCTTAACCGGCGCATAGAACTCTGAGGCCGACATAGGCCGCGAGGGCTCGTATCCCCAGGTCCGCTCCGGCGGGTCGCCGGTCATGGTCGGCCACCACTGTTCCCCCGGGTTCGGCATCAGCGACTCTCCTCTTCGGGCAGGACGTGGAGCGACATGGAAGCGATGACCGACTCCCAGACGAACCCGGTCCCCAGGCCCGACTGCACCGATGCGTCGGCGTCAGCTCCCAACTCGATGCCAGAGGCGGCTGCGATCGGCGGCTGCTGCGGCTTCACCAGGGCCTGGATCCGCTCCGCAACCTCGGGAGGGACACCCGCAGCGCCTACCACTCGAGCGAATCCGAGATCCGCCATCCGCCGAGCACCGTCGTCTCGCAGGCGCTGAGCGATGCCTTGCCGCCGAAGTGAAGGAAGCACGTATGTCCCCCAAGCCTGACCCACCGGCCCGTCGCGCATGTCAAAGGGGGGTTCGAAGAGCGGAGCACCCCACATCAGCGTCGCCCAGTCCCATCCGGCAAGAAGTACCACGCCAGGTACCTCCTTGCGAACGTAGGCCCAGAAGAGCGACTCGAAAAACGCCAGCGTCTTCTCGGTGACGACGAAGTCACCGCCACGCTTCTCCTGGTCGAACAGCATGCCACGCCAGAGGGAGCGCCAGGTGGAGGCGTCCTTCTGACTCGCGAGCCGGATGGGCACCGACTTATAGGGATGCTTCGCTCGCCAGGTGCGGAAGTTCTCTTCGGCGCCCATCACATGATCGCCTCGACCTGCGTCTGCGGTCGCCGGATACCCTTAGCAGGCATCAGCGCCGCTCGACCCTCGCCGCTACCCATCAGGGCGTACTCAGCAGCCTCGACCGGGTGCGAGTACGCATTCTTGTCCGGCCGGTCGGTGAACCGCTCGGACCCGGCCAGCTTGAGCCGGCGGTAGGCGAAGCCACCCATCAGGCCCTTGCGGATCATCCGCGCTCGAGGGCTCACCTGGAGCGCGGGCTTCCCGTCCATGCAGATCCGCATCGCCGGGTTCGAGATCGCAGCGCGACGCAGGTCGGGACTGTTGGACGAGCACGGCAGCGCCGTGATGCCGGCAGCTCGCAGGATGCGGATCGGAGTGTCCTCGGTGGCCTGGGACTGCGCGCCACCGCTCGGATCGCACCAGGCCGTGACCGCCATGCCGGAGTATTTCGCGTCGAGGTACCGCTTGAGCTCGGGACCGAAGATCGCGGCACTCATGTCGGTGGAGGTCAGCTCGTCGATGATGACTCGCCGGCCCATCGCCTCGAGATGCTGCGTGAACGCAGCGGCGGGCGTGCGACCGAAGTCGATGCCCAGGATCAGCGGGTACTTCGGGTCGGGCTCGATCGGCTCGGACGTGCAGTGAACGGAGTCCACGTACTCCGGGTGAACGGGCTTGCCCTCGACCACGAAGCCGTACTCGTTGGCGAGCATGACCCGGACCCAGTCGGGATCCTTGCCCTCGAGGCCCTGGCGGTAGTATTCGGTCGGCAGGTTCTCGAGGTTCTCAGCCTTCGGGTTGGCCCGCCACTCGCCAGGCTTCTTGCCAGGGAGCACGCCACCAGGCTGGCGGAAGAACTCCCAGCCTCGAGGCCGAACCTCCTCGGCGATCTGGTAGTACCAGTGATCCTCATCGGGGGCGTTCGTGTCTCCGAGCATCCCGTGCCAGGTCGGCCGAACACCGCCGTCGGCCATCGACGGGTACCGGCCGTGACGCAGGTCGGCCATGTCGACGATCGACTTCACCAGCTCCTTGCTCTCGTTCAGCCAGATGCCGGTGAGCTGGTAGCCGCGTAGCTTCCGCACCGCGTCGTCTCGGTCGAGCGCCAGGAAGATCACGTCGGCCTTGACGAGCGTCCCGTCCTCGAGGCGGAAGCGAGCCTTGAAGGTCGGAGGCTCGAGGCCACCGTATTTCATGGTGCCGAGCCCTTCGAAGATCGCGCCGAAGTCCTTGACCGTCGTCCCCATGAGGTCGGGGTAGGTGTTTCGGACGGCGAGCCAGCGGGTCGGCCGCTCACCCTGGGCATTCGGTGCCTGCTCGATCGTCTGGGCCAGGATCCGCTGCACCGCGGCGTAGGTCTTGCCGCTGCCGAGCGGCCCCATGATGGCCGAGACCCGGCTCCGACACGCCATGAAGGCATTCAGCACCGGGTAGCGCGGAGCTCCGACCCGTATCTCGGCGCGGTCGATCAACCCAGCAGGTCTCGAGCTCGGCGGACCAGCGCGGCGGACTGGTCTCGGACGCCACCGAGCGGCGCGCTAGAGGTCTTGCCCGTCGACCGGGGCTGCGGCGACTTACCCCTCGGCTTCGACTTCCGCTTCCCCTTCGGAGCTCCGGTCCCCTGGCGCGGCATGTACTTTCCCCTGGGCATCGTCATCCTCCTTCAGTCCGGTGTAGTCGCGAAGCACCACCACAGGCTCGAGGGCGAGCTTCGCGGTCAGCTCCCGCGGCACGAGCTTCGCCAGCAGCGTGACGAAGGTTCGCGGATCGTCCTCGGCCAGGCCCTCGAGGTAGTCGGCGCCGCCCGCGCGCTCGAACGCCTCGAGGATCGCCTCGCGCATCGCGGACGTCGTTCGGTTCGGCGTCCCAGGCTTCCGGCCAGCCGGGTTCCCAGACTTTCCCTTCTGGAACGTCACACCGTCTTGCTCCGGCGTTGCTCTAAGCAGCTACTCAGCGCGTAGCGCAGAGCGGAGCAGAGTCAACGTCTCGCCCCGAACACTTAGAACACTTGGAACGCTTTCAGAGGGGAGCCCAGGCGATGGATGAGCGCCCATAGCCGTCACGCACTCAGTCGGGCACCCCCAACTCCGACTGGTAGACGTGGTAGGAGTGGTAGGCAGGCGTTACGAAACCAGCCCCGCTGTCGCTCTCTCCCTATAGGCCTCAACGCAAGGAAGCCGTCCCGCAGCAACGAGACGGCCTCTTAGAAACCAAAAACCAACACCAGGATGATAGCACCGACTGGGTACCTGGTCAGATTCGTTTCCCCCTACCCCCCCTTTGGAAGCGTTCGAAGTGTTCGAAGTGTTCGAAGATGTTGGACGGCATGGTGCCGAGCCCCGACTGCGAAGCGCCTCAGTAGGTCGCTCGGCCCATCCCTGACCTGGGGTGAAAATACCGCAGCGGTGCACTCCACGCAGACGTGAAGCCTGCCATGGAACACTGGCCCGTGTTCGTACCGGTACTGGGTGATCCTCTGGTGACACTGCCGACATGAGGTCACCACGCAGTATGCGTCAATCCGCCGAGGGCGGATCCTCGACTCTCGCTCCTTGGTCTCGATCCTCTTCAATGCTTTTCTCCTCTCCTAGGCGAACCTGGGGCGGCAGGAACCATGCTGAAAACGTCTCGAGCCTCAAAATACAGAGACTGTCGCGATCCTCGGCGTGCTTCTTCTTGACCACGGCGACGGGGAGTTCGTGGGGCTCGGCGTTTCGCTCTGCCTGGAGCGCGGCATTGAGCAGATCGGCGTAGCCGGGTCTGCCGAGCAGCTTGCACTCGACCGAGAATCCCGGGGTGTCAACGAGGTCGGAGAGGCCGGTGCCTGTGACCGATGAGGTCACACATCCTCGGCGCCGACCACCGAACCAGACGGCGATCCGGCGCTCGAAGCTCTTCCACGAGGTCAATACGGGAGGGCCTTCAGGCGCTCCGGCACCCACTCGAGGGGGCGGGCGCCAGCGATGACTTCGCCGATCTCCTGTGGGCTCCAGCCCTCGTCGTAGCGGAGTTCCGACCAGGCTCGCCAGCCCTCGGCTTCGGTCACCGTCCAGTGTGTGACGCCGAGTTCGTCGGTCTTGCGGTCCCACCAGCGGCGTCCCTGGACGATGAGTTCGGTGATCCAGTCCTGGTGCTCGACCTCGCCGGCCACCTCCTGGGCCTGCTCCTTCGAGGCCAGCTCCCGGCAGACCGAGATGAGGTAGGCCGTGGAGGGCATCGTGTCTCGTTTCTCGATCCCCCTGGCGCAGGCCATTTTGACGTGCTCGAGCTTATAGCACCGGAGCTTGCGGCTGTAGGCCGAGGCCCGCTGCTCAGAGACCGTCTGCATGTAGCAGCTCATCATGTCCGAAATGGGCTCGATGTAGTCGTTCACGTGAGCACGTCTCCGATGGCGACCATGCCAGCCTCGTGGAGGCGGCGGCGCCGCTGGTGGTAGAAGGCCATCACGGCCGCTCGGAACGTCTCGCCTCGACCCTGGGCGTAGACCTCGATGGCCTCGAGATTGACCTCAAGGAATGCCTGCCACTGGTCCCGCTGGCAGCCCCTCGGGCAGAGGTTCAGAGCCCGCGAGATCCGCTGCTGCCGGGCCGCTTCAGGGGGCGAAATCGCGGTAGCCTCGGCGACCTTCTTAGGTCGCTTTCCGCTTTCTTTTTCTTCCCTGGTGGGGGCGGGGGAGGGAGCGGGGGAGGGAGCGGGAGCGGAGGGGATCTTCTCGGGCAGATCCCGGGCAGCTTCCAGGTCGCGGAGTCCCTGAAACTCCGACCACTTAGGCCATGAGAACCGCGTGACTTCTCCGACACTTTCGATTGTCATGTCCGTAACGTTAGCCAGACGTTGGAGACACTTCTGCCCAACGTCGCGCCGACTTGTGCGCGTAATGACGGAGACCTGGCGCACCGACAACTCGCCCTCGGAAGCCTCCGCGGCGGACAATCCGTTCCGCGCCCAGCGGGTATTCAGGTAGGCCATGAGCCGGACGGCGGTGGCAAGAGTCTTGTCATCCCAGTCGTCTTCGAGGATGGAATCGGCCACCCTGAACCAGTGCTTTCTCCGCGTCACGCTCCCTCCCAGGTGAACAGATCCCCGAGGGTGATCTCGCCTCCGGTGAACTCCACGATTTTGAGGGCCGTCCGGCTCGAGGGCTTGGCCTCGCCGCTCAGGTAGTGGGAGACCACCGACGGGGTCACCCCCACGGCCTGGGCGAAATCCTGCTGGAGCATCTTGCGGCGGTCGCAGTACGCTCGGATCGGGTGCGTCGGCACGGTTGCAGCATATCCAATTAGCTCTGGTGCTACAAGAGCGATGTTTTCCCCGACCTCTGGTACCTCCTGGCCCGACTTCGCCGCTCTGGGGGCAACCTGGAGCCCCGCTATTAGCAGGACAAATGACCCCCCCGTTTGTCCTGCTCACGCCGAAACGCTCTAACGCGCGCTCGTGGCTCTACGAGGTTCGCCAGCAGGACAAATGACCCCCCCGCTTGTCCTGCTGCAGGAAAAATGACCCCCCCATATTTCCTGCTGGTAGGGTGCCATGTCCCCCTTTCAGGTGGCCCGAACCAGGGACATCCCACCCTAGCACCTTGCGCTTGCACGCCACTCAAGTATAGTTCCGAGGTCATCCAAAACTGGGAGGTACCAGATGACCCATTCGATCACCGTCAAAAACCTGAAGGTCGCCGAGTTTGCCAGCGAGGAAACGCTCTGTTTCCAAGCCACCGTCTACGTGGACGGCAAGCGGGCATTCCTGGCGAGCAACGAGGGCCACGGTGGCCCCACCAACTTTGACCCCCTGAAGTTTTCGAAGCCGGAGGTCGCCCGGTTTCGGGCACTCGTCGCGGACTTGGCGAAGTGGGCCAAAACTCTACCGAAGGGGACCGCGCACTTGGACGTGTATGACCAGTGCCTCGAAAGCCTCGTGGACGACGCGGTACAGAAGGCCCAAGACGAGAAGCGTCTTCGGAAACTGCTGAAGAAGGGGACCATCTGGACGCAGGCAAACGGGCAGCGGGCCGAGATCCGCGCCTACCGTTGCTCGCCTAGTGACCCGGGGTTCCGCGCCTTCGTCGAGCGGGACTTTCCGGGCGCGGTCATCCTCAACGACGTGCCCTTCGAGCGTGCGATGGAACTCTACATCGCGTCGTCCTAGCCCATCTCCAGACCCGTCACGACGGCGTGGCGGGTCGACAAACTGGGAGGTACCAGATGACCCACCCTGGAGCCACAGAAACATGGGCTGCTCTTGCGGCAGCCCAACACCTCGCCGCTGTAGCAGAGGCGAAAAATGCGATCGCCCTGTGGGCGGTACTTGCACGCCAGCCGCTGACCGGCGACGTCGCGGACTTGCTCGACCTCGCGCTCCGTGCGGACGAGGCCATGTCGAGTGCCGAGCATACGACGCGCGACGCCTTCGAGAATTTCTTCATCGCCATGATCCGTCCGCAGCGCAACGACGCGGGCTGGCGCGGCCAAAGCAGCCCACGGCTCGAGGAGGTGGCGGGTCAGGTCTGGGAGGCGTACCGCCTCGTGCGCGTGCCTGATCCGGGTGCCGCTCTCCGGGCGATTTCGGAAGCGAAGAGCGCCCTCGCGGAGCTCGACAGCAGCGTACGTGTCCAGTGAGCTGGCTGACGATCATCACGTTTTTCGCGCTCGGCGGGCTCTTCGGCGCCATCCGCGAGCGGCGGCGCCATCCGCGTGACCTGACGAGCACGCGGGCTCCGCCGCCGCTCATTCGGGGGAGGGAGGATCGGATGACCGAACTCGAACTGACTTCTGACTCGTGGCTGCGTGAGCGAGAGCTTCTCCGACGTGTCCCATTCAGCCGATCGACGCTCTGGCGGGAAGTGAAGGCTGGGCGATTCCCGGCTCCTTACAAGCTGAGCCCCGGCACCAGCGCGTGGCTGTGGTGTGAGGTGCTTGAGGCTCTCAAGGGCCGGCAGGCTCAGGCGGATCTTTGCAGCTCGGATTTAGGGAGGGAACGGGGCTAAATCGACGACCGATTTGACTACTTATGTCCCCAAGGAGGTTTCACCATGGACCATGCCCCCAAAACCGGTATCTCCAACACCGCAGCGAGCCGAGGGGCAATCACTGCCACCGCGGCGGCGGCGCTTCTCAGTGTCGGCCGGTCGACAGTCTTCGCTCTGGCACGCGCAGGTTACATCCGGCGGGTGCACCTCCCCGGATGCGCGACCCGGGTTCTCCGCGCCGACGTCGAGCAGCTCGTAGCCGATGGCTTCTCCGGAGTCCGATTGGGGGGAGGGGAGGGTGCTTACCCCGCTGAGAACACTGCAACCGTGCAACCCCCTGTCGTAACTGTCGTAAGTGACATGAGTACTCACGACAGTTACGACAGTTACGACAAGGGGGGGGGAGGGGAGGGTGCTTACCCCGCTGAGAACACTGCAACCGTGCAACCCCTCCCTGTGCCGCCCAAAGTCCCTGTGCCGCCGTTTCGGCTCGAAGCCCGGCTCTATCGGCCAAGCGAGGTGGCGAAACTTCTGGGGCTCCCGCTGCCCTCGATCTATGTCTGGATCAAGGCCAAGGAGATCCGAACCACCCGGATCGGCGGACG
>PVBE010270059.1_pt1 | contig 31785 bp, 32 predicted proteins | sample 1631181 | NCBI WGS metagenome assembly PVBE01 (sample SAMN08397723, study PRJNA350692) | Marine metagenome, whole genome shotgun sequencing project. | isolation source: water | place: Pacific Ocean | collected 2012-04
CGGGCAACAACTCGACCGCCATCTTGAATTCGAGGTCTTCGCCCTCGTCGAATTTGGTCACTTCGATGGTCGGCTGCATCGCCGGGCGCCAATCGTTGTCGGCGAGCGCCTTCTGGGCTGTCGAATCGACTGTTTCCTGCAAGACCTCGCCCAGCACCGACTGGCCGTAGCGCTGGCGCAGGACCTTGACCGGCACCTTGCCGGGCCGGAAGCCAGGCAACCGCACCTCCTTGCCGAGGGTTTCGAGGCGGGCCAGCACGCCTTTCTCGATGTCGCCGGATTTTACAACGATGGTGATTTCGCGCTTGAGGCCTTCCTCGTGCGTGGCTGTAACGTGCATACTTGGCATCTCGTTCATTTCTGGGTCGACTCCGGACGATCGCGTGGCGGTGCCCTCGTTCGGCTGGTGCGGGCGGAGGGATTTGAACCCCCACGACTTGCGTCACAAGATCCTAAATCTTGCGTGTCTACCAGTTCCACCACGCCCGCGTCGGCCAAAGCCCCGCGGTCCAGAGCGCCCCCGGGGCGGTCAGCCCAGAATCCGGTGGGCTTCTATAGCACAGGCGTTTTGCCCGAAAACAAGGAAATTTCCAGCCCCTGCGGGACTGGCGGCGTCAGTGCCGGACGAGCCGCTCAATTTCGCGGCCGACAGCGGCCGGCAACGGGATGGTTCGGGCGTTTTGCCCCAATTGTTGGGTGTTTCGACCCCTGCGCCGCTTGCGGTGTCAGCGCCGGACGATTTGCTCGAATTCGACGTCGGCAGCGATCCGCAGCGTAACGATCCGGTCGGGCTCCGCCGGCGGCTGGCCGCGGACCAGCAAATCGGTGAATTCGATCCCGTAGATCACCTGCCCCCACACGGTGTAGCGGCCGTCGAGGTGGGCGGCGCGGCCAAGAATGATGAAGAACTGACTGTCGGCAGTGTTGAGCCGGCCAAGCTGGTGCTTCATGCCGACCGTGCCGCGGACGAAGGGCTGACCGGACAGCTCGGCCTCGAGCTGCTGGCCGCTGCCGCCAAAGCCGGTTGCGTCGGGATCGCCGGTTTCGGCGGCGAATCCGTCCACGACGTTATGAAACACAAGGCCGTCGTAGAACCCCTCGCGCACCAGTTCCTTGATTCGGGCGACGTGGTTGGGAGCGAGGTCGGGCCGCATTTCGATGACGAGGCGCCCGAGCAACAATTCCATCAGAAGCAGGTTGTCCCGGTCTTTGCCCGCGATCGCGGCAAGATATTCGGCGCCGGCGTCCTCAAGTGGCGCCTGGGCGAGCCGGGTCTCGGCGGCGGGCGGCGGCTCGGCAGGCTCCGCCTCGGTCCGCTCGGTGGGCGGTTCGGAGGCAGGTCCGGTATCGTCCGGCAGCAGCGGATCCAAGCGCGCAGCCGCCGCTACCAATGCTGCCGTCGGCGCCGTCCCGACCACGGGCGCCGTCGCGGCGGTAACGCGCACCACTTCGCCGGCACCAACCCGCACCGATCCCGTCGGCGACGTCACCTCGATCGAGCCCTCGTAGACCGCGATCTCGGTGGCACGGCTGGTCGCCAGCACATCGAACTCGGTGCCGCGGATGCCGATGGCCGCGGCGCGCGTGCTGACCGTGACGTCGAGGCCGCCCGGCCGGGCGCGGAACCGCATCAGGCCGCGGACAAGTTCGATGGTGCCGGAAAAGATGCTGGTTTCGGGGTTGCACACCAGCTCGTCGAGAAGGATTTCGGCACGTTCCCCAAACGGAGATCGCTATCGTCGATAAACACAATCCTTGCAGCGCTTTCGACGCCGGTGCTGATCCGTTGCTGGAAGAGGATGGGATCGCCGCGGGCGATTCGCTTGTCGAGATTGTCGCCGAAAACGTTGCGGACGATGATGTCGGCAGCGCCGATTCTCTCGCCGGGTTCGGCCGCTCGGATGGGCGTCACACCTGACCAAAGCGCCATCAGCACGGCAAGACCTGCCGCACCTCTCACCGCTAGGCGCCCCAGTCCGGAAGAAACCGTCCGCCCAAACCCGACTCTCGCATTCTGCATGGCGACATCCCCCAATGATGAATATCCCACAGCGAAAGAACGCAAAAAGAGGGCCAGACCCCACGTTTCGTTTCAGCCCCAAAAACGGTTCGCCCGGCCCCGGGGATGTTGCGCGATGCCGGGTTAATTCTTCGTCAAGCGGCGCCGATACGGGCTCCTGGAGCAGCATCCGTTCAGGTGGAATCGCCTTCGGCGATTGCTGAACGGATAAAGCTGCTCTACCTTCTTGAAAAGTAGAGCAATTTTACCCGAAGGACTTGAACCGCACCGGTTCAATCCCTGCGGATATTGCTCTAGCCCTCGCGCCCTTCGGGGCCTCAGCCGACGCGGGTTTTCAGGTCGCGCAGCATCTGCGGCAGAATCTCGTTGAGGTCCTCAGAAACCAGCCCGGGCCCTAAGGCCCGCGCCGGCTACGTCTTCAACAGGTTGCGAACCGGCGCTGCCGCCGCGACCTCGCGCGCGCGCATGTAACGCTCGTGGTTGGGCTCGATTTCGGCGAGATCGTAAAGATAGTTCACCATCAGCCCGGCCGATTGACGAAGCCCTTTGGCCGAACTGTCGGCGGCCCAGTTCAGGCTTTCGACGCGGGCGCCGTTGGTGAGATGGAAGTGGGCGACGCGATCGAGCGCGGCGCCTTCACTGGCCGCCGTCTCGCCCTTGGCGCCGCTGCGCCCATCGCCAGTACCGACGCGGCGCTCTTCGAGCAGGTAACGGGCGCAGAGACGCATCAGCGGCGCCTGGACCGCCGCGGCCAGTGTCTCATCGTCGAGCCAGCCGTCCTGTGTCAGCACATTGCGCAATGCAGTGGCGCCATCGATGCGCCCGGTGGCCCGTTCGAGTCCCTGAATCTCGCTGTCGGTCAGCAGGCCCTCTCCACCTTCGGCAAGCCGCGGATCGAGCCATTTGCGGAACCCGGGTATCGGCGACAGCGTCGCAAACGTCGTCAGATTGGGCAGCCGCGCCTTCAGATCATCGACCACCCGCTTGATCAGAAAGTCGCCGAAACTGACACCCGCCAAGCCGGCCTGAGCGCTCGAGATGGAATAGAAGATGGCCGTATCGGCGGTCTCCGGGTCGGCGGCCGGCGCGGCTTCGTCAAGCAGATCCTGGATATTGCCAGCGAGGCCCGTAACCAGCGCCACTTCAACGAAGATCAGCGGCTCGTCGGGCATCCGCGGATGAAAGAAGGCGTAACAGCTCCGGTCCGAATCGAGGCGGTTCTTAAGGTCGTCCCACGAGCGGATCTCGTGCACGGCCTCGTAGGCGATCAGCTTTTCGAGTAACGAGGCAGGCTCGTCCCAACTGATGCGCCGGAGTTCGAGAAAGCCGACATCGAACCAGCTCGCCAGCAGGTCGCGCAAGTCACCGTCGAGTCCGGCAAAGGCGCTATCGCTACGCGCCAGCCGGCGCACATCGGCCCGCATGTTGACGAGGAACTTGAGACCCTCGGGCAAAATATTGAACTGCCGCAGCATGTGGCGCCGGGGCGGCTCGAGCGCCTGGCGCAAGCGCGCCTCGGCGCCCTGTCTTGCGGCCTCGCCGTCAGTCTCGTGCCAGTCCGTGATGGCGGCCCCGACATCGCCGCCGTCGGCGGCAAAGCCCTCCGCCAGTATGGTCAAGAAACGCTCGCGCCCGGTCGGGCTGAGATCGAGGTAGGTGCGCCCGAGATCGGCGGCGCGGGCCCGGCCCGTGACCTCGCCGCCGCGCTCGACGATACAGGCTTCGATCTGATCGCGCAGGCGTTCCGCGTCTTCGTCCGGAAGATCGGCATCGAAGCGCCCCGAGTTGCGGTCGCGCAAGGGCGACGACAATTCGTGCCAGAGGCGGGCAAGACGCATTCGGGTGCGCGGCAGGAGGCTCCAGTTTCGGCGATCGTTCATGGGTGATGTGCCCAACGGGGGCGAGAAGCCACAACAGGCCCGCGCCTGGTCGGCGATTCCTACTCGGCACGCTCCTTCAGTTGGCGGAGCACCTGCGGCAGCATCTCGTTGAGGTCCTCGGAAATCAAGCCCGGCCCGAAGGCGCGCGCGGCCTCGCCATGAAGCCACGCCGCCGCGCAGGCAGCCGTAAAGGCATCCAGACCTTGCGCCAGCAGCGCCACCGCCATGCCGGCCAGCACATCCCCGGCACCGGCAGTGGCAAGGTCGGGGGGCGCGTTGGCGTTGATGACCGCGCGTCCGTCGGGCGCCGCGATGACGGTATCGGCGCCCTTGTAGAGGACCGCCGCGCCCGACAGGGCGGCCGCCGCCCGGGTCTGGGTCAGTTTGCCGGTCCGGTTGCCGGCCCCGACCCCGAACAGACGCGAAAACTCGCCCGTATGGGGCGTCAGAAGACAATTTTCGCGCAGCGCCGCGAACAGGGCACCGGCGTCGTCCTGGAACACCGTGAGGGCATCGGCGTCAAGCACGCAGGCCTTGCCGAGAGCGAGCGCGGAAAGAACGTTCTGCCGCGTCTCGGGGGTCACGCCGTTGCCGGGTCCGACCAGAACTGCGTTTCGCCTTTTATCTGAAAGAAAGTCGATAAAACCTTGGTTTGTCTCATAACTTGCTGTCATTATCGCCGCCAGCGTAGGAGCGTTGACGGCCGTGGCTTCGCGCGGACCGAGCACGCCCACCAGGCCCGCCCCGGTTCGCAGCGCCGCCCGCGCCGCCAGCCGGGCGGCGCCCGTCATCTCGGGATTGCTGGCAACGACAACGGCATAGCCGCGGTCGTACTTTTGGCCGTCGGGCCGGGGCCAGGGGTAGCGGTCGAGCCAAAGCTCCGGATCGTTGGCGAGCGTCGCGGCCGGCAGCGCCGCCAGCACCGAATCGGGCGTGCCGATATCGGCGGCCACGGTCTCGCCGCAGTAATGCCGTCCGGGCATCAGCACGTGTCCGGTCTTGCGGGTAACGAAGGTGACGGTGACGTCGGCAACGGGCGCGATCCCCAGCACCTCGCCGGTATCGCCGTGAACGCCCGAAGGCATGTCGACGGCCGCCACCGGCAGGCCGCGCTCGACAACCGCTTCAAGGGCCTCGCGGGCAGCACCGCCGACCTCCCGCGTCAGGCCGGCGCCGAACAGCGCGTCGATCACCAGTCCGGCGCCGTCGAGGACCGCCGGACCCATCGCCTCGACCGGCCCGGTCCAGCGCTTCGCCATCGCGCGGGCCTCGTTCTTGAGGGCGTTGTTTTTTCCGAGAAGGGCGAGCCGGACCTCCCAGCCCGCTTCGGCAAGATGGCGGGCAGCGACAAACCCGTCGCCGCCATTGTTGCCGGGCCCGCACAGCACCGCGACCGGGCAGCGCGCATAGCGCCGCACGATGTGAACGGCAACCGCAGCGCCGGCCGCCTCCATCAGTGTCTTGCCGTTGACGCCCGCGGCCACCGACGCCTCGTCGGCGGCGGTCATTTCGGCCACGCTGAGAAGGAGATGCCGCCGCAAATTGACTGCTGCTGTCATTACTACCGAAGGGGTCTGGACTGCCAAAGGAGTGGGCTACCGGGTGGGCAAGAGGTGCTGGTTAGGTGAGCGCTGCCGGTTGGGTCGGCCGGTGAAGCGGGCCCCGAGGGCTCTTACACGGCCCGCCGGGGGCGCCGGTAGAGCCGTACGCGCATCAGGTTGTCGAACCGGTACTCGCCGTCCACCGCGCCGGCCGCGAACCGGGTGCGTATCTCGTCCGAATCGATCGCCGCCGCTTTGTGATCGTTGAAGGTATTGCCCAGAAGGCGTTGTCTGAAGGTTTCGAAATCGGGGTAGACGTTGGTGATTGTGTACCAGTATTCGTCTACGTCATCGAACAGCCGGTCGGCGGTGCGGGAAAGTGCCGCCAGTGCCTGCGCCCTGACCACGGTTTCATCGTGAACCGGCTTGATCATTTGCGAGAACGGACTGCGGATATCGGGTTCCAAAAAGTAGGCAAACCCGTCCGGCTTGAGCACGCGCGCAGTTTCGCGCAACGCCATATCCATCGCCTCGGCCGGTACGTGGTGCAGCGACTTGCTGAAGAAGACGCCGTCCACCGAGCCGTCTTCGCACGGCATCGCCTCGGCCCGGCCTTCGATCAGGGTCACGCCTTCGGGCATTTCGGCGGTCTTGTTCTTTTCGGCCTGCACCGGGTCCGGTTCGAGCCCGAGAACGGTGGCCCCCCTTTTCGCCAGGGCTTTCGCGAGCCCGCCGTTGAAGGTGCCGACGTCGACGATGTCGAGACCCGCCACCGAAATCAGCCGGTCGATGACGTCGATGTCCCGGGCGCGGCCAAGATCGTTGGGAAGATCGAGTTCTTCGAGTGCCATGAATGAAGTCGGTCCCTTAATTTCGCAGGCCCCCAAGTCTTCACAGGTGTCAGCGTCGCGCGCACACTATAGCGCAGCGCACAGGCGTCGCAAAAGCGGGGCCGCCGCCAGGTTGACGCTGCGGATGCCGCGCCCGAATGCCGACGACCGTCGCGGGCGGAGCGGAACCGCACCTGCGACGGGATGATCGAGGAACAGGGATGGCGAATCTGGACTCCACCGAAACCGAGCTGGTGCTCGACTACCTCTCGACCTGCTACGGCGGCGACACGCCGCGCTAAAGCGGTGGCGTTGCGGCTGGTCCCACCTCGCGCTCGAAAGCGGCGGCAGCGCGCAGTACCAGATCGTCGCGCCCGACCGGTGCAACAATTTGCATTCCAACCGGAAGGCCGGCGGCGGTGAACCCGCACGGCACACTGATCGCCGGCTGGCCGCCGATGTTGAAGGGATAAAGGCACGGGGTCCAATTCTCCCAGTCGCCGTCTTCGTCCTGGTCCGGCCACGCGCGCCCGACCGGAAACGCGGCAACCGATGTGGCCGCGGTGACGAGCACGTCGCAGTTCTCGAAGACCTGCTCGACTTCGTGCGCGTACTCCAGCGCCCGCACCGCCGCCCGGACATAGTCCGCACCGCTCACGTTCTCCCCCAGTTCGGCAATTCGCAGCACCAGCTTTTCGAGATCGCCGCGCAGTCTTTCGGGGACAGCGGCGACCTTCTGCGAGATCAGGCTGAAAAAGAGGGTGCGGAACAGATCGAGGGGATCGTCGAGGCGGGGATCGACCGTCTCGACGGACGCGCCGGCATCCGTGAATACCTGCGCCGCCCCTTCTACAAGGGCCGCGGTCTCCGGCTTCAGTTTACCGAAACCAAGGCCCGTGCTGATGCCGATGCGAAGACCGCCGACGCCCGTTTCGAGTTCCGCCGCCCCCACCGGCGCGGCGGGACGGGCCAGGGGGTCGCGCCGATCCGGCTGCCCGATCACGGCCAACATGCGCGCCGTATCGCCCGCAGTCCGCGCCATCGGGCCCGCCGTCGCGAGGTGCGCCCAAGCCGAGGGCGGCCAGGCGGGAACGGTGCGCCCACTCGGTTTCATCCCGAAGACGCCGCAGAAACTGGCCGGGGTCCGGCACGAGCCGCCACCATCGGACCCGAGCGCCAGAGTCCCCATGCCTGCGGCGAGCGCCACGGCGGCGCCGCCGGAGGACCCGCCCGCCGCCATGTCGGGGTTCCAGGGGTTGCGGGTAATGCCATGACGGCGGCTTTCGGTGACGCCTTTGTGGCCCCATTCGGGGGTCGTGGTCTTACCGATCAGGACGGCGCCGGCTTCACGCAGGCGCGCCACCGGCGGCGCGTCGGCGGCGGCGGGCGTGTCGGGTGCCGCCAGCGATCCCATCAGCGTCGGCCAGCCCCGGACATCGAACAGATCCTTGATCGAAACGGAAATCCCGTGGAGCGCACCGGCCGGCTCGCCGGAGTGCCAGCGCTTTTCCGATTCTTTTGCCGCCGCCCGCGCCTCGTCAACGGCAACGAGGCAAAAGGCGTTCAATTCCCCGTCGAGCTTTTCGATGCGGTCCAAACTCGCCTCGACCGCCTCGACCGGCGACAAGGTCTTCGCGGCAAAGGCGGCAAGCAATTCCGCCGCCCCCATTTGATGAAGCTCACTCATGGTTCTGCGTCCCTCAACGTTCTGCGTCCCTCAACCGCTTGCGCGCCGCCGCCACGGTTCAACCTGGCCGAACGTAGGGCGCAAACGTCGGAGGGGGCCTCCCGCCCCGGCGGGTCGCCGCACCCTTGTTGTCACATCGCCGGAGACGAAGGGTCCGTTCCCGCCCCGGCCCGCGTTGGCTTCGTCGCGCTCAGCGATCGGTCGGCGTGAACCAATCTTCCGCCGCCAGGCCATCCCAGATTTTCTGCACCGCGCGTCCGCCCGCGGCATCGACCTTGAGCGGATCGTCGACGATCAGCTGGCCGTCGGCGACCTGGACCAAACCGTCGGTCATAACGTGGCGCACCGAAAGGCCATGGCCGTAAAGCAGATTGTTGAGCGGTTCGGGCGGCAGCGCCCCGGTCCCGACCAGGGGCCCGGTCACGTCGATGGTCGTGAGATCGGCCTTGGCGCCCGGCTCGATGCGGCCGAGATCGGGACGCCTGAGGCCGTCGGCGGCTACCCGCGTCGCCCCGTCGATGGCCGCCCAGATGGTCGGCTTTTTCATCGCCACGGGGTTGGTATCCTTGATCAGGGACATCCGCGCCTGACCGTAGATAACCGCGAGCTTCATGTTCTCGACATAGTCGTTCGAGTGCGTGTCGATGCCGATATTGACGTTCATGCCTGCCGCCAGAGCCTCCGGGTAGGGTTGGGTGCCGCCGCCGGCACCGCCGCCCGACGGACAATGCGCGTAAACCGCGCCGTGGCGATTGAGGATCTCGGGGTCGGTCGCCCAATCGAGTCCGCCCATATGGGCGCCGAAAACCGGCACGTCGAAGATGCCGTTCTGTTCCAGCCACTGCACCGGGGTCTTGCGCCACAAGCGCTTTACGGTGGCGGCTTCGCGGCCCGACTGCGCCAGATGAATGTGAATACCGTTGCCGAGTTCGAGGGCGGCCTCGCGGATCGCTTTGAGCGTTTCCGGCGTGTGCGTGTCGGTGGCGTGCGGCCCCATCTGCGGTCGGATGAGTCCGTTGTTCGCCATGTTGTTGCGCCGCCCGAATTCGAGGTTGGCCGCGATCTCCTTGAGGGTATCGGGCACGGAATCGAATAGCCCCGAATCGTATTGCCGGAACCAGATCGGAAACAGGCGGGCAATGCCCGGGATCATGCCCGAAGGATAACCGCGCACGCCCCAACGCTTGGCCACGCGCGTATAGGATTCGGCCTGGCGCAGGCTCAGGCTCATTTCGACATGGGTCGTCGACCCGCCGATCAGAAGTTCGGCAAGATTGAAGGCCGTGAGATCATCGAGATCGTCGTCGCTGAGGGCCTCGACAAGCACCAGCGGGCGCGCGTACGAGCGGCCGCCTTCGATAATGCCGCGCGTCGGTGTGCCGCTACAGCAATGGGTGTGGCCGCTGATGAAACCGGGCACGACCAGTTGATCGGGCGCCGAAATACGTTGCGCCCGGACGTTGATACGCCCCTCGCGCACTTCTTCGATGCTATCGCCCCGGATCAGAATCGAGGCGTCACGCAGGAGTTCGAGTTCGCCGTTGCGGACAGCCAGCACCCAACCCGCTTCGATCACTTTGTCGACTCTGGGGTTGCGGAGCCATGGGGCGTTACGGATCGTACTCCGCCCGCGACCCGCCGCCTCGGCTCTCCGGCTCAACGAAAGGCCGACCCCGGCTGCGATCGGAGCCGCCACCGTTGCCTGCATCATCGTCCGCCGGGACATCCCGCGCTTGGGAGCGTCGCCGGCCTCGGGATTGGAAACGGAATCACAAACGAAACAGGAACCAGAATGTTCGGACTGCGGTGAACGATCGGTCATCGTTGCCTCCCCCGTTTGCTGATCTCCAAAGATACGAGGTTCGCGGCACCTTCGGCAAGACAAACTGTCGGGGCGATTACCGATCCTTTGCGGGGAATGGCACCAGCGGCCGGCCTGCGTAGGGGATTCCACGGCCTGACGCCGGTCCAGGACGTCGCCGTCCGCCGCCGTGGGGGACACGGCTAGAGCGCCCCTAAGTCGAAGGTCAGGGCCCCCATCGTCCGGAGGAAGCCGATCCTCCGCGATTCCCTGTGTCGGCGGGCCGGAAGCGGCATCGCCCGGCGTCGCAAATCACTGACGACCCGGAGATCGGCGGGCGGGGCAATGTTCCCTTCACCGGCGCCGAGGATTGGCGCGGGGTGCCTCGATTATGCCAACGGTTCCGGTGTATCCCGCCTCGATGGCGCCAGACCGGGCGCGGCTCAGAAGACCAGGACTTTATCGGAATCGAGGGTCTCGGCTCCCAGTTCGTCCATGGTGCTGCGGCGCGCGCCGTCCATTGTGTCCGCCTCGCCCAGGCCGCGCGCATCCATACAGGTTTCGCACAACAGCAGCTTTCCCTTGCCCGCGACCACCCGCTTGAGCATGCGTCCCATGTTGTAGTAGCCGTCCGGAGTATTCTGGCCCTTCTTGGCGCAGGCGACCGCGTCGGCCATCAGGAACACGGTGAATTCGCCGTCGGGGTCGTTTTTCGCCAGATTGTGGGCGAGCCGCAGCGCGTTGTAGGAACGCTCGGTCCCATAGGGCGCATCGTTGAGAATGAATGTGGTTTTCATCGGGGCTGGTCCTCATTGCCGCGTTGCGGCGGTGTCAGGCGGCGGCCGGCAGGTTCATGGTGTGCCCCACGACCTCCATGCCGCGCGTCAGGACAAGAAGAGTCCCCGGCGGCAACGCAGACCACGGCTCGTCCGTCAAGGGCGTGGTCGCGAGCAAGAAGACGTCCTGCGGGCAGCCTTCTTCGGCACAGGTTCTATGCAGCGCATGCAGGCGGGTGTGGGCATGGGCGATCAGGTGTTCGCCGTTGCTGAGCATGAAGTTGAACTCGCCTCTTTTCGTCAGTTGCCGAACGACCGGTTCGATCGCCTCGACGAGCCGGCCCGGGGCCAGGTCGGCACTGCCGCCGCGCGCGGCTATGGCATCAAGCAACAGGCAGAACGCTTTCTCGGAATCGGTCTCGCCAATAGGATTGAACCGGCGCGGCGCCGGGCGCGTATCGCCGCGCTGACGCGCCAGTTTGCCGTTGTGCGCGAAAACCCACGAGCGCCCCGCAAACTCCCGCTCGAACGGGTGGGTGTTGGCGGAGGCGCGACCGATCCGTGATGGGTTGGCCTTGCGGATGTGGTCGATCACGATGGTGCTCTTGAAATCGTATTCGCTGATAAACGCCAGGCAACGGCTCTCGGCTGCCGGCACTGGCTCTTTGAAGATGCGGGCCGCCCGGCTCTCGTAGAACGCGACGCCCCATCCATCTGCGTGCGGGCCGATTTCGCCGCCGCGCGGCCGCAGCAGGGCGAGCGAGTGGTTGACGTCGGTCGCCTGGGCCGCGTTCATGCCGAATAGTTCGCACATCCCGAAACTCCCTTCCGCGACCGCCCCGCCGTGGCCTCGCCTATCGCATGGCGTCGCCGTTGCAGAGGCGAGCTTGACGGGGCGTCGATCATCTTCTATTATTCTATTAGAAAATTATATTATAGATTACGAGAACGTATGTCAAGTAATGACGCCAAACACGAGCTTTTCGGACAGTTCGCCATTGTCGCGAAGGCATTGAGCCACGCCCATCGCCTCGAACTTCTGGAACTCCTTGCCCAAGGCGAGCGAAACGTCGAAACCCTTGCGGTGCTGGCGGACCTCGCGGTCGGGAATGCCTCGCAACATCTTCAGCGCCTGCGCCGGGCCGGTCTTGTGGTGACGCGCAAGGACGGTCAGCAGGTTCTGTATCGGCTGGCCGACAAGGCGGTAGTCGGACTCCTGTCCGCGCTCCGTCAGGTTGCCGTCCAGCGACTGGCCGATGTCGACCGGTTGATCGATGGCTTTTTCCGCGCCCGCGATTCCCTTGAAGCCGTATCGAAGGACGAACTCATGGGCCGCATGCGGAAAGATCTCGCCACCGTAGTCGATGTCCGCCCCGCCGAAGAATTCGCCGCCGGTCATGTGCCGGGCGCCGTCAACATTCCCTTCAAGGAACTCGAACGCCGCCTGAGCGAACTGCCCGACGACCAGGAAATCGTCGCCTACTGTCGCGGGCCCTATTGCGTGCTGGCTTACGAAGCGGTGGCGGCACTCAGGTACTGGGGGTATTCTGCAAGGCGGCTCGAGGACGGCCTGCCGGAATGGGAAATCGCCGGCTTTCCGGTCGAGCGCGGTGCAGCCGAGTCGCGGGCTGCGGACTCCGGGGACCACGTACGCGCAGGCTAGCGCAAATCCCGAGCCGGCGGAATCGCCGGCGACGACGATTTGCGTACTATGTCAAAGGGATAGAGGTTTTCGCGTGAGCGCATGCGAACGGGAAAACCCCTAAGAGGGCGGCCATGCATATCTTGGTGATCGGAGGATCGTTCGGCGGACTCACGGCGGCGTTCGACTTGCGGCGGCTTCTGCCGCGCCGCGAGCATAAGATTACGGTCGTCTCCCGGGAACGCCGGTTCATCTTCATCCCGTCCCTTCCCTGGGTCGCGATGGGGCAAAAGACTCTTGCCGACATCTCGTTCGATCTCGAACGGCCCCTGAAATCGAAGGGAATCGATTTCCTTCATACGGCGGTGACGGGAATTGACCTCGCGGCAAATACCGTCGCCACCGATAACGGCACCCTCGACTACGATTACCTGGTGATCGCCACCGGCCACCGCAGCGCCAACGCGGCGGTGGCGGGCCTCGGCCCGTTCGACGGGCCGGGTCATTCGCTGATGTCGCCGCCGGAGGCGGAAGAGATCCGCGAAACCTGGGCCGCGTTCCTGAAGGATCCCGGCCCGATGGTGATCGGGTGCGCGCCGGGGGCGAGCTGCGTGGGGCCGGCCTATGAGTTCCTGTTCGAAGCGCACCACGCCCTGAAACGCCGTTCGCTCAGTCATAAGGCGCCCATCAACTTCGTCACGCCCGAGCCCTTTCTCGGCCATTTCGGCGTCGGCGGTTTTGGAAAAATCCGACCGTTTCTGGAAGGCGAATTGGAAGAGCGCGACGTTCGCTACCACACCTCGGCGGCGGTCTCGAACATCACGACCGAATCGGTTGAGCTCGCGGACGGGTCCGTTTTCGAATCCCGCTATTCCCTTATCATTCCGCCGCTCGCCGGCGTCAAAGCCGTTGCCGAGGCGCCGGACCTGGCCAATCCGAAGGGTTTCATTCTGGTTGACGCCCATTACCGCCACACCGGATCGGAAAACACCTACGCCGTCGGGGTTGCGGTCGCGCTGCCGCCGGTCGAGGAAACACCGGTGCCGGTCAATTTCCCCAAGACCGGACACATGACCGAACAGATGGCCAAGATCGCCGCCGGCAATATCGCCGCCGACATTCTGGGCGGCGAGAAAACATCTCACGATCTGATGGTCGAGTGCATCATGGATATGGGCGACAAGGGCGCACACATCGTTGCCGATCCGGTACGGCCGCCGCGCAATGTTTCGCATCTCAGCCACGGCAAGCGGTGGCTGTGGGCCAAGCGGTTCTTCTCCAGCTACTACCTCTGGAAAATGCGGCGCGGCGCGACCGGCGCCCCGAAATGGGTCTGGTAGTTGCGACGAGTCGCAGGGAATCGCGCCGATCGATAGCGGGACGCCGATATTAGCTGGCTTAATTGCCAGGGACCGCACCGCGTGCCACAATCCCCGCCCAGTGGGGGGAAACATGGCCAAAAATAGAAACAACCTTTCGCCGTCGGCCGCCGTGCGCGCTCGCCTCGATCATCCCGTCATCGATGGCGACGGGCATATCGTTGAAATGAATCCGGTGTTGCTGGATTACCTAAAGCAGGTCGCCGGCGCCCGTGTCGCGCGCCGTTACGAGAAAATGATGACGACCGGTGGCGGGCCGTGGGGCTGGTACGCGCAATCCGATGGGCAGCGCCGCCGCCGCCGCTCGATGCGCCCCCCCTTCTGGATCATGCCGTCGCGCAACACTCTCGACCGCGCAACCGCCCTGCTTCCGGACTTGATGGCTAAACGCCTCGACGACTTCGGTATCGACTTTGTGATCATCTACACGTCGATGGGCCTTCCGTTCGTCAGCCTGGGTGACGAGGAACTGCGCCGTGCCGTGTGCCGCGCACTCAACATGATGTATGCGGACGTCTATGCCGGCCACGGCACAAGAATGACGCCGGCTGCCGTCATTCCCATGCACACGCCCAAGGAAGCAATCGAGGAATCCGAATTCGCGGTGCGCGAGCTCGGCCTCAAGACCGTGATGATCGCCGGTACGGTGACGCGCGCGGTGGCGCACGCCCGGCGCCGGGCGCCCGAAGCAGGCGTTCACGCGACCTGGATCGATCCGCTGGCGCTCGACAGCGAATACGACTACGACCCGGTGTGGGCCAAATTCGTCGAACTCAAAGTCGCGCCCGCCGCCCACAGCAATTCGATGGGCTGGGGCGCGCGCGCGACCACCAGTAACTATATGTACAACCACATCGGACATTTTGCCGCTGCTGGTGAAGCCTTTGCCAAGGCCCTGTTTTTTGGCGGCGTAACGCGGCGATTCCCAAATCTGAATTTTTCATTCCTCGAAGGCGGCGCCGCGTGGGCGTCCTCGCTCTACAACGACATCGTCGAGCACTGGGAAAAGCGCAATATCAGGGCGCTGAAACGCAACCTCGATCCGGCGCGCACCGATGCCGCGCGGCTCAAACGGCTGCTGGCGAAACATGGCGGTGCGCTGGCGAAGGCGGGCCGCCGCGGCGGCCGCGGCGACGCCACTTACGGCGGCGCCAACAGGTCCGAGCCCGGCCTGGACGAATTCGCCGCCTGCGGTCTCAGGCGTGCCGCAGACATCAAGGCCCGGTTCGTGCCGAATTTCTACTTCGGCTGCGAATCCGACGACCGGCTAATTCCGGCCGCGTTCAATGCCGACCTTCACGCCTTCGGCGCCAAGATGAACGCCATGTTCAGTTCCGACATCGGCCATTGGGACGTGAGCGATATGCGCACCGTTCTTTCCGACAGCTACGAGCTCGTCGAAACGGGCCTGTTGGGCAAACGCGACTTCCGGCGCTTCGTGTTCGACAACGTGGCACGCCTCCACAAAGGCATGAACCCGGAATTCTTCAAGGACACGGTGGTTGAGGACGCCACCGCGCGGATCTGAGCCTGGCGATGCCGGCCCCCCTGTTTCGGCGGCGGATGAAACTGATCCTTCCCGCGGTCATGGTGTTGGCGCTGACGGCGACCGGATGCAGCGAAATCATCCCCGATTTCAATCTCAGGGACAGCTACTTCGGCAAATTGATCCTGCAACCCTCGAAAACGGCGAAACCGGTCAAGCGCGACCGGGAAGGCAACCCCGTGATCAAGGAATAGAAACATGACCCACCGAACAATCCGCGGCCGGATCAATTATATCAGCGACGAAGAGGGCGAGAACGGGCGGGAATGGTTTACCATGACGGTCGATCCCGACGGCAGCCGTGTGATTCGCTGCCAATGCGAGATGGACAACTATCGCCTGCAGCGCGACGTTGTCTTTGCCGTCGATGCCGACTGGCAGCCGCGCGACTGCTCGGTGCGGGTTTCAATCGATCACGAGCTGGTCGGAAGCGGGTGGTTCCGGTTTACGGACACCTTTGCGGAGTGCGAAACACTGACGACCCAGCACGGGCGGGTGTCTCAGCGATGGCCGCTGGAGCGCCCCTGCCCGGTGTTCATTTCCCATGCCGTAACCTGCGATGTCTGGCAGATCGCCCTGTTCGACAGGCAGTCCGGCGACAAGATCCAGCGCATCGAAGGACGCCTGTCGAGTTCGACACTACCCAATGGCGGGTCGGGACCGATGCTGAGCGCGGGCTTTTCGGGTACCGCCGGTCCGGGAGTCGTCGATCTTGAGTACCTCGAAACGAAATCGGTAACCGTGCCCGCGGGCAAATTCGAGGCCGATCATTTTGCTATTCTGCGCGAAGGCAAAGCACCGCTCGAAATCTGGGGAATGGGCGACGATATCGTTCCGGTCAAACTGCGCTGGGACCTGCTCAACCAGAGTTTCGACTTGGTCGAACTGGAGATGTAGCGCCCGCATTTCCTGCCGCGTGTGTCCGGTAGCGCGCCCGCAGAAAAAACGCGGCGAAAAACCTTCCGTCAGATCGGACTGCAACCGTCGAGTTTTTGCAACAGCGAAAGCAGAACCGACTGCTCTTCCGGTGAGAGTGCGGTGTCGAACAGCGCCTTGGCCTCGCCCACGATCTGCGGCGAGCATCGCTCGTGCACCGAGAATCCTTCGTCGGTAAGGCGGGCAATCACTTCGCGGTCCGAGTTCTCGGCGCGCGACCGCCACACCAGCCTCTTTGTCTTCCAGTTGCTTGACGATGCGGGTGGCGTTGGGCGGGGAAATCGACAACCGGTGCGCCACATCCCCCATGCGCAAACCCGGCGTCCGCCCCAACAGATTGACGACATCCAGTTCGCCGACGAACAAGTCATGCCGGGCCGCAACCTCGCCGCCCATTTCGTTGACGACTTTGTGGACGCGGCAGACCTGACTCACCAACTGCACCAGAACCTTTTCCCGGGCCACAGACCCTTCGCCGCTAATCTCGACCTCTTGAACCATCATTGTACCGATCCCCATATTTTTTTGTACGAACACTTTCCGACGTAAGAACTGCCACCCTTAATGACAGTCGGGACCGTTCGAGGGTGTGACGGCTGTCACCGGTTGGGAATTGTTTTGGCTCGCGAACGGCCGCTCGTGTGATGACGGTCACGCCGGGCCGGCGTCGGCAGCCAAAAAACCAGGGCCGCCGGGTATCGAAAGCCCGCCGGGAGGCATTGCCCAAGCCGCAAAAGCAGACGTCGCCGGCGCAGCGGAGACGGCTGACGCGGCGGGCATGGCCGGTCCAGCACAGAAATGGCAGAAGGCCGTACGGCGCGGTGAAACGCTATTTGCCGCGGTGAATCGATTTGCGCAGGCGGCGCGTGATCAGGCGGAGCAAACCCTGAGCCAGGAAGTCGGCACGTTCGATTCGCATCCGGATTTCCTCGCGGGTAAACACGGCGCAGATCAGATACTCGTGGGCGACTGCCGTTGCCGAGCGCGGTTCGTCATCGACCAGTGCCATTTCGCCGAAAAATTCGCCTTCGCCGATGATATCAACGAGCCTGCTATTCTCACCGGAGCCGGTTCTGATTTCGACCGTTCCTGATTGAACGAGGTAGGCGTGATCGCCGCGCTCGCCCTCCGTGAACACGACTGTCCCCTCGGGAAAAATGTTGTAGGTCAAACCGTCGAGGTGGCCGATCGTCCATGATGGACGTTTCCGGTCCGGCTCGGCCGCAGGATCGTCAGGCGAGTTGATATTCGTCATAGCCATTCCCCGTCCGGACCTTGCCGCGATCGACCGCCGCAAGGGTGCGCCGAACAGCGTTGCCGGAAACGAGACGCTGTACAACAAGTTGCGCCACGTCGGCACGAACAATGCCGCCGAGAACGCCCTGATCCTCGGTCAGGAATCCATTTCCTGTTGCCGAACCGGATTCGAGCCCGCCCGGCCGGACGATGGTCCAGTCCAGCCCTGAGGCCCGCAGATAATTCTCGGCCTGATCCTTAGCATCCAGCGCCTCGCCGATTCGCTCCAGCACCGGCGCCGGCATGACGGCACGGCTGTCGCCGCAACCGATCGCGGAGATGAAGATGAACCGCTTGACACCTGCCACTTGCGACGCGTCGGTGAAGTTTCGCGCCGCCGGCCAATCGGCAAGATGGGTCTCATCGGTCTTGCCGCCGATCGTGCACACGACAGCATCAATCGGACCCGCCTCACGAAAGGCCGTGGCGACGTCGCGGGTATCGCGGGCATCGGCGCTGATCAATCGGGCGCCCAGTTCTTCGAGTTTTGGCGCCGCGTCTTCGGAGCGGCCGAAGCCGATCACCGTATCGTCGCGCGCGCGCAGCGCCCGAACGATCTCGAAGCCGACGCCTTTGGTCGTTCCCGCTACCAGGATCACTGCCACATCGAGCCTTCCTCAAGGGAACCGCATTACTCGCGAGTGTATCGTCCGCCACCGCCGGGGCCAAGGCACGCCGATCGGTCAAGGCTGAGGGTGGCGCCGCCGGCAAATGGAAACCGCGTCCCCTCTGGCCGCTGCGCCCGTATCCTGTATGGTTAATAGGGCAAAGGAGGCACCATGAAACACCGGACCTATGGCGGCAAGCTCCTCTATCTCACCGACGGAACCGGGGAGATGGGGCGCGAGTGGTTCACGGTGACCGTCTACGGCGACGGCAGCCGGACCCTGCGTGCCCGTTGCGAAATGGACGACGACCAGTTGTTGCGCGACGTAACAAATACCGTCGGGCCGGACTGGCGGCCGCGCGACGCTTTCGTCCGGTTGACGTTTGAGGACGAATTCGTCGGCTCCGGCTGGTACCGCTTTGGCGAGCACCTCGCCGAATGCGAGGCCTGGACTGCGGTCGAGGGGCGCGTCAGTTACCGCCGCGATCTCGAGCAGCGGCCGCCTTCGCTGGGGGCGCACCCGGTCTGTTGCGATACCTGGCACACCGCAGCGGCGTGGCACCAGGACCCCTCGCCCGGTGTCACGCGCCTCGAGAGAATTGCCATGACGTCGTTCCTTCCCAACGGCGGATCCGGGCCGGAACTCGTGTTCACCGACCTCGATGTCGAGTACCGCGGCGAGGAAGAAATCACCGGCCCGGCGGGCACCTTCGCGACCCGTCACTTTGCCAGCTTTCGCGCCGGCGCAGCCAAAGACCGCCCGCCGGTCGAAGTGTGGGCGTTCTCGGACGATTTCGTTCCGGCGCGGCTGCGCTGGGATTTGCTCGGCCAGACCTATGAACTGGTCGAGTTCGAGTCCGGCTAGCCAACCGCGCGTCTGAGCTTCACCTCGCGGTAAACGATGTAGAGTCCCGATGCGACCAAGAGCGCGGCACCGCCCCAGACGTTGGCGCCGGGCACCTCGTTCCACACCACGAACCCGATGGTCGCCGCTGCGATGAGTGCCATGTAGTCGAACGGCGCCAGCAGCGCCACCGGCGCATAGCGAAAGGCCTGGGTCACAAAATACTGCGCCGACACCCCGGCCGCCGCCACCGCCACCAGCAGCCCGAGCGCGCCCCACCCCGGCGTTACCCAGACGAAGGGCACGGCGACGATGCCGACCGCCGCCGCCACCGCCGAATGATAGATCACCATCGTCAGGCTCGATTCGGTGCGGCTGAGGGCGCGCGTCATGATCATCATCAGCGCATACAACAGGGCCGCCCCGAGGGTCAGCAGTGCCGCCGGCTGGAAGGCGCCCGAGCCGGGCTGGACGATGACCAGCACGCCGGCGAAACCCACCAGCACCGCAGACCAGCGCCGCAACCCTACCCGTTCCGCGAGAAGCGGCACCGAAAGCGCCGTCAGGAAGATCGCGCCGGCAAAGCCGAGCGCGACGGCGTCCGCCAGATGGAGTTGGCGCAACGACAAGAAGAACAGGAACATTGCGCCAACGCCGGCAGTGCCGCGCAGCAGGAGCGCAGCCGGCCGGGCGGTGTGAAGGATGGTTGGACCGTGCCGCCACAGCGCCAGCGGCACCATGACGGCAATCGCGAGGACGCCGCGAAATACCAGGATCTGCCACACCGAAAAGTCGGCCACCAGCCATTTGGCGAGCGCGTCCATTGTGCTGAACGACATCACGCCCAACAACATGAAGCCGATGCCGCGCAGGTTATCGTCGCCGTGGCGTTGCGATTCGTCCATTTCCGGCCCCGGGCCCCGGCGGGGCCAAATACGAACGCCCGCAACGGGATCGCTCAATACAAAAGGACTAAAGAGTTGCACCGGGCCGCGGCGCGGCCGAGGGCCCGGACCTTACCGGTTCCGGCGTCCGCGCGGAAGGACGAAGCCATGGCTTGGAACGCGACCCTGACATATCGGTTTCTCAATGCCAGCCCGCACCGCCAAGGCAATTTTTCTTTTGCTGTTTCAGTAATATCGACATTCGGCCCCAGTTCCGCCGCCACCGAATGTCGAAATCGAACCTCTAGGGTCCGGACTCAATTAAGCCACCATGTCACGATAGCCGCGATGATGGCGGCTAAGAAGAAGTTGCGCGCGAGCTTGTCGTAGCGTGTTGCGATGCGGCGGAAGTCCTTGAGGCGTCCGAACATACGCTCGATCAGGTTGCGCTCGCGGTAGGCGACGGGGCATCGTATGGGATGAGCCTTTTTCGTGTCGGGTTGCAGGGGATGACCGCCTCTGCGCCGCGCTCGGCGATCAGTTCTCGCAACCAGTTCGCGTCATAGGCTTTGTCTGCAAGCAGGCGGGAGAATGGGCCGGCGGCCTCGATCAAGGCCGACGCAACCGTGACATCGCCGGTATTGCCCGGGGTGATTACCAGGACCCTCGGTCGGCCCTGATCGTCTGTCAACGCGTGGATCTTGGTAGTTCGCCCACCGCGCGAGCACCCGATGGCTTCGTTGAACGCCCCCCTTTTCCACCGGCCGCCGAGCGGTGCGCCTTTATGTACGAGCTGCCGATGGCAACCGTGCCGATGATCCCCGTCGACCCGGTCAGCGCCTCGAGAATCTCATACCAGATGCCTTGCCGGCTCCACCGGTTGAACCGGTTGTAGATCGTCGTATACGGGCCGTATTCCGCCGGACAATCCCGCCACCGCGCGCCCGAGCGCAGCATGTGAACGATGCCGCTGATCACCCGGTGGTCATCAACGCGGTGCGCACCGCGCCGACCCCGTGGAAGCAACGGCTCAATCCGTGACCACTCCTCATCGCTCAGCCAATACAAGTTACTCATCAAAGCCTCCTATTCCCTGGAAGCTTGAATCACATTACAACCGATTCAGGAATCCCCTAATTGAGTACAGACTCCCTAAAGGCTCCCTTTGGCCTCAGCAGAAACATAGCCTAAACGCGCCCAAGGTCTGCTTCTGATGCTCGACAGTAGCGACCTGGGCGGCAGTAGACCGGCACCGCCTCACCAACTAATCTGACCGGGCTTCAAGGAATGAAGTGAAGTGAAACGACCAACATGGGGGGGTAACCGACAATGAGGTTATGGCCCGTTCCCGCTGCCGCTGTTGGCGATGGCGGCAAGCGACGGAGGCCCCGCCGGTAGCAGATTGATTCACAATTCGACGCGCCGGTCACGTGAACTTCGCGTCATGTGAAGACCGAGCCCGGACGTTGTGTTGCGGATTGCAGTCGGCAACAAGAATGGCATGACCGAATCCAACACTTCCAAACCCGGCGTCTCGGGCGACGCGGACCCGCGCTTCGCGCCGCTGAAGGATTTCTTTTCGGGGATGCTCGAAGACGGGCGCGAAGTGGGCGCCGCGGTCGCGGTCTGTCTCGACGGAAAGCCGGTGGCAGACCTGTGGGGCGGCTGGGCCGATCCGGCCCTTGAAAGACCCTGGGACCGGAACACGATTGTCTCGACGTTCTCGGTCTCCAAGGCCATGGTCTCGACCCTTGGCCACCGGCTCGCGGACCAAGGCGCCTTCGATTTCGACCGTCGGTGGCGGAATACTGGCCGGCCTTCGGCCAGAACGGCAAGCACCGCATTCCCGTCCGCCATCTGTTCGACCACCGCTGCGCCCTCTGTTACGTCGACCGAAAACTTCGCCCGGGCGATCTCTACGACTGGGACCTGATGATCGCCGCCATCGAGGAAACTGCGCCCAACTGGGAATGGGGCGTGCGGCCTGCCTACCTCAACATGACGTACGGATACTTGCTGGGCGGGCTGATGGAGAAACTGACCGGCAAACGGCTCGGCCGTCTCATGCGCGATGAACTCGCCGGGCCGCTGGGCCTCGATTTCCACTTCGCGCTCACGCCCGAAGAGAAGGCACGCTGCGCCCGGGTGCTCCAGGACGACACATTGATCGGCCGCCTGAGCGCCGAAGGCGACAGCCCGACTGCACGCTCGATGCAGGGTTTCGCCGGCAACGAGGATTTCAATTCCGACGGCTGGCGGTCGGGCGAGGTGGGCTCGGGCCAGGGGCACGGCAATGCGCGCGCGATTGCGCGTCACTTTGCGATGATGGTGGCGGGCGGCACCCTCGAGGGCACCGAGATCATGAGCCGGGCGGCGCGCGATCGGGCCATCGAATTCCAGTGTGAGAGTGACGGCGAAGACCCGATCATGGGCACGCCGATCCGCTTCGCGCTTGGCTACGAACTCAACTGCAACGCCTTCCCGATGGGCCCCAATCCGAAGGCTTTCGGCCACTGGGGGGCGGGCGGTTCGTTCGGCTTCGGCGATATCGAGACGGGCCTCGCCTTCGGTTATACGCCAAACTACATGCACCCCAACATGGAACTCGGCCCGCGCGGCACGGACTTGGTCCGGCAGGTCTTCAACTGTCTGTGATGGCCGCCCTGCTCTGGCCCCGTCGAGCCGGGCAAGGAATACGCAAGAAACAACCAGCCCGAAGCGGCGCAATCTGATCAATCAGCCCATGAAAAACATCCTCTTCGGCCTCCTGATTGCGTTCGCCGTAGCCGCGACACCGGCAGCGGCCCAAAACGACGACCTTATACCGGCCATGCCCGGACCGTTCGCTCGCTAGCGTACTCCCCAGACAGTGGTCTCCTGGTCTCGGCCAGCTATGACGGCACCTTTGCCCTTTGGGACACGCGCTCGGGGCGCCGGTTGCTTTCCGAGGGCTACGGCGTCGACGTCAACGCGGCCGCTTTCGCCAATGACGGTTTTACGTTTGCGATCGGAACCGACGACGGTGAAATCATTATCTGGGATTCCGATCTCGAATTCGAAGTCATGCGCATATCCGCCCATGACGCCTGGATCCGGGCACTCGATTTCTCACCCGACACCTTGTACGTCGCCTCCGCCGGCAACGACAACACGATTCGAATCTTCAACACCGACACGGGCGAACACATTCGCACCTTGTCCGGCCACACCGATGCGATCTTGGCGATCGACTATATTTCCGAAGGCCCCGATAACGCCATCCTGTCTGCCAGTGAAGACACCGACATCGGGTTCTGGGACGCAGATACCAGCGAAATGCTCGGTATATTGGAAGACCACACTGGGTCGGTATGATCGATCGAACTCGATTCAAATGGCAACTACATCGTCAGCGCGGGCAATGTCGTATTCCTCTGGGATTTCAGCACCGACGATATCGAAAAATTCACTTTGGACGGGCCCGTCGGTGAAGTTCATGCCGCCGCGTTCTCGCCCGACAATCGCTACGTCGTCGCAGCGGGCGAAGACATGGCGGTCTATATCTGGGAACTCGCGACCCGCCGTCAGGTCGCACGCCTGACCGGCCACACGGACGAAGTCTGGTCGCTGGAGATTTCACCCGACGGAAAATGGATCGCCACCGGTTCGACGGACCAAACCATCAAGATTTGGGACCTGAATGCGGCCGTTCGCGGCACCGCCACCTCGCACCGGCGGCCGGACCCCGGCGCGATCGCCGTGATCCCGTTCGCTCTCGGCGAGGAGCATACCGATACCGTCCGCGATGTGGCGTTTTCGCCCGACGGCAATCTGATCGCGACAGCGGGGTACGACGACAGCCATGAGTTTCTGTCGAGCCACCAGGTCAGAATCGACATGAACGCACCAACGACAAATTGCAATACAAGTTCTCGTTCGGATTTCGCCGGCGGCCGATCTCCAAACAGATTATCCAGGTCGCGCTTGGCCATATCGGCCAGCAGCGCGCGGACCTCGTGAATCGCGATTGCGCCGCCGCGGCCGCCGACGAGAGCGACGTAGAGCTCGCGATGAGATTTGACATGCTGAAACATGGGAAGACTGAAACCAAGGGCATCGCTGTCTGAAATCAAGCCCGACTTCACCGCCATCGCGTGCTGTTCATGCAGCATTTCGCGAAGGTGGACGAATCCCTTGCGGAACAAATCGTCTTTGCCGGTGAAGTGAGAATAGAAAGTCGATCTACCGACGTTCGCCTCGTCAATAATGTCTTGAATCGTAATCGCGTCGTAACCTTTGCGCAGAATGAGCGCGACCAACGCCGCTCGAAGCGTTTGTCTTGTTCTTATCTGCCGCCTATCCATTGAAACGCCCGCCGGCCGCTTTGCGCGCAGCCGGACTATTTCCACGAGATCGTTCGTTACTGAACATCCGCGCCAACTTAGTCCTGCAATACCTGAACACCATGTCCAGTATAGAACACATAGTTCAGTCTCCAAAGGAGGCTGAATAAACTGGAGTAGCCGCCCGGCACCAAGGGCGCGCGGCGTTGAACGGGACGGAGTTGAACCATGACGCATGACGGCGCCAAGAGCGCATTGAGGGTCGCAGGGGCTGCCTCTGTCGTTTTGTTCTCCTTGATGCTCATTGTGGCCTTCGCCCTGCACTACACGAGCGTAGGCGAGTTTTTTGAAATCAGCCTGAGATATGTCCAACTGCCGATCGAGCAAACGATCGCTAACTTCATGGGAGATGAGGCCGGCAGGACGTACGTGTGGCCCCACCTCATCGCCTATCTCTCCGTGCCGATGATGATCGCGGCTTCGCTGACGATCGGTTATTTTCTGTTCGAGCGAGCGCCCTGGTATGCGTTGATCGGGTCGGCGTTCACCGTTACCGGCGCGGTGTTTCTTGGCGGCGTATTCGCGGCCTGGCTGTCGTTCGCAGCACTCGGAAACCTGCCCTCCGATCAGACGGACTCGGCCGTTGCGGCCCTTAGGGTACTCACGGAAATGCAGGGTCCCCTCGCCCTGAGCACTTACCTGTCGGCCCTCAGCCTGCTTGGGTTCATGGTGTCGGCGGTCGGATTGTTCAGGGCCCGTGTCGTTCCCAGATGGTCTGCGGTCTCGCTGTTCCTCGGAAACCTCATGATCCTGGTGTTCATGGATCTCGACAATCTCATGCTCGCCGGCGCGGTCCTCATGCTTGCCGGATTGGTGCCGGTCGGCCGGTCGCTGCTGTCGGGTTCAGACCAGCCCGCCGTAACGCCCGGCGTCCCCGCCCCGCAGATCAGTTAACCCCGGGCCGATTGGCACTGCGGGTCGCCGGAGAGTGCGGGCCGCGCGACACCGGTTTGAGACCCGCGATTGCGTCTACTCCTCGCCGCGATCCGGGCGGCGGGTGACGAGCATGGGGCCGCAAATGCAGAGGAACAGAACGAACGCCGTGATCCATGCGACGGCGGCAACCGTCAGAGCCGGCAAATAGAATTCGCCCGACAGGGATGATCCGATGCGCACGAGCGCCGCCAGCGTCACGAGAACATAGGCGGCGCTCAGGCCGACGCCGGCACGAAGCGCGCGCGCCGTGTGTCCGAGCGTCGCGCGGCTCATCACCGCAAGGGTCATCGTGCCGGCGGCGCCGGCGGTCAGCGCATGCAAGGCATCCGTCGATGAGACAGCGTCCCACCAATAGCTCAGCGCCAGCAAGCCAAGGCCAATCGGAATCCAGAGATAGGCGACGTGAAGAACCCAGACTAGGGGTTCGGAAAAGGTTGCCTGACCCTGCCAGCGCGCCAGGCGATAGAGGTTGAGCGCGGCCGCGACTGCGTTAAGTCCGCCGGAGAGAATGTTATCCGGTGCGACGGCCCAGACGACCAAAGCGATCAACGTTGCCACCAGCGTCAACCGGTCGAAGCGCCCGAACGCCTTCGGTAGTTGTTGGTCGCCGCGTTTAGCCAGCCAGTTGCGAGTGAAACTCGGGATGACGCGGCCGCCGATCAAGGCGATCATCATAATCACGACGCCGATGGCAAAGCGCCGCGCCAACCCCTCCATTTCAAAAAGGCCCGCGGCCTCGGCGTGGGTCAAGGCATTGGCCGTAAGAAAGAGGGTGATCGCCAGAACCACCGGCAGGTTGCGCCAATTGCGCCCGGAGACGATCTCGCGCAGCGTCACCGCGGCCACCGTGAACAGAAACGAAAGGTCGATCAGGGCCGCCGGCCATTCGCCGATCAGACCGGAGACCGCGACGGCGGCCCGCCCGGCCAGCCACAGAATCACAAGCCCCAGGAGCGGCAGGCCCTGAAGCGGCATGCGGCCGGTCCAGTTCGGGATTGCCGTCAGCAGGAAACCGGTCATCGCGGCGGCGACGAACCCGAACAGCAACTCGTGGTAATGCCAGGAGACGGCTCCGAAGGCCGTCGGCAGTTCGATCCGGCCCTGTATCATCGGGAAGGAAAGGGCCAGCGCGGCGGCGGCCCAAAGGCTCGCCAGCAAAAAGAAGGGCCGGAACCCATGGGCGAGAACCGCCGGTCCCGACGAAGCCCGGTAGCGCGGGATCGGGATGTGATCGGGCTTGGTCATGGGCTAGCGCAAATCCCGAGCCGGCGGAATCGCCGGCGACGACGATTTGCCTTCTATGTCAAAGGGACAGAGCTTTTCGCGTGAGCGAATACGAACGGGAAAAGCTCTTAGGGTTTGCTTGGCGGCAATCGTCATTATTTCCTGCTCCTTTACCAAACAGCGTTCCCAAAAACTAATTCTTGATGATGGGACTGAGTTTCAATTCGTCGTGGGCGGGGGCACGAATTGCAGTGCCCGGTCGCAACCCGGAGGCCAACGCGGTGCGAACCGATGGATGGTCGTCCCGATCACTCCGGACACGGGAACGCCCGCACCATGGCGAAAAATATCAATCCGGCGGCGGAAAAATGCCGCTTCTCGGGGGTGTCGATAAGATATTTCAGAACGATATTCGCGATCTGGTTCATCGTCACGGAACCTGGCCGGCAATATTTGAGCTCGCCAATTTGGACATAATCGACGCCAGAAAGGTCGCGCAGATTGCTTTGGCCGTCGACAACGCCGCCAATGAACCCCGTGCACATACTTTTGTTCGAACCTTCATCCGCGACATTGCACCAGTCACACAGTTTGTAGCCGTCAAAAAAGAAAGCCATTGCGGCTCGCGGCGCCGTCGATACGCCCAGAGCCACCAGCAACGATAGAAACAGCATTCTCATGGGGCGCCCCCGGTTTGCTTCGCGTCATTATACCGGGTGTACCAGGGCCTGTCTGAGGCGAAGGGACCGGGGAACCGCCCCAGCCATCGCTCGCGCGGTTCAGTCGGCAACAGCCGGGGCGCTGATGCGGCCTACGTTTCCATCTCGACCGGCGGGGTTTCGGACAGCCGTTCCCGTGCTGCCTCCACCGCCTCCGGCGGGAAGCGATCCTCGTACTTGACGACAAGGTATTCTGCAGTGAGTTCCGCCATACCCTTTTCGCGCAGCAACGTGAATTCGTCCGTTGGCGGACCCATCGCCCAATCGACAAGGCACTGTTGAACGCCTTTTTTCTTTAGCTTCTGACGCGTCCGGCTTGCCCGGGTCGTACGTCCATTCTTCTCGGTCAGAAGTTCTTCGTAGGCGTTGAGCACGTCGTAGAAATCCCGCTCCATTGCATCTTCGAAATGCATCCCCTCGAGAGAGCAAAGCTGCCGGAACGCGAGCCAGTAGATGTCCTCGCGCTCGAGACGGCGCGCGTTGACCATGAGGCTGCGCAGCGCCTCGGGATCATCCAGTTTTGCTATCTTGGCCGCTTCCATCCGTACCGTCTCAGTCTGCTGTGTTTGCCTTGCCGCCGCCGCTGCTCGGGAAAAGCAAGTCGGCAAGTCTGAATGCGACCGCGGGCAATTCCGTCTTTGGCTACGAAGATAGGGTGCGCCTGCGGTCCTCGTACTCGTCCTTGTCGATCTCGCCGCGCGCAAACCGGTCATCGAGAATATCGAGCGCCGTTCTGGGGCCGCGAACTTGAGCCGCGGGCGCGGCGCCCCCGAGCCAGCGGACAACCAGCACGATAACGCCGACCAGGACGGCGAGAAAAACAATCATGAACAGCGGGCCGAGAATCATGCCGCCCCAGCCCCAGCCGCCGCCCCACATGTGGTCATGGGAAAAATCGCGGCCGGTCTGCGCCTGGACCCAGGGACTGGCAAACAGGATCGCCGCGAACAGCGGTGCGAAAAGAACGTTTTTCAGTTTCATCGTTCCGGGTCTCCCGGCTCTGTAGTCGATGGGCGGGACGCTGCCGCATACCCGACCGATGGCGTACACGCTCGATCGCGTACACGCCGTCCCGCATCGCAGAGTGAGAAACCTCGGCATTCGCTTCGACGGGGTGTTCGTGCGCGGCAACTCGCGCCGCGTCCCGGCATCCCCAACCGGCGGCCAGCGCTAGCGCCCCGGCCGTTATTCCCCGCCTGGATTTGTGGCCCAATCGCGTGGCCCCACCGCATGGCGATGTCCCTCACAGACGCGTGGCAATCCTATCAGGTCTGCCGCCGCGGGTCATGGGAAACCGCAATGGTCTTTTGGGCCGGCGCCGACCGTTTTAGGCAGTTGCATCAACGCACTGGCGTGACGATCGACGAATAGGGATGAATCCTTACCAGGCGATGGCGTCACCGTTGTAACGATGGAAGGTTCCCGTCCGTGCGAGGGTCAATTCGGCGATCCGTTGCCTGACACCGGCGATGCTGTCCGGAATCTCGACGTCGGCATCGGCTTCGCCCATGTCGGTCTTGACGTGCCCGGGGCAGTAAACGCCGACGGCAATCCCGAGTCCGGCCATGTCCTTGGCCATGGTCGTCATCACCATGTTGAGCGCGGCCTTGCTCGAGGCATAGGTGTAGGCGCGCCCGTGGGTTTCGCTGTTCGAGCCGATGGTGCTCGAGATCGACGCCATCTTTTTCTGTTCGCTGCGGGCCACTTGCTCGACGAAGGACTGGCACATTTTCATTGGCGCCATGGCGTTGGTCCTGAGAACGTCGGACCAGGCGTCATAGTCCATGTCGCTGAAACTCTGACCGGTGCCGCCGCGCGGGCCGATGATGCCGGCATTGTTGAGGAGAACGTCGATGGAGGCGTGCTTCTGGCGCTCGGCGCAGGCTTCGATGGCGCCATTGTCGCGCACGTCAAGCGCTTCGATGGCGATGCGGCCATCCGCGTTGTCGGCGAGGGTCTTGAGTTCCGGCGCTGCGTCGGGCGTGCGGCAACAGGCGATGACGGTCCAGCCGTCGGCCGCTTACTGGCGCACGAACTCAAGCCCCAACCCGCGGTTGGCGCCGGTGACGAGGAATGTGGGCACATCGGTCTCCTTTTGTTGAGTACGGGTCGCCAGCGTACGCTCAAGATGTGCGCCCGCCGGTCATAAATAAGGCGCGGACGACGGCGGCGGGAGCGCGGTCGCGCCGGGCCGGGGCCAGGATCAGGACGAGGGCGGCAGGTCGAGCGGTCATGCCCCCCTACCATAGCGCCCGCGAGGCCGGTAGGGTTCCCTCCATGATGACGTTGAGGATATTACTCGCGGGAATCGTTGTTCCGGCACTGGTAGCAATACTCTCGCCCTGCGCCGAGGCGCAGCAGCCGGGCGCCTCGGCGCAGGGAACCCGGAGCGCTCCGCCGCAGGAAGCCTTCCTCGCCTGCCAAGGGAGCCAGCCCGGCGCCACCTGTTCGGCCGTGGACTCCAGGGGTCTTTTCCCAGGAACCTGCGAAGCGATTCAAGCGTCGCACCTCTGCGTGCCCGCATCGGAGCAGAGCCAATGGCAACAGGGGGATCAACCCCAGGCGGAAGCATTCCAGCTGCTTCAGCGCCGGCCGCGCCCGCGGCCGCCGGGTGCCCCTCAGCCGGGTCAGCGCGAGGCCGGCCGCCCCGGGCAACTCCCCGCAGGTAGCGAAGCGGGCGGCGGGATGTCCCGTTTCGGCTACGATCCCAATCCCCCCTATGCGGGTGCCAAGACGCTGTTCAACAGGCTTTCCGACACCGGCCAAGTCACATGTTTCAACGACACCCAAGTCATCGATTGTCCGCCGCAGGGGCAGCCTTTTTTCGGCCAGGACGCCCATTACATCAGCCCGCCCGCGGCGTTCACGATCAATGGCGACGGCACAATCGGCGACCCCCTCACCGGACCCACGTGGCAGAAGGCCCATAACGCCTAGCGGCTGTCATTCTACGACGCCAAAAGGGCCTGTGAGAGACTGACGCTCGGCGGGAAACGGGATTGGCGCCTGCCCAACCTGAAGGAGCTTTTCTCGATCGCCGATTTCCGCGGCTCGCAGGGCCGGCGTTTCTTCATCGACAGCCAATATTTCGATCTGGAGATTCCCGGAGAGGAGATCCTGGAAGGTGATCGCTTCGCTACCCACAGGGTCGAGATGATGGGCCAGACCTGGTCCGGCACCCTCTATGCCGGCCAGCATTGGGACCGGCCCGGCGTCGAAGCCGCCTTTTTCTTCAACTACCTTGACGGCCACATCAAACAGGCACCGACGCGCGGCAATACCACGTTCTATCGCTGCGTCAGGGGCGCGCAATACGGCGCCAACGAATTCCGGGACAATGGCGACGGCACGGTCAGCGACCGCGCCACCGGATTGATGTGGCAGCAGATCGACGATGGCCGGGCGCGCGATTGGAAGGGGGCTCTGGCCAGTTGCGAGAATCTCGTTCTTTCGGGCCGCGACGACTGGCGCCTGCCCAACGTCAAGGAACTGCAAGGCATCGTCGATTACCGCGACGCCGATCCGGCCCTGGACACCCGCTTTCTGGCGCTACGCGACAAGGACGGCTGGTTCTGGTCCTCGACCACCCATGGCGACAACATCCGCATGGCCGCCTACGTCTGTTTCGGCAAATGCATCTCGGTGGATGGCGTCGACGTGCACGGCGCCGGCGCCCAGCGTGCCGACCCCAAGACCGGCGATCCGTCGCAATACACCTCGCTCGGCGGGCAACAGGACCAGGTCAGGATTCAGAACTACGCCCGTTGCGTCCGCGACGACAGGTGAGATCGGCGGGCATTCTGCGGCCACATGTCCGAATCCACGCGCGCGCCTGTGCGTAAATCATCCCGGAACGAACGCGCGCGGTGCCCGCGGGGTGCCCGGGGTGCCCAAGTCGAACGCCCGTTCAGGAGCGCGGCGCTAACCCCTTGAAAAATTGGGGCGAGTGAGGGGAATTGAACCCCCGACATCCAGATCCACAATCTGGCGCTCTACCACTGAGCTACACCCGCCACCGCGGCGCCCCTTGTGCCGCAAGCGTTGGAGTGCGTCAAGCGCCGCCGGGCGGGGCCAAATCGCTGCGCTCCAGCGCCACCAGCCGCCACATGTAGAGCGCGAGCGTCGAGCGGTGGGGGGCGAAGCGTGCTGCGGTGCGTGCCGGGTGGCGGCGGCCGATCAGGCCCTTGAAGGTGCGTTGCACGGCGGCGTCGCCTTCGGGCCAGATGTCGGGGGAGCGGCAATAGAATAGCGCCACCATGTCGCACGACCACGGGCCGATCCCGCGAATGGCCCTCAAGTGTTGCGCCCGCGCCAAGTCGTCCATCGCCTTCAGCGACGCGGCGTCGAGGCCCCCTTCCCGCTCGGCTCCGGCCAACGCCAGCAGCGCCTGGAATTTGGCGGCGGATACGCCGCAGGCCCGTACCTGCGTTTCGCGTTCGCGGATAAACAGGGCGGGAATCTCGCAACCGGTTTTCCGGGCCAGGTCCTCGACCCGGCGCCAGATGCTGCGCGCGGCCGGCGCCGACAGAAGCTGGTTGACGACCGTGCGCGAGAGAAAATACCCCGGCGTGACCTGGCTCCGGTCGGGTAGGCCAAGCGGCCCGGCACGGTCCAGTGCCTCCTTGAGCGGCCGCGACAGGCCCGCGGCGGTCTCGACGAAACGGCGGTGAAGGCGGGCGGAACCAGAGGGGTCGGAACCAGAGGGGTCGGAACCAGAGGGGTCGGAGGCAGCCATGGCCTCTCATAGAGCAATATTCGAGGGGATTGAACCGGCGCGGTTCAAGCCGTTCAGGTATGGCCCTGGCGCGGGCGCGTGCAAATGGCGCCGCCGTCGGGACGGCCCGCTCATTCGGAA
>PVBE011906633.1_pt1 | contig 31780 bp, 30 predicted proteins | sample 1631181 | NCBI WGS metagenome assembly PVBE01 (sample SAMN08397723, study PRJNA350692) | Marine metagenome, whole genome shotgun sequencing project. | isolation source: water | place: Pacific Ocean | collected 2012-04
GCCACTGTCGCCAGGGCAACTCGTTCGGTGCCGGATTACTGGCAGCGATGAGTATGACCTGCTGGCACAACCCGAAACTGAGTTGGACTGCAGTGTCTCCCTGCCACTGATTGGCTGAAGTGGCTCTTTTTTAGAGCCGAAGAGACGTTTAGCGAGCCATTTGGCCCGCCGTGGCGATTCTCTTTTCACAGACTGGTCTTCGCCGCATAGTTGGGTGTGAGAGCCCTATTCACCGCCCCCCGGAGAGCACCAATGCCCCTAAGTTCACGAATCACTGCCTGCACGCTAACCGCGTTGTCCCTGACAACCGCCGCATCGGCCAGCTGGTTCGTTGTCACTTCTGAGGTGGGCCTCACCGCTGAAGTCGTCGGCGACAACCGCGTCGAAGGAATCGGACCCAACCGAACGTATCGGTTGTGGGCCGTGCTCCCTGATGCGTGGCGACTTGATGCTGTTGCTGGCAACTCACAAGTCTCCCTCAACATTGCTCCAGTCAACGGCACCTTCTATCAAAACCCCTACGGTGGCGCGACAAGCAAGGAAATTTCCTCGGGCTTCTTCGCCATTGTTCCATCACTCGAGTGGGACAGCTTTGTATCCATCGGCGCCCTTGACTCCATAGGCACGTCCGCTCCGGGCAGTGAAAATAGCCTTGGCAACATCGGCATCGACTGGACAGACTTCGAAGGTGAAGGCGGCGCTGTCACCTCCACCAACGGTAGTTGGTTCGTTCTTCCCATCGCTGGCCAAGGTCAATCCATCGACTTTGCTGACGCCTGCACCCGCCAGGGCAATGGCGTTCTGCTTGGCCAGTTCACCGTCGTGGGCGACAATGCCAGCATTACTGGATCCGTGCTACTGCAAGGCCAAAACGATCTCGGTTCAACCTGGCAGGCCTGGATTGAAAACTTCGACATCGATGCAGACGGTGTGTGTGATGCGATTCCCCCGGTCCAGTGTGCTGCTGATGTCTCGGGCGACAGCCGCGTTGACGTCATGGACCTCATGATGGTGCTCGAAAGCTGGGACGACGGCGGGTGCGCCGATGTATCGGGCGATGCCCGCATGAGCGTGGATGATCTTCTAGTCGTCTGCGACAGTTGGGGCACTTGCGGCATAGTCGAGTGAGCCCGGCGAGGGCCTATGCTGCAGGCCATGCCTGCAGCAGTACCAATCATCGATGGACACAACGACACCCTGACTCAAGTCTTCGGGCCTGAAGGTGGCGGTGTAAACGCCTTCCTCTGTGGCAATCAAGACACCGACATTGATCTCCCCCGCGCTCGCGCCGGTGGCCTAGCAGCCGGTTTTTTTGCCTTGTACATTCGCGCCCCCGAAGGTCTGCCCACCCCAGAACCTGAACGCAGCGATGACGGCGCATGGACTTTTACGCCCCCTGCGATTGGCTGCGACTGGGCTGCTCGGGAAACCGAACGACTGCTTGCTGAACTTGACAATCTACTTGCCGCCGCGGGCAACCACATCAGCTTAGTCCGAACAATCGACGATCTGACCGCTGCGGTAACCGGCGATCAACTCGGGCTCATCCTGCACATCGAAGGGTGCGAGATGATCTCCGAGGACCTCCGAGAGTTGGATGGGTTCTACGAGCGGGGGCTACGCAGTCTCGGACCGGTGTGGTCGCGGCCCAATGTCTTTGGCACTGGCATTCGATTCGGATGGCCCAGCAGCAATGACATCGGACCAGGCCTCACGGATGCAGGCGAGTCTCTGGTGCGCGCCTGCAACGAGCGGGGCATTATGATTGACCTCTCGCACCTCAACTACCAAGGGTTCATGGATATCGCGGCAATTAGCAAAGCGCCTCTCGTGGCGACACACTGCGGTTGTCACGCCCTGTGCGCAAGCGCCCGTAATCTGACCGATGACCAACTTCGCATCATCGCTGATACCGATGGTCTGGTCGGATGCAACTTCTTTACTGGCGACCTTCGAGGCGATGGCCGGTTTGAGAGCGACATGCCGCTGACCCGAATGGCCGAACACCTCGAGCACCTCGTCGAGGTGATGGGTGACACACATGTGGCACTTGGCAGCGACTTTGATGGCGCCGACATGTGTGACGAATTGCGGGACGTCGCATGCCTCCCTGCACTCACATCACTGCTTCACACGCGAGGTTGGAGCGATGCGGCCATCAGCCGGATTTGTTACAAAAACTGGCTTCGGGTGCTTCGGGTGAGTTGGATCCCATCCTAGATAGAACCGCACGTCACGTTTTTCCCCCTTTGGAAATGTATGGTTGCGACGGGCTTGTTCAATCGATCGCGTCTTCTTCTGGAGGAGACTGGTACGCGCACGCGTGTCGGTAAGAGGAAGAAGCCCTCCATGTCCACTGATACAACCACTCGTCGTGCCCGTTATGTCGCCCTTACCGGAACTGCATTTCTGGTTGGTTTGGCCGAGGCCGAGATCAGACACCACGTCGCCAATCAGTCTCTGGACTACTGGAACTGGGCTGCCGACTGGTCCAATTGACTTCAAGCAGACCCAATTCAATGGATCTTGGAGCACCTTTGACAAGATCGGCTTTAACAATAGCGGTGGCTTCGGGGCTCAAACCATGGGACACGGAAGGCAACGCAATCTTGGCCGGGAGTCTCACCGAGATACCAGCACTAGGTGCCGCAGGCCTTCACCAGCGTCGACGTACAGACTGAACGCTGATCGATACCAACTGACACCCAACGCCCCGCTGTGCATGCAGCGGGGTGTTGCCGTGTTGGGCCATCCTGATGCAGATGCCGGGGCATCGGTATCACATCGAGGTGGCCGCCACCACATGGGCCTACAATCCACGGCCCCCACCCTCTATGCACATCCGAAACTTTTCCATCATTGCCCACATCGACCACGGCAAAAGCACGCTGGCCGACCGACTGTTGCAGGCGACTAGCGCCGTCAGCGAGCGAGAGGCCCGCGAGCAATTGCTCGACTCGATGGACCTCGAACGCGAACGTGGAATCACGATCAAAGCCTCAGCCGTCACGGTGCACCACCAATGCGACGGTGAGGACTACCAACTCAACTTCATCGATACCCCCGGGCACGTGGACTTCACCTATGAAGTGTCGCGGGCGTTGACCGCCTGCGAAGGTGCCGTGCTCGTGGTGGACAGCACCCAGGGCGTCGAAGCGCAGACCGTGGCCAATGCCTATCTGGCGATTTCAAGTGACCTCGACCTCATTCCGGTGGTCAACAAGATCGACTTGCCCGCCGCAGATCCGGACCGGGTAGCCATGGAGATCGAGTCTGTTCTGGGGCTGCCCGCCGAAGACTGCATCTACTGTTCAGCCAAGACCGGGAAAGGCATCATGGAACTTCTCGACACAATCTGCCGCACTCTGCCAGATCCTAGGCCTGCGACCGTGGATGAAACTCGGGCGTTGATCTTTGACAGTCATTACGACGAATATCGCGGAGTCATCGTTTACGTCCGTGTTTTTGATGGCGAACTCAAGGTCGGCGATCGCATTCGCATGATGGGGACCGGAACGACGTGGACAATCACTGAATTGGGGCGGAACACACCGCAGGCAGAGAAGGTCAAACGCATCGGGACATCTGAAGTCGGCTATCTCGTCGCAGCGATCAAAACACTTGAAGATGTCCGCGTGGGCGACACCATCACCATGGACAAGTATCCCGCCGCCGAACCGCTACCTGGGTACGAAGAACCCCAACAGATGGTCTTCTGTGACTTCTACCCCGCCACCGCAGCGGCAGAAAGCAGCAAAAAGAGCGACTTTGAGGCGCTTCGTGAAGCCATCGAAAAACTCCGCCTCAACGATGCATCCTTCACCTTTGAAGTGCAGCACTCTGAAGCGCTCGGCTTTGGCTTCCGGTGCGGCTTTCTGGGTCTGCTGCACATGGAAATCGTGCAAGAGCGGCTCGAACGCGAAGGCGGCGTTGAGATTGTGCAAACAGCACCAACGGTCACCTATCAGGTGCTGACCACCGATGACGCTTTGGTTGAAATCCACAACCCCGCAGATCTCCCGGATCCTTCGCAGATCAATGAGATTCGCGAGCCTATCGTCAAGATTGAAATCATCTGCCCTGACGAGAACATCGGCGACATGATGACCCTGTGCGATTCTCGTCGCGGAATCTTTCAAAGCCAACAATTCATCTCGGAGGGCCGGCAAATGCTGGTCTTTGAGATCCCCCTAGCCGAAATCATTTACGACTTCTACGACAAGTTGAAGTCCATCACCCGCGGCTACGGCACGATGGACTACGAGGTCACCGAGTTTCGGGCCAACCGACTTGTCAAAGTATCGCTACTGGTCAACGGCGCGCCAGTTGAGGCACTCAGTTTGATCTGCCACCGTGACAATGCTGAAAAGCGGGGGCGGTCAATGCTGCTCAAACTGCGCAAGCAAATCGATCGGCACCAATTTGAAATCGCCCTGCAAGCTGCCATCGGTGGAAAAATTATCGCCCGCGAAACCGTCAAGTCGCTTCGCAAGAATGTCACCGCCAAGTGCTATGGTGGCGACATCACACGAAAGCGCAAGTTGCTCGAAAAGCAAAAAGCTGGCAAGAAACGCATGAAGTCGGTTGGCTCAGTGCAGATTCCGCAGGAAGCATTCCTGTCCATCCTCGATCAATCCGAGTAACACACCGTTACTCACAACGTCGGAGTTCATCATGAACCGCCTCTGGATTTCAAAACGATCCACCATCACCATCACATCATGTGCTATTGCCGTCGCCTTCCTCGCTGGAGTGTTCGCGACCAATCCCGCGGGTGCTGGAGATGACCCCAAGGAAACCATTTTAGGCCCCGCCACGGCCGTGGATCTCCAAGGCAAAGACGCCATGGCCATCCGACTCCACGTCGCTGAAGAACGCTTGGCGTGGGGAGACCAACCCCAGCAGCGGATCTACAGCACCGGCTATGTGCACATTGGCAAGGTGCTCGCGGCGCTGATGCAGGGTGCCTCCTATCAGGAAGACCAATCTCAGTTGCAAGAAGAACTCCTCGCTGCACAAAAGCAGATCGTTGCTGGGCTCGAAAGCGTCCAAGAACGCATGGATGGCTTGCCCCAGGACGACCCGGGATATCCGGAAATTGCAAAAGAAGCCCAAACGCTCTTCCAGCAGCGGGAACAATTCCTACAGAGGGCCAACGCCGCTAAGGCCATGCTTGGCGCCGAACACGTCGAGCGTGCCTACCGAGAACTCGTCGACGCGGTCAATGTCGTGGCTGATCGCATGCACATCGACATCGTTGAGCGGTTCATTCCCACCGATGACTCATTCGAAACGCCCCCAGGACCGCAGGCTTTCAATGCCGCCATGCTGCAGATCCGACTTCGATCCGTGCTTCGCTACCCCGATGGAAGCGACATCACCGACGAGGTGCTTGAAGAACTCGGGGTGGAGTAGTGACGGTCTGAAGGGGCAAAGGCAACCGCACTGGCGTGTGAGAGTTTTTGTGAATGTCGCGCGTTAGAGGTTGGTTGGTCTCTTTCTTGAGAGTCGGTTCGACCTTTAGAAAGGGACTACAGCCATGTTCACACTTAGACGACCACTTATTCGACTCACAACACCCGCCGCCTTGGCCCTGTTGATTTCTGGTGCATCTCTGATGGTGATGCCAAGTGCCAACGCTGGTGGGTTCCAGCGGATTGATCGGCCTGTGTACCAATCTCGCCCTGTTCACATCAGGCACAGCCGCACAGTGCAGTGCCAGATTAACAACCCATCCATGTACTGCTATCACAGCCGCGGAGACTTTGATCTTGCTTCACGCAATATGCGGTGGTTTCCCGTGTCCTTCAAATTCATTCACTACTCGATGCGGGCCTACACACAGATCCACAACAACAATCAGGTCAAGGTGACCGTCCACTATCGCAGTTATGAAGGTGGTGGTGACCACACCACGTTCTGGTCCACCCGCTCCTATATCGTGTACACGGCGCCTCGTGGATATCGCATCTCCAGTGCTCAAGGGCCCAGTGGATACGGAAACTATGCCCGGTCGGGCAAGCACTCGGGCTGGACGCTGAACGCCCCTTCGTGCATGACCAGACCTTTGGACTGTACGGCCATCAAGATCCGTGGTGATAAGGTCGGCAACGATCTCTATCAGGGATACAACATGTACTTCCCGGTCAAAGTAGACCTCGTCCCAACGGGCTGACTCGCCGCACACTCCACTTAGAAACACCGTTGAATACCACACCGCGCAATGGGCATGCGCGGTGTGGTGCGTTCTTAGGTGTTGGTTTGTTGGTTGGAGTCGGACTGAACTGCACTTGCAAATGCGTCTGCCATGATTCGCTTCACTTCGACCATCTCCGGGCACGCCGCGCCCAGTTCGCGACGTACGCTCGTCACGCCGCGGCCATGCAATCCACACGGAACGATCAGGTCAAAGTGTGACAGGTCTGGATCAACATTCAATGCCAGTCCGTGCATGGACACCCACCGCGACACGCGAACACCCAGCGCGCAGATCTTTTGGTCGCCTTCGAATCGCTGCCCATCCTCATGATCCGTAGGCTCACCACCAACCCATACGCCGGTTGCCTCAGTGTCGCGATGCCCTTCCATGCCTACATGTGACAACACTTCCAGTACGCGATCTTCCAGCCACCGCATGTATCCGTGTAGCCGAAGGCCCAAGGAATTAAGGTCGAGAATTGGATAGACGACCAGTTGCCCTGGGCCGTGGTAGGTAATGTCGCCGCCCCGATCGGTCTCGTGCACCTCGACGCCCGCCTGGTCAAGCATGCCCTGTGTGGCCACAAGGTGTGAACCCGCCGCCGCACGCCGCGACACCGTAATGACTGGGGGATCATGCTCAACCAGCAATAGCACACCCCCATGACCACCCGCCTCCCTCGCGGCAATGACTTCTTGCTGATACTGCCGCTGCAGCGTCAAAGCTTGGCCGTAGGGCATCGACCCAAGGTCACGCACAACCAAATTGCCTGCTGTTGGAGCCATGATCCAGCGAAGATACAATGCCCGCCATGACCACCGCGACCAGTGACATTCATTCCTCAACCATCATCACGGGCGATGTCTCGCTTGGCAACAACGTGACGATCGGTCCCAATTGCGTCCTTGACGGCACCATTGGTTCAATCGAGCTTGGCGATGGATGCCGACTCGTGGCCAATGTCTACCTGACTGGCCCGCTCCAGATGGGCCGTGGCAATACCGTGTGGCCAAGCGCCGCACTTGGTGGGCCTCCACAGGATGTGAATTACGACCCATGCTCACCAGGCGAGGGACTGATCATCGGTGATGACAATATTTTTCGAGAAGGGTTCTCTGCCCATCGTGCCAAAACTGATGCGCCCACCCGCATCGGACACCACAACTACTGCATGGCCTGCTCGCACGTCGGACATGACTCGGTGCTGGGCGACCATATTCAATTAGCCAACGGCGTACTTGTGGCTGGCCATGTCACCGTGGGCGACCGTGTCATCATGGGCGGCAATGCCGGCGTACACCAATTCTGCAACATCGGTAAAGGGGCGTTTTTGCAAGGCATGGCCGCCGTGTCGATGGATGTGCCGCCCTGGTGTATCGCCTCTGGACTCGCCTCAGTCGGCGGGCTCAACCTCATTGGCATGCGTCGATCAGGTATGGCCAAAGAAGAGATCAAGCGCCGACGTGATGTGTACAAGTTGATGTTTCGAAGCAATCTGTCGATGGTCACGGTCGCTGAACAACTTCGTCGTGATGGCGATGTGATCGGATGCGAGTATGCCGATTTCATTGAGCAATCCACCCGAGGCGTGTGCAAATCAACTGCCCGAATCGGTCGACGAATCCAGTCATGATCGATGTGGATGTACTCGCCAGTGGAAGTCGTGGCAACGCAACCCTTGTTCGGTTGCACAGAGACAACATGCTGGTACTCATCGACGCGGGGTTATCCCCGCGCCGCACAAAGCTGGCACTTGAATCCCGGGGTCTGGCCTACTCCGCACTGCAACATGTCATTTTGACCCACGATGATGGCGATCACTTGCACACGGGTTGGATCCGGGCCATGCGAAGTTGGTCGTTCGTGCTACATGTCCACGCTAACCACGTTAACGCCCTGCAGCGACGTGGGATCGATGTGGGGCGCATGGTGGTTATGTCACACCGACATGAACTCTCGGAGCACACGCACGTTGAACCGCATCTTGTACCGCACGACGACACAGGGACTGCGGCCTTTGTATTGACCCATGACGGAGTACGTCTTGGCTGGGCAACGGACTTGGGGTATGTCGAAGACACACTCATATCGCACTTCTCCGATATCGATGCGTTGGCCATTGAATCGAATTATGACCGTGACATGCAATTGGAAAGCGATCGGCCTGCCTTTCTTATTGATCGCATCATGGGAGGTCGGGGGCACCTCTCCAACCGCCAAGCCATCGACGCGATCGAACGCATCGCGGGGGTCGCATCGTTACAGCACATCGTGCTGCTGCACCTCTCTGAACAGTGCAACTGTCCCGACATGGTTGCCGCGAAGTGGAAAGCCATTGACACCGACTGGTCACGCCGCATGCGTATCGCAACGCAGCACCAAGCCTTGGAACGATTCACGGTCACTGAACGTGCCGCAGCAATGTCCTCAGGCTGACTGTCTCGCAACAGCGTCCCAAAACCGACTTGGCTGATGAATCCTCGCCAGCTCGGCCGCAGCCTTGACGGCCTTGTCCCGATAGCCACCCCAGTCATCGCAGATCACATCGACAGCGTCACGCCAACCCGATACGTCGCGACCATCCACCACGATGCCCGCGCCAAGCCGGTCAACTAAATCGGCCATCCAACTGCCCTTGGTCGTAATGATCGGACTTCCTTCGATGATGGCATCCACAGCAACTCCACTGACGCGATCGTGAAACATTTCGGCGTCATATGGAAGCAGCGCGATGCCATCACGCACAAACTCACGGAACTGCGTGTCGGTCAGTGTTCGATTTTCCCGTACCAAACCGGCGTATTGGATTGCTTCAAGGCGATCCAACTCAGCAGCAACATCTGGGCGGATGTCGCCCCAGTGCGTCGGTGATGCCTGAATGCGCACTTCTACATCTCGACCATCTCGCTGCAAGGTGTCAATGAGATCCACAGTGATTGGAAGGCCCTTGTCCATTCGGGCTGCGCCTGCGGCCATCACTGCTGGGCGACTTGTTGGTGTTCGTGCTGCAGTCGCAGCGGCCCGCTCTGTCAGGCCAGCGAATGGGTACTCAACTAACTCAATCCGCTTGGCGCCAAGCCGCGTGAGGTGCTCAACCGTAGATCGGGTGGGCGCCAGCACCACCACGCCCGGGTGCCTCTTGAAGAAGCGTCGCAAGAATCGATCCTTGCGAGGTTTGGGGTAGTACCAGTGCACATACAAGACCAGCGCCCCAGGCCGACGAATGCCAAGTGGCCGTAGTAAGTGAATGCCCAACAGGTCGCTGGTCGTTGCAGTACTAAGCACAACTTGATTGCGACGCATCGCTGCGGCAGCCCGCCGCGCCACCTGAAGATGGCGACCACGCCGCGTAAACACGTTGCGGACGACCGATGGCGACAGGCCATGGTGTGTGAGATCACGGTGGGCCCAGACGCGACAGGTCGCTGCGCCGCCCGGGTGCGCTCGGCTCAGGGCCGATACCAGCGCATGACAGTGCCCAGCCTGACTATTGAGCGTGGGCTCCATGATGTCGGTGGTGATGTGCGTGGGCTCCATAGGGGCGCACCTTACTGAGCAAGCACATCTGCCTGCCATCTCACGGGCACGAGGGCCTCAGGAAGGGTGGCGGGATTGGCCGGGGGATAGTGTTGATCGATTGCAGGAGCGTCCAAACGCTGGCCGTTCACCAGACTGGCCACGAGCAGCGGTACGCCCCCCTTGGGTTCGTCTGCTGCCAAGTCACACACGCGGTCCTCGAGGGCCAGTCCACTGGCGTCAAAGATGCGCCAGACTTGCAAAGGTCCATCCAGCGGCATTGCCTGGCAACCAGCCAGGCCACGAGCGAGCACCGGCTCGTAGCGACCAGTCCACCACGCGATCGGTTCTCCGGGGAGGGCCAGCGTTCCCGCAAGCATGGTGGCCACCGCCCCATCGTCGCTGCGGCCAGCGGGAACGCCGATCGTGGGGGGCATCACCAGTGGCCCAGGCCCCTCCCAGCAGATGGTCCAGGCGAACTGTTGGTGGGTGTCCGAAACTGCCTCGAATGCGGCTTCATGGGCTGCAATGGCCATTGGAGGCCATTCTTCGAAAGCAGTCTCCAAGTCCGCACTGCGGGCATCGAGTAGAAGCGAAGCTTGATCTAGGGCAATCGCACGCTCGGATGGAGTGAGTCGGTCGATCTGGGTAATGGCCGCAGCGATGGCCTCGAAGGTGATGATGGGTACGATCGCCCGCTGCCACGGGCCATCATCGCCGCCATCGATGGCCCGACTGGCACGGGCGAGGTCCAACCAGCGGCCCAAGAGCGCTGCCCAAGTCGTGTACTGAAATGAATCGCCTGTATCTATTGCCATTGATCACCAAGTGTCGCCGATTACGGCCAACAGATGTTGTGGGTTAAACGTCTGATAATCCACGTTCTGTCAAGACATTGCCCTCCGATTGCTGATCCATCCGGCTGGCGTGTGCCGATGTAACACGGTCATGGCATCAACAGTTGCAGTTCGAGGCGGTCGTACTCCCAAGCGATCGCGGACCAATTCATCCAAGAGCCCGGCCGATCAACCACTTCGGTGGGCTGGCTGGACAGCAGCGGCTGGCGTGTGGGCCTTCGTCACACTCTCGCTGGTGAGCTTCTCGGCCGCCGATCCACCATCGCACGTGGTGGCGGTACACAATGACTCGATTGCCAATCTTGGCGGGCAAGTGGGTGCCATCGTCGCCTACTGGTCGCTCCATGTGGCTGGCCTTGGCGCATGGATCATCGTGCTGGCCGCTGGCACGCTGTTGTCGCTTCGACTTGCTGGACGCCGACTCTCGCACCTACCACTCCGACTTGCAGGCGTGCTGCTCGTAGCCGCCTGCATTCCAGCACTCCACGCGCTGATACTGCCCACGTGGGGTGGAATGGCAGGGGCCCCTGGTGGTTTGCTTGGGCATGCCATCGACGGCGCACTGACACCTCGCTTTGGCATGTTTGGTTCGGGACTACTCATGCTCATGCTGCTCATCGTGGGAGCCATCATCGCAGCAGACGAAGTCGTACTGGCCCTGCCAGGCGCCATCTGGCACCGTCTGGGAGCACTGCGAGAGCATTCGCCCCGACCCTCCATGCACTGGATGCGACGATTATCACTTCGACCCGAATCCGGTGGCACGGCGGTCGAAGAAGAGGAGTGGGAAGACGGCGTCGAGGATGAGTACGAGGACGAGTATGAAGATGATCAGGACGAGGAAGATGAGGAGGACGAAGAAGACTGTGAGTACGAAGATGAGTATGAAGAGGAAGAAGAAGGGGAAGAGGACGTCGAGTCTGAGCCACAGCCGGCACTGAGCAAAGCCGACCGCAAGAAAAAACTCGACTCCCTTCGCGTCAAGATCTTCGGTGGCACCAAGAAGGTCGCCAAGGACGAAGACATTCACCGAGAAAATTTCGAGGGATACAAATTTCCTTCTGTTGAACTACTTGCTGAACCCGAGGGTGACTACTCGAGCAAGGTTGAGTCGATGGTGCGCCAACAAGCCGAGTTACTTGAAACGGCGCTCACAACCTTCTCGATCGATGCCCATGTCACTGGCATTGAATCCGGGCCAACCGTCACGTTGTACTCCGTGCAACTGGCACCAGGTACCCGCGTGGCCCGACTCCACACAATTGCAAGCGATCTCGCTCGTGCGCTCGGCGCCCAGAACATCCGCATCATTCCCAATATGGCCGGCCGAACGACCGTTGGAATTGAAGTCCCGAATCCGTCACGTGAGAAAGTTCGACTCCGCGAACTCATTAGCAGTGGCGCTGCCGAGGGCATGACGCTGCCAATGTTCTTGGGCAAAGATGCCAGCGGCGAACCGCTTGTAGAAGACCTTGCCGAGATGCCTCACATGCTCGTAGCGGGAACAACCGGATCGGGAAAGAGCGTCTGCATCAATACGATCATCATGTCGTGGCTCTTCCTGAAACGGCCTGATGAACTCAAGCTCATTCTGGTCGATCCCAAGATGGTCGAGCTGAGCATGTTCGGCGACATTCCGCACCTTGCATGCCCGGTGGTCACCGAAATGAATCGCGCCGCGGCGATTCTTGAGTGGGCCATTCGGAAGATGGAAGAACGATATGAAGCCCTCAACGCCGCTGATGTCAAAGACATCGCCTCGTTCAACAAGCTGACAGACGAAGACAAGCACGAGCGATTCGACCCACAGAACGACCTCGAAGAAGCCAAGATCCCCAAGTCAATGCCATACATCGTGTTCATCATCGATGAACTCGCCGACCTCATGATGACCAACAAGGAGGTCGAACAAGCCATCGTCCGCATCTCGCAGAAAGCACGAGCGGTTGGCATCCACCTCATTCTGGCTACGCAGCGACCCCAGGCCAATGTGGTGACGGGCCTGATCAAGTCCAACATGCCATGTCGGATCTCCTTCAAGGTGGCCAGTGGTATGGACAGTCGCATCGTCTTGGATGCCAAGGGCGCTGAGCTTCTGCTTGGGCAGGGCGACATGATGCTCGTCACTCCACGCAATCCCGAGGTTCGACGCGCACAGGGCACACTTGTTGACGACGGCGAGGGTCGCAAGGTCGTTCGCTTCCTCAAAGAGGTTGCCAAACCAAGCTTTGAGCGGACCCTCATCCGGTTGCGACCCGGCTCTGAGGGCGAAGTCGGCGGCGCTCCAGCCGAACGCGACCCGATGTTTGACCAAGCAGTCCGTGTTCTAATCGAGTCTGGCCGCGGTAGCGTGTCCTTGATTCAGCGACGGCTTGCCATCGGATACAGCCGTGCCTCGCGGCTGGTCGATCAAATGGGACAGGCTGGCATTCTGGGTGAACACAAGGGATCGGTTGCCCGAGAAGTACTCATCACACTGGACGAGTGGAACCAAATGCAAGCGATGGAATCCGATGCTGGGGATGCCAACACGGCAAACGACGATACGACCGACACAGACTTCACGTACGAATACGAGTACGACGAAGATCCCGATGGTCTCGATGGTGACGCAGTTCCTGACGAAATGCCTGGCGAGTATCAGGGTTAACCCCCCACACCTACACCTCCACGTTCGCAAAATGTAATCGCCGAGCTGTGCAATGCCGATAAAACAAGTCTGGGACGTGCATAGCCTCGTGGGTCCGGACAGGCTCACGGCACGCGAGGTGCACGTCACCGCCGCACCCGACGATGCGGTGGACGTGCCTTCAGGACGCTGAGGGCGAAGGGTGTTCGGCGACTGAACGTCGCACCTGGCGACAGTGAACTGACCAGAGCCTGATATGAAGTGAGGTGATCCTGATGAATGATCGTTGTGACCATATGTGGGAAATGCACTTCTAACCCGTGTCTACCGACGGGTTCGCACGGTGTGCGATTCCTGTACATGATTCAAAACCGACGGGCGAGGCCAAAATGGCCTCGCCCGTTCCTTCTTTTTCCCGCATCAGTCGTAGCGGCAGTACCATTATCGCCCGAAGGAGGCCTGAACCAATGATCCTCACCATCGCCGCAACCACCGCTGCCTTAATTTCCTCGAGTTTTAGTAACTCGACCGTTGATCACGTCGATCTCGATGCACTGATGCCATCACCGATGCTCGGTGCCATGTCAGAAGAACGTGAGATAGAAGTGCGAGTGCTCGTTGAGGGCGATGATGGAAGAATTGTCATGGTCGAAGACGGGCGCGAGCGAGAATTTGAATTTGATGCGCGCCGCATGGGCCCCGACGGTGAACTGCGAGATATGGCACGACATGGCATGGGCCGACACAACGTCAGCGAACTAATACAACGATTACTACAACAAGGAAGCACTCCACATCTCAACAAAGAAATGGCCTTTGAATTGATGGGAGAGCGTGTCGACCGAGGGAACCGAGACTTCAAACGTCATGATGATGTTTGGATCATGGAAACCCTTGGTCGTCGTGGCGCCGATTATGGAGGCAGACACGACATTCATATGAATCGGGAGCACGATTCGCGAGGTGGTCATGCCGAGCATGATGGTGGACCTCACATGAGGCGAGAACACCACATGTCAGAAGATGACATGGTGCAAGAGGATCTCATGATGTGGATCGAAGAGATGCGAAATGATCAGCATCCACGCATGCGGCAGGGCAATCATGACTTGCGACATGACGAACACCACGGCGGTCGTGACGAACACAGAGACCACCGCGGCGAGGGGGCCATGCATGATCAGTACATGGAACAAGCCGAACAATTCGCGAACAAAATCGCCATGACCGCCGAGGTTGGCTCGCGGCTCTCGAACAGAGAGGCCATGGCCATCTTTGGTGTCTGGCAAGCTCGGGAGCATATCGGCCCTAACCGCCGCGCCGCCATGATGCGATCGATCTCCGACGATGCTGATATGTCCACCCCAGTTCGCAATGCCGCTAGTTGGGTATTGATGGAGGCTTGGTACGAATTGGGCGACGAGGATGCAGCGGCCAACGCCTTGGAAGCGTTTATTCGCCGCAATGGTTCCTAATCGAACCGACGACTCGCTGGCTTCCCCGCTCAACACATGACCATCGACCTGCACCAACGTCCAATCGTCATCACCGGTGGGGGTTCTGGTATCGGGGCGGCCACAGCGGTCGCCTGCGCTGCAGCGGGCATGCCGGTCGTGCTCGCTGGCCGGCGACTGGAGACACTGGAATCAGTTCGTACCCGCATCGAAGCGGATGGTGGCCACGCAGCAGTGATCTCGCTTGATGTCACAGACATCGCACACGCAGCTAGGGTGCTCGACTTTGCTACCGAACAGTTTGGTGTTCCCTGGGCAGTGTTTGCCAATGCTGGGCGTGGTCTAGATCGACCGGCGCATCGCACGACCGACGAAGAAATGCGAGCCATCTTTGAGGTCAATTACTTCGCGGCGCATCGACTGTTGTCACAGGCGGCTGCTCGCATGATTGCCGGCGGACACGGGGGGCACCTTCTCGCCAGCGCGTCGTGTGTCAGTAAATTCGCGCCGCCCTATCACGGTGCGTACGCAGCGACCAAAGCGTCGATCGATCTCTTGTGCCAAGCCATGCGACTGGAGTTGTCGCCGCTTGGTATCTATGTATCAACCGTCCACCCCATCACGACGATCACCGATTTCTTTGATGAGTCGGCGCGTGTGAGTGGGCGGTCCGAGCACAGTTGCGGCCTTCATCACACGCCGAGGCTGTTGCAGCAGAAACCCGAACGTGTGGCCAAGGCCATCGTGAAGTGTCTGCGCCATCCACGGCCGGAAGTCTGGACCAGCACGTTGGTTCGCATGGTGTCCGCCGTTCGAACGGTCATGCCCAAGTTGATGGACCGACAGTTTCGCCGCATGGTGGACATAACTCGGACTCAGGAGTCGGGTGACTCCGAGGGTGACTCCGGGGGTGAGGGTGGCAGCGGGCGCACATCAATAGACCACCCAGCATCGGTTGGCTCCACAATCGACAACGCCGACCGCTGAGTGTCCTCAAATGTTGGGTTCACCCGGCTCCTGAGCAATCGGATGCGTCGCGTGTCGCCATTAAGTTCAATCGCAACGACACCGACAGGAATCCACGTCGATGTGTCGTACCAGATATCAATGGATCTCCACTGGTCGGCTTCGGGAACATTGTCTAGAGGGATAAGGTGCAAGCCAATCAATTCGCATGTTGCGCCTGCCAAATTGAGAATATCAGGGTCAGAAAATTCTGCAATCTGTGTGACCTCAAATCGTTTTGTGACATCGTCACGCTTCTGTCCAAGTGGCATCGGGAATGGCCCACCCAGCCGCATTGGGTTGCGCGCTTCATTGGCTGGTGACAGTTGCCGTTTGATAAATTGCCGCGTTGACTCGTCGGACTCAACCAGCCACCCATCGGCGTAGACGATCCGTTTGGCTTCGGTGCGACGGCGATTGTTGACCACACGGCTCTTAAAGTCGACGGCCAATCTGGGTGTTCCGGCGATGCGTTCAAACAACAGTGTCCCTGTACGAATTTCGCGGCTCCCAAGGAGCGCGTCATCCTTTCGGTAGATCACATCGCTCGACAGCGTCTGGAGATCAGTCCCCGCCAGTTCGATCTGGTTCAGCGCGTGGACCACCGGATCCGATGCCGCAAGATTACTGCATGGAACACCGGTAGTGTCCGCCAATACCATTGCTGCAATCAACAGTGCTGACATCGTCATGAAACGGGAACCAGCATGGCCACGGCGTGGACTTCGATGGCGCGACCTTCGCCAACAGCATCGACGCGTTCATGAGTCTTGCCTTTGATATTGACATCATGCGGCGGGCAGCCGAGCAGTTCAGCCAGCCGAGCACGCATGTCGTCTTTTCGTGGGCCGATCTTGGGCTGTTCACAGATGACCGTGATGTCAATATTGCCGATTTGGAGCGAACGCGACGCCAGACGAGTCATCGCAGCGGCCAGAAAGACGCTGCTGTCAACACCATCATGACGGGGGTCCGTATCTGGAAACAACTGGCCGATATCCGGCTCGCCCAAAGCCCCCAGCAGCGCGTCGGTCACCGCATGCATCACTGCATCGCCATCGGAATGCCCGACAGGACCCCGATCGTGGTCGAACGACACACCGGCGAGCACAAAGGGCCGGCCTTCGCCCGCGGGCGTGATAGGTTCGAGGCGGTGCAGGTCGTATCCATGTCCAATCCGGCAGTTCGCCATCCACGAAGCGTAGCGGACCGCTGCCATATGGGCCCCGTGAACCGACCCATCGCGTAGGATTGCGCTGATCGCGGCATGCCTATAGGAGACTGTCTGATGTTGATTCGAGTTTTGGGGATAAGCGTGCTGGCCATGTTGGTTCTGGCCTTGAGTGGCTGTATGAGCCCTGGCGGGGGCCTCTTTGCGGCGACCGCCGGCACCGCCAGCCCCCTGACCTATCCGTCCACGGCTGAATCTCCCAAGACCATTGCTATCGTCGATATTCGTACTGGCGAAACCGTATTTGAGCGAGCGGTGCCCATCGGCAAGCAGTTGTCGCTTCAATTCTCGGCGACCAAGTACCAGCAGGGCGATAAAGACCGGCCCGACACCATGAAATATGCCATTCAATCTCTTGGCACCACGTTCGGGCGACTGGGCAGTTCTGTAGCAGTGCCTCCGGCTTGGGCAAGGCGGATTGATCTCTTCTTTCGCTCCCCTGATCCGTACACCACTATGAATGTCAACCGCCCGGTCGACCCCATGCCGTTGACCACCACAGCATCCGCGATGCCAGCATCTCAGCCGGTCATGCCCGCGTTGCATGTGCCCCCGGCACCTGTAGCCACCGTGACCGACACCCCCGAAACCAACACCGTGACCGACACCTCGGAAACCAACACCGTGACCGACACCTCGGAAACCAAGGATTCCCCGACTGCAGATCAGGATGAAGTCCAACCACTGCCCGTTCCCACACCGGCCCCAACCCAACCAGCAGCTGTGGTGAGTCCTTTGCCTCGCTCAAGTATGACGTGGACCGATACCGGCGTCCCTCGCCGCATCACGGTCTCCAACACCAGTTCTGGCGATACGGTATTTGAGGTTGACGTGCCTGCTCAGAGCGATCTCGTGCTGCAGTTCTATGACATGTGGCGGCCAGCCGATTCCGATCAGAACGTCCAGGGCATGCACTGGCAGATCGTGCCCGCTGGCAGCGTGATTCAAACACCATCACACCACGCAACCGTTCCCGCGGAGGCATACCGTCAGATCAGGGAAGTCCCACTGGCCGCCACGGCTGTGCCAGCGGCCCCAAAGCCAACCCAAACACCACAGAAAGCCTCCCCCGACCCAACACCCGAGGCCAAGACCGACTCCCCGACTCCTCCCCCAGCCAATCCCCCGATTGACCTGCTTGAGGCCGACAATCCCGATTCGGAGCCTGATCAGTCCGCCAAGCCCACTGCGACCGACAAGCCGATACCGCCAGGGTGATGAACTGGCCTACTGCTATGCTAAAATGTGGATTGGCCCATCCATCGCAAGGCAATCCACATGACCAACGCTGACAACTCCCCCTCCACCACAACACCCACGACTGGCTCAGCCGATCCCGCTACCGTCAGCCTCTCGGGATATGTCATAGACCGCCTGTATGGTCCGGATCAAATCGAGACGACGGCCCCGGGAAATCCTGGCCAAGTCAATGAACGTATCGGTGAACCAGGCCTATTCCCCTACACCCGCGGTGTGCATCCAGGCATGTATCGCACGCGGGGATGGACGATGCGGCAGTTCGCTGGCTTTGGCAGCGCCGACGACACGAACGCACGATTCAAGTACCTCCTTGAGAATTCCAAAGGCACCAACACCGGCCTATCTACAGCATTTGACCTCCCAACCCTGATGGGACGCGACAGCGATGATCCACTGAGTCTCGGTGAGGTCGGCCGATGCGGCGTGGCTATCGACACGATCGAAGACATGCACCGGCTGTATGCCGATATCCCGGTTGATGAGGTCACTGTCAGCCAGACAATCAACGGTCCGGCGTGTGTGATCTGGGCGATGTACATCGCCATGGCCAAGCAGCGAGGCATCGATCCCGCCACGCTTGGGGGCACGCTACAGAACGACATCCTCAAGGAGTTCCACAGCCAGAACGAGTTCATCTACCCACCAGAAGCCTCAGTCAAACTCGTCGTCGACACAATTGAGTATGCCACGCAGCAACTTCCCAAATGGAACAGCATTTCGATCAGCGGGTACCACATTCGAGAAGCGGGTTCAAGTGCCACACAAGAACTCGCCTTCACACTTCGTGACGGCATGGAATATGTGGAGGAGGCGATCAAGCGGGGCATGGATGTGGACACGTTCGCGCCGCGGCTCTCATTCTTCTTTAACGCTCACAACGAGTTCTTTGAGGAGATCTGCAAATTGCGGGCCGCACGGCGCATCTGGGCCCATGCCATGAAGGAACGCTTTGGGGCCAAGAACGATCGCTCACTGCTCATGCGCACGCATGTGCAAACGGCGGGTTGTTCGTTGACCGAACAGCAGCCGCTCAACAATATTGTCCGCGTTGCCTACCAAGCGATGGCCGGCGTGTTGGGTGGATGTCAGAGCCTGCACACCGACAGCATGGATGAAACACTGGGATTGCCGACCGAAACCAGTGTCCGCGTGGCACTGCGAACACAGCAAATTCTCAATGAAGAGACTGGCGTAACCCGTACGGTCGATCCACTTGGTGGCAGTTGGTACGTCGAAGCCCTTACCGATCGCATGGAGCAGGACGCAAATGCGATAATTCACGAGATCGACGACATGGGCGGCGTCGTGTCAGGCATTCACAAGGGCTACTTCCGCCGCTCGATTGCTGAAGCAAGTTATCGGTTTGGACAAGAGATGGAAGCGGGCGACCGTATCATCGTCGGCGTGAATGCGTTCACGGACGGCAATGCAGACAAACAGGTCGACATTCTGCAAATCCCCCACGATGTGGAAGAAACGCAGTGCACTCGATTGGCCGAATTCAAGACTCGACGAGACGATGATGGAGTTACCACAGCGATCGACGCCGTCCGCCAAGCAGCCAAGAACAACGACAACGTCATGCCCTCGCTCATCGACGCCTCGCTAGCCGGCTGCACCATGGGTGAGATGGTCCAAGCAATGGCCGATGTATTCGGGCGGTATATGTCCGGTCCGGAGTGGTAAGACCTCGGTGCCCTGAACCGGGACGCTTAAAACGACAACCGCCCGCCTAATGGAGAGGCGGGCGGTTGCTTTGAATTCGTTCGCCTATTCAGGCGCCGCGCTTCGAGAATACGTAGATGATCACCAGAAGGGCGATCAGCCCGACGAAGCCGCCTTGGCCAAGTTCGTTGATGAAGCCCATCAGTCTTTCGGTGATGCCACCGAAGTACCAACTGTCATCCTTGCCGAAGATGATCTGGACGACCACTCCTACGGCGATAAAGAGCAACGAGAGATCAATGAGTTCTCGTGCCCAGCCCTTAATCGTTGTCATAGCATTCATGCTGCATGTCTCCTCGGCGAACCGACCTCCTTGCCGGCCCGCTGACCTGTGGTCGCGAGGGCGTAGCCGCCACCAAGACGGCATGCCCGTACCTGAGTGGTTGCTATCGGGCAGATCCCTCATGTTCAGCCACAGAAGACCGCGTGTACCCAATAAATTTAGTCGTAAATCATTTCTGCAAAGGGTCTTACAAATCACATCGCCTTGACGACAATGATCCCGCGACCTTCAAAAACCCTGTTATTTGACCCCCTGGGGCGGTGCACGTTCAAAATGAACTCGAAAAAAGCGGATGAATCTGTATTTGGATCTCTGAGGGGGGGACCGTCGTCCGAATTCGTCCGAAGTGGCGCTGGTATCGAATATCGCTGTGATAGTGGAGACATCATGCTCAACGGTGATACGGTCATCATGTCAGGTGGTTCGCTCGCTGGACTCGGTGAGTTCACCAACGGCGGTTCTATGACCATGGTCGGCAACGCAATCTGTGTCGCCAACGGCATGGTGGACATCGATGACGTCCTGATGGTCATCGGCAACTTTGGTCCATGCGACTGATCGCCTGATACCGAAACCAGTTCTGTGCTTACACGCAGGGTGTGCTGCCAATGCGACGAAAAATGAATGGGCTGCCACACATGAGTTTCGCAACAGATCGCCTGACGACGACACGGTGGCCCTGATCATATCGATGCCACACCGGTCGATCGTTAGCCCACCGCCAACGACCCGATTGGCTTGACTGCTTCGACACTCACCCGATCCTTGCCGGTTGTTCCAAAGTTCCCTGTGTCCAGAAAACGCAGCACGAGATTGATGACATCCGGGTGGTTCATCATGACCGTGTGTCCAACATGCACCATCGCAACATCAGTCGCGGCATCGTGCATCACTTCGGACACGCTCACCGTGCCATCATGCACTTCGTCGGGTCCAAACACGCGACCAACCTTGCCCAGCCAAGCCGGCGGATTGTTCCACGTCACGCCCGCAGTACCAATCACCAGTCCACATGGTTGGGGTGGATCCGGCCAATCCGGTGGACTGGCCAGATCCCGGCACGCCGGCCCCATCACCGATCGCACAAAGGGAATGCGAATCGTCAATCGGGCCAGTTCGCTGGATTGATTGGGTGGTCCAAGCATCACGCACCCGCGCCAATCAAAGTCGTCTGCAAGATGCCGAAGAATGATGCCCCCCATCGAGTGCGTGACCGCAAGCAGCGGCCCAGCAGGCACCGCCTCGGTGATGGCCTGGGCCACATAGTGGGCGAGTCCATCAATTGGCAAACGACGTGATGGATACCTGATGTTGAGTGTCGGGCGCCCAGCGGCCAAGATCCGTGACTCCAACCGAGCCATCGATCTGTGGGTACACCCCAGCCCATGCAGCATCACCACGGTGCCATCCATCATGACCACGGTACCACGCACGCTCATTGCGGCGCTTTCCGGTAGCCTTCTGTGGATCATGGCCGCTTCAACGCACGTCTTTCAGGCTCCCAAGGGCACACGCGACTTCTTCCCCGAAGATCTGGCCGTTCGTCGCCATCTCGAGCGTGCATGGCGATCCGCCTCCGTCCGCCATGGGTTTGATGAAATCGATGGGCCCACGTTCGAACACCTTGAGTTGTACACCATCAAGAGTGGTGATGGCATTGTCAGTGAGTTGTTCTCCTTCAACCGAGCCGGTGGTGACACCGACTACGCGCTGCGAGCCGAGTTCACCCCAACACTGGCACGAATGGCCGCCTCACGCGGCCGCTCCCTGAGCACTCCCACCAAGTGGTTTGCGATTCCGGATCTCTTCCGGGCCGAACGTCCACAGAAAGGACGCCTTCGCGAGCACCGGCAATGGAATGTAGATCTACTAGGCATCAACTCACCAGCAGCTGATGCCGAGGTCGTCGCCGTAGCGATCACAGCGCTTCGGGGTCTTGGGTTGACGGCGGATGATATTCGCGTCCGCATCAGCCACCGCGGGGCCGCTGCGGGCATGTTTGCCGCGCTGGGCGTCCCTGATGACCGGGTTGGCGACGCCTTCGCATTGGTTGACCGACGCGACAAACTTCCACCCGAAGTCTTTGCACAACAAGCCGCTGACATTGGTCTTGATAGCAGTGCCGTTGCGAAACTCGATGCCATTGCGGCATCGAATTGCAGCGCCCAACACGCACCTGCCGAACTGGCGACCAAGCACGGCCTTCCAGCCAAGTCGATGGACGACCTCGCGGCCCTGTCCGAGGAACTTGATCGCCGCGGGCTGCTGCCCTTCTGTGATTGGGATCTGGGTATCGTCCGCGGCCTTGCGTACTACACAGGCACCGTGTGGGAAATCCACGATGCCAAAGGCGTGTATCGCGCCATCGCTGGAGGTGGTCGGTATGACCACCTTGTGGAACTCTTCGGTGGTTCGGCAGTACCTGCCTGTGGGTTTGGCATGGGCGATGTGGTGCTTGCCTTGCTCTTGAAGGATCGTGGACTACTCGGCGACGAAGATGGGCACGCTTCATTGCTTGAGCGGCCAGATGTATTTCTAGTGTCCTCGGGTTCCGATGCGGCTGAGTCTGCCATGGTTCCACTTGCGACTTCACTCCGCGACGCGGGCTTACATGTTCGACACACATGGAAAGCCACCCGCAACGTAGGTAAACAATTGCGTGAAGCGACACAGCATCGATCGCGAATGGCGGTCATTCTTGGTGATGAACTCAGTGATGGCCAAGTCGTCGTTAAAGACCTCGACATGACTCACCAGCAAACAGTGCTACTTCCAGACTTGACCACGCTGCTCATGCGGCGATTGACCGGGCCGGGCGCCCCCCGCGTGTCATGAAAATTCTTGCGGTCACAGCCGTTCAGAGTGAGGCGGATGCAATCCGTAAAGCGGGCATAGATGAGGTCGTTGTGTCTGGAATTGGTCGAACCAATGCCGCGGCCACGACCGTCAGGGCATCACTGGCACTTGGGCCGTTTCAATGTGTCCTGTCGGTAGGTGTTGCGGGCGTCCTGCCTGGTAGTGATCTTCGGATCGGCGACCTCGTTGCGGCCTGCCACTGCTGGTATGCCGAGGAGGGCATCATCACGCCCCAAGGCTGGCAAGACATGACCTCTCTTGGGTTTCCTCTTGGTGAATTTGAAGGCAACGCAGTGCCCTGCAGCCCGATGTTGGTCCGCCGCCTTGCGGACGCTGTGCCAATGTGTGACATCGCAACGGTCGCCACATGCTCAGGAACCAACGAGGCCGCTGAGATGATTTCGGACCGAACCGGATGCGCTGCCGAGGCCATGGAGGGCGCCGCGGTGATCCACACAGCAACCATGCTCGGCTGCGATGCTATTGAAATTCGCAGTATCTCCAACACGACTGGTGACCGCGCTCATCAGGAGTGGGATCTCACTGCTGCGCTCAGGTCACTTCAAGAAGGTGTGCCTGCACTGATCGATCGCATCAGAGAGGAACACAGTGCCGATGTGTAGGATGCGCCCATGACTGTGACCTATCGTGAGCATGAACTTCCAAACGGACTGCGTATCAGCGCCGAAATTGATCCCGCTGCAGAAACCGCCGCGGCGGGCTTCTTTGTTCGAAGTGGCGCACGCGATGAGCCTTCTGAATACATGGGAATTAGCCACTTTCTTGAGCACATGGTGTTCAAAGGAACCCAGGACCGCAGCGGCGAAGCATTTGACGAAGCCTTTGACGAACTGGGCCTGCACCACAACGCCTGGACGTCGCACGAAATTACTGCCTTTCATGCACATGGATTGCCTGGAGTATTGTCCAATGGAATCGATCTGCTGTCAGAACTGATGCAACCGGCACTGCGTGACGATGATCTTGAGGATGAACGCCACGTCATCATCGAAGAAATCGCTATGTATGAAGATCAACCCTTCTGGCAGTTGTGGGAACGCGTCAGTGGTGAGTACTTCGGAAACCATCCGATGGGGCACCGCGTCCTTGGCACCGTTGAAACCGTCAACGCCATCACACCTTCTGTCATGCGTGACTGGCATGCGCATCGGTATGGCGCCGATGGGATGGTGCTGGCCGTCGCTGGACAGTTGGATTTTGAAGACGTCGTGTCGCAGATTGCCGATCGATGTGGTCACTGGCCAAGAACTAGTGTGTCGAGAAGCGCTCATGAGATGTCACACTCAGATGGTGAATTCACCATGACCAGTGATCGTGTGTCGGGTGCGTATCTCATGACCATTGCGCCAGCACCACCTCTGCAAGATGCTCGCCGGTACCCCGCATCGATTCTCACTTGGATTCTCGGCCGAGGTGATGGATCTCGCCTGCACTGGGCACTGGTTGACCCTGGCCATGCCGAAGAGGCATTTGCTGAATACGACGGGCACGACCGGTGCGGGCAGTTTGCATCTTGGGCCGTGTGTGACCCAGACAAAGTCGATCATGTTGAATCTGTGCTTCGCCAAACCACCAGTGAACTTGTTGGTTCGGTCGGGCAGAAGGACCTCGACATGGCACGAGCAATGATTCGCACCGGCGTCACCATGCACTCGGAATTACCCGGAGGCCGCATGCAGCGGCTTGGACGCATGCTCACGACAATCGGTCAGCACACATCGCTTGATGAAGAACTCGAACGCATCAATGCCGTCACCCTTGATGACCTACGAAGTACAGCGGCCGACTGGCCCCTTCAGCCCGTCATCACCGGACGGCTACTTCCTTCCTAAGCAAGCAGTCGGTCGTCAGGCGTTGAGAATGCGCCCTTCCACATCCAGCGCCGCTTCGTGCAGTGCCTCGGCCATGGTCGGGTGCGCATGCATGGTCGAAATAATGTCCTCGGAGGTCGCTTCGAGACGAATCGCTAGGCAGAACTCGTGAATCAACTCAGATGCATCCTTGCCGATGATGTGTGCGCCGAGAATTTCTCCATAGGGTTCACTTGCGATGATCTTGACAAACCCTTCGGCGGCGCCTGTGGCGATTGCTTTGCCAAGTGACGTCAACGGGAAGCGACCAATTTTGAGTTCGTTGCCAGCATCTCGCGCCGCCTGTTCGGTCATGCCCACCGAGGCGATCTGTGGACTAGTGTAGGTACAGCCTGGAATGGACTTGTAGTCCACTCCAAGTGTGTGGTGTCCGGCCATTCGTTCCACGCAGGTCATGGCCTCTTCGCTTGCCACATGTGCCAATGATGGCGGGCCAATGATGTCGCCAGTGGCATACACACCTGAGATGTTCGTCTCGTAGGTTGGCGACTCGATGTCTTTGTGTGGAACCTTCAGGTAGCCCCGATCGGTTTCAATATTCAAGCCATCCGCAAAGAGTCCGTCGTATCGGCCCTGCACGCCGATGGCGACCAGTACAACGTCGCCCTCGATGGTCTCAGTCTTATTCTCATCGCCGGCGGGCGCCACGAGACACTTTACGCCATCATCAGTGCACTCAATGGCTTTGGTCACATGCGATGGTTTGAAGTCGATGCCCTGCTTGCGAAACAGCTTCAGCGCCTCTTTGGAAACATCTTCGTCCTCAATGGGCAAAATGCGATCGACCATTTCGATGACCGTGACCTTTGAGCCCATCGCGTTGTAGAAGTAGGCGAACTCCATCCCAATAGCGCCACTTCCCACGACAATCAATCGCTCAGGTCGTTCCGGAAGCACCATGGCGTCCTGGCTGCTAATAATGCGAGTGTGATCGAATGGCGCGAACGGAAGTTCGCAGGGCGCGGCGCCGGTGCACACCATGACTCGATCGGCAGTGATCGTCTGTTGAACTTCGCTGCCAACGCCGTGGTAATAATCCTCATCCGCCTTGAGCACCTCAACGGAACACGGTGACGCTCCACTGCGACCGGAGGTGATTCGGGCATGCCCCTGCACGTGCGTGATGCCATTCTTCTTCATCAAATAGCCCACACCTTTGTTGAGCTTGTCGGCCACACCCCGGCTACGAGCGATCACTGCAGACCAGTCTTGCGTGACACCCTCAAAATGAATGCCCCACTTCTGGCCGTGGGTGACCGCCTCGGACCACAACTCGGCATTGTGAAGCAGGGCCTTGCTGGGAATGCAGCCCCAGTTCAAACACACGCCGCCGAGTTTGTTGCGCTCGATGATGGCTGTTTTCATGCCCAACTGGGCGGCTCGAATGGCACCTACGTAGCCGCCAGGGCCGCCACCAATGACGATGAGGTCAAAATGGGTATCCGATGCCACGTGTAAACTCCCGCCAAAAAGGCGTTTCAGGGTGTGATCAGGAAGGCCAAGTCCCAAAGGGGCGGGCATTCTACTGGGCACCCCGCCCCGAGGATGACCGCCCGCCTGAAGGGCGTTGTGCCCGATGGGGATTGAGAATTGGGCACCAAGCGACCCTGCCTTGGTAATTGGGGATTCCTAGTCGTTGACGCCCGTCGAACCCTGCCCATAGCATCCTCGTTTCTCCCCCTTTCTCAACGGACTCCCCCACTGTGCGAACGGCACTGATCAGTGACATCCATGGCAACCTCGAGGCATTGACGGTCGTTCTGGCCGACATCGATGTCCGTGGAGTCGACCAGATCATCTGTCTGGGCGACACACTTGGCTATGGCCCCGACCCAGTGGCCTGCGTCGACCTCGTGTCAGAGCGATGCGTCTGGTCACTGATGGGCAATCACGATTACGGGGCACTCTACGAGCCAACGAATTTCAATTCCGCTGCAGAACTGGCCGCCTATTGGACGCGTGAGCAGTTGGAACTTGAGGAAGATGACAAGGCCGCCGCCCGACGGTGGGATGTGCTGGGTCGACTTCGTGTGCGAACCATCTTTGGTGATTTTCTCTGCGTCCACGGATCGCCCCGACGACCGATCAACGAGTACATCTTCCCCGACGACGCAATCAACTCGCCGGTCAAGATGAAGCAGATCTTTGAACAAGTCCCCCAATACTGCTTCGTCGGGCACACCCATGTGCCTGGCGTCTTCACTGATGAGCCGGAGTTCTATGGGCCCGGAGACATGGACAATGCCACGTGGAAACTCACTGACGAAGAGCGGTGCATTATCAACCCCGGAAGCGTTGGACAACCACGTGATTTGGATCCACGAGCCAGTTATGCCATCTTGGATGACGAGTCCAAGACCATTGAGTTCTTCCGGCTCGAGTACGACGTCAATTCCGTGGTTGAAAAGATCTACGCAATCCCCAAACTAAGCAATTGGCTTGGCGATCGACTCCGCGAGGGTCGCTGATTGATGGCAACCCAACGGAGTGGCTCCAACGACCCACGAAAACAGGCCGCCGTGCGGTTACGGCGCATTGTGCCGCTCTTTGTTGGACTCATCATCGTCCTAGTGATCGCCCTGGTGTGGACAGCGCCTAGGAGCCAGCGGGGCGGGCCTGACGACACCGCTGAGACGACCAATGCCCCAGCAGCAACGGCCCAAACCACGGCCGTCGATACCGCCCCGGCGTCCCAGGCATCCCCCACACCATCCACGCCCGACGACTCTGCAGACGCACTCCCAGCAGCGACGCCAGCGGATCACTCCACAACAGTGGCTGCAACCGTTGCGCCAACCAAGGACGCTAGCCTTGAGGGCCTGCGGATGCGTCAGTGGCCAGCCAGCCAGTCTGGTGACACGCTGCCAATGCTTGGTGGGCTCGACACCCCCAACGCGGCCAAATTGCAAGTGCAATTCAGCCGCAGCGGTGCGGGCATCGTGTCGCTTCCATGTGCAGATATCTGGGCGACGGCCCGAGCAAGCCGCCAAGCAAGCCAATACTTCGCCGCCAAGGCCAAGGGTGACACGGCGGGCGTAGAACTGCCCGCCGAAGACCAGCGGCACATCTTGGCGACCCAGACGCAGATTCCCATGGGTGGTGTGCTCAGAACAATTCCACTGCTTGCAGCTCGCAGCCTGACCATCGATTCCACTGAACTGCCCTTGATGATCGAGGGAGTCGAAGGTGGGCTGATTTGGAAATCAGAATCGCCAGGCCAATTCGTGGCCGAAGTCATCAACGCGCAAGATCAGACCGTCGCTCGCATCGAGCGCGTGTGGACACTGGATCAATGGGATCTCACGCTGGAACAGCGGATTGTCAATCTCACGAAGGCTGACATGCAGATCCGGTGGACGCAATATGGTCCGCCAAATCTCAACCCGGATCGAAGTCGGTACATGGATCGCCGCCGCTTTCGCTTCGGGTATTTGCTGGGACAAGAAACCGACCCAGATCGATTAGCTGGTGTCGTCGCCGATGGAGCGCTCGTAATTGAACTCAGTTCCGTCACAAGCGAATCGGACTCGTATGTGTTGTGGCCAAGTGAATTGGCACAGCGTGAAGGCCTTGAGCTCTCGTGGTTCGCTTCAACGAATCGCTACTTCGCCATGGCGATTCATCCGCTCCTAAGTGCAGACGGGAAAGGTGAAGTCAACTTTGCATCAACCGTTGGCGAAATCACGCGGTTCTCTTCTGAACTTAATGGGCAGCCAATTGTGCTGACCGGCTTGGCCTGGCCCGCGAGCATGGCCCCAGCGGCAACACTCAAGGCGGGGCACACCAAGTCGCTATCGATGGGTATCTACGCTGGACCACTTGAGATGTCGATTCTCACAAATGAGCAGCCGTACAAAACGCTCAATATGCGAGGGTTGATCCTGTATCAGATGTCGAGTTTCTGCGCCATCTGTACATTCCAGTGGCTGGCGCATTTCCTGTTGGCCGTGCTTGCGTTCTTTGACCACTGGGTGGTCTTTGACTGGGGTGTAGCGATCATTTTGCTTGTGTTGTGCGTACGAACACTGTTGCATCCGATCACACGACGCAGCCAGATGGGCATGCAAAAGTTCGGCCGGCAGATGCAACGGCTCAAGCCAGAAATGGACCGCCTTCGCAAGAAGTGTGGTGACGATAAGAAGAAGATGCAAGAAGAGCAGATGAAGCTCTTCCGTGAGCATGGCATTAACCCACTACAAATGCTTGGGTGCCTGCCAATGTTCTTACAGATGCCCATATGGGTGGCCCTCTACGCGGCCTTGTATTTCTCCTTTGATCTTCGACAGCAACCTGCATTCTGGGGTCTTTTTCAGGACTTCTGGGGCTGGCCATTCCTTGCAGACCTCGCATCACCAGATCACTTCTTCTGGGAATCGCCTGAACCATTCCAATTTTTGCTCTGGAATGTCACTGGCATCAACCTGCTTCCCATTCTGATGGGCGTGATCTTCTTCATTCAACAGAAGTACATGACACCTTCGACAAGCATGTCTCCCGAGCAGGAAACGCAACAGAAGATCATGCGGGTCATGATGGTTGTGCTCTTCCCGGTGATGCTATACAGCGCCCCGTCTGGATTGACGCTGTACATCCTCACATCCAGCAGCATCGGCATTCTAGAAAGCCGCCACATCCGCAAAGAAGTCGAGGCAATGGATCTCGACGTGACACCAACTAAAAAACGTGCTGGTATGCCAGAGCGAGAAGGGCGGTCTTCCAAAGACCCACAAGCCCGCGCCTATGCGAAAATGATGCAGCGACGGCAGCAACAAAAGAACAAGAGCAAGCCGAGCAGTTTCAAAAAGCGTAAGTAGCGCCGCGCCAAAGGGGCCTGCGAATAGACCTCGAGAGCACCATCATCGCACTGTCCTCACCTCCCGGCGCTTCGCCGCGTGGACTCATTCGGCTCAGTGGGCCAGATGCGGCCCATATCGTTGGACCACATGTGAATAACGTGTCCTGTGACATCCGGGGTGTCGCCCCGACACGTCTGCAGATCGAATCCATCGATCTACCAGCAATTGTGCTGTCAATGCCAGCCCCACGGTCTTTCACCACTGAACACGTTGTTGAAATTCAAATAACGGGCAACCCCCTGCTTCTGCAACGCATTGTTGAAGCACTGATTGAGTCCGCTCGCACGCGCGGGTTGCCTGCCCGACATGCGATTGCCGGAGAGTTCACCTACCGCGCGTGGTGCCACGGGCGCATCCCTCTCGATGAAGCTGAGTCCATCGCATCAGTCATTGCCGCGCAATCCGCTGATGATCTGGCTGCCGCTCGACACGCCATGCATGGGGCCATGCACACACTCGTGCAACCAGTTTCAAGATCCATCGCTGAAATTCTTGCTTTGGTTGAATCAGGAATCGATTTCAGCGATGAAGAAGATGTGGTCATGATTCCCGTGTCAGAATTGCGCCAGCGGCTCAATGGGTGCGTGGAATCACTGGAGGCCACCGGCAACAGTACGCGAGGGGATGAACCACCAGAGAGCAGACCACGGGTTGTGTTCCGTGGGCCAGCCAATGCCGGTAAGTCAACCCTGTTCAACGCGTTGCTTGGTCAGACGCGAGCCATCGTGAATGCTTCCCGCGGAACGACTCGCGATGCAATTGTTGAATCGTGCACGCTGCCAAGTGGCCGGTTGATCCTGCTCGTCGATACGCCAGGTGACGAGTCCACGACAACCCTAGTCGCCGCTGGTGCGCAGCAGGAGGCTGACTTAGTGGTGTGGTGTGCACCATGTAATCAATGGGTGCCATCCCCCGAGGCAGCCCTAGAAATTGCCACCAAACGCGATTTGTCGGAACTCCGGCCGACGGTGGACCTCCACGCGCACGCTGACTCACTAGATGATCTCGCTCAATTGGCATCGCTCATTGACTTGGCACTGACCAACGAACAGTCGTCGTCTTGGAGCAACCGCCTTGTATGCACACATCGCCAGCGGGGGCTCTTACTCGATGCGGTTGCCCGATTGAATGCCGCCAGCGAGGTGATATCTCAAGATCGCAGCACAAGTGGCCCAAGCCGACCTGAGGAGATTGCCGCCGAATTGCGGCATGCGCTCGATGCCATTGGCGCCATTACCGGAGAAGTGCCACCGGATGATGTACTTGGCCTCGTTTTCTCGTCATTCTGTGTTGGAAAGTAGGCCCGTTCCTCAAGTACGCTGCGCATACAACGTACGGAAGATTGATATGGACTACAAAATCAAGGGCATTGAGGGACGCAAGCCATCGGTGACCTTCCTGTGCACCGCCTGCAATCTCAAACTCCATGCACCTCTATCAGATGCGGGAAGCAACACAGTGTGCCCGACATGCAGCACGCCGCTGCAGGTTCCTGGAACAGATGAGTTGGCCAAATGGCAGTCGTGGAGGGGTCAAGAAGACAGGATTCGTTCCATGCAAGCTGAGTCACAAGCTGCAGAACGACAAAAGAAACTGCATCGCAAGGAACAAGCCAGACTGCATGAGCAGACCGCCCGGGAGTCCGCAACTTCGGAACCAGAAGCCAAACAAAGCGGGATGCATGACTTGACGTGGCACGCACAGATCAACAGGTGGCTGGCACAGGCCATCAGCATGCTCAACGGCGCGTTGTTCATTGTGCTTGTTGTTGGCTCCCCACTTGGTGGCCTGATTGCTGGCCTGACTAGCCCGGCATCCTCCACCGCAGAACGTGTTGGAATGGTAGTCGGCGGACTCATTGGAGGGGCGATCATTGGGTTTGTCGCAGGTCTTTTATATTGCGGGTTCATCGCACTGCTCATCAACATGTCGAACAACCTGCAGTTGCTCGCAGATGAACGCAAATCGGTTTGATGTTCACCTAGTGCCGCACATACGTTCATCGTGCACCTGCAAC
>PVBE012383108.1_pt1 | contig 31754 bp, 27 predicted proteins | sample 1631181 | NCBI WGS metagenome assembly PVBE01 (sample SAMN08397723, study PRJNA350692) | Marine metagenome, whole genome shotgun sequencing project. | isolation source: water | place: Pacific Ocean | collected 2012-04
CCCCACCCATGATGATGCACTCCGGATCAACGGCCTTGGCCTCCTCGTAGCAGATCTTCAGCAGCTCGGCGTACTCCTCAGGAGTGCCCCGCCAGAAGACGCTGACGTGCGGCTCGTTCCAGACCTCCCACATCCCGATGCTGCCCTTGTAGTGGCCCACGGTTTCGCGAACGTACTTGCGGAAGGCGTCCCAGTCTTTCGGCGCGTAGGCCCGCGCCGGCCCTGGATCCCCCTCCGCCCAAGTGCTCGCCCAATCCGGCACGCACAGGAACTGGCCCATCGTCTCGAAGCCGAGGTCGTCGTTGAGCTTCTGCGCGTCGTCGAACCAGATCCACTCGTCGGGGCCGCTGGGCTGGATGCGTGTCCACCAGGTCCACTGCATCATATTGTGGCATCGGGCCCGCTGGATGCCGATCTTTCGGCCCGCCTCCAAGTGCCACTGTAGGTTGATGCCATCCATGTGCCCGCCGAAGTACGAGTCCGGATTGCGCGGCCGATCGTACAATTCGCGAGAGACGACGGTGAAGCTGCCCAGGTCCTCGAGCCAGGCGAGGTCGTTCTCGCTCGTGCCCGCGCGCAGCGCGACCTTGAAGCACCCGCGGCGGCGGGGCTCGTATTCGACGGTTAGCTCACGCTCCTCACTGGCGGCGAGGTCGATCCGCTTGCGTTTCGAATCAACTTCACGGTCCCACACGTTGATCACGTCCATGCCGAGGTAGATGGTGCGTGGCTCGTCTGCTTGGTTCTTCAGCCGAAACGTCAGACCGGCGGCCTCGCCATCGAAGTAGACTTGGTCATCCCGCAGGCCCCGAACCCACGTGACCTCGACGAGGTCGGTGCTGGGGTCAGGGATTGCCGCGCGCGGCCATTCGGAGAGATCGGCCTCATCGGCGAGCGAGACATCGCGCCAGGCGCAGTCCGTACTCCAGCCGCTCAGCATGGCGAAGTCGCCGCCCGGGGCGGGGGGCGCGGGGTCGTCGTACTCCACTAGGAGCTTGTCGTCAATGAAGCCGTAAACGTGGTCGCCCACCCATGCCAGCCGGAGTTCGAACTCCTGCGTGTTGTGCGGGTAGAGTTGGTAACTCGGGGCCTCGTCGACGACTGTCCACTCGTCGCCGATCCTGCAGACAAGCCGCAGCCCGACGAACTGGTTGTTGACCTCGAGCCGGTAGGCGCCGCAGGCGAGAATTCCCGCCCAATGGCACTCGCGCGCGTTGCGGATCGTGGCGCGGAGGGTGCCGTCGCCGTCGTGGGTTGCGTCGAGTCTGAGGTAGGGGTTCGATTTCTCGCTCTGGACGGTGAGCCAGCCGTCATCGATGGCATACTCAGCGCCGGCGAGGGACAGACCCGCGACGGGAAGCGCGGTGGTGTCGCTCTCGTAAAGGACGTCCGCGCCAGATGAGACCGCGAGGACACACGCTAGGAATGCGAGTGGCATGGTTGTCTCCGGATAGGGCTGGTTCGGCGGCTCTGGAGAGCCGCAGGCACGGACGGCAAGGGCTTCGGCATCGACGATCGGGACGATCGTCGTACGAGACGATCGTCGTACGAGACGGCGGGCTACTTCACCGTCACCGTCGGCGGGCTGATGAAGTCCGCGTATTTGGCGTCGATCTCCTCAGCGGTCGGCGGATCGCCCTCGACGATGTAGAACTGGTAGGCCATCACCAGCGGCTCCTCCGGCATGAGCTTGCTGGTGAAGAACGCGCCGAAGCGACCGTATTGGCGCTCCTCGTCGGAGTAGTCGGTGGGCTCGGGGTTCACTGGGGGGTTCATCTGCGCCACCGTGAAGCGCGACTCGCCGAGCGCGTAGGTCATGGCCGACCACGGGATCTCGGGCGCGTCGGGGAACTCAGCCACCGGGTGCAGGTAGGATGTCTCCGATTCGCGCGTGGTGACCTCGTTGTGGGCGCGGTACTGAACGCCCGCGTGGTGCAGGTCTCCGCCGAGCGTGATCTCGCCGGCGACGGTTAGGAGCGCGGATGACCAGACCAGGAGCGTGACGGGCGGCTCCTGGCGGACGACCTGCAGCGAGCGGAACTCAGCGATGACGGGCTCGCCATCGGGATCGCACCAGTCGATTCTCGCGGAGTGCTCGCCCAGCACCGGTCCGGCCTCCGTGAAGTCGATCGAGTGGATGCGGAACGAGAGTTCAGGCTTCGGCAGATGCCAGAAGTCCATCGTGCGGTCGCCGACCTGGGTCTTGTTCCAGCCGACGAAGATCCCGCGGTGATGGGGGAACTTGCCGCCGCTGCCCTTCGTGATCAGATTCTCGCCCGTTGAGTCGAACACGTGGTGATAGATCTTCTTGGTCTCTTCGTGCGTGTCGGGCGAGTAGGTGAAGTACATCAGCCGCGTGACCGGACGACCGTCGTAGAGACAGTCGAGGTACTCGCCCTCCGTGTCCTCGAACGAGAAGACGGGCTCGGTCTCCTCGCCCGCTCGAACCGTGACGCGGTACTCGGTCGTTTCACCCGCATCCATCGATGGCACGATCCAACACACGACGTGCGTGTTGTCGCCCAACCTAATCTGAGCGGGCAGCCCGGGGCCCTTCGTGCCGATGGGCTTGGCGCGCGCGACGAGGTCAACGTTCCAGAGCCTCTCCGGGAGATCGATATCGGCGGAGACCAGTGTCTGCTCGCGGTCGTACTCGCCGGCGTCGACGGTGACCTTGCACTTGAAGGTCTGAGCAGATACGCCAACGCACAATGTGATGCAGACGATGAGAGCGAGCACGCGACTCATGGAGACGGCTCCTTCGCTGAGGCGTCATATCCGGATGGGACGGCTCCTGTGGTTTCGGCGATGAGGCCGGGTGTCCCTGTATGGCCTGCAAGAGACCTTCGAGAGGTGGCACGTAGATGATTGCCTTCCTGGCATCGACCATTGCCCTGCTTGGCGCGCCAGCGAGCGCGAATTCCGTGATGATGAGCGACCACGTGCATGGCTGCACGGTGCAGACGAAGCACTACCGGCTCGTGGTCGACGTGCGCGGCGCGCCGATGGTGCGCGTGACGCGAGCATCGGATGGGGCCAAGGCAGACCTGCGTGACATTTGGCTTCGCGATACCGACGCCCCGTGGCTGGCGTCAGCGTCAGGGGTTGAGCCTCACTTCCATCCGCTGCGTTCGGGGCCCTACCTGGCGGAGGTGCATATCGAGGGGATCGTGCTGGGCGAATGGGACGGACTGGTGGAGGTCAGCCTGTACTGCCACGAAGATCGCGTTCACGTGGTCGCGAGCTTCATCTGCCCGGATGGCGAGTGGGTGAACCGTGGCTCGCATGTCTACCGCGCGCCGGAGGGGCATCGCGACTGCGAAGACATCTCGCCGGGGGATTTCGGGATGGCGTGGGACGCGTCGGGACACGTGGGGTCCGTGCGGACGCTCGGCACGAGCCCTTCCGGCCCCATGTATCCCCGCAACGTGGTCAGGCAATGGCCCGAGCGGATGAGGCTGCTGGCGGCGGTGCCCGACCACGTGCCATGGACGGCGGGGTCGGTCCATGAGGTGGGATGCGCGATCCTCATGGACCGCGACGGGACGACCGAGTTGCCCGATGGCGCGGTCGACATGGAGATGGGGGAGTTCCTTGGGTATGACCCGGCGACGGGGCTGTATCGCATCAAGGCGCAGACATCGGGAACGCCGGAGCCGCCGCGAGGGCTGATCGCGGGCGCGAGGTATTCGATCAGGAACGATGGCACCCCCCGGCGAATCCTCATCGACCAGAAAGACCCGTGGGGCGGGATATCAGGGGGCATCATCCGTGACGGGACGGGCCGCCCGCTGCCGATCTCGGTTCAGTTCGGCCTCAACTTCCCCGAGCATCACGTTGACGGCGGCGAGCCCGGCTGGGCGACGCTTACGTATCCGCTGGAGCTTGGGGCGAATGAGGAGCGAGAGATCCACGCGGAGCATCTGTACCACGGCTTGGCGGACCGGGAGTTGACCTACCTCACGAGCCTCGAGAACGTCGGCGCCCCGCTGCTCCTGCAAACGACCGTGGGGCGTGGAGAATCGCACACGCTCACCACGGGAATGTACCCGCAGGCGCTGACGCCCGGCAACGAGTTGCGGGTGAACGACTTCCGACGGATCTACACGGAGATCGTGAGTCGATCCGTCTCGGCGATCCTGCCGACGTTCTTCGGCTACTACGACACGGACAACGCGTACCAGGGCCTCGTTCCGGGCTTCGTGCGATTCCGCGAGACCGGCCCGTTCCTGACGGAATACACGGTGGAGGCGGCGACGGCGGGCGGCGAGGTGACGGGTGAGTTGCGCGTGTGGCAGGCGGCGCACAGCGACATGACGCGGATCTTCACCGAGGTCGATCTGCAGGTGCAGCGCGACATCGATCTCAGCGACGATGCCGAAGCACCGTTGTTCTTCCTGCGACACCATGCCTTCAATCCGATGGCGTTCACCGAGTATGCCTACTCATCGACAGATGGCTTAGTGATGACGGGCGAGCTGACCTACGAGCGGACAGTGGTTGAGAACGGAACTCCGCTGGACGACCTGCCCTTCGTCTGCATCTACAACGCCGATAACCCGCTGGATGATGGGATCCTCACGAGCGACATCACGGGGAACTCGGGCTTCGTGCTGCTGGACTGGGATGTCGCCGTCGATGGTGAGGAAGTGAAGCCCGGATTCTACGCATTCTGCACGGGCGCCGAGGACCCAGACGGCGCCTACGCGCGCGACGTTGCGGTCGTGCCCACCGAGCCTATCCGATCCCTCCCCGCCGGAAGCCACATCCGCTATCGTGCGCTGCAGGTGGTTTACGGCGATGCCGATTCAGGCCCGGAGACGATGGTGACGGAACGGGCGCGCTGGGCCGTGCAGCCGCTGGAGGTCACGGCCTATGGAGGGGCGGTCGTGTCGGAGCGTCCCCCGCACGTATGGGCGATCGGCGGGAGAGCGACGTTTGACGTGCGCGGCGGCGCGGATCGGGTACCCGTTCGGGTATCAGGTCTGGATCCCGGCAAGTCCGTCACCGTGACGCGGGAAGACGCCGAGGGCGAGACCCACGCGTTGGGCTCGGCGGATCCGGATGAGCCGTGGTACAACGCTTGGCCTGATGGTCAGGGCACCATGGGCATCACGTTCCTGGTGAAGATGGATGAGACGGCGCGGGTGCGGCTGGGAGTGCGTCAGTAGGCCTGACTCGCACCTGTCGAGCGCAGGCAGCAAGGCCATTCGGCGCGAGGCGTAGAACCGGCGAGTGGCCGCCATGCTCACATAGGAGAGGACCGCCGACATATGACTAACATCCCCGACTACTGGCGTTGGTTTCCCGACGCGCGCTTTGGCATGTTCATCCACTGGGGCGCGTACTCGGCCCATGGCCGCGGCGAGCAGGTGCTCTTCCGCGAGTATCTGGAGCAGGAGGAATACGCGAAGGATGCCTGCGCGTGGGATCCGCAGCACTTCAACGCCGATGAATGGGCGCGAATCGCCAGGGATGCGGGGATGAAGTACGCGGTGCTGACGACAAGGCACCATGACGGCTTCTGCCTGTGGGATTCGGCCCACACGGACTACTCCACGGCCAGCCAGGCCTCGGGGCGCGATTTTGTCGGCGAGTACGTGGAGGCGTTCCGCTCGGCGGGCTTGCGGGTGGGGCTCTACTACTCGCTGTGCGACTGGCGCGTTCCCGGCTACTGGGAGGGCCCGGAGCACGATCCGGATGGCTGGGCGAGTTTCCGTGACTATGTTCACGACCAGGTCCGCGAGTTGCTGACGAACTACGGGAAGATTGATGTCATGTGGTTCGATGGCGAGTGGCCGCACTCGGCCTTGGAGTGGAAGAGCGCCGAGTTGGTGGAGATCATGCGCGAGCTGCAGCCGGAGATAATGATCAACAACCGCCTCGGCAAGCCGCACCCGCATGAGATAGAGCAGGGCCTGGCTGAGGCCGACTCGGGCGCCGGGCACTCAGCGAAACTGGGTGACTTCGGCACGCCTGAACACCACATCACCGCCGAGCCGGGCCGACTGTGGGAATCGTGTCAGGTCAGCACGTGGCGGCTGTGGGGGTATGCGATCGGCGAGCGCTGGCGGCCAGCCGATCTGCTGCTGGATTTCCTCGTTGAGAGCGCTCAGAAGGGCGGCAACTTGCTGCTGAACGTCGGCCCTGACGCGGAAGGGCGGCTCCCGATCGAGTTCGTCGAGCGTTCGACCGAGATCGGCGAGTGGCTGCGCGTTCATGGCGAGATGATCTACGACTCAGAACCCGGCGAGGTCTGCGAGTTCATCACCTATGGGCGGCAGATGCGGCGCGGCAACAACCTCTATCTCATCCTCCGGTTCTGGGATGGGCGTCCATCGCTAACGCTTCCCGGCTTGGATAGCACTGTCCTTAGCGCGGAGCTGCTGACAACCGGTGAAGAGCTGGAAGTCGGGCAGTCGGATGACTACGTAACCGTGTGGGGCTTGCCCGAGGAGCCGCCGACGGATCTGTTCCCGGTCATCAAGCTGGAGTGTGATGGCCCGCCGACGGCGCGGCCGTGGGCGAAGGACCGGCTTTGGGGCGGCGATGCCCGCCGCATGACGCCATGGGCCGCGGCGCGAGGGACGTCGGTCTGGGCGGATGGGGAGCCCCGTGACGACTAGGGCTTGAGCACCAGTTTCCGCGTCTCGGGGTTGTAGTCCCACTCCAGTCCGAAGGCCCGCTTGAGGTCCTCGCCCGCCACCCACCAGCGGGTCCAAGCCGGCGCCCCGGCGTAGTTCCTGCCTACCGGCGGGCGCGTGAGCGCCAACGGTTCTCCGTTCAGCGACGCCACCAACTTGCCGTTCGTGATACTGAGACGGTCATCCCCGCACGCAACCGTGCACTCGTCAGGAGTGCCGGGCATACCGCTCAACTCGTACCCGAGCCGCTCGCCCCGCGAGCCGACATCGAGAAGCGGGCCGATCGACTCCATGCGGGCCGGGGTGGCGCCCGGCTCGGCGTGGCCGTCGACATACACGAGTAATTCCCTCGGATACCATGAAGCCCGGATCGTCCCCGGATCGCCCTGGTAGTCCTCGAAGGTCCACGTCAGCCGCCGGGCTTCCTTGTCGTCCGTGCAGCCCTCGGTGTAGTAGTTCGTCTGGTGGTGGCACCACCGCTCGACCACCGTTCCGTAGTTGAGGATCACGTCGATCCGTTCGACGGACCCACCCTTCCAGCGCGATCCCGTCTCGAGGTAGTAGAGGAACCAATCCGGGCCGCCGTTGCCCGTGACGCCCTTCGGGTGGCGGTAGCTGATCTCGACGCGACGCTCCTGCCCCTCGGTGAATGGAACGGGCGTCACGTACCACTTCTCGAACTCATAGTCGTAGCATGCCTGGCCGCCGTACGTCTCGCTCGCGTCCGGGAGCAGCTTAACCTCGAACGGATCTCCGTCGACCACGAACTCGAGGTCCCGTAGGTCCGGGGAGTAGCCGTTTCGCTCCGCGGCCGTGGCCGCGCGCTGGTGGTTTATCTGAGGAAACCCCATCATGCACTCATCCGCTGGGCCCTCGTTGCGGAAGAGGAGATCGGCGTGGACGACGGCTTCGGAGTCGTAGAGGTCAATGGTCAGCGTCTCGGAGACGAGCCGTACGTGCTCCTCGCCCACTTTGGGCGCTGCTGCTCCGCCACGGACGAGGATCGACGCGGGGTCGGCACCAACCGAGGAGACGCACAGAACGGCCACAGCCATACCCACTATGATTCGCATACCCAGCCCTCCCGTAATTCAGACGGGCTCTCGTCAACCTCACTCATACGGAACGCCCGGCATGCGACACTGTTCCGGCGGGGAGGGTGGAGCGAGAGCCTGCGGGAACAACCCACTCCGCAACAGCCTCTGGGCGGATGGGGAGCCGAGGGACTAAGATGACACGCATTGGCATCTGGACGGCTATCGTCACGATCGGGCTGCAAGCTCACGGCTTCTCGCAGGAGCCGTCCTTCACTGAAGGCTTTGAGGGCGAGCTAACCGAGTGGGTGTTGGGCGACACCGGTGCGAGCCCGCTGGAGTTGGTGGACGATCCGGTCTGCGAGGGCGCGACGTCGGCGTACTCCGGCCCTCCCGGCAACCGGAACGTGATGAAGTGGACGCTGCCACTGCGGTTGGTGGGGCGGCTTGAGGTGTGGTTCTACGACGACATGGTCTCCCCCAAGCAGCAGATCGCGGCCGCGAGCGGCGTGCCGGGCGAGTTGATGGCCATTGTCACTTGGTCCACTCCGTACTACCAGTACCGGGTGACCACGACGTACCACGACACCCCCATCAAACGCAGCAAGGGCTGGCATCTGTTCGCGTGGGAGTGCGATGGCCGCGAGACGGTGGCGTCCATCGATGGGACCGACATCCACACGAACCGCGGCATGGGCCGGATCCGCGAAATCTCGCTCGGGAGCTTCTGGGACGACAGCACGGGATGGTACGACGACCTGCGCGCGTTCCGGCGGACGCCGACCCATGCGGGGGCGCTGATCGAGGCGGAGGACGCGTTCGAGCAGTCTGGCGGCCGGATCGAGATTTGCGAGAAGAACGGCGCTTCGGAGATGGCCTTCAGGATGTGGGACAAGCCGGGCCACGCGCTGGAGTGGGCGATGGGAGCCGGCGCGGACGGACCGAGGACGCTGCTGGCTAAATACGCGACCGGGAGCGCTTCCGCCACGCGCCGTGTCGAGATCGGCGGCGCGGCGGCTGAACTCAAGGTCAGCAACACGGGCGGCTGGGACCAGTGGGAGTATGTCGGAGTCCCGGTGACCGTGGAGGGCGGGACGAACGTGGTGCGGATGGTGAATGCGGGCGGCAGCCTGAACCTCGACTGGCTTGCGCTCGCGCCGCCGGGCGTGGATGCGAAGGCATACGGCGAGTTGCTCGATACATGGTTGCGTGGGGCACCGTGGCTGGAAGCCGCGACGGCGCGCATCCGCGAGAAAGCCGATGCGCTCGACGTCGCGCTGCCCGAGCAGACGGCGTTACCGTCGCTGGCGATGTCACTCCCGTCGCAGGCCGAGCTGCCGGGCTTGGGCGCGGGCGTCCGGGACGCGCTATCGGAGGCCGTCGGTGAGATCGTCGCGGCGGAGCTGCCGAAGCTGGAGGGCATCTATCGCACGCGCGCCGCCAAGCCGCTTGGTGAGGAGACGGAGCTGTCGCGCGAGTACTACGAACGCCTGCTGCGCTACGTGCGGCTGACGGATCCGCGGATCGTCGAGTGGCCCCATGCCACGGGCTGCAGGTACCACAAGGAGGACGGATCGAATGAGTGGGCGGTGCGGCAGAACGCGACCGTTGCGCTCGGCTATTCGACGCTGCTTCAGGGCGATTACGACGAGTCATCTCCCGAGTGCCGCGAGAGCAGATAGCGCGGGACCTGAACGAGATCTGCCGATATCTCGCGATCACGCACGGCGCGAATTTCCTGCCGACGGGCGACGGAAAGCAGTGGGGAGATCAGTGGCAGTCGGCGTTCTGGGCCCGGATCGCGGGGACGGCGGCGTGGCTCGGGTGGGAGCACCTGGACGAAGACGTGAAGCTGATGACCGCGCGGATGGTGGAGCACGAGGCCGATAGGTTTAACGAGCGCAAGCCCGATTCAGGCGTGTTGCATGACACGAAAGCCGAGGAGAACGGCTGGAACTCGGAAGTCATCGCCCTCGCGGCGTGCATGTTCCCGGACCACCCGAATAACGCGCTCTGGCAGGAACGCGCCATCGTCTACATGATCAACTCGCTTACCCGCGAGGCCGACCTCACCGAGGAACGCGCCGTCGACGGCAAGCCAGTGAGGGACCGCGTGACGGCCGTTACGGTCCATCCCGACTTCACGCTCGAGAACCACAACCGCGTCCACCCCGACTACATGGGCACGATCGGGCTGATGCTGCGCAACGGGCTGGTGTATCCGCGCGCGGGCTTGGAGCTGCCCGAGAGTACCTTCTACAACGTCGGCGAGGTGTGGGGCGTGCTGAAGGGGCTGATCGCCCGCAACGGCTCCTACTTCTACGTCAACGGTCAGGACTGGTGGCCGCATCGGCATGACGGGCCGATCACGTGCGGGGGCTTCATGAACGCGCTGACGGGCGACCCGGACGCGGCCTTCATCGAGCGCGCGACTTTGGAGTTCACCGGCCGCATGCACGCGCGGTTCGATGACGGGAGCTTATGGGACACGCGCGAGTACAACTACCGCAACGCCGAAGAGGAGATGATCGCGCGGTACTCGGAGCTGTATATGTTGCATCGGCTCTACGACGATGGGCCGGAGCCGCCGAGCGCTGAGGCGTTTCACCAGACCCGGAGCGGCGTGCGGGTCTTCGAGCGCGGGGGATTTGTCACCCATCGGACGCCGACGAAGTTCTGCTCCTTCGCATGGGTCAATGGCGCGATGGGGCTGGTCTACCCGTCTGGCGACACGTGGTTCACCTCGCCCTCGGAGCGGGGAATGATTGGTAGGATCGCGTGTGAGGGGGTGAAGGATACGACGCCGGTCGTCGAGGCGCGCGTGTTGAACGCGGCCGATGATGGCTTCGCGCTTGCGGCGACGATCTCACGGTGCGAGGGGAAGGTGGGGCAGACCATCGCGCTCTTCTCCCTGCCCGGCGAGCCGTGCATCTACATGGAGCGACTGGCGGCGCGCGCGGACGTAACCGTGCATGAAGTGGCGACTGGGACGGCGACGATTCTCAACGAGGACGCGCCGGGGATCCATCGCAACCGCCGGACGATCTGGCACGCCGAATCGGCGGAGGACGTGCAAGGCGCGGGCGGGAGGGCGCCGCTGCTGCTGGAGTGGGACACGCACTGGGCGAATGTCGATGGGAAGCTGGGCGTGGTCAGCACGTCGGGAGCGATGGCGTATCGGAACGCGAGCGGGTACGCGCGGAGCAGGCTTGAGGAGGAACTGATCGCCAACCACGTGACGGGAATCGGGGCGGTAGGGGATGGGCAGGAGATCAGCGCGTTTGTCGTGGCGTTTCTCCCCAACGATGCGCCGGACGCGACGAAGAAGCGCGTGTTGGAGTGGGAGCGCGATGGAGATCTGATCGCCGCGCGGCTGGGCGATATCATCGTCGTGGCGAACCTGGGTAGAGAGAAGGCCGAGGGCGACCTGTTCGGGAACCACGTCGAGTTGGACGTGCTCGAGACGATGGTGTCTGACTGACTGCCGGCTCTGCCGGTGAGGGAATACTGGAGAAGAACGATGCGCTATCGAGAATTGGGATCATCGGGCATTGAGGCGTCGGTCGTCGGATTCGGCGCTTGGGCAATCGGCGGATTTAGCTGGGGTGGGACGGACGAGGACGCAGCCATCGCCGCGATCCGCGCGGGCCTCGACGAGGGCATGAATCTCCTCGACACGGCCCCGGTCTACGGCTTCGGAGTCTCGGAGGACATCTGCGGCAAGGGCATCGAGGGGCGGCGGGACGAAGTTGTGCTCGCTACCAAGTGCGGGCTGGTTTGGCACACGGTGGGCGGCGACCACATGTTTGACGGGCCGGAGGGTCCCGTCTATCGCTACCTCGGCAAGGAGCCGATCAAGCACGAGGTGGAGGTCAGCCTGAAGCGCCTGCGCACCGACCGGATCGATCTGATGCAGACCCACTGGCAGGAGAGCCAGACACCCATCGCCGACACGATGGAGGCGCTGCTGGAACTCAAGCAGGAGGGGAAGATCCGCGCGATCGGCGTCAGCAACTGCGATGTCGGCCAGCTCACCGAATACGCCGCGGCCGGCGCGCTCGACGTGGATCAAGAGCGCTTCAGCATGCTCGACCGGAAGATGGAGACTGAGCAGCTCCCGTGGTGCGCCAGCAACGGCACATCGTTCCTGGCGTACTCGCCGATGGAGCAGGGACTGCTGACGGGAAAGGTGACAGCGGACCGCGAGTTCCCCGAGGGCGATCAGCGCCGGGACCGTCCGCGTTTCAGTCCGGAGAACCGGCTAAAGATCCTCGCGATGCTCGCGGACTTCCAGCCAGTGGCGGATCGCCACGGGATCACGCTGGCCCAGCTCGCCATCGCCTGGACGGTCGCTCAGCCAGGCGTGACCCACGCGCTGTGCGGCGCCCGCAACCCGCAGCAGGCGAAAGAGAACGCGGCTGCGGGGGATGTCGTGCTGGGCGATGACGACATCGCGACCATCGAGGCGGCCCTGGCGAAGCACCAGCCTGAGTAAGGCCGACCCGACGCTACTCGTCGGGCTCTGCCGGCGGGGCCAACGCGCGCACGTAGTGGACCACCTGCCAGCGCTCGGTTTCGGTCATCTTCTCGCTGTAGTCAGGCATGTTCCGGCCGACCTTCTCGCTAATGCGCCAGAAGACTTCGCCATCTGGTTTGCTCGACGCCGCGCGCTCGTGCGCGAAGTCCCGAGGCGGTCGGGGCAACTCGGCGACCTTCGGACCGTCGCCCTTGCCCTCGGCGCCGTGGCAACCGATGCAGTGCTGATCGTAAAGCTCCTTGCCGGCTGCTGTGGCGTCATCGCCCGGCTCGACGGGGTTCTCGAGGCTGACGAACTCGTCGGGGACTGTCGGGCGACCTCCCCATTTGCCTTTCCCCTTGCCCCCGGGGCCTCCGCCGCCCGGCCCCATGCCCGGAGGCCCCGCGCCGCCGGGCCCCATCGCCGGCTGGTCAGACTTCTCCTTGCATCCTGAGATGAATGCGGCGGGGAAGAGCATCAGGGCGCCTAATGCCAACGCGAGGGACCTGGTCTGTCTGCCTATCATCTTTGGAGTCTCCGACCGAGAGTGGTGTGGACTGAGATGGATCACTCGTACGCTGCCCCCATGAGCGAGGCCCCCGCGCCGAATTCGTAGACCAATCGGCCGCCCGAGTGGGCGCCGATGGCCACCACGGCGAGCATAACAAGCATAAGTACCAGGTACGCGCCGCGCGCCGGTTTCGATATCCGGTCGCCGCGCCAGACCCTCCACGCCGCGAGCGGCGCTGCCATTGCGAGTGCCAGAAGCGTGTAGAGCTTGTGCTCGCGGGCCAGGGCGACCGCCGCGTCTCCAGCGCTCATGCCGCCCTCCGCGACGAGGCCCGTGGCTACCGCCGCCACCGCGCCAACGGCGCCGAGCACGATGTTGATCGCCGCGGCGTAGAGCACGCGGTCGTTGTTCAGCAGCAAGCCCAACGCCTCGAGGGCGAAGGCCGTGATGAGCAGGGCTATCGGGAAATGGGCGAAGAGCGGGTGTATGTTGAGCATGCAGTATATACTTATTGCGGAACAACATTGCCGACTCATTGCTTGTTCCGCGCGGGGCAGCTACTAGGCGTCGGGCTCCGGATCCTCCGCCGCAGCGCCCATGAGGTACTCGTGCATCGCGGCGGCAGCGGTCCGTCCCGCGCCCATGGCCTCGATGACAGTCGCCGCGCCGGTGACGATATCGCCGCCCGCGTAGACGCCGGCAATGTTGGTCTCGCCCGTCTCCTCGTCAGCGACAATGTAGCCCCACTTGTTGATCTTGAGGTCGGGAGTGGTGCTGCTGATGAGCGGGTTCGCGCCGGCGCCGATGGCGATGATCGCCACGTCGATTGGCTCTTCGTATTCGGAGCCCTCGAGCGGCACGGGACGCCGACGCCCGCTGTCGTCGGGCTCGCCGAGTTTCATCCGCTGCATCTTGGCCGCGACGAGCTTGCCCTCGTCGTCGCCGAGGAACTCCAGCGGCGTCGTGAGCAAGTGGAAGTCGATGCCCTCTTCATCCGCGTGGTGGATCTCCTCATCGCGGGCGGGCATCTCCTCGCGCGAGCGACGGTAGGCGAGGATGACATTCTCGGCGCCCAACCGCAGCGCCGAGCGCGCGGAATCCATCGCGACGTTCCCGCCGCCGATGACCATGACGCGCTTGCCGCGAGCGATCGGCGTGTCGGCGTCGCCGCCGAAATCATAGGCCCGCATGAGGTTGACGCGTGTCAGGAACTCGTTGGCCGAGTAGACGCCCAGGAGGTTCTCGCCATCGATCTTCATGAACGTCGGCAGGCCGGCCCCGGTCGCGACGAAGACGGCGTCGAAGCCCTCCTCTTCGAGGAGGTCAGCCACCGTGTCGAGCTTGCCGATGACGGCGCTCGTCTCCAGGTTGACGCCCAGATCGCGGAGCGCCTCAACCTCGATCTTGAGGATGCGTTTGGGCAACCGGAACTCTGGTATGCCGTAGACCAGCACGCCACCCAGTTCGTGGAGCGCCTCGAAGACGGTGACGCTGTGCCCGAGTTTGGCCAGATCGGCAGCACACGTCAGTCCCGCCGGGCCCGAGCCGACGACGGCGATTCTCTTGCCCGTCGGCGGGGCGATCTCAGGTCTGACCGCTGCGTCGCGGTCGCGCTCCCAGTCTGCCACAAAGCGCTCCAGCCTTCCCACGGCGACGGGGTCGCCCTGCTTGCCCAGCACGCACAGCTCCTCGCATTGCTCCTCCTGCGGGCACACGCGCCCACAGACGGCGGGCAACACGTTCGTCTCCTTGATCTTGCGGGCCGCCTCGCCGAACTTCCCCTCCGCGGCGAGCTTCAGGAACCCGGGAATGTCGACGGCCACGGGACAGCCGGCGACGCACTTGGGATTCTTGCACTGGAGGCAGCGACTCGCCTCGGTCAGGGCAGTCTCCTCCGCGTAGCCGAGCGGCACCTCGTCGAAGTTCCTGGCGCGGACCTTGGGCTCTTGCTCCGGCATAGGCTGGCGTGGTGTTTGGTTGGCTTTCGGGCTCATTCGGTGGTCTCCCGATGGTGGCGTTCGATGGTCCGTCCCAATACCTAAGAGAACTGGGCGCGTCGGATCTGGAGATCCGACCTACGGGGTAGTGAAACCACTTCTTAGGTCTTCGTCAGCCCAACCGTGCAGTGCGAGTGGCCGTCATCGGCCTCGGCTTCCATAGACTTGTACGTGCCCTGACGCTTCATGAGCAACTCGAAGTTGACCTCATGGGCATCGAACTCGGGACCGTCAACGCAGGCGAATTTCGTCTCGCCGCCGACCTCAACGCGGCAACCACCGCACATCCCGGTGCCGTCGATCATGATCGGGTTGAGGCTGACCATGGTGGGGATGTTGTGTTCCCGCGTGAGGTTTGAGACCGCGCGCATCATCGGCGTCGGCCCGACCGCGAGGACGAAGGCGATGCTCTCGCCCTCTTCGATGAGGTTGGCGAGAACATCCGTGACGAAGCCCTTGTGACCGTGAGTGCCGTCGTCGGTTGCGACCTCGAGACGCCGGCAGATGTCGCCGAGTTCGCTCTCGAGGATGACCAGGTCCTTGTTGCGCGCGCCGATGATACCGATGAGGTCGTTGCCGGCTTCGCCGAGCGCAGCGGCGATGGGGAGCACGGGAGCCGTGCCGTAGCCGCCGCCGATGACGCAGGCAGTGCCGTAGTTCTCGATGTGAGTCGGCTCGCCCAGCGGGCCCGCGAGGTCTATTAGCCGATCGCCGACGGCGAGCAGGGCCAGTTCCTTCGTGGAATGCCCCACGGCTTGGAAGATCAGCGTGACCGTCCCGGCCTCGGGGTCGGAATCCACGATCGTGAGCGGCAAGCGCTCGCCACCATCGTGAGTGCGGAGGATGATGAACTGGCCCGCCTTGCGCTTCTTGGCGATCTTCGGGTGGTGGATTCGATAGCGGAAGGTGTTCGGGCCGATCTCTTCCTTGGATATGATCTCGTTCATGAAGGCACCTTGGGCATGCGTTGATCCGTCTCTGGTCGAGACCTGAAGGGGGTCAGTTCGACCAGGTGAGGCAACATTCCTACGTGGAGCGTCCCGGGTCTGCTATCCGACCGGGGAGTCTAGGCAGGATATCCGCCGCTTCATCCTGTAGTAGTAGTCACTCGCCATTCGACACTGGGGTGGGCTTCGGCTAGCTTGGCCCATGTGACATCCATGCCACGAGGTGAATCACCATGCGTATAGACGGCAAAGTGCTCGGCGCGTTCGCGATCGGGATCGTGCTGACGGCTGTACTGATCGGCCAGTGGGGCTGTCGCGATACGGCGCTCACGCCCGCGACGGCGCAAGTTACGGATGACGGTCGCCCGGTCTTCATCATCTCCATCCAGGGCAATGCGACGGTCCGCGTGAAGCCTGATAGCGCGCGGATATTCTTCAACGTGACGAAGGCAGCGACGACGCCGGGCGATGTCAGGCAGCAGACCGTCAGCGCGACGAATGACGTGATGGCGCGTCTGGAGAAGCTGGGAATCGAGGATTTGTATACGAAGACGAGCACAACCAGCGTCGATATCGTCTGGGATGACCACAAGAATCTCGTGATCGAGGGCTATCGGATGACGACGGCGTTTACAGTGCGAGTCGTCGACGATAATGTCGAGCGCCTCGGCAAGAACGCGGGGAAGGTGGTCGACGCAGCGCTGGAGTCGGGCGCCAACGAGATCGAACGCGTCACGTTCTTCAAGGAAGACGACGACGGCGACCGGCTCGAGTGCCTCAAGCAAGCCGTCGCCGACGCCAGATCCACCGCGGAAGCTATCGCGGCGACCGCGGGCGTGACGATTGCGGGTCCGGTGACGATCAGCGGAGTGCCCAGTCGGCACGATTTCAATATGAGCAACTCCATGCAGGTGCAGTCGTCCGCGCCCACCGGCGGAGGCGGCGCCGTGAGTTCGTATGCCGCGGGCGACCTGGAACTTGCCTGCAACACGCAGGCGACGTTTGAGTTCAACAGAGGCTAGACGGCTGGCAAGAAACTTGCTAAGCCCGAGGCGTTGGCGAGCGTGATGAGGGGAGGCTGCTGTTGTGAAGCGCTGGGTGATCGCAGCAGTCGTCGCGGCGGCAGTGGTGGTTGGGGGCATCCTCCTTGCGAGGCGGTTGCTGAAGCCCTACATGTATTCCGCGCAAGGCCCGGCGAGAGTGATCTCCGTTCCGTCGTATCCGGAGCCGGCCAACAATGGGTTCCGCGAGCTGCGTCTCGTGACGGCCGACGTGTGGACCCACTCGGACGCCATCGGCGACGCCCACGCGCTTGAATGGGATGTCGAGCCCGAGGGCCTCGGCGAGATCCGGACCGCGACGCAGTCGGCCATGCGCGACGCCCGCGAGGCGCTGGCTGGAGAGTGCCTCCAGCCGCAACCCCGGGCTCCGTTCCAGAGCTTCCCGTATTTCGCCCATTTCCGCGTCGCGATCGCGCTGTGCGTGGTGCTTGGGAGGGAGCATGAGCGCGCCGGGCGTTACGCCGAGGCCATCGACAGCTATACGGATGGGCTCAGGCTGTCGTCAGTGGTATCTCGGAACGGAGAGATCATCCACCACATGGTGGGAGCGGCTTGCGCCTCATCCGTGGCGCCGGATCTCGCGCGGTGTGTCGGGAGCGGGGACGTATCGGCCGACCGGTTGAGGGTTCTGGCGGATGATCTGCGGAAGCTTAGCGCGGACGCGCCGCCGTTTTACGAGGCGCTTCAAGTCGAGTGGGCAACCACCGAAGAACTGTTGGCGTCCCTGTCGCAGGGCGCAACTGCACTGCAGAGAGTGGGGTTGGGGGCTGCGACACCGAATCCGCGGGTGCGCGGCGCGCTGGCACAGGCTGGCTGGTGGGAGGCCAACGAGAAGTTCAGCGACTCCATCGATGATGCCAGGAAGCCGTGGCCCGAGCGATCGTATGAGATGCCCGAGCCTGAAACGAAGGCGGGATCCGCGGTGCTGCCCGTATTCGCAAATGCCGGAAGCAAGGCCGTCGAGCGGGACGCGCTGCTGGCGGGGCTTCGCGTGCAGGCCGCCATTGAACTACACCGGCTCGAGCGAGGCGCTCTCCCTGCTTCGCTGGCTGAACTGAGCGATCTCCCGCTCGACCCCTGCAGGGCGCAACCGTTCATATACCAGGGCGATGGCGACGAGTACGTGCTGTACAGCGTCGGCTGTGACATGGTGGACGAGGGCGGGGAGCCCCGGCTCGGCCCCGATCCATATGCGGGCGATCTGATCATCTGGACCAGTGGGGCATAGTGGTTAGACAACGCGTGGATGGGGGGGGGACCGTGAGAGCGACAGAAGGCAAGACAAGGCGGTGGATGCGCCAGACCGCTTGGGCGATGCAGGGGCTGATACTGTGCGCGGTGTTGGTGGCCTTCTACCGGGCCGGAACGTTCGACTTTCTGCGCCCGAAACTGCCCGTGATCGACGTGCCCAATCACCCCGCGCCGTCGGACAACGGATGGGACGCGCTCGCCTCCGCGGCAGCGCGGGTCGATACGCACAGCAGCGCCATCCATGCGGCCTGGGACGCGGAGGTTGGCAGCGTGCCCCCGATGCCCGCTGAGGTCACCGAGATCCTCGCGGATGCACGAGAAGCCTTGCGGAATGAGTGCGTTCACGCGCACCCGCCCGGGCAGCTACACGACCTTCCCTATGCGGACGACATGCGGCGATTGGTGCGGATGATGGTGCTTGAGGCGCGCCGGCTGGAGGGTAGCGGCGAACACGGCGAAGCGGCGCGTATTTACGTGGACGGATTGCGCGTGGGACCTGTGGTGGCGAGGAACGGCGGCGTGATAGACTGGCTATCGGGGGGAGCGATCACGAGCATCGTGACGCCGGATCTCTCCCGTTGCATCGGCTCGGGTGAGATGGAGAGGGCTGATCTGGAGTGGCTGATCGAGGCTCTGGCTACCAGGGAGCGCGACGTGGTCCCGTTCCACGAGGCGCTTGCCATCGAGTGGGTGGTGCTGGATCAGGAGTACGCGGACATGGCTGCGGGGGAAGCGCGTGATGGCGAGCGCATGGGCTGGGGCGCGGCTGTGATTACGGAGCCAGTGCGGCGGGGACTGCATAAGGGGCTGGCGAAGGCGATCGAGTCGGCCAAGGATCCGACTCGCGTTGGCCCGCTCGAGTTGAGGAAGACTGGGAGCATGATGGCTGACATGCTGCTGCAGGTCCACACAGAATCGGCATCCAGGGGGCCTCAACGGCAGGCGATGCTGACGGGCCTTCGCGTCCACGCGGCGGCGCAGCTTCACCGGCTGCAGACGGGCGAGTTCCCGGCATCGCTGGACGAACTGCAGCTTGCCCCGCCGGCCACAGATCCGCACACTCATGGACCGATGCTCTACGAGCTGCGCGACGACGGTTACGTGGTCTACTCGGCGGGGCCGGATCGCGTCGATGACGGCGGCACGTTGCGGCTGCACCGGCAGACCCGCGAGGGCGATCTCATCATCTGGCCGGCTGGGGGCACCGTGAGGCCCAGAGAGAAGAAGCCTGCTGCTGCTCCGCCGCCGGGCTGACGCCGCTGCGGGTTACCTAGGGCGGGCGTTTGGGTTATGATGGCAGTGACGACGGTCATCGACACTATGCCATCGCACAGCACCGCTCAACCCGCCGACATTGCGCCGAGGGTATTGTCGCGCTTTGATCCTGAGGCGCGCGACATGCCGTGGCGCAAGACGCGCGACGCGTATAGGATCTGGGCGTCGGAGATCATGCTCCAGCAGACGCAGGTGCAGACGGTCATCCCCTACTACGAGCGCTTCCTCGACGCATTCCCGACCATCCGAGACCTCGCCGAGGCCGATATCGACGAGGTCCTGAGGCTGTGGGCCGGGTTGGGGTACTACTCTCGAGCGCGGAATCTCCACAGGACGGCGCGCGCTGTGATGGCCGAGCACGGAGGGAGCTTCCCCGAGGCGTATGATGACATCCTCGCGCTGCCGGGCATCGGCGCCTACACGGCCGGGGCGATCTCAAGCATTGTATTCGGAGAGCGGCGGCCGGCCATCGACGGCAACGCCATACGCGTGCTGAGTCGCGTGTTCTTGATCGAGGGTGATCCCAAGAGCGGCAAGGCGAAACGGGCGATAGAGAGAATGGGCGCGGCTGCGGTGCCAGAGGATCGACCGGGCGACTACAACCAGGCGCTGATGGAAGTTGGCGGGCTCATCTGCACGCCGACGAGCCCTGCGTGCGAATCGTGTTGCCTGGAGGATGTCTGCGGCGCGCGGCGGGCCGGACGGCAGGCGGAACTGCCAACTCCAAAGCAGCGGGCGAAGATGCGCGAGGTGCGTGCGGTGGCGGGCATCGTGGAGCGGCGGGGGCGGATACTGATCGCGCAGCGCCCGCCCGAGGGCGTGTGGGGCGGCATGTGGGAGCTGCCGAACTCGGAGGTGGGTGAGGGCGGTCAAGAAGCAACGCTCCGGGAACTGATTGCAGCCATGTTTGGGCTTGACGTCGAGGTCGGCGACGAGATCGCCCGCATCCGACATGGCATCATGAACCAACGCATCGAGCTGAGCGCCCATCGGTGCGCGGCCGGCCCGGGCCGAACGAAGGCCACGGCTCATCAGGCAGCGAAGTGGGTGCGATTGAGCGATCTCGATGACTACGCCCTCCCGGCGCCGCACCGCAAGATTGCGCGCGCGCTGATGGTAGCCGGCGATACGGAGGATTCGCGATGAGAGTATTCGGCATCCAGACCAGTCCCAACGAGGACGGGCTGACCGCGAGCATGGCGCTGGCCGCGCTCGAGGGCGCTGAGGCAGCGGGCGCGGAGACGGAGATCGCGCACCTTCGCGGGCTGGACATCGGCGCGTGCCTGGCGTGCAAGGAGGGGTGGGGGATTTGCCGGACGGAGCACTCGTGCATCATCGCGGACGACTTCCACTCGATCCGCGAGCAGATTGGCCAGGCCGACGCGGTCGTGATCAGCACGCCCGTGTACTTTGGCGAGCCGAGCGAGGTGACGAAGAGCTTCTTCGACCGCCTGCGGCGGTGCGAATTCCCGCTGGGCGAGGAGTCGCTGATCTACGGGACGCCGGCGATCGTTATCTCGGCGGCAGGTGGCTCCGGCGGCGGCGCGGTGACGGCTCTTGAGGACATGGAGCGATACCTTCGGGTCATCAGCATCCGGCCGTTCGATCTCATCACGGTCACGCGATTCACGCGCGAACACAAGATTGAGACGGCGAAGGCGGCCGGCGCCGCGTTAGTAGAGTTCGCAAAGAATGGCGGCTAGGGCCGCAAGTGCAGTATCCGCGCGCGCTGGCCGGCGAGGTTGACCTCTAGTGTCTCCGCGCCGGCGGCGAGCGTGCCGATGTCTTCCTTGGTATCCAGGTCTGTGATTCTCAGCTCGACGTCGGTGCTCATCTTCAGGTTGACAGTGCCGTCCGTATCTCCGTGGTAATCCGCGACCAGCAGGACGATGTCATCCCCGCCTTGGATTCCGCTCACGCGTCCGGGCCCATCCACCTCGGGCAGGTATAACTCGCCATCGACAATGGCGTCCTCGACAGGCGCGACGGCGCGGACCGCTCGCGCGTAACCGGCGAGGATATCCGCGTCCCAGATGCGCCCGCTCCAGAAGTTGGTCCCTCGCGCCCCGTTGCAGAACGTCTCGAGCAGCGAGTAGTAGAAGTCCTCGCCGCTGAAGACACCCGCGTCGCCGGGCGTGGTCCAGGGCAGGATGTCGCTCTTGGGCATTAGCTGGCGGTCCTTGCGGATTTCGTCGCCGATGAGTTCCAAGTGACCGGGGTCAAGATGCGTGTACGTGCTGACCTGGGCGCTCTGCATCACCTCGGGATAGAGCCGGTCGAATGGCCAGAAGTACTGGTACGCGCGCCCGGGCCTGAAGTCGTAGACCGACATATCGCACTTCGGCGCGCCCGCGTCGGCGAGGGCCTCCTGAACGGTCTCATATAGCTCGCGCCACATCTCCTCGCCCTTGGCAAGCTTCCACTCGTCCCACGTTTCGATGCCGGTGTCGGCCTTATCTGCGATGCAGCGCGTGCATTTCTCAGGATCCTGCGGGCCTCGCCAGCCCCATAGCTCGATGTCGTCGTGGAACCAGGTGGGCTGCAGGATGCTGACGGCGGCCGCGACTCGCCCGAGTTCCTCGTCGTGGAACTCGCCGCGGTATGAGGGGCAGAGCTGCTTGCCACTCGTGCCGTCCTCGAATTGACAGTAGATCTCGCTCTCGCCCTTGCGTCTGCCGAGCATCCGGTGCCAGGTGGAGTCGATGGTCTGGATTCTGTAGCCCGCATCGCGCGCGGATGCGACGAAATCGATGGTCTCCTGGTCCTCGGGATCAAACCACGTGCTGGAGGCGGGGAGCGTGTTGAGCCCGAGGGCCTCGAAGGCTGATTGCCAATCTGGCCAGGCCATGGTGGCGCCGACGGACCACCACGACAGGCTGGTCATCAGGCGCTTGGGGATGATCGGTTGCTCGGGGATTTCGATGCTCTCGACCGGGATGCTGATGACCGGCGACTGATGCGCGCCCCAGGTGAGCTGGTAGGTGATCTCTGGGCCATCTTCCTCCGGCGATCCGGTCATGTAGAGGCGGCCGAAGGTCTTGGTGCTGGAGCCCTTGGTATCGATCGTCCACGTGTAAGTCCGCCCATCGACGTCGGCCTCATCGACCGACACACCGCCCAATCCGCCGCCCGCGATCTCGGCGCCCTCGGGGAGTGTCATCGAGATGGTCATTGGCGACTCGGTGTCGATGGTCTCCGCAACGATGCCCACGGGAACGGGCGTGACGATGTTGCTCGTGACATGCACCACGGGCTTGTGGAAGTGGAGCTGGGCGCCATGGACGGTGAAGTCGGTCAGGTCCGACTCGTCGAAGGTCACGTCGCTCGCATCATGATCGCCCTTGAAGACGTACATCTCGTCGCTGCAGCTTAGACCGCCCGAGTAGAGCCTGAGACCCACGTAGCGCCCCCGCGTGTTCAGGTCGTCGAAGCTCAGGCGCCAGATCCACCCCGTGCCCTCATTGCGCGGGACGCCGTAGTCCTCGCGGTCGCCAGGCGTGAACCGCGAGTACTCGGCGACTCTGTAGTACGGGCCGGCTTCGTCGTCGGCCACCAACACCTCCACCCAGCCGGGCGCGGTGATGCCGGCTTGGACTGATCCGCCCAGTAGCCGGATGGCGACCTCGTCGATGGGCTGGACCTCGCCGAGATCGAGCGCCAAGTTCACCCGCCCGCCGTATGAGTATCCCACCGCGAGCGTCTCGAACCACATGTGCTCGTCCTCGCGCTCGGTCAGGCGGCCATCGGTGAGATCCGTCTCGTCGGTATCGGCCTTCGCGGTGCCCGAGTAGTTCGGCGCGGGCAGGAATGTCACGGGCTTGCCGAAGGCGAGGTTCTGCGCGGGATCGGTATCTCGGGCTTCCTGCGCGGAACCGAGGGTGGCAAGGCAGAGGGCTGAGAGGGCGAGCGAGATCATCGTTAGGCCTCCTGTGTGATCGCGGACCGGTCCATTCGCGGCGGGCGGGGATTGAACCTTGACCGCGCGGGGGCCGTATGTGCTAGGATGGCACTGATCCGGACGCTCATCCCAAAGCCCTGGTGGGCCAAAATGCTGCTTGTTCTGCTGGCGATTCTCGTCGGCATCTACGTGACGTGTTACGTGATGGTGCGCAGCGGCGCGAAAGCTCAGCCGACCGAGCGCGCCGATTGCATCATCGTGCTCGGCGCGGGGTATGAGCGCCCGGACGGTCCGCCGATGCTGACGTATCGCAACCGGTTGAGGCATGGGCAGGATCTCTACGAGCAGGGGATGGCTGAGACCATCATCACGACTGAACTCGCGCCGTGTGCTGAGAAGGCGAAGGAGTATCTCGTCGAGCGGGGCGTCCCTGAAGACGCGGTGCTACACGAGGATAAGAGCAGGACCACATGGGAGAATCTCGTCTACGCGCTGGAGGTGATGGAGGAGCATGACCTGAGGAGCGCGATCATCGTCAGCGACGGTTTCCACATCCACCGGTCGCTCGTGATGTGCAAGGCCCTGGGCATCCCCGCTCAGGGCGCGGCGACCCCTTACAGCATCATCGAGCAAGTTGCCCACAAACGGATCAAGTACTCGCTCCGAGATGCGGTCAACCTCGCGGCGCACGCCATCAGGCGGCCGGGGCTGATGAAGAAGTGGCGGGCTAGTCAACCCAGCTGATGCTGTGCAAACCCCTCGGGTGCGATGAATCGCGCCCCTCCGCGGCAGTACCCCAGTCTACCGAATCACCAGCACGCCGTGGATCTCGAGTTTCGGGATCTTCGCCTCAAGGAGCTTGCGGCTGTACTCGAACTTGAGCTTTCGGCCCGAAGGCTCCCAGGTGACCTCGCGCGGCTTGCGGTCGAGCCGCAGGAGCACGTTGATCGGCCCGACGGGCGGGATGTCATCGGCGCTGAGGAAGCCTCCCGCGCGCTGCGCGTTGGTGAGGTTGAGGAGGTGAAGGCTCAGTTTGCGCTTGGCGGTCTTGCGCAGCGAGATATCGACGCTCGCCGGCGCGTCGGTGGCGAACAGTGGGGTGGGGAAGAGCCGCTGCGTCACATTGCTGATGAACTCGCGCAGCGCGAAGTGGTGGGTCTGGAAATATACGAGCGCGATCGGTCCATAGATCGCCCCGACCATGCCTTCGCCGTGCTTCGCAACGGTGGCGGCCACCTCGCCGGGCTTGCTGAGATCTCGCGTCGCGAACCGCTCGCCGACCACCTCCGCCTTGGTCGACTCAACCGCCTGCCACAAGCCGTTGCAGCTCGCCGAGCCGATCTCGGCGCCGAGGTCAGTGGCGATGTCCTCCGGCTCGCCGACGAGCTTCGCGCCGAGGAGCGTCGTGAACTGGCGCGCGCACTTCTCCCCCATGAGCAGCAGGCTCCCGCCGTCTTTGACATACTTGCGCAGGGCGCGCTTGAAGCTCTCGCTGAGCTTGTGTGAGTTTGGGACGACCACGAGCGGGAAATCGCTCAGCCGAGGCTTGAGTTGGTGCTCGGCAAGGATGTCCACCGAGTAGTTCAGCTCAAGCAGAGCGTGCAGCGCGCCCTCAAGTTCGGCCACGCACCCGTAAGGCGTGAAGACGGCATCGGAGCGATCGAACTGGCTCTCAGTGCTGAGAAGCAGCGCGACTTGGGGGACCGTCTCGCTGCGGAAACTGACCTCCTGGCGGTCGCGGGCGAAGTCGCCGACCTCGGCGGTGGTGTCGATGATCTGGTCCTGGATTACGCCCGAGCGGGTTGGCTGGTAGTAGATCTGGAATCCCCCGCCCTGCATCAGCACGACCCCGGCCTCCTGCTGGAGCGCGCATGGCGGCTTGATCACGTGCCCTTGGCCGTCGGCCCAGTTGAAGCCCCAGGCCATCAGGTCCCATGGCATGCCGGTGTTGGCGAGGTAGCGCGCCTCGACTCGGGCGCGGTCGACCGAGAGCGTGGGGGAGTAGTCGCCGGAGAGGAAGTCGAGCTTGGCCTCGACCTTCTTCGGCGCGAAGGTGGTGTACATCCAGTTGCTGGTGAGCTGCGTCCACGGGCAGGCCTCGTGGACCGCGTCGATCCAGTGGCGCAGGTACTTCTCGAACTGGTTGCGGTGGAATGTCTTCCACTCCAGCCAGCGCGAGTCGCTCTTGTCCTTCGGCGCGTATTGGTAGTTCGTCTGCTCGCGCCAGGCTTTGAGAGCCCAGTCGGACCAGTCGAGCGCCGCGCCCCAGCACTCGCCATCGGCCCAGACGCCGTCGAGGTGGTAGTCGGTGAGGACCTCGGTGAGTTGGGGGATCAGGAGTTCATCGACATACGGCCCGAAGGTGCTCGTCATGCCCTCGATGATGTTGCCGTCTGCATCGCGCGCGGCCCACTCGGGATGGTTGGCGCACGCCACGATATCCCACACGCCGGAGTAGTGGATGTAGAGCCCGACGCCGCACTCGCGCGTGACCTTGCGCCACGTGCGGAGCGCGTCGTGGACGATGCCCGGCGATGCCCAGCCGACCTTCGTCGGATAGCCGGTCCAGCCCGCATGGCCCTTGCAGTCGTACTGCACGTAGTCGGGCTGAACGCGGTCGAGCAACTCGCGGATGTTGTCCTCGCTGGTCTCCGCGCCGAGTTCGGTGTCGGCCTCCCTCGGGTGGAGGTCGAAGTGGATGCCGAAGAACGCGTCCTTGCGGGGGATGGGGCGGACCGGATCACTCTTGGCCATGGTGAGAGTTCTCCTTCGGGGTGAGGCATCATGACGGTCAGGGAGAGAGTTCGCGTTGAAGGGGCGGAAGGCCTGTGTGCGAGGGCGGGTAGGTGGAGTTACTGACGCCAACTCGACAGGTCGAGATGCGCGACAACGTAGATCAGGTAGATTCCGAGCGCCACTCCATACCCTCCCACGAACGGGGCGAGAATGGCGTGGCCGATGATGCCGATGGGGCAGCTGTGCTTGAGCGTGGCCTCGATACTCCAGACCAGCCAGATGGCCGGCACTACAAGAGCGACGGCCAGGACTCCGAGGATGATCCACTCCGCGAGGCATCTCGGTCTTGGGTCCAATGCGCAGATCGCACCTGCGAGCAGCAGCGCGATCGCCGGAGGCGCGCATGTCAAGCCATAAAGCCAGGTGAAGATGCTCACTGGTAACCTCCTCGTGTAGTGGTAGGTTAGCCAGTGCTGCGGGGACGCCGGTCGGTCGAAGGACTCAAAGAACGGGGTGGGCGGTCCCGGAAACATGGGACCGGACATCGGTAGCTCTCGCCTCTGTTCCCGGCCTACGGCCACTCACCCGTGCCGCCCTCACGCTTGGCGCGGGCGCGGGCCAACTCGATCAATCCGCCAGCGTCGAGGTATGTCTTCTCGAGGGATGGCGCGTAGATATAATCGCAGCAGTCGTCGACGGGGAGCCAGACTTCGAACGCGATGCCGTCGGTGTCAGTGAAGACGATGCTGCAGCGTTCTTGAGGACGATCTCCGATGCACTTCGGGGCGTAGTCGACTTGGTGCTCGGCCCGCACGGCGGCTTCGCAGAATTGCCCGATTTGGCTCTGCCTCGTTTCGCGGATCGTTAGGTCGGCCCAGCGGATGGTGATCTCGCTCGCGTGAGTGACGTGCGGGCGGAGCGTTCTTGGCCTGAGCGCCCACGCTCCGAGGAGCATCAGTGCCAGCAGGAGGGCGATGCATGCCACCATCCACTTAGTCCACTTGGGAGCCTTGGTCTCGGCCAACTCACGCCTCCTCAGATCCTCCGACTAACCCACTCAATGCCTCTGCCAAGCACGGTGCGGAAGTTGCTGTCGTTGAAGGCGGAGGCGTCGTGGCCGAGTTCGAGGCAGAAGACGCGGGCCTTGCCGACCGTGCGGGTCCAGGCGAGGGTCCTCATGCTCTTCTCGTTGTCGGTGGTGAGGAGCGCGGTGCTATCGTCGCCGCAGCTCGCCATCTTGTAGGTCTCCTCAACCTGCGTCCATGACGAGAGCCCGGCGGTGATGGGATGGTCGGCCGCGATCTCGATGTCGATGGTCTCGCCGATGAAGTAACTGAACGCGCGGTCCTGGATACCGACGAGATCGGCCCAGAAGTCCCACTCGGGGAAGGCGAGGATGGCGTGGTGCAGGATCACGATTCCCTGCTCGGTCTCGCCGACGTGCTCGAGAGCGGCCTTGATTCCGGCCTCATACCATGGGCCCTCGCCCGTTTGCGTCGCCTGGTGGAAGTGGTAGAAGACGACGGCATCGTAGAGGTCGCGCAGCTCCGGCGGCGTCGCGCAGAAGTCCTCCATGTGCTGCGGATAGTAGGCGATTGGGTCGAGAGCACTGAAGCACTCGTGGAAACTCGGGACATCGAAGGGATGCTGCCCGGTGACGACGGCGGTCCTGATCCTGTCGGTGGTTGCGAAGGGTTCGTTCATGGTTGAAGTCTCCCAAGCGGATGCCGATACACGGGTGTCGGATCTGGAGATCCGACCTACGACTGCCACGGCGTCGGGGTTGAAACCCCTCCTACAACGGCGACGGCAGGGCGCAATGAATTGCGCCCCTACGAGGGTCTCGAATTTGCGTGCTCATACATCGCGATCACGTTCTCGACCGGCGCCTCGGGGCCGATGGATGAGGAGGGAGCGAGAAGCAATCCGCCACGGTCCCTCACGGTCTCGAAGCAGTGATCTACGCGTTTCCTCACGTCGTCGGGTGTTTCCTGGGGCAAGGTGGTGACGGTCGACATTCCGCCAAAGAGAATCAGTGGGTTGCCCTCCGCGGAGTCGGTCTGGGCGAGGTCCTCGAACAGGATCCCGCCCTCCTCCTCGTAGAAGCCCTGGAAGCCCGCCAGCCCGAGTTCGATCATCTGTGGCAGGATCTCTCTGTAGTTGGCGTCCGCGTGCCAGACGACTTTCATCCCAGCGGCGAGCAGCGGCTCGATGGCATGACGCACGATGGGGAAGTAGAGCCGCTCAAGCAGCGCGGGTGAGAGCATCGGCCCGCGGCGGGAGCAGATGTCCTGGCCGATCCAGATGACGCGGAGGAGACCGCGCTCCACGGTGGCCTGCGCGAAGGCCTCGAGGTGGCAGCGCGAGCGCTCGCCCCATGCCTGGAAGAGATGGGTCATCTCGTTCACGTGCAGCGCGCAGGCCATCAGGAAGGCCTCGTAGGTGTACTCGCCATCGCTGGTGGGGAAGTGGGGCGCGTGGCCGAGGCAGTGGGGGATGTAGAGCATGTCGCCCGCGTCGCGCTGGCCGGATTGCATGAGGTTGAGATACCCGTCATACGCGGCCTGGAAGTCGAACTCGGCGCGGATCTCTTGGGGCGATGGCGCTTGCTTAGCGAGTTCGGCAACGCCCTCGGGCGTGGTGATGGAACTCTCGACCTCGCGGTGGGTGAAGCCCGTCGCCCGGCCGTCGACGCCGTCGGTTTCGGCCTCCGGAGCCTTGGGCATGACGGGGCCGAGGATCGCATCGCAGCCGAGCCGACGGAACGCCTCGAAGACGTGCTTGCGGGGCTCGCCCCAGAAGTCATCGGCCCCGGCGATATCAGCCAACGCCCGCCAGTTGTTCCACAATCCCCCCGCCACCGGCGGCCGGTCGATGGGCTGGAAGCGGAAGGATGCGAGAGTGCGTTCAATGCCGGTCACGTATGCGTGTCTCCCGTTGCTTTGGGCTACAGGAACTCCGGGAAGATGATGAAGGCGGCCATCGCGGCGATCAGTGGCGAGCCGCCTGCGACGAAACATCCTAGCCGCCAGGCGAGCATCTGTATGAATGGGGCATCCCGTCGCTGCTCCCACTGCAGGGCACGTCTACCGAGCCATCGGGCGGCCAACGGGCCGATCACACACAACGCCCCAATGAGAAGCCAGAACACGCCGGCGACCTGCGCGTCGCGGGCGTAAATGCCGATGAGCAGCAGGTGGAACGCGGCGGCGGACAGCACCCACTCCCAACCTCGGTACACGTTCCGATCCCAACTCGATGCCTCTTCCCACCTGATCTCCTCCATCATCCACCTCCGTACCCGATTTGCGCTCAGTTGAACATCGCCGGCGTGAAGTCGTAGAGGCGGTTTCGGACCTCGATGATGCGATCCATGGGGCAGTGGGGCGTCATGACGCCGGCGCTGGTGAGGACGACGCCGTTCATCGTGCCCGCGTCGCGAAGCCAGCCCTCGATGGTGTCGACGATTGCGTTGGCCGGCTTGAGCCAGAGCGTGACGTCCGTGCCGCCGATGATGGCCGTGTTCGGGCTCAGGTTGACGCGATCCGCCAGCGTGGTATCGCCGACGGGCGGCGTCGTGTAGGCCTCAATGGCGACGGCCGGCAGCTCGTCGATCTTCGGCAGCAATTGCCTGAGCTTGCCGCACTGGTGCAGGACCTGCTGCTTGCCCGCGTCGGCCATGATCGTTCCGTACTCCATCAGGTGCTGCCAGCAGTATTTCTCGAAGATCTCAGGCGACATGAGCGTGGTGGATGTGTTCTCGACGCAGCAGATGTAATCGAGCGGAGTGCTGGCCACCAGCGCCTTGATGTAGCGCACTCGGTCCTGGTGCATGATCGCGATCAGCTCGTCCATCTCATCCGGGTAATCGGCGAAGAAGAAGTACGTGTTTTCGGGCCCGATCATGTGCTGGATGAGATCCATCAGCGGCGAGATGCCCATGCCTGTCATCGTGATCCCGCGATCGCCGACGGCGCGTAAGCGGGCATGGCTGTTCTCGATCAGCTTGTCCTGCGCCTCATACGTCGTGTGGGCGTAGATGTCCCGCGCGGCGCGGAGATCCGCGTAGTCCTTGATGGCAAACTCGATCGGGTGCCAGGCCTGGGAGCCCTCGTCGAAGCCGTCGACGCCGACCAACGTCCGGTCGGGAGTCTTCCATGTCATGGTGCGCCTGGAGCCATCGCGCTCGACGGAGTGCTCGGTGACGTCATTGCTGCCAACCACGCACGATCCGCCGCCGCCCATGTGGTCGAGATCGAGATGATCGGCGAGTTCGAGATCGGTCAGCTTCGAGTACTTCGGATCCTGCGGGTGGAGGTAGTCAGGCCCGAAGATCTTCGCCCAGAATGGCAGGCGGTCGACTTCCTCACGGCGGAGGGCGCGCTCGAAGCGCTCCTTGCGGGTCATGGTGGTCATGTCGCTCACCTCTCGATTGCGAATTGCCTCGACAGCTCGGCGAATCTCTCCATGAACGTATCGCGTTCGGACAGAAACTTCTCAAGCGAGAAGCCCGCGGATCGGGCGGTCTCGACCATCGGCTTCTCAAGTTCCTCCATCGCGGCGCAGGCCTCCGCCAGGCGGGGAGCCACCACATCCGGGACGATGCAGACGCCGTGCTGGTCGGCGTGGATGAGGTCGCCCGGCGCCACCGTTGCCCCACCGACTTCGATCGGCGTGCCGAAGTCCTCGTAATGGACGTTCGCGTGGGCGACCTGGACGCAGCCCGAGAAGAGGTGGAAGCCGATCTCCCGGCACTCGTCGAGGTCGCGGACGCCGCCGTTGGTGACGTGTCCCACGCAGCCGAGGGCCCTGTGCAGCGACGAGTTCACCTCACCCACCAGCGCGCCGATGGGCCGGTCGTCGAGGTCTTGGGCGACGAGGACGCGTGGCGCGGGCTGAGCTTGGACATGCGCGTAATAGCCGTCCATGTCGGCCGGAGCTGTCGCCGGCTGCCACGCTCGGAACGTACACGTCGCCGCGTAGCCGACCATGACGCCGAGATCCGGGAAGCGGCACTGGATCTCGGGCATCATGAATCCCTCGGTCCGCTCGCGCACGCCAAACATCTCTATCGCGTTGCTGACGGTAGGGGTGATGAAGTTCCTGAGTTCGGTAAGTTGCGCGTCGTTCAGTGGCTCGGGCACGGTGGTTCCTCCGGTCTCAGCGGCTGCGGCGAGGCGCGTTCACGAACGAATTGGGAGCCCCATCACGGTCGCGGGCGTTGACCCAGACAGCTTTTTGCCGATAATGGGTACAATCCCTTCGTGGCCGATGGCTTGGGGCCGCGCGCGATTCTCGCCGCTGTCGCGCCAATTACGGAGAAGAGGGTCGAAGTGATGCTGAAGCGTCTGCCGGTTTCCACCAACACTCGCGAGCAGTTCGTCGACATCACGGCGGAGGTCGCAGCGGCGATTCGGGAAGCGGGCGTCACGAGCGGGACTGTCACCGTGTTCGTTCCTCACTCCACCGCCGCGATCACGATCAATGAGAACGCGGATCCGAGCGTTGTGGGCGATCTGCTGAAGGGCCTCACCGAGATCGCGCCACACCGAACGGCGTATTACCGTCACCGCGAGGGCAACTCCGACGCGCACCTCAAGGCGAGCCTCATCGGTCCGTCAGAGCGGGTCATTATCGAGGACAGCGAGCCGCTGCTGGGCACGTGGCAGGGCATCTACTTCTGCGAGTTCGACGGCCCGCGTTCCAGGCAGCTCTGGATCAAGATCTCTTCCGACTGAGACGTAGCGTCCACGCCTTAGCCATTCCCCAGCCCGCACCCCCCATGGACCCGCATTGCCCATATGAGCAGGGAGGTTTTCGGTAGAGGTGCCAAGAAACTGGCCTCAGAGCATCGCAGCGGGCATCGCAGCAATGATCGCCGGAG
>PVBE011988005.1_pt1 | contig 31751 bp, 33 predicted proteins | sample 1631181 | NCBI WGS metagenome assembly PVBE01 (sample SAMN08397723, study PRJNA350692) | Marine metagenome, whole genome shotgun sequencing project. | isolation source: water | place: Pacific Ocean | collected 2012-04
AGTGAGCCCGGTGCCGCCGGCGCCCGCGGCGACTAAGGCACCTCCAGCGGAAACCGTTGAACTCGAAGGCGTGGTTACGGCAATGGGTAGATCCGCGCTCGTCGTGAACGGACGGCAGGTCGTGCTGGATGCGAGCGTGGTGCCAAATCCCATCGTGAGGGGTAAACCCGCCGTAGGAATCAACGTCCGGATTCGCGGTCTACTGGCAGCTGACGGCACGATCTTCTTGGTTGAACTTCAGACGCTTTCCGGCGATGCGGCCGCAACGCCATCGCCCGCATCGACCGAAGCAACGACAACGCCCGAGCCGACGCCAACAGCTACGCCGACCCCCGAAGGGACGACTACGCCAGAGCCGGAATTCGAAATTTCAGGCACCATCACTGCCGTGACTGATTCCCTGATCGAAGTGGATGGCCGAACCATCGATATCGGCGAGTTGCTGGATGCCAGCGCTCTGAGTCTAGAATCGCTTCAGCTCGGTGCGACCGTGAACGTCAAAGGTTACGTCCAGCCTGGAAACATACTCACGGCGACTGAGATAACGATCGATACCTCGCAATCAGAATCCGACGCCGAAGAGCCGTCAACCACCCCGACTCCCGAATCAACCTCCTCCGAGTCAACGGTAACGCCGACGCCGGACGCGAATCGCGTCACAATCGAAGGAGTTCTCACCGTGGTGGAAGAACAGTCAATCGAGATCGACGGCCAAACCATCTTCGTTGTCGTGGAGGGTGAAAGCGCAACTGCCATTGAAGGGATCGTCGAAATCGGGGCTACTGCAAGCATCAGCGCAGCGCTGCGAGAAGATGGCACGCTCGTGGCAACGGGCATCACGATTCAATCCCCGCCAGTAACGCCGACCTCAACCCCGACGAGTGCGGCGAACGAGGAAGCCCCTTCGGAAAGCAACGGCAACAGCCAGAATTCGTCGGACAGTAGCTAGCCGGGTCCGATATTGTTAGGCGCGCGCCTTGGCCGTCGCGTGCATCGCGTCACGGCCCCCACGAATCCCGATAAACCACCCAAGCTGTAGACGCGCGGCACCGGCGAGTGGACGCTAGGCCATGCCCTGCCGCCGCTCGGAGATACTCATGAATTGGCACTTATATCCGTAGAGCGTGCGGTCAGCGAGCCTACGCTGCTCAACATCGCCGACAATGGCTACGCGAATGTCGAACGGCATCCGCGAAGACGGCAAGTCGAACGACAGCTCGACCGTGGCTTCAGACGCCTCTGGCAACCGTTGAGGAACCTTAAAGGCCACGCCTCCGCTTATGTCGTCAATCAAGACGTCAATTTTGTGATCAATCGGAGGGTCGGCATTGGAATCCACTATATGCAATTTACCGTCGACGTTGACGTCCATCCGAACGTGCGAACGCTGGTGACGGCGAAAGAATTCGCTCGGCATCGCAAGTTGCCACATATAGATGGGCTCCTTGATGATTCCGGTTCGTTTCGTTCTGGCGACGACCAAGGCGTTGATTCGGGGACTGAACACCACGACCCGTATTTCGCGCGACGCGTCGATGGCCACGGGTCCACCCCGATACAGGGGAGCCAGCACGGCAATCTGCTCATCGTTGGCGTCCTAGATGGTGGTTATCCAGTTTTCGAGTTCACCCTTAAGAGAGAAACACTCCATCGTGATCCTGTTGCCGATTCCCATCGCAGCGACGCCCTGGTCCCTCGGCATCGGATCTTCGCGAACGCCTCTACGCGGATCTTCGCTGGCCTTGCGCCCCTCGAGTTGCAACATGTAAAGATGCCGGGTGATTTCCTTGTTGACGACCGGGGGCGGTTCATGAAACTTAGCGCGGTATAGATGAACGTCCTGGTTCGAGGATTTCACCATTTTGCTGTCGAGCAAATCGAGCTCAATCGCCAGGGGCTCGTCTTCGGAACGGTGCGGAAGATCGACAATGAGGGTATGGATCAGTCCAGCGCCTTCGAGGATCTCGACTATCGATTCGAACTGCGTACCGCCCGTACTCAAATCGACCACGTTGACCGTGAATTCGAGCCCCTCAATATCTTCGCGCCCTTCATGCTCGACTCGTAGGATGCTGTTGGGCAGTCGAACGTCCTGACGGACCATCGCTCGCCCCTTCTTACGATCGATGCTTTTGGGCCGGTCCACGCGCCACAGAGCCTCCGGCTTCCGAATCAGCTGCTTAAGTTGCACGCCTGACTCAAAGCGAAATCCGCTTTTCAGCTACGACTCGCAGATCGGTGCCAGTCGCCACTCCCTGTACGTGATCGTCCGTCGGCGCCGCGATCCACATACTCTTGAGATCCATATATTGGACGGTCGTTCTGAACGTTCTGGGCCCGCGTGGAGTCTGCGCGGTCACTTCGACGGTCGTGCCGCGATTGAAGGCCGCAGCCGCGTCAATTTCCTTTTCACTCATCTTCGACCCTCGACGTTTATGCGGACTGAATTCAAAGTGCGGACTTTGGCTTATCCGTAAATCGATAATAACCCGCAAATAAGTTGCGCTGGTTACCAAGCAAGCAACTAATCGCGATACTCGGCTGCGGGACTATCCTATCGGTTGGCCTGGGGGCCAATGTGCGAACTTGACTGGAGGGTTTCGTCATCGGATTAATCAGAATGGGAATAATCGGCTGCGGCAACTTCATGTCGGCGGGCCACATCGGCAATCTCCTGTCTTCTCCCGAGGTTGAGATTGTCGGTCTAGCCGACCCGAGCGCCGAGTCAATCGGGCGGATGAAAAACAAGTTTCCGGCTCTGAAGAGCACACCCGAGTATGAAGATCATCAGTCCCTGCTAGCGGAAGCCAGTCCAGACGCAGTCGAGATCGCAACGCCTCACACGTTGCACGCGGCGCATATCGTCGACTCATTTGAGGCGGATTGCCACGTCCTAGTCGAAAAGCCACTCGTAATCTCCACCGACGAGGCTGAAAAGACGCTGGCCAAGCGCGATGACGTTGGCAAGGTCCTACTCGTCTCCTACCAACGGCGATATGAACCCAACTTCCGATACGTTCGCGAGGCGATCAATTCGGGAACTCTGGGCAAACTGGAATTCGTGTCGGCCGTATTGAGTCAGGGCTGGCTCGAGTTCACCCGCGGCGCGTGGCGTCAGAATCCGAAGCTTTCAGGCGGTGGAATGCTCCTGGACACCGGCAGCCATCTACTCGATTTCCTTCTCTTTTCAACCGGGCTGACGGTGGACCGAGTCACTGCGTATTCGTCGAATCTCGGCTCGCCAGTAGACATCAACAGCACTGTTTCGATGCATTTCAGCGGAGATTGCCTCGGGAGCATATCCGTAGTCGGGCACGCGGCTCGACCGGTCGTTGAAGCTGTAAACATCTTTGGGGACGAGGGGTCCATTCTGCTCGAGTCGAGGTGGGAGCCCGGCCATTCCGGAGCTCGGGTGAGCCAGGAGAGTTACAGCGAAGGGAAGATCGAAGTTCTGGATCTGCCTGACGGCTCAAACCCCGACGCAAACTTCATAGACGCGATTCTTGGACGAGACGATGTGAAATCGCCCGGCGAAGCCGGTTTGGAGACGATTCGCCTAACGGAGGCAATACAAGAATCAATTCGCCTCGGCCAGGAAGTAAAGGTCGCTTAGCCCCGCTTCGAGGAGTTATTCGAGCGGTTCGACAGAATCGGGAGTAAAGCCGAACTCGGCGGCGCTGTCGAAACTCTCACCGGCGGCGTCCGGCCGCCCCATTTTCTCGAGAATCTCGCCCTTGGTGTAGTGAGCTATCCCCAGGGTGGGATCCAAGCGCAGCGCCGTATCAATATTCTGGAGAGCTAGCTCTAGATTCCCCGCCAGCATCCGCGAATCGGCCAGATTGTTGTAGAGAGACGCGTTATTGGGGTCTACTTCGATGGCGTGTGCGTGATCGGCCGCAGACTCACCATACCGCTCCTGTGAGTAATACACTGCGGCGCGCAGCTCGTATACCAGAACATCGGGGCCGCCAAGTTGAAGTGCCAGCGAAAAGTCCTCGTACGCCCGATCGTATTGCTCCAATCGGAAATTTGTTTCTCCACGGGATGTTAGGACTGCGGCGCCAAAGCTGTTTCCCAAATCCTGCTCCCGACCGACATCGAGCGCCCTGTTCTGACTTGCGAGCGCGGAATCGTAATCCTCGAGCGTGAACTGCGCCAGTCCGAGGATGTAGTGATCCACTGCCGATTTACCGAATAGCGCTCCAGCCTGTTCGATCTCGCGCTCAACAAGCTCCGGCCGCCCGAGGTCGAGATATACCAGGGCTCGTTGCCGGTATGCGACCGGGTCGCCGGGACGCAGCCGGGCAAGCTGGCCGAGATCTTCGAGGGCCTCCTTAAGACGGCCGGCCGTGATCAACGTATTCGCCCTCTCTTCGTACAGATCGGGGAACTCCGGATCGACAGCTATGGCCAAAGAAAAATCCTCGATGGCCTTGTCGAGTTCTCCCGCGCCCGCAAGCGCCCTCCCTCTGCCTAGATAGGCCGATATCTCGCCGCCGTGTTCTTCTATATAGGTCGTGAAGGCGTCGATCGCTCCGTCGAAATCGCCAAGTCGGAGTCGAAGATACCCCTGATCGATTAGCGCCTGAATCTCCGAACGCGCCTCATCCGGCAGCGCTGACGGCACCGGAGTGACGGCTGACGCAAATCCACCGTCCGAAACCGTCTCAGTCTTCGGCGGATCCAACCGCTCCACCATGCGGAAGCGACTGCCGGATTCCGACGTGCAGGCAACGGCCGCCAGACACGCAATGGCCAAACAAGCCAGCGATCGGACTATCGAGCCAATCATTATTCTTCCCGACGGGCGGAGATTACCGGTAAATTATCGGCCACGTTCGAGGCCATTTTCGGGATATTCGATCACCATTGGGCTCATTAAGAGCAGAATTCTAACAACAGGCGAATAGCCGCTCCGCCAGCCGGTTCACTTTTTTACACCAAGAAAATAAAACGCCGAGGCAATGCCACGCGCACCAGGGCGCTCCGCGAAGAGGTAGTCGAGGTACTTGATCGGAAATGTAAGCCAAGCAGCGACGAACTCGGCGACCAGCAATGCCCGTGTGTTGTTCGAAAAGCCGCTCAGCAGTCCGGCAAGATAGCTGCGAAGGATCCAGCTCAACGCCGAACTCGGCCCTGCGCATACACCGAGGTCGATTTCATCAAAGTCTCCAAACAGGTGCCGAATTCCAGAATCTGTAAACCGCCCATAGTCATTCGGCGCAGCATGGTAGACCTGAAGAAATGGGATTTCGCAATACACAATGCCGTTGGGTTTAAGAACTCGGTGCATCTCCGCTACCGATAGTCCGGGATTGTCCACGTGCTCGAGTACGGCCATTGAGAGGGCCGCGTCTATTGAGTCGGTGGCAAACGGAAGGGCGAGCGCGTCTCCGACCACGCCCACAAGCGGCGTGCGCCGAATATCGAGGTAGATTGTGGCATTTCGCACGCCTCGGCCAACGTGCCTCGCCGGAAGAACCCGGCTGCCGCCACCCACGTTTAGTACGCGAAGCTGACGCCCGTGCCGCAAATCCAACAGCCTCGCACTGAGGTGTCTAAGATTTCGCGACGACGCGGTGTTAAGAGTCGGGCTGGGGAAACGAATAAGTCGGATGGCCGCCCGTTTCAGAACTTGCAACTACATCAGCTCCACCACCGCAGGCAGAAGCTGGCGGATGTCTTCAATGGTCTGATTTGGTTTGGCCCCTTTAGGCGGCGCCTGATTCGAGTCAAGTCGCTTCCAGATCGCCTTGAGACCGGCTCGCTGCGCGCCGACAATGTCGACGAACGGATCATCGCCGACCATCACGACCTCGGATGCGCGGAGATCCATTCGCCGCAGAATCTCCCGGTACGCGCCAGGAAATGGCTTCATCCACCCGATTTCGCAGCTGAATACCACGCAACTCATCAACGGGGCTATGCCGAGTCTGCGCAGCCGATCGCGCAATAATTCGGGGCCCCACAGAACGTTCGCGAGTATGCCCAGATTGAGAGCCAATCCTTTGGCGAGCGTGAGAGTTTCTATGACGTCAGTGAGCGGCAACATGCGTTCGTAATGGCGCCGAAAGTAGTTGTTGAGAACCGTCTGGACATGCTCTCGAGGCAAGCTACATTCAAGTTCGCTCAGAACGTCATGAAACAACGCTTCGGCATTTGGCTGGGAATAGCTTGATTCATAGGAGCTAACAATCGCACCCTGCAGTTTCTCTCCGATTGCCGCCGCAAGTTCCTCGGCACTGGGCGAACCTCCCGAATACTCCCGTATCAGCGGTAGGATGGCCGTGGCCCCGTCCAGGTTTGAGTCTCCTCCCGCGAGGGGCTCCTGAGTGACCAACGTATCCCCGAGATCGAAGATTACGCCGCGTATCAAGGCGGTTGGAACCGGATTCCCGGCCGCTTAAGCCGTAGACCGGCTCGAGGTCGAAGCGTGAACTTCGGTCATGGCGTGGAGGTCGTAAAAGGCATCCGTGGCCAGACGCAGTTCTTCGGCCAACGACTCCACAAATGCGTACACCTCGACGCGAACCCCTTTTTCACGGACCAAATCGACGACCGGAACGAAGTCTCCGTCGCCGGACAAAAGCGCCATTACGTCCATTGAGTCAACGCGCCGGATCACATCGACCGCCAACACCAAATCGAGGTCTGCTTTGCGGGTTCCGTCTGCGAAGAGCTTCACCGGCTTGGTTACGATGTCGTACCCCTTTCCCCAGACTGGGGAAACGGACCGCTGATCTTCAAGGCGACCGCCGTATTCCGTATAGATCGGGCAATATGCCCGGGCATGGACGATTCGCCGGCCACCAACGACGCGCTCGAGCAACTTCTCATAATCGATCACAGTTGGATTCTCATTGACCCGGTCGGTCAGATTCGCGGTGTCCGCGAAGACGCCGAGCCTTAGCTGCGGGCCTGCGTCATTTCCGGCCCCGGACATCGTCCCGTTGGGCGAGTGTTCCAATGACTGATTGAGTTTCTTCAGGGCCAATACGAGTTCGTCATTGGTTCTCTCTGGCCGTTGCAGTGCATTCCGTAATTCTTCAACGAGCCGCGTCAACGCAGCGCCGTTGTCCCCATCCTGCCGGTCAGATTGTTCGACATCGTACCGCTCTGGTACGGGTCTAAGTCTTCTCATGACTGAGGTTTTTTCCTGTTTTTTCTTGTGGAGTCTGCAAGTTCTTCTAGTTTTGTATCGATCGCAGCGATTCGACGTTTTTCGCGTTCCTGCGCTTCACGCTTCTTTTCCGCGATCACCGGCTCGCTCTCGGGCATGACTTCGGCCATCGCGTCCCATACTGCATCTATTGAATTGAGGGCCCCCCTGACTTCAAGGTTCGTATCAAACGCAACAGAGGTCATCTCCTCCATGAAGGTAGCGTGGCTGCGAGCGAGCTTTTCAAGTTCATTTTGGAGTTTGAACAGCTTTACATCGAGCGCTTTGAACTCACTTTTGAAATCCTTGCCGTTGGCCAGAAGATCGTTTCGCAGCTCACCAACGTTCTCGAGAATTCCATTTAAGTTTCTGGCAATCATCCGATGATGTTCCGGGTGATCTGGCGGTCTTGCGGATCCGCGGGCGTCGTCCCGAGCCTTTGGGTTTGCCCGTCGGGCTCCATTCGACGATTTAGTCGTATTCGGCGACTTTTCTGTACGCGATTTGCCACCACGTCCACGGGGGTTCCTCGAAGGCAATGTCGCAGTTCCTCTCTTGCGACTCGCGCGGAGTGCTGCGTTCGGTGATCACCGGATCGTTCATGACCGTTCTTCCGCGCAAGGAGCCGGTGGCGCAGGTGCTTCCGGTCCACATAAACGGGTGATGCACACCCAGGCGAATCCCCGGCTCGTGCAAATATGATATCCCTACAAACCGCAATCGGTCGCCGCCGTCTCAAATCGGCGACATCTGGCCCCAGTTGGGCCCAACTGAAACATCCACTTTCAACGGAATGTTCAACTCGAACGCACTACCCATGACTTCACGCGCGGCATCGGCCAGTCGGTCGCCTTCCGGTTTTGGAAGTTCGAATAACAGCTCGTCATGAACCTGGAGAATCATGATCGCGCGGAAACCGTCCTCCCTCAGTCGACGATCCATTTCGATCATTGCAATTTTCATGATCTCGGCCGCCGTGCCTTGAATCGGCATATTTATCGCCATTCGTTCCCCTGCCTGCCGCTTTGCATAGACGCGCGATTTAAGCTCGGGCATCTGGCGTCGACGGTTTAGCAGCGTTGACACGTATCCGTCACGATAAGCGCCGACTATGGTCGAATCCATATACTCACGCACAGCCGGGTATTTCTTGAAATAGGACTGAATAATCTCCCCGGCTTCAGCGCGCGACAGATCGGTTCGCATTGCCAGACCGACGTCGGTGATTCCATAAATAATCCCGAAATTCGTTGTCTTCGCCACCCGCCGCATCGAAGATGTAACGTCGCCTGGATTCACCTCGAACATCTGCGCCGCGGTTGCGGTGTGAATGTCCTCGTCGTTCTCAAACGCCTGTAGCATGAACTTGTCGCCGGAGATGTGGGCGAGAACGCGCAGCTCGATCTGCGAGTAATCCGCCGAGAGCAGAATCATATCGGGCGCTCCCGCGACGAACGCGTTGCGTATTAGCCGCCCCCGGTCGTCCCGCACTGGAATGTTCTGGAGGTTCGGATTGCTCGACGAGAGACGCCCGGTCGCTGCAACAGTTTGGCTGAGCCTTGTGTGAATTCGCCCGGTTCGCGGGTTTACGAGGCCGGGAAGCGCATCTACATATGTGCTTTTTAGCTTTGCGAGTTCCCGATACTCGAGAACTTTTTCAACAACCGGATGCGCATCCCGAAGGTCGTCCAATACGTTCTTTGCGGTCGAGTAGCCTGTCTTTGTCTTCCGCGCCGCCGGCAATCCCAATTCTTCGAACAGCACATCTCCAAGCTGTTTCGGAGATTCGATGTTGAACTCGTGCCCAACGTCGAGGAATATCTCCTTTTGAAGTTCGACGAGCTCGCCCCCCAGCAGCCCGGACATTTCCTTGAGCAGGCTGGCATCCAATCTCATTCCATGATCCTCAATTTGGGCCAGGACTGGAACCAACGCCATTTCCACATCGCGAAACAGGCCAAGCAATTCATTCCGCTCAAGATCACGGGATATCTCTTCGGCGAGAGCGACCACAGCGATCGCTCTTGCGCCAGCCGCCTTCGGAATCTCGCTCGAATCAAGTCCTGCCAGACCTCGGCCGCGTGGCCAGTCAGACTCGGGGGCGTACAGCTCCAACTGGAGTCTCGACAGAGCGACGGCGTCAACCGTTTCAAGTCGCTGACCGCCTGTGAGCAAGAATGTCGCAATGTGCGTGTCCAGATCGAAGTCGGCGGCATCGATTCCGAGACCGCGCAAGGCCCGCGTCAGCAGCTTTACGTCATGGGACACTTTGCGCCGGACAGGATCTTCGAACCAAGGCTTTATAGCACTCAGAATCTCCGCGGCCGGATTTCCGCCATCAGCCGTGACGTTGGTGTACCAAGACTGTTCCGTACCGGTAGCAAATGCAATCCCCAGCATCGCCGGCCCCTCGATGGTCTCCTCGATCACGGCGAATACGCCGACGGCCTCGGCTGACTGTAGGGCAGCCGACAGGTCTCGGGCGGATGCCGCGTCGCCGATCACCTCGGTGTCGGGCGCTGTCGCTTCGCCTCCACCAAATAATCCCAGCTGTTTGTCGCCCTCTGTTGCCCCTGCAGAGACAAATGGCAGCCTGTTCAGAAGACTCCGAAACTCCAGCTCGAGGAAAAGTTCGCGAACGGCCGTAACGTCCGCCTTCCAGAGCTTTGCGTCTTCGAGTTCGAATTCGATCGGAAGGTCTGTGACGATCGTAGCGAGAACCTTGCTCAGCCTCGCGAGTTCTCGGTTTTGCTCAGGCTCAAGCGCCTTCCTGGGACGCCCTGAAAGATCTTCCACGTGGTCGAGCACGTTTTCGAGAGTCTCGTACCGGCTTAAGAGCTCGACCGCCGTTTTCTCACCGATACCCGGCACTCCGGGAATGTTGTCAGACGAGTCTCCCTGAAGAGCTTTCAAATCGACGATTTGCCTGGGCAAAATCCCGTTCCAACGTTCGGCAACTTTGTCCTCGTCAAAGATCACGGGCTCCCCGGTGCGGGGATTGCTCGTAAGAACGCGGACGTTTTTCGTCTATGAGTTGGTATGCGTCGCGATCGCCCGTTACGAGCATCACGTCAAGACCAAGCTTCGATCCCTGTTCCGCCATGTATCCAAGGATGTCGTCAGCCTCGTACCCAGAGATCTCGTAACTGGGCAGGCCGAGCGCTTCTGTTACTTGTCGAACTCGACCAAACTGAACGACCAATTCGTCCGGCGCCGATTCGCGGTTCGCTTTGTAGTCCTCGTATCGATCATCGCGAAACGTTCCCCCCGGGGCGTCGAACGCAACGACCCCATATTGAGGCTTCACCTGATCGACTATTCGAAAGAGCATATTTACGAAACCGTAAACGGCGTTCGTGGGTTCGCCCTGAGAGGTCGAGAAGGTCAGTGGAACAGCGTGGAACGCTCGGTGCACCAGGGACATAGCGTCCACGACGATGAGTCGCGGACGGGAAGGGCTTAGAGCGTTCACAGTTTAGTCAATTTGGTAGGCCATGCAATATTACATCTTCATTACAAAGACCTCGATAACCCTTCTTGCCCGGCTCACCCCGCTCGTACGATACGGTGGTCGAACTATCGGAGACATCGTCGTCTCGACTTTCAGGGGCGAGGGAGGATATCCATCGTGATAGGTCTGTCGCCCGCTCCGATCGTCGAGGCGCTCGAAGATTTCCTTGAGAGTCCGAGCGAGACCGTGGCATCAAGTGCTTTTGACATTGCGGAAATGACACGCGGCGAAGCGCGTGTCAAGAGAGCGACAATCGATTTTTCGAAGGGTGAACTGGTTTTCGGAATGGGAGATCCAGCCACCGGGATTTTCATCATAAGAGCCGGACGCGTCAAAGTGCACCGACTCTGGGCTGACGGCCGGGAAATTACCCTCGGAATTGCTGGCAAGGGCGACATATTCGGCGAGGAAGCGTTGGTCTCTCAGGAGGGATTCACAACATTTGCCGAAGCGCTGGAACGATCCTCCATATTCTTCCTTCGCCGGGAGGACATTATGGCGGAAATCGCGAAGCGGCCAGCGCTGGCAACGGCTCTGATGCAAATAACGGGCGAACGCCCAATCGCAGCTCAACGGCAAGTCGAAAATCTTGCCTTCCGCAGGGTCACCAGCAGGGTCGCCGACCTTCTGATAAACCTCGCTCAATATGAAGCTATTGACAGGCAGAGCGAAATCGTCATCCGGCCCCAACTGACGCATCAACAAATGGCGAGTCTGGTCGGCACGACAAGAGAAACGTTCACTTCAACGCTCAGCAAGCTGGCGCATCTAAACATCATTCGAAGCAAGCGCAGGACACTCTATATTCTCGATCTTCCGGCGCTACGGCAGTTCTGCTGAAATAGCCTTCGACGCGATCCGACATTCGGCTCACTCTGCTGCGGCATACTCGGTTTCGGTAGAGCCCAGATAGCGCTGCCATTCATGCAGCCGCAGGGAGGAAGCCTTTCCCCCACGTTTGACGGCTATCAATTCAGCCACGATAGCCAATCCAATCTCGTCGGGCGTCGACGCGCCAAAGTCGAGTCCTATTGGCGCGTAGACTTTGCTTAGCGACTCAGGCGGGAAGCCCTCAGATACCAACCGCTTGTAGACGACAAGCACCCGCCGGGTACTCCCAATCATGCCGATGTAGCGAGCGTCGGAATCTAGAACGAGGCGAAGCGCCGTCTCGTCAAAAGCGTGGGCCCGAGTGACTAATACGACATAGGTCTCCTGGTCAATGTCGATCTCCGCCAATGCCGACTCGATGTCCTTAGCTACTACCCTATCGGCCTCCGGAAACCGCTCGCGATTTGCATAGTCCGAGCGATCATCGATAACCGTTATTTCAAAACCGACTTTGCCGGCGATGCTTGAGACGGCCACTCCGATATGACCGGCGCCCACGATTATCAAATGGTCGCGCGGAATAAGCGATTCGAAGTAAATCCCGATTGCATCGGGGTTACGCCGCGTGCTCGGTAAGCCGTTGGCCTCGTAATAGCGGAGGCGGTGCTGGCGAGATTCAAGCGCCGCCGCGGCATCTTTGAGGATCGCCGATTCAAGTTCGCCACCGCCGAACGGAGCCGTCGGTCGGCCATCTGCGCTGAGAATCGATTTGTGCCCCAACCGCAACGCCGACTGAGGAACGCTCTTGATAACAGTCAACAAAACCGCCGGGTCACGGCGGTCGAGTTTGAGCGAGGCGATCTCAGCAACTGATTGCGTCAATCGGCGCTAGCTCCGCCGGGCTTCCAGACGTCAATGAAGACGTTTACCGTCCCTCCGCATACGTCGCCTTCGCCCTTTAGGTCGTCGATCAGGTCGACCGAGATCAATCGTCCGTCACCGTCGGCGAGTGCATAGGCAGCCTCGCGCCAAATGTCAGCCTCAACGCAGCCGCCGCCAACCGTACCCACACCTAGGCCATCTTCGAATACGAGCATTTTGGCTCCAACTTTTTGGGGAGTGGAGCCGCGCGAATCGACTATGGTAGCCATGGCCACGGATTCGCCAGCGTGATTTCGCTTTGAGATTTCGTCGTAGAGTTGTCTTACCAAGGCAGTCAACACTTCCAGCGTCAGGTATACCTGGTCCGCGCCACGCGCCCTCTCAGCCAATTCTACTATTTGGCCAGGACGCATCGACGGGCCTGAAACCGAATCGTATCGATAAATGCCAGAGCTTCCCGAAGTTGAAAACGTAGCCCGCAGACTGCGAGAAATGACCGTCGGCCTGACGATTCGATCGGTCGACGTTCTTGACTCGAAGCTCGACCATCTGCTTTGCGAGCCATCGCTGTCTGGGGCCACGATTCAGGATGTCGTTCGTCATGGCAAGTTTCTGGCATTGCGACTGGACGGCGCTCGCGTGCTCCTGATGCACATGATGATGTCTGGACGCATACTCCTCCGTTCCGCAGACCATCCTCCCGACGATTACCTGCGCGTCGCGTTTATATTGGACCGTCAGATCCAAATCCGTTTCTGCGATCCGCGCCGCTTTGGCACGGCGAAGCTCATCGGTCCCGGCGAATACACAGATTTCCAATCGCGCCTCGGCATCGAGCCATTCTCGACGCGATTCACAACCACCAACATCGCTCGGAGGTTTGAGAGCCGAACCGTAGCGATTAAGACCGCACTGTTGAATCAGTCGATCGTGGCAGGGGTTGGGAACATCTATGCCGACGAGGCGCTCTGGCGCGCGCGCGTTAATCCCCTTTTTCCAGCCGGCGAATTGAAGCGGGAACAGGTCGCGTCACTGGTTCGCGCGGTGCGACGCGTTCTGCGTGATGGCCTAAAGTCCGGCGGCACGACCTTCAGTCGCTACGCTGACGCGGACGGGCGGCCCGGAACGAATCAACTGAATCTCAACGTCTTTCGCCGACCCGGTCAGCCATGTCCCCGATGTGGCGCGCCCGTAGAAGGTAAATCTATAGGAGGTAGAACGAGCCATTTTTGTCCCTACTGCCAACAGCGCTAGTCAGTCTCGATGTCTCGGGCAGGCTTGACCCGATAGGTTTGCTCCGAACGGTAGCTAACCTGCCCGGGCCGGCCACCTCGCGTTCTCCGGACAGATCTGCGGCGCATCACGTCAACATCTACGTTCGCGTCGAGCCGAGCACTGCTAAATCCCGCGGCCAAACGCGCAGCCGACCGGATCACGTGCTCTGGCACGTCTCCCCGTTGCGAGCGAATTACAACATGAGCGCCAGGCACGCCACGAGCGTGGATCCAGACGTCATCCGGCCCGGCAATTTTGAACGTAAGATGATCGTTTTGCGCTGCGCTGCGACCCAACAAAACTTGCCAACCATCAACTTCGTAGGAGCTCGGCCGGGTTCGCGTTCGACCGCCGGGACGCCGTACCTTCGAATCAAGCAGCCCCATCTCAGCAAATACACGTTCGAGGTCGGCCACTTCCGAGTCCGACTCGGCTAGCTCCACGTCCATCAAGGCCTGCCCGACGAATTGAGCTTCCAAATCCGCCCCCCTCATCAGATCTGGAATCTTCTGACCCGCAGACTTAGCTCTTCGATAACTCTTGAAGTAAGACTGCGCGTTTTCAACTGGAGTGAGTTTCGGATCCAGCCGAATTTCCTGACCGTCCAGCCGCGTGGAGGCGGCGCCAGCTTGAATGTTGACCGAGTGAGCGAGCACGAGTTCGCCTTTCCGTCGCAGCGTCGCCGCCTCCTCAGACTCCTCTAACGACCTCCTGAGGGATTCAAGACGTCGCAGGTGCAGCGTCCGCTTGTCCGACAGAGCGTTCCGAAGCCTGTCCGCCCTCGGAGATGCAAAATCGCGTTCGTCCTTCGATTCCGTGTGGAACCGCTCGATGGCAATAGATATTGAATCGACGGTCTCCGAATCCGGATATTGATGAAGATCGTAGGCTGCATAGGCCACCGGCGCGCCATTATCAAGTGCCACAATCGGGGTCAGACGACGGGATTCGACTTTCGCAAATATCTCTCGCAATTCGACAAGCGGCCGATCCCAGGAGACTATTTCGGATGCCATCAGATCCGTTCTGCCAGTCGAACGGTACAGGGATTCACGCGCCACAAGCGGCCCCACACCCGCCGCGCATTCGATCAGCACCTTCCAAGACGACTCGTCACTACGGTCTGCGGCAACCGCCTCCAGCTCCCCCAACCGAACATTAGAAGGGTGCGGCTTGCCGAGCGGAGGTGGGGGGATGTAGGGGCGCTTTGGGACGATGGATCGATATCGATTTACGGACCGACCGATCCTCTTCATGGCATCCATAACGAGGCCTGCTTCGTCGACTAAGATCACGTTGCTCTGTCGACCTATGAACTCCGCCACAAGTTCTACACACCATGAATCGCCAGACCTTGTGTCGCCGGACGTGATTTGCAGGACAAACATGCGCTCCAGTGGCGGCTGGCGAACCGCCAAGATGCACCCGCCGCGAACGTACTTTCGCAGTAGCAGCAGCAACGGTGTTTCGCGATCCGTTCCGCGGCGGAGCGGATTCGAAGTCAAAAAGGCGTGTGGTGTGGTGCTCGAGGCGCAGATGTGCAGGTTGTGAGTCCGCCGACGCGCGTAAATCTCGAGTCCTACAGAGACCTCATCGGGGAGCAGTACCTTCTGAACTCGCCCCCCGACCAGTGCTGATTCCAGCTCCTGGGTCACGGCGGTGACCGTGAGCGTCTCGAAGCTCATCGGGCCGAGGCTTGCTCGGACATCCGCCCTCTGACAGCCGCCTCAGATACCACGCCCGCGATGCCCGGCTTTTCGACAAGAAATGCTGCGGCCGCAGCGGCGAATCGGGCGGCTTCCAGCGGAGAATCCGACCGGCGAAACTCCAGGAAAAAAGCGGCGGCGAAAACATCGCCTGCGCCCGTAGGGTCCACCTCGCTGGCGGGGAATGCCGGAATTCGTATTACCCGCCCGTTCTCAATTACGTCGGCTCCCTGACCTGCTCGGGTAATCACAGTCAGTTTGGCCGAGTCAAGATATCGCGACGCCTCTTGCTGATTTGGCACGTCTTGTTCGCTAAGAACGAGGATGTCAGCGCGGTCGAGCACCTTTGAATAGCCGGCCCAATCTTGACGCTCCACCAAGCCATCCGAGCGTCGCCGACGCAGCCAACCCTGAGGAGTCACTCCCAGCAGGCTTTGTTCACTTATCGAATCCACGAAATCGATCGGGACGTCGTCGGCCAGTGGACCCAAATGCACAATTGGGGCCGATTTCCAGCCCTCAGGCAGCTCCTCGACAGATAGGGAGGCGGCCTCGCTCAAAATGTGTTGCGTGCGGTGCCCATCGTTAGAATAGGTGTTCCGAAAAACCAACGATTCCGGGCTGTCGAGCCAGCGCACTTGGGCACCGCGGAGGATCTCTTCAAGACACCCTCGATCGCTCGGACTTCCAGAAGTAAAGACTCCGACGGTGGCGCCAAGCTCGATCGCCGCCCGGCCCGCATAACTTACGGTGCCTCCGGGCCTCCGGCCTTCAGGCGCTTCATCGAAGCAAAAGCTCCCGATGCACAGATAATCGAGTTCGACGTTCGCCATTCCACCGTAGACCGAAGCCAGCGCCTCTACCCCTTAGGGCCGATTACAACCCGCCGCTCCTTGCCTTCACCGACGCTGTATGTTCGCACATTCTCGTCTTCAGAAAGAGCTATATGGACAAGCCGGCGTTCGTGCGCCGGCATCGCTTCAAGGGTCACAGGCTCGTGCGTCTCGCCCACGGATTCGGCGGCGCTCAAGGCCAGTTCGCTGAGTTTGTCCTCACGACCTTTCCGATAACTGTTTACATCGACCAAAACACGCACGCCTCTCTGGGCGATCCGGCCGAGCATGGAATTAACCAAAAAGCCGAAGGCTCTCAGGTTTTCCCCGCGAGGCCCTATCAGGTCTTCAAGCTCGCGATCGTCGTCTGCCTGAATGTTGAACGACAGCGGATCCTCGGACATCGTTTCTACTGTGGCATCGAATCCCATGCGATCGACCAGACCCTGGAGAAGCTCGCTCGTAGTTTCTACGAGATTCTCGACTTCGACGGGTTGCTGCTCCTCCGTCGATTCTGGTGGCTCAACATCGATCTGTTCTGTTAGTTCGGCCGACGGCGCTTCCACGGAATCCGGCTCGGGAGCCGGTTCAGCTTCTACATCATCGCCAAGGAAAGGACTCGTGCGCCGCGTAACGAGGATTCGCGCTTCCCGGGCTCCAAATCCCAGCAACTTCCCTGGAGTGCCGGAATCCACGATCTTGATATCTACTTCATCCAGCGTCGCGTCTAATTTGAGAAGGGCCAGCTTAACGGCTTCTTCAACGGTTCTTGCCGTGGTCTCGACTTGTTCAGCCACGTCTCCGCCTCCGTTTTCTTGCTCTGGTTTTGGGCCGAGGTTTGTCAGTACCACCGTTCAGATTCAGCTCAGCTTCCGCCGCAGCCGTGGCACGATCACTTTCTTCCTTGGTCATCTTGGGCACGCCGAACCTGCCTGCTCCGGCACGGCCAGCAGCCTGAACGACGCCCTCGGGCAAAATTCGCTCGAATTTGCCAAGCCCGGTCGTGAAAAACTGTTGAACGACCCCAAGAAATGACGAAATCACCCAATACACCACGATTCCTGAAAAGAAGTTCCAGGCAAATAAGACGATCATTATCGGCATGAACTGCATGACGCGCCCCATGGTCGCCTGAGTTCCCTCAGCATTTATGGGTGTTGCCATGTAAGTCTGGATCCACTGAACCACCCCTGCCATCAGCGCGATAACAGAAATATAGCCGGGGAGCGGTATCGAATCGCCCACCGGAATCGAAAACGTCCGGTCGATGTCGGCCAGATTGAACCAAAGGAACTGCTCGTCCATAAGCATGTGACCGCCGGCCGCCAAACAGTCCTGATATCCAAGTCGCCCGATTCCCACAGCATCCGGACCTACGCACTGACTTACCGTTAGAAGAGCGCCATACAATCCGAAGAGGATCGGCATTTGAATCAGTAGCGGGAAACATCCCGCGACCGGATTAACGCCTTCCTTCTTATAAAGCTCCATCGTCAGCTGGGAATCCTTCTGTCGATCTCCGCCAGAGGCCTTTTTGATGGCGTTGATCTTCGGCTGAAGCTCTTGCATCGCCCGCTGGGATTTCATTTGCTTTGCGGTGAGCGGGAGAATTACAAGTCGGATCGCGAGGGTGAACAAAATAATGGCTATGCCGTAGCCACCCACACCGCCGGCAATCGTTTGAAGAAGATCTGAAAGCGGGTCTATTACATACGTTTGCCAGCCCGGAAGAGAGGGCATATCAGGCACGACCGGCCAACCTAGTATTAGTCATCATCAATGTCGGGCACTGGATCGAATCCACCCGGGTGAAACGGGTGGCACCGTACTATCCGCTTGATCCCCAGCCAGAATCCTCTTACTGATCCGTGCCGATCGACAGCTTCATATGTGTATTGGGAGCAGGACGGATAAAACCGGCAATTCGATCCAAGCAAGGGTGAAACGAATCGCCGATAGCCGCGAATAGATAACAGAATCGATGGACTCATGTACGCGCGTCCGGTCTGCGCCGGATCGCGCTTCCAATAGCAAATCGAAGTTCTGCAAACGGCACCTCAGTCACCGGAGTCCGGGCGATGATAACCACATCGCGCGGTCCGATGGACGCCTCCACTTCAAGGCGCCATGCAGCGCGTATGCGGCGTTTTGCGCGATTGCGTACAACGGCCCCACCCAGTCGGGATCCAGTCACAATTCCGACGCGGGACTCCCGCTCAACGCCTGGTGACTGATAAACGATCATCGATTCAAAATATCCAACATTACGGGCCGCTCGCACGCGCCTGAAATCGGAACCCTTGCGCAAACGACCGACTTTTATCAAATAACCTTTCGGGACGCCCCTGGAAACGGGCGTGAACTGGGCGCCAGTTAGACCGTCAGTCGCTCGCGGCCTTTGCGGCGGCGGCGGCGAATAACGGCGCGGCCCGACCGCGATCGCATGCGCTGTCGAAATCCGTGGCGCCGCTTTCGACGCCTGACTTTTGGTTGATAAGTGCGCTTCATGTACTGGTCTAGTCTAAATCAACGAGCAGGCCCAACGCGCGCTTCGCCGACCATTACCGAATATATCACCGCCGTAAAAAGTGAGCCAACGGTGAGAACCGCTCAGAGGCGAAGGAGTTCCCGGTATTCAGGATAAAACTCGGCTTCAGGACTGATACGAGACATGAAGTCGAGGATTTTGTCAAAAACCGAGTCAATATGAGACGGATCGTTCGAGATACACGCCACGCCCAGCAAAGCCGTCTCGTGGACGTCTTGGTCGCCGACTTCGGCCGTACTCACCTTGTACTTCACCTGAGTCCGCATGATCGCACGGCGTATGACCCGGCGCTTTTCCTTAAGCGACCGGTTTCCTCGAAGGTTTACGCGGATTGCGAGCACGCCGACCAGCACCTGACCATTCTAGGCGTTGATCGGAGACTGGTTTGCATCAAGACCGACCGCGACCGCTTGACGGAGTTGCTCCATCGTATACGGCTTCGCAAGGCAGGCGACGGCGCCGAGTTTCACGGTTTCAGCCATCTCACCCCGCCCGACATGGCCGGTGACCGTAACGACAGGTGTTTGGGGTTTGACGGCCTTCATGATTCGGAGCGCGTCGTCGCCCGCGAGCCGCGGCATTGCGATATCGAGGACAACGAGTGCATAGTCCTTTTCAATCATCCGCAGAACTCCTTCGACGCCATCTGTCGCAATATCCACCGTGTAGCCGTCGGCGGTGATTTGGCGTGCCACGAGATTTGCCACAACAGGCTCGTCATCAACTACGAGTACGATTGTGTTCAATAAAGATCGCCGATCCCTTCGAGGTTTTGCGGGCCCCGGGCATTGGTGAAGAAGACCAATCAGCAAGTGTTCGAGTAGGCACATTCGCCTCAGCCTCATCGAGATAGTACGGAAACTCGCGGGTCGGCGAAGTTGGTCGGCTTACTTAATTTCGGCCGTTAATTGCGGAATCCGGTCGCCCGCGTTGGCAAATCCGGCCCAAAGCGTGTGTATAATTCTCCGGCCTGTTCCTCGGGGGAGGTGGAGGACCGGTGGAGTGTGAATTGGTCGGGAGGCGGCAGGCCTCAGTCTGAAGAAAGCCGGGGATTTCCCATTGCAACTACGCACCCGTAAATGGCTGGCTCTGGGAATCGGCGTCAAAAGATACATAGCTCTCATCTTCCTGGGCACCGTGCTGGTGGCGCTCGCACTCGCGATGTTTTTGGCTTTTGTCTACCGAACGGTGGACGTGCCAGAGAACGCCAGTCCTGTGGTATATACCATTACCCTGCAATTCATACCGCACCCCTGGAGGGAAGCAAGCATAGGGGCGGTGGGAATGGTGGTTGTGGTGCTGGGCGCGTTGTGGCTCTTTAAGTCCATTTTCAGCGTCGTCATAGCGCCGGGTGAGGATGTGGCCGAGATTCTCTACCACGGTAGGAAGCTGCGTCGCGGACCACGAGCGGTCGGAATTGGGGGAGGCACCGGCATGGGGGTAATGCTCCGCGGTCTCAAAGAGTACACGTCCAACCTCACGGCGGTTGTGACGGTGGCAGATGATGGCGGCAGCTCGGGTCGGCTCCGACGGGGTATGGGTCTTGTTGCACCGGGGGACATTAGAAGCTGCCTAACCGCGCTGGCCGATTCAGAAGCTCTGATGACAAGGCTTGTGGATTACCGGTTTGATGAAGGCGGCGAGATTCAAGGGCACAGCCTTGGAAACCTTCTCCTCGCGGCCATGCAAGACATCGAAGGCGGGCTCGACGAGGGGATTGAAAGTCTCAGTCGCGTTTTGCGAATACGGGGCAGCATTGCTCCGTCGACAATGTCGAACGTCAATCTTTCCGCCGAACTGGAAGACGGCCGTTTGGTTGTCGGCGAGTCGTCGATCGCCAAGAGCGGCCGGATTCGGAAAGTTTTTCTCGTTCCACGAAATGTAGCCGCGAACGACGATGCGGTTGCCGCGATCCTGGCGGCGGATCTAATCGTAATCGGGCCCGGCAGCATCTACACGAGCATCGTGCCGAATATTCTGGTTAGTGAAATCGCCGCTGCGATCAGGGCTTCGGATGCGGTCAAAATATACGTGTGCAACGTTGCAACGGAACCCGGCGAGACCGAAAACTACAGCGTGCCCCAGCACATGGAGGTAATTGAGCAATACATGGGCCGTGGCGCATTTGACCACGTGATCGTCAACAGCCACACCAATCTCGATTTCGCCGACGAGCCAAGGCCGCACCTCCTGCGCATGTCGGAGTCCGAGCGACGCGACGCGCGAATGGCGGGTATCGACCTCGTCGTGGCGGATGTAATCGACGAGGAGTTTCCCGTGCACCACAACTCGGAGCGACTTGCGAAGTCCATAATTGATATTTACCGGACTGCGAGTTCCGCCGGTGCGAAGGCGAAGATAACGGCGATAACGCAGAGCTAGAACGTGCCGTCGCCGGTTCGCAGGGTACCCACGCCGATCGCCTACACTAAAAGCGTCCCCGCGCTCTACGGATGCATCGGTTCGGCGGCTTCGTACTGCGAGTCCCGAGAGGAGTAATGCGAGTGAAGGCGGCTATCAACGGCTTCGGCCGAATTGGGAGGCTCACGCTCCGCACGCTATTGCGCCGCCAGCCCGACATTGACGTTGTCGCGATTAACGATCTCGCGGAGCCGGCCACCAATGCGCACCTGTTCAAGTACGACAGCAACTACGGACCGTTCGACGGGTCGGTGATGATGAGCGGTAGGTCGATGACGGTCAATGACAAACAAATAGCCGTGCTTTCCGAGCGAGATTGGATATCGCTCGATTGGGGAACGCTTGGCGTCGACCTCGTAATCGAATGCACGGGAGTCGGTAATAAGCGCGAAATGGCCGCACAACATCTTCAGGCCGGGGCAAAGAAGGTGCTGATATCAGCGCCCGCCAGCGACGCGGACGTGATGGTCGTCCTCGGAGTTAACCATACGCGATACGACCCCGAGAAACATCACATTATTTCGAACGCATCCTGCACGACCAATGGTCTGGCCCCGCCTTTGAAGGTGGTCCATGACAGATTTGGAATCGCAAAAGGTCAGATGACCACAGTGCATTCTTTTACGAATTCGCAGAAACTGCTTGATGTCGAAGCCAAGGATCTCAGGGACGCGAGGGCAGCACCTTCGAACATCGTGCCCGCTTCAACCGGCGCCGCCCTGGCGATTGGCGTGATAATCCCCGACCTCAGCGGCAAGTTGGACGGCGCCTCATATCGAGTTCCGACTCCAACCGTTTCGATCGTCGAATTCGTGGTATTGCTCAACGAATCAACGACTTCAGAAGAAATCAACGACGCGCTTCGCGCCGCCGCGAACGGGCCGATGAAGGGAATCCTTGATGTTTCGGATGAGCCGCTTGTTTCGATAGACCTCAAGTCCAACGAACACTCTTCGATCGTCGACAGCGGCAGCACAATGGTCGTCGACGGCGATTTGGCCAAAGTAGCGGCTTGGTACGACAACGAATGGGGCTACTCGTGTCGGCTGGCCGACATGGCCGCTTACGTCCTTGAGGGAATCTCGTCACCGGCGATAGCGTAGCGAACGCGATTCGAACCTGATTCGGTCGGGCGTTAGGTCGCCAACATGAACGATTTGAGAGCCGTAACCGTCGATCGTAAAGTCGTGGCGGTACGGGTTGACCTCAACGTTCCGACCGACGGCGACGGCCGGATCACCGACGACACCCGAATCGTGGCAACGTTGCCCACGATCAGTCACTTGACACAGTCCGGGGCCAAGGTGCTGCTGCTGTCACATTTCGGGCGGCCAAAGGGAAGACGGGACCCGTCGATGTCTCTTGAGCCGATCGCGAGGGCGCTCGAAGGCTACGTTGACGATCGGGTCTCGTTCGCAAGCGACTGCGTCGGAGCGGCCGTGGCCGAGACGGTTGCAAAGATGGATCGCGGCGAGGTTGCGCTTCTCGAAAACGTTCGGTTTCATGAGGGTGAAACGAACAACGACCCGACTTTTGCGAGATTGCTCGCCGAGCCAGCCGATATTTTCGTTAACGACGCGTTCGGCGCAGCACACAGAGATCACGCATCCGTCGTAGGGCTTGCCCGGCTTCTTCCATCGTATCCAGGCTTCCTGCTTGAGAGTGAGATCAGCGCGTTCAAAAAGATTTTGAATAACCCCGACAGGCCTCTCGCGGCAATAGTCGGTGGCGCGAAAATCTCCTCCAAGATCGGCGTTCTCCACAATCTTGTTGAGAAAGTTGATGTCCTCCTCCTGGGCGGAGGAATGGCGAATACTTTCCTGGCCGCGCGCGGCCTAAACATGGGAAGTTCCCTCGTGGAAACAGGCCATCTGGAGGACGCGACAGAAATAGGGAAGAACGCGCTGGATACCGGTACCAAAGTGGTTCTGCCGAGTGATGGCGTTATGGCGTCCCACGTTTCCGCGGGCGCTCAGACCGCCATCCGCGCTGTTGAGGAAATCCCGGGTGGCTGGACGATGTTGGATATCGGCCCGGACACGGAGCGTCTGTTTGCGGATCACCTCAAGTCCGCAACAACAGTCGTTTGGAATGGACCCATGGGTGTATTTGAAATTGAAGATTTTGCCCGCGGTACCGAGCAGGTCGCACGCACGGTTGCCAGATCTGACGCATTCAGCGTGGTCGGCGGCGGGGACTCGGTGGCCGCCGTGAAATCGCTCGGCTTGGAAAGCGAATTCGACAACATCTCGACGGGTGGTGGCGCTTCTCTGGAGATGCTGGAAGGTAGGACTCTGCCCGGCATCGCCGCCTTAGGTTAAGAAACTCGGTCGGTTGGTCCACAACTATGATTGTTCATCAGGCGCGGGAGGTGAGATGTGACGAGTTCGTGGTCAAAACTCATTGGCGTGATTCGTACCGTCGTGGGCGGGCCCAAGAATTTTCGCGTGGCCTATCGCCTGTTTCCAAGCGGACACAGGTGCAAGCACTGTCATGCGCCGTTCCACGGGATCTTCGCGATTCCGTTCCGCCTTTACCAGATTGGACCGCCTCGCAAGAACCCCAACCTCTGCACCACCTGATACGAACTTGCTCCCCCGGGCGGGGAGGAAGCGGAGATATCGGTGCTATTCGTCGATGTGCGTGGATTCACATCACTAAGTGAAAAAAACGTCGCCCATCCAACTCGCCGACATGATGAACGGTTTTTACCGCACGTCAACTGATGCGGTCATCAAGCTGGATGGCACCGTGGACAAGTTCGTTGGCGACCAGATAATGGCCTTTTTCGGCGCGCCGTTTCGGCCGGAGGATCACGCCGAGCGTGCCGTGCAGGCTGCGATTTCCATAGTTACGAACGTGTCCAGAATGTCTAATGAGCTAGAGGTCGGCGGAGGGGTGGCAACGGGAGACGCGTTTGTCGGCAATGTAGGCGGGACTGATGTCGCAGATTTCACGGTTCTCGGAGACGTGGTAAACGTCGCCGCGAGACTTCAGAGCCACGCGTCACCACACGAAATCCTTCTTGAAAAAAGCACGTACGAGCACGTCAAAGAGTGGTACCCGTATGTGGAAAAGCGGAAACTTCAGCTAAAGGGCAAGGCCGAAGCAACTGAGGCCTGGGTGCTCTGCTCCAACTGACAGAACCGTTTGGACTAGCCGAGGGCTTTGAGGATGGCATCCTCGAGCAGGTCCGTGAGTACCGGTCCCACAAAGTTTGCAACGATTTCGCCGTCGCCTCGCAAAACTGCAAATGAAGGGTGGGCTCCAATCCGATACTGTCTTCTATATTCGCTCAGGTCCTTGTCGTCGTAGTCGAGTATCAGAAACGCGACCTTCCCCTTGTAGGTGTCCATCAGTCCGCGCACGGCGGGACGCATGATTGCGCAGTTGGGTCACCAAATAGCGTCGGTTGCTAGAAAAACAGGCAATCCAGATGCCAGCACCGCGTCCGCTCGCGCCGCATCCACCCCGTATCGATCCAAGATTGATTGTCTATCACCTGGAATGTAGGGATCCACCGGCGGCAATGCGACAGATTCGACGGCTAGGAAGGCGGCTGGAGTATCGACTTCGTCCGGCGATTCCGTGGGACTCGACGAAGACGGAGCCGTTTTGATCGCCGTAGGCGACGCTACAACAGGGGCCGCAGGTGAAGGAGGCGGTGTGGATTTCACTGCCGCAGCAGATACAGAGGTAGGACGGGGCGTTTCAATCGGGGCAACTGTCGGAGTGGCCGGAGCCTGAGTCGTGGTAGCCGGCTCAGGAGCGGCGGTGGCGGACGTCGGCGCGATGCCAGCAGTTGACTCTAAATCGGCCTGCGGAGCCTGGACCTTGGTCGCAGCGCTCTCTCCGCCGCATGCCGCGAGACCCATGGAAAGAGTTGCTCCGACGGCCCGAATAAGAAATGATCGTCTTGTCACCGACTGAGGTGATTCAGCGCCGGTGCGTAGGATGTTCAAGGAAATCCGCGAGTTCATCAGCATTTAACACGAAAACAAACGATCCGAGGTTCTAGAACTCATTTCTGGGTGGACCCAGTCGGACTTGAACCGACGGCCTCTTCAATGCCATTGAAGCGCTCTTCCAGCTGAGCTATGGGCCCACGGGCGGTCCGCAGCCAAATGATGCAGACCGAAGTTGGAAATCTCATTCTACGCCAGCGGCTCCGCAAGTTCGTATTGAATATTCCGCTGATTTGTCGGAATCGGCGGCCTTGCCGATAAGCTGGTATCCACCCGAGCGGGACTGGACAAAGTCGAGGTGAGATGAATGCCAGCAAAAGTTGCGATTATCGGGGCGGGTAGCGTTGGATTCACGAGAAGGCTGTTTCGCGACATCCTCTCCGTCCCCGAATTGCGCGACACGGAATTCGCGTTTACCGATGTCTCTGCCCGCAATCTCGACCTGGTTTCTCAACTATGTAGGAAGGACCTACGGCGCAACGAACTCCCGGCCAAACTTTTCGCGACTGAAGACCGGCGCGAAGCCCTGTCCGAGGCGGACTACGTCATCAACTGCAGCCGAATCGGTGGCCTAGAAGCATTCAAACTCGACATCGAGATTCCGCTCCGGTACGGCGTCGACCAGTGCGTGGGGGACACAATCTGCGCCGGCGGCATCATGTACGGCCAGCGGAACATTCCCAAAATTCTTGGGTTCTGCTCGGACATTCGGAAGTTTTCGAATCCCGATGCCTTGTTTCTCAACTATGCAAACCCGATGGCGATGAACACGTGGGCCGGCCTTGAGCATGGGGGCGTTCGAATGGTCGGGCTCTGTCATGGCGTCCGACATGGGTGGGAACAGATCGCAGCGGTACTGGGTGCCGAGACTACCGAGCAAGTTCAGATCGTGGCGGCCGGAATAAACCATCAGACGTGGTTTACTCGAATCGAATTCAACGGCAGGCGGATTTCGGGCGACGAGCTGCTTGCCGCGTTTGAGGGCCATCCCGAATTCTCGAGAACGGAAAAGGTCCGGATAGATGTCCTGAAACGCTTTGGCTTCTACAGCACCGAGTCGAACGGCCACCTATCGGAGTATCTACCGTGGTACCGAAAACGACCTGATGAAATCCAAGATTGGATCGACATAACGAACTGGATTAACGGGGAGACGGGCGGATACCTCCGCGTCTCAACCGAGTCTCGCAACTGGTTCGAAACTGACTTTCCCAAGTGGTTGGCCGCCGATGATCCACCCATTAACAAGCAGGGCCGATCGACCGAGCACGCCAGTTACATAATCGAGGCGATTGAAACGGGTCGCACATACAGAGGACACTTCAACGTCCGTAACGACGCTTCAATCTCGAACCTACCAGAAGACGCAATCGTCGAGGTTCCGGGATATGTTGACCGGCTCGGCATACACGTACCGAGAGTCGGCAATCTTCCCCTCGCATGCGCGGCGACGTGCATGGCATCCATAAACGTGCAGCGAATGGCCACCAAAGCTGCCGTCGAAGGAGATGTCGGGTTGCTGAAGCTGGCGATGCTGCACGATCCGCTCGTGGGCGCTGTCTGCAACCCCGACGAGGTTTGGCGCATGACCGATGAATTGCTGGTCGCGCAGTCGGAGTGGCTTCCTCAATACGCCGGCGAGATCGATGGGGCAAAACGTCGACTCGAAGTCATGCCGCGTCCCGGGGGTCGGGAAACGGCTGGCGCAGCAAGACTGAAGACTCGAAGCATTGACGAACTGAGAGCAAGCGGAGAGCGCGTGAAGGGTGCCGTGGCTAGCCCAAAGGCTTGAGACGATTTCGCCGTGTCTGCTGCGGTCGCCTTGAACTGGGCTGTACGCGAGGGTAGCGGCCCCGGCCCGGGAAGAAATCCTGTTAATTGCGTGGCTTGGCGGTCGCTTACCCTCGCGGCTCGTTCTGCGCACTTGCCGGCTTATCGCCGTATTTCGGGTACCAATACGTTTTGTAAACGCGAAAGCACTTTTCACTGCAGACGATAATTGTCTGGCCGGCGTGAGTCTTCACAATCTCCTCGCACGGTACGAGAATTCCGCACGAGGCACAGCGGGGCATCCTATCGACCTCACGAAGCGGCATCGCGCATCGCCTTTCTGAGCCGGGCGGTCGCCTGCACTTCAACCGACAACAGGTCCGCGTCGATTACGACACCGTACGAGTCGGCCGCACCGGAAACATCTATTAGCCCGTCCAACGCGTCACGATGCACCTTCTCAGGCTCGCGGTCGAGGGGGTCGCCATATCCCCCTCCGCCCGGCGTTTTGAGCAGAATCTGGTCGCCGGGCAGAAGTTGAACGTTGGAGAACTTGCCGTTGGAAAGCGTTCCGAACAGTTCCCGGGCAGTCTTCCATTCTTCCTCGGCAGCCCGCTTGAACAGTAGATAGGTGTTGCCAGCCGGGCTGCCACCCTTAAGGCCCCACGGCTTGACCTCCAAGTGGTTGAGATGGGCGCTTACCGTAATTGGCGCAAGGCATCGCCATATTCGTTCGACCCCATGGCCTCCGCGATGCTCCCCAGCGCCCGGACTGCCTTCGGCGATCCGATACGACTCGATGCGCACCGGATAGCGAACCGCGAACACCTCGCACGGTGAGTTCAGGCAGTTGCCGTTCTTGGTAACAATCGCGTCGTTCCCGTCCGAATCGGCGCGACCACCCCAGCCCATTCCCTCGATGTGCAGAAGCACAAACGGAAGGCCGCTGTCCGGTGAGTTTCCATAGAAACCGAGCAGCCCGCTTGTTCCGCCGTCTGCCGCAGTGCTCCGATCACTGAACTGCGAAAACGCCGCGAACAGTACGTCCATCGTATTCGGGTATGTGTCGGAATTGCCGCCGACGCACGACCCCGGGTAGTTCACATTCACGACGGTGCCCGGCGGCGCGACGATGCTGATAGGCCGGTACGCACCGTGATTCTTGGCGATGCTCTCGTCGATCATGTGGAAGATTGTCGCGTACGTCGCTGAGGCGGTTGTGCCGAATGATTGGTTTATCGCCCCTGCGGCCTGAGGATCGGAACCCGTGTAGTCAACGATTATCTCGTCGCCGTGAATGACGAGCGTAACCGCGAACTTGTACCGCTTATCGCGGACCACGCCATCGTCCTCGAGATACCCCTCGGCGGCATATTCGCCGTCCGGCATCGCACTTATCGCACGGCGGACCAGCATCTCAGACACATCTTTTATTTGCTCGGCCAGTTCGTTGAAAGTGTCGATACCGTGTCGTTCGATAAGCTCGACTATCCGTCGATCGGCAAGATAGGTTGACCCAATCATCGCCTTCAAGTCGCCACGGGACACCTCGGGCGTCCGGACATTGGACGCGATGATGTTGAAGATATCCTCGACTTCCTCATCCCTCCGGTAGATCTTCAGTGGCGGAAGGCGGATTCCCTCCTGGAAAATGTTTCGGGTATCGCCGAAGGCTGCCGGCACCATGCCGCCTATGTCGGTCATGTGTGCGATGTTCGTCGCGTATGCGACAACCTTGCCATCGTAAAAACACGGTTTTAGCGTCATGAACTCGGGCAGATGACAGCCGCCTCGGTATGGATCGTTGTGCAGGATCACATCACCCGGCTCCATATTTTCGGGGCCAACCTCTTTGATGGCCCACTCCACCGTATGAACGATTGCGCCTATGTGGGCGGGGCAGAAGTCGCCCATGGCAACCATTTCGCCGGTCCCGTCGAAGATGCCACACGAGAAGTCGCGTGCCTCGTTAAACATTGTCGAGTACGAAGTACGCATCATGGCCACACCCATTTCTTCGCAAGTGCTGATGAGGTAGTTGCGAACCACTTCGAGCAGCACCGGGTCGTCGACTTTCACGCCAACAGCGACCTCATTTGGCGATAGGCTGGCCACGTTACGCAAGCTCCACAATCATGTTCCCGAATTTTTCCACTCGCGCCGTCCAATCAGGCGGAACCAGTGCCGTCGCGTCGTCCTCGACTACTATGGCCGGCCCATGGATTTCGTTGTCGGCGTTCAGATCGTCACGGTTGTAGATAGGCGTATCGACATATCCCCCTGCATCGTGGAAGTAAGCTTCGCCCACCCGCGCGGGCGGCGGCAAAGGACCCGAATCAAGTTCGGGCAGCGCCACGGTCGAACGCGTCGCGACGGCCGTCACCCGGAAGTTGACGAGCTCGTAGTCGGATTCGGGAAAGCTCCAGCCGAACTGTCGCTCGTGTTCCGCGTCAAACCGCCGTCGCGATTCCTCGATTGATTGCCTGGTAACTCTGCCCGCTGGGATCTGGACTTCCAACTCCCAATTCTGACCGTAGTATCGAAAATCGAGGCTTCTGACAATCCGAGGCGCATCGGCAAAACCCTCACGTTCGAAGTCCGCGGCGGCACGTTCTTCGAGTTCGGCGAAGTCCGTTTCGACGATGTCGGGATCTATGTTTTTTGAGAACGTGATTCTGGATTTGATGTAATCGAATCGGGCGTCCGCCAGCAGCGCGCCCAGGGCGCTGAAGACGCCGGGGTAAATGGGTACCACGACGCGCCTCATTCCGAGCAGGGACGCCAAATCGGCCGCGTGCAGCGGTCCGGCGCCCCCGAAGGCCACCAAAGTGAACTCTCTGGGATCCAATCCCCGATCGATAGTCAGTAGCCGCATGGCCTCCGCCATGTTGCTGTTCATGATTTCAAGGACCCCGGCGGCTGTACGCTCACGTTCAAAACCCAATGCTTCGCCGAGTTCGCCTATGGCCCTGTCGGCCGGTTCGCGAACGACCTCAACGTCACCGCCGAGCTTGAACGTGGGGTCGATCCGTCCGAGGACTACGTTCGCGTCGGTCGAGGTAGCGTCGCTACCGCCGCGTCCGTAGCAGGCGGGCCCGGGATCAGCCCCGGCGCTTGCAGGTCCAACTTTGAGGAGTCCGGCTGGATCGATCCAAGCCTTGCTTCCACCTCCCGCACCGATGGAACGAATATCAAGCATGGGGTTTGCTATTGGGATGCCGAATTCAAGTTCGGTACTCGTCGTCGTCGCCGGAACGGAACCGGATATCAGGCAGGCGTCAAAACTAGTGCCACCGACATCCGCCGTCATCATGTTGTCGAATCCCATCAGGCGGCCGATTTCCAAGCTCGCAATGACCCCGCCCGCAGGTCCGCTCTGGATCATCGTCACAGGCCGACTCTTCGCGCTGGCGGTCGTCATGACCCCCCCGTTACTGCGCATGATGAGCAGCCCGCTGGCGCCACTCCGCTCAACTTCGTCCTCGAGGCCGGTCAGATAGGTCTCGATCCTCGGTTTGAGATAGACGTCGATGACGGTTGTGCTGGTGCGCTCGTATTCGCGCCATTGCGGAAAGACGTCGGACGATATCGATACGTACGCCTCGGGATAGATTTCCCGAATCATTTCCTGAGTGCGGCGCTCGTGGCTCGGATTGAGGAAAGAAAACAAGTAGCTCACCGCGATCGCACGCACGCCCTCCTTCTTGAGCGTCGCGATCGCGTCGTACACGTCATCCTCGTCAAGTGGTTCCGTTACCTCGCCATGAGGTCCGATCCGTTCCGTGACTTCCAGACTTAACGACCGTTCGACCAGGTGCCGTGGCTTGACCCAGTGCAGGTCGAACGAGTCGGGCCGCACAATGCGCTGGATGCGCAGAAGGTCGCGGAAGCCTTTGGTCGTGATCAGTCCAACGCGGTCACCCGAACGCTCGATGAGCATGTTCGTGGCAACCGTGCTTCCGTGAACGAAATAGTCGATTGCCCCCCCGTCGATACCGGCTTTTCGAATCGCGTCAAATATCCCGCGAGACGGATCGTCGGGCGTCGTCAGCGTCTTGGCGATTGTCAGCCCGCCGTCACCGGTGATCCCGATGAGATCGGAGAATGTGCCGCCCGTATCGACGGCAATGCTCATTGGCATGCTGCGGCTGAGTCTCTCAATTCCGGATTTCGAACGGCGGCAGGGCGCCAGCAAAGCAATATTCTAGTTAAGGAGCGATTACCAGCAAATCGTCGACTACCGAAATCGGTGAGATCTGAGTAGCGTCAGCGGTAAGAAATCTGGCGGGGGACGTGCTGGACGATCCGAGGGCGGACCATCCAGATGAGGTCAATCTGATGGGTAAGGCCGGGACGGTTTAAGTGTTAAACGCCCATACTTGACGCGCGTGGCCGCCACTTGCTGATTACCCGGCGTCTTGGGAACCGCTACCCGACTTTTGCGCTCTGGCTTCATTTGCTTCCGTGCCGAGGGCTGCCTGCCTACGGCTCTTGCGAGGATGGCACCAGGAATTTGCGGCCCTCCTCGGCGGACTGACGGGCCAGCAGTACCAGTTCCAACGCCAATCGCGCCTCTCGGGCACTGATCGCTGGCTGGTGGCCACTGATGATGCAGCTGCTGAAATGCGGGACTTCCGCCGCCGATCCGGCTTCGAACCGGGACTCAGACGGCCGCATGCGGAATGTCACAGTCCCCAGCTCGTCCAGGACCGCGGGCTCCCCGTGTCGGTAGACGTGCAGAGTACCGTCGGAGAATAGGAGGATCTCGCCGTCGGTCAGCGTTACGGCCGCTTCCACTGCCGGCTGCATGCGCATGTGGTGGCTCGCGTAGCTGTAGGTGCTCTCGCCCA
>PVBE011643880.1_pt1 | contig 31746 bp, 30 predicted proteins | sample 1631181 | NCBI WGS metagenome assembly PVBE01 (sample SAMN08397723, study PRJNA350692) | Marine metagenome, whole genome shotgun sequencing project. | isolation source: water | place: Pacific Ocean | collected 2012-04
ACGCGTACATCGAATCGTTCAACGGCCGGTTCCGAGACGAGTGTCTCAACGAACATTGGTTCACGAGTCTGGCCCACGCGCAGGCCATCATCGAAACGTGGCGCCGCGAATACAACGAGGAGCGCCCGAAGAAAGGGCTGAGTGGGTTAACGCCCGCTGCCTATGCCCAGCGACTTGTCGCAGAACGGAGTACAGTCACCGTCGGACTCTAAACCGAACCGCTACTGAAAGCGGGGGGACGTCGTGGGCACGATGAGCAACTGGTACATGCGGTCCGAAATGCTGAGTTACCTCGGGCGCTTGTCACGTTCGCTGCCATCACTCAGGATTCTCATTGTGACGCGCGAGGATCACGCGGTACTGAGACAGGACGCGATGACTGCTGGCGTGCCTGCCGCAGCGCTGGTCGTTTTGCAGGCGGATTTTGACGAGATGCCGAGATACACGACGTTGTTCGATGTAGGTTTGTTCTTTATACGGTCAGCGTTCTCGAAGCGCGCGTCGTCGGCCACCAAGCTGGCGGAGTTCCTCGCTTGCGGCGTTCCCGTCGTCATCAACGATGGCGTAGGCGACTCCGGTGCGATTGTGCGGGACCATGGGGTCGGCGTGGTCCTGCCCGCGCTCGACGACGTAGCGTTCGCGAGCTCGCTTCCGCAGGTGCAAGGCCTGCTGGGTGACTCTGCCCTGCGCGATCGATGCCGCAAGGCAGCTGGCGAGTTGTTCGACATCGAGGATGGCTGCGACCGCTACCGGGCCTTATACCAACGTCTCGAATGAGGTGCGCGAGGCTTGCCAGTTCGTTCTTGACAAGGCGTATAGAATTGCGAGAAACTTTATGTTCAGATATTGAACGCAGCTCGTCTTGCGAGTTGATCTGTACTGCCTTCCGTAGCGTATCAATACGTCGCTCACTGTGGGCGAAAGGGCGGGAGTTCGCCAAAAATCTCACGTTGAACCGGGCCATGTGTTCGTCATTGGCCAAGGCAGCAAGCCATCGCCTCTGCCCTTACTGATCGCTGCCGGGACGGCGTTGGAGGAATTCGGCATGAAACGGCAGCATGCCTGATCGTGCTCGCCCAGGCCCTGTCCCCCCGCGCAAGATGAGACCCGCCGAGCGCCACTCCCTGCGTGCCAAGGTCACGGTCATTTTGTGCGGCTACAACCAGGCGCCGTATCTCAAAGATGCCATCTCGAGCGTTCTGTCCCAGACACATCGCGAGCTAGAGCTGATCGCCATCGATAACGGCTCGACTGACGGTTCTCAGGACCTGCTGAAGAGCTATCAGACGGAATCTCGGATACGCCTGCTGCTCCATGCTTGCAATTCCGCCGTGACCAAGAGGCTGAATGAGGGTATCGCTCTCGCGACCGGGCAATATGTCTCGATTCTCTACGCTGACGACTACTACCTTCCACACAAACTTGAGCGTCAACTCCTGGCATTCTCCAAACTGGCGCCTGACTATGGCGTCGTCTACTCTCCTGGTTACCGAATAGATGACCGGACCGGGGAGCGGTGGGTCGACAAGACCTTGAAAGAATCTGGCGCCATCCTGAAGGACATGTTTCAGCGCCAGAACGAAGGATTCATCAATCCGATCTCGCCTTTGATACGACGAGAGTGCCTCATCCGCAATCCGTTCCATGAGGACGTCTTCGTCGAGGGCGAGTCCATCTTCTTGCGTATCGCCTTGACGTATAAGTTTCACTATATCGATGAACCTCTCGCCGTGATGCGGGAACATGCCTCTAACATGGGAAAGGTTATCAAGCGGAATGCCGAAGTGGCGTTGATCTTGATGGACAAGCTGTCTAGGGAGCCTGACTTTCCACCTGAGCTCATCGAAGATCTCACTACGTTTAGAGCAAACTTCATGGGGGTTTGCGGCTGGCTGGGCATCCGCATGGCCGCGGATCCTCTGTGGGCCCGCACCTGTCTGATCTCGGCGATCAGGGCGCGAAAGACATTACTATTCCAGCCGCGCACGCTCGCTGGGTTGGCGTTGTCCGCCCTGCCGGCGCGTGCGGTCCGTGGTTTCAACAAGACATTGAACTCGATGCGTGGCCACAAGGAAACGATAGCGTTCAAGGCAGATTACAGTTGAAGTCCTCGAGCGAAAGCACTGTTGGCAAATCGCCTAGTCGTCGCGTCCAGGCGGTTTTGTGCGCCGGGGAGTGGAAGGCTTGCCGCGCATTCACACTCTGGACGCCCGTCGTGAGTGTGGTCGATGGTCTTCCGTGGGCGGCCCGTCAAGCTACCTGATCAAATGGCAGAAGGCACCCGACGACTGGCAAACGCGCTCCAGAGTTTCGTGGCCTTGGGCATCGGAAATTACGGCGCGATGGCCATCGGGCTGGCCGTCAATGTGCTGCTTGCTCGGCGCCTGGGAACGGAGCAGTACGGCCGCCTGGCCATGATGTTGATGGCATCTCAGGTGTTGCAGCTCGTGGCGGTGAACTGGAGTCATGTCGGCTTCGTTCGGTTTGGCTCGCGCGAGTTCGCGTCGAAGGGTGAAATTGCAGAGACGCTCTGGACACGACTGGGTCTCGTGCTTCCCACTGCCGGACTTGGCGCGCTAGCTATCGTTCTCGCGCATCACCCGCTGGCTGTCTATCTTGGCATCCCAGACAGCGGCGTCTGGCTCATTCTGGTGCATTTCGGCGGGGCCTGCACGCTGTCAATCATTGGCGGTGTCTTCCAGGCCCGCAACCAGATGGCCCGCTACGGAGTGTGTTTGTTTCTAGATAAGACCGTGATGCTTCTGTGCGTGGTCGTGATTCCAGCGACCTGGGTCGCCAATCCCTTGACCATCCTGGGCTGCTATGCGGCGAGCTCGTTGTCTGTCGCGATCTGGGCCGTGTCGATCTTGGGTGTTCGGGTGCTGCGTCCCGTGTTGGCACCCCGCTCCGCCTATCGCAACATGGTCCTTTTCTCTACACCGGTGCTGCTCTCTAGTTGGGCAGGGCTCTTTGGGGCGAATTGGTTCGACCTTGTGATTCTCAAGTGGTATGTCCCGATGTCGGCCATCGGCTTGTACTCGCTTGCTACGCAGCTGGCTGGCGTCGTGCAGCAGATCACGGTGATTTTTTCGACCTTGCTCCTACCGCACTTGTCTGTGATGGTTGCCGAGGGGCAGGAGACGCGGATCAGAATGCTCATGGAGCGGCTGTTGCCGTACTGGCTGCTCGGCACGTCGTGCCTCTTCTCTCTTGTACTGCTGGGCGCCCGTGCCGGTGTCCCTCTCGTGTTCGGGCAGTCCTTCAGCGGGTCGGCACCTGTGTTGGCAGTGCTGCTGGTTGCGACGAGTGCCCTGGCGCTGTTCAACGCATGTGCGCCTCTGGTTACCGCCTACGGGTCGATGTGGGTCCTGAGTAGCATCTGCCTCGTGTCGGCCCTTGCGAACGTGGCATTGGACATTCTGTTGATTCCCGCATTTGGAGTCGTTGGATCAGCGCTTGCGACGGTCCTAGCCTATGGCACATCTGCGGTGCTGGTCTTGATCTTCGTGCAGAGAAGAGTCGGAGGGAGAGTGCTGCGGCTGGGGTGGCTCGGTACGCCCGTGGTCGTGGCGTGCGTTTCTTTCATGTTGCTCGATGGGTTTTGGTTCTACCCGATGGTGGTCGTCGCTGTCGCGGTAAGTGCCCTTGCTCTTATTGGCCTGTTTCGCCTCTTTCGTCGGGACGACGCGGTCTTCCTGAACGACCTCCAGGTGCCGATGCCATTCGGACTTGGCGGCGGCCTACCGATAGGGAGGAGGTCGTGAGAGTCAGCGTGTCCCTCCTGACAGGCGTCTCTGAGAAGAGAGACATGGCGCGCGAGACCGAAGACCTCAACGCGCCTGGCGATTGCCGAAAGGTCGCGTGGGGAGTTCCGATGTGACGGCCGGAGTCCGGCGGCGAGTGCTCTTGACGGGAGCCGCTGGGTTCATCGGTTCCCAGCTTGCACAGCTGCTGGTCAGGGAGGGCCACGAAGTTTTCGCGATAGTCCGGCCGCACGCCGATCGCTGGCGACTTGCTGGTCTAGACCAAGACTTCGTGGTCATCGAGGGAGACCTTCGGGCTCTGCCCGAGCTGCGGAGCCGACTTCGCGCCGCTCGTCCCGAGATTTGTCTCCATCTTGCCTGGCACGGATGGTCGGGCAGGGCCACGGCTGAAGAGAACCTCTCGTCACTCGGCGTCAGCTTGGATCTGTTGCGAATGATGCGCGAGCTGGAGTGTCCTCGCTTTGTCGGCGTCGGCACATGTTTTGAGTACGGTCTTACTTGCGAGCAGTTGTCCGAATCTACGCCGCTGCGCCCTCAAGAACTGTATGGAACTTGCAAGAAGTCGCTGTTCGAAGTCGCCCAGCAGTTCTCTGCCCTGACGGGCATGAGCGTGGTGACCCCGCGCGTGTTCTATTCATATGGTCCGTTCGAAGACGTGCGGAGGCTTGTTCCATCTGTCGCGCTTGCGTTGCTGCGGGAAGAGGTGGCCCAAGTTACGCCTGGCCAGCAGGTGCGAGACTACTTACATGTGGAGGACGTCGCGTCGGCCATCTGGCGCGTCGCCTCGAGCGAGCTCACCGGCGCCGTCAATATCGGATCTGCCGAGCCGGTGACGATCGCGGAACTCGCCACGCGGGTCGGGCGGCTCCTCGGCAAACCCGATCTCGTTCATCTTGGTGCGATACCCTACAGACCAGGTGAGCCCATGCGCATCGTTGCCGATGCAACGACGTTGCACCAAGGACTCGGTTGGGTCCCTCAGTTTGACCTTGATCGCGGCCTGGCCGAAACGGTCCAGTGGTGGCATGCAAGAGTCACGCAGACCTGATTGCTATCCACGAGCTGACCGATTCCACAGCGGCAGTGACTGACGTGGGGGATCGTCATCTCCGAGGACGTGATCGCCATGACCCTTGGAGGACAACATGTTGTCTGGAGCAGACGGCTACTTCGAAGAATATTTCGACGAGCTTGCTCGGCGGCTGCGTGACGCGTCTCCTGAGATGCTTGACGACCTTTGTCAAGTGCTCGTTGGCGCCCAGGAACAGGGCCGAAGGGTTTTCCTTGCCGGCAACGGCGGGAGTGCGGCGATCGCGAGCCACGTGGCCGTGGACCTTACGAAAACGTTGGGAATGCGGGCGGTCAACTTCAATGAGGCAGATCTGATCACTTGTTTCGCTAACGACTACGGCTATGAGCATTGGATTGCCAAGGCAATTGAGTCTTATGGGGAAGCCGGCGACACCGTCGTGCTCATCAGCAGTAGCGGCAAGTCGAGGAACGTAGTGAATGCTGCCGAATGCGCTCGCGAACGTGGACTCCGGGTGGTCACGCTCTCGGGTTTCGAGAAAGATAATCCGCTGCGAGCCATAGGTGACCTCAATCTGTGGGTCAACAGTCGGAGATACAACATCGTTGAAACTACGCATCAGTCCTGGCTATTGGCTGCGGCCGACAACCTTGTCCGAAGCCGGTCAGTGTCGTGACCACAAGTAAGAAGCTCCTCGTCACGGGCGATAAAGGGTACATCGGGTCGGTGCTGACCGGAATGCTCGCGGAACGGGACTATTCCGTGACAGGGCTCGACGCTGGATACTACGAGGAGTGTCTCGTCGATGCGGCTCCGCCATCTTACCCTTCGGTGCGTCGCGACATCCGGGACGTTCGCGCGTCCGACCTCGCGAACATTGACGCCGTCATCCATCTTGCTGCGCTGTCAAATGATCCACTGGGTGAGTTGTCACCAGGTTTGACCGAGCAGATCAATCTTGAGGGCACGCTCCGTTTGGCAAGGCTGGCCCGCGAGGCCAAGGTTCGCCGTTTCGTCTACGTCTCCTCGCAGAGCATGTACGGCGTGTCTGACGTTCAGAGCGAATTGGACGAAGACGCAAGTGGAAAGAACCCCGTTACGGCGTATGCGAGGACGAAATGGGAGGCCGAGCTTTCCCTGAAGAAGCTCGCGGACCCGAACTTCACTGTCGTCTGCTTCCGGCCGTCTACGGTGTTCGGGGCGAGTCCTCGACTGCGCTGCGACATCGTATTCAACAGCATGGTGGCATGCGCGTACACGACGGGGAAGATCGAAGTCAAGAGTGACGGCACCCCGTGGCGTCCCGTCGTCCACGTGCGCGATGCGTGCTCGGCCTTTATCGCAGGGCTCGAAGCACCCGGTGATCTCGTGTCAGGTCGGTCCTACAACGTCGGCATTCCCAACGGCAACTACTCCGTGCGGGACCTCGCGGAAGGGGCGGCCCGCGTTGTACCAGGTAGCGTGATTACTTATACAGGTGAGCACGGTTCGGATGCGCGAACCTATCGGGTGAGCTTTGCGAGGATCCTCGGCGAGCTGCGGGACTGGTATCGCCCCGAATGGGATCTGGATCGAGGGGGTGCCGAGCTTGTCGAGCTGTTTGGAAACGTTGGATTTACGGCGGAGCAGTTCCGGGGCCGCGTAACGAACCGCCTGGGACAATTGACTCACCTAATGAAAACGGGACGCTTGGATTCGGAGCTGCGCTGGCCGTGAGCACCTCGCTGTCGTTCACAATTGATCAGTGTCGAGTGTGCGCGAGTGATGCCATCGACCCGCTCCTCAACCTTGGACGGCAGCCGCTGGCAAACAGCCTGCGCCGTGACCCGACCGAGATCCTGTCCGAGTTTCCGCTTGAAATCTGTCGGTGTGGGGCCTGCGGCACAATTCAGCTGACGGAAACGGTGACTCCGGAGATTCTGTTCAAGCAATACGTGTGGGTGACGGGGACCTCTGAAGGCGCCCGCAGTTACAGCAACGTATTTTGCGATCGGCTGGTTGCTCGGTGTCGGCCCGGTCCCCTACATGTGGTCGAGGTTGCGAGTAACGACGGCACGTTTCTGAGGCGCTTTGCCGAGCGTGGAGACCGCGTGCTGGGCGTCGATCCGGCGCAGAACATCGCAGCGCTGGCCCAACAGGACGGTATCCCGACTGTGCCGGAGTTCTTCGGTCTCGATGTCGCACGACATCTCGTCGCCGAGCACGGTGAAGCCGACGCGGTGTTTGCTCGCAATGTGATTCCGCACGTCGCCAACGCCAACGACGTGGTTGCCGGCATGGCTCACTGTCTTTGCGCTGATGGCACGGGTGCGATCGAATTCCATCGTGCGGATGTCATCCTCGACGAACTGCATTACGACTCTATCTATCATGAACACCTGTTCTACCACTCCCTGCACAGCATTGGTACGCTCCTTGACCGCGTCGGGATGATGGCCTTTGACGTGACAGTGAGTCCGACGAGTGGGGGGTCGCTTGTAGTGTACTTCTCGAAGTCGAAACGCGAACGTGGTGCAGAGTACGATGCGATGTTGGTCCGCGAACGAGACCTTGGCGTGACATCTGCCGAGCCATGGAAGAAGTTTGGCGAGAGGTGCAGGCGCCACCGCGACACGCTGACGAGCCTCGTCGAGACGCGGTGCGCTCAGGGGAAGCGCCTTATCGGCTATGGCGCTTCCGCCCGGAGTTCGACCCTGCTCAATTTTTGCGGCATCGACTCTCGACACCTGGAGGTCATCGCTGATCGCGCGCCGTTGAAGCACAACACATACACTCCGGGAACCGACATTCTGGTCGTTCCGCCTGACCAGGCATTTGCGCGCAAGCCCGACGTCGTCTTGCTGCTGGGCTGGAATTTCCGTGATGAGATTCTCGGTCAGATTCACGCCGAACAGGGCTGGTCCGGTGAAGTCATCGTGCCGCTGCCGGGAGAGCCGGTGGTCGTCACATGAAGTTCATCGAGCTTTCACTTCGGGGAGTGTGGCTCATCGAGCCCGAAGTGTTCTCTGACGAGCGCGGCGCGTTCCGCCGTCATTACTGTGGGGATGAATTCGGCGCACACGGCCTCGCGCCGACCGTCGCTCAAGGGAACATCTCTGAGAATCTTCAGTGTGGGACGCTCCGAGGTTTTCACTATCAAGTGGGTGGTTCCGAGGAGGCCAAGACGCTCTCATGCATGACCGGTTTGATCTATGACGTGGTCGTCGATCTCCGGTTGGACTCGCCGACATTTATGCAGTGGGTGTCGGTGGAGATATCTGCCGAGGACCGGCGGAGCCTGCACGTGCCAGCCGGTTGTGCCAACGCCTGGCTGACCACTGCCCCGAACACGGTTCTGCACTACTACATGAGCGAGAAGTTCTCCCCACAGTCGGCTCGGGGATTCCGGTATAACGATCGCGCGTTCGGGTGCCGCTGGCCAATGGAGCCGTCCGTGATTTCCGAGCGGGACCGGACCTTTCCAGGTTTCGATCCAGCGTCCCTCGAACAGTCTTGAGTTCCAATGCGCGTGCTCTTGACCGGTGGCACCGGTTTTCTCGGTCGCCGGGTGCTGCCACTGCTACAGCAGCACGAGGTGCTCTGCGTTTCTCGAGAACCCGCCCGGCTGCCCCGGCGTCGCGGGGTGGAAGTGCTCGCTGCGGATCTCGGGAGCGACGGCGACTGGATGCGGGTCATCGCGAAGTTTCGGCCGGAGTTGTGCCTTCATCTCGCGTGGGAGGGGCTGCCAGACTACTCACTCGAGCGCTGCCGAGTGAATCTCGATGCAGGCATCCGCCTACTGGGGGCCGCGGGTCAATCGAGCTTGCAGCGAATGGTGGTTGCCGGCACCTGCTGGGAATATGGCCGGGCGTCAGGTCCGGTCACGGAAGATCTGGCACCCACGGGTGTCGATGTGTTTGCGGCGACGAAAGACGCGCTGCTCACCGTGCTGGACAGCGTCGCGCGCAGTTCCGTATTCGAATACCGATGGGCCCGGATCTTCTTTGTGTACGGGCCAGGACAGAGGTCGAGTTCGCTTATTCCCTCACTCCGCGCCGCGTACACATCCGGACGGACGCCACACATTCGCACGCCGGAGACACTACAGGACTTCGTGCACGTTGAGGACGTCGCGGCGGCTCTGGTGGCGCTGACTGAAGCCGAGACGCCGTCGGGTGTGTTCAATGTCGGGACCGGTCGTCCGACGAGTGTCGCGCATGTGGCGAACGCGGCATCGGAGCACTACGGAGTTCCACGTCCATTCGAGTGTGTGCCTGGCGCTGACGGATTCTGGGCGGACACACAAAAGATGTACGCGTCGACCGGCTGGCGTGCACGTATTGGCATCGACGAGGGGATCGTGAACACCCTGGCGGCCCTGGACGACGGTGCATGAGGCGGCCGCAGCAGGCAGTCATTTTGTGCGGTGGATTGGGAAACCGTCTTCGTCCACTGACGGACACGGTCCCAAAGCCGTTGGCGCCAGTTCAGGGTCGACCGTTCCTCGCGTATCTGCTCGACCAGATTCGAGAGCAGCAGATTCGTCGCATCGTACTGCTGACCGGTTATCGCGGTGAGATGATTCGAGACTACTTCGGGGACGGATCGGCTACGGGTGTGCACATCGATTACTCCACTGGTCCGGTGGACTGGGAAACGGGGCGAAGAATCTGGGAAGCGCGAACGATGCTCGATGAGCGCTTCATGCTGCTCTATTCGGACAATTACGTCCCCCTCAACGTCGACAAGCTAACCAGGCATCACGCGGATCGAGCCGGTGCTGTCACGTTGCTGCTGCACCCGAAACAGAGTGGGAACATTCGTCTGGGTGACGATGGAAGCGTCGTAGCCTATGATGCGAGTCGCTCCGGGACAGAGCTGGACCACGTCGAAATCGGCTACATGATCATCGAGCGTGACCCGGTGTTGGCGGAGTTCAAGGACCCGGATGTCAGCTTCTCGGATATCCTTGGGCAACTCACCAGGGCTGGTCGGGTTGCCGGTCTGGTCTCAGGCGATCCGTATCACAGTATTTCCGATGTGACACGGTGGAAGCTCACCGACCGGTACCTAGCGGTGAAGCGTATCGTGCTGCTCGACCGTGACGGTACGATAAACACGCGTCCGCCTCGCGGCGAGTACATTACCAACTGGGACCGCTTTCATTGGATTGAAGAGAGCGTCGAAGCATTGAGCCAGCTCGCCTCGCGCGGATTTCGATTCGTGGTGCTGTCCAATCAGGCGGGCATTGCTCGCGGCATGCTGGACGCTGCGGAGGTCAAAGACATCAATCGGCGAATGGTAGATGAGCTGGGTTCGCGTGGCATCGAGGTGATTGACGTATATGTCTGTCCCCACCATTGGGACGAGAAGTGCAGTTGCCGAAAGCCCGAGCCCGGGTTGTTCTTCAATGCGTCGCGCACCCATCTGTTGCGGATGGATCGAACCGTGTATGTTGGCGACGACCCGCGGGACTGTCGCGCCGCGTTCAACGCGGAGTGTCTGAGTGTCCTGATCGGGCCGGAGCGGAACTCCGATCCGGGTGGGGGCGCGCGTCCGGCATTTACGGCGGCTACCTTGCTCGATGCGGTGCCCTGGATCATCAGTCGCTTCGAGGCGTGGGAGGCGGACGTTTCCCTACGCGCAGAACATGCCTAACGCACTCACACTGCCTCGAGCGGTTACAACGATCACCCCGCAACGATTGAGTTTTGCGGGCGGCGGCACCGATTTGCCGAATTTTTATCGATGCCACGGTGGTGCGGTCGTCAGTTCGACGATCGACAAGTACATCTATGTGACCGTCAAGCGACACAGTTCGCTCTTTAACGAGGCGTACCGTCTCAGTTATTCGACAACGGAGCACGTAAGTAGTCTCGACGAAATCGAGAACGACATCGCTCGGGAATGTCTCAGGCTGGTCGAGGTCGATCCACCGCTGTTTATCGCCACGGCATCAGACCTGCCTGTGTCGTCTGGTCTCGGCTCGTCCAGCAGCTTTGCAGTCGGACTGCTTTACGCTCTCCACGCGATGCGTGGAGAGGATGTGTCCGCCGGCCAGCTTGCCGAAGAGGCGTGTCGGGTCGAGATCGACATGTTGCATCGCCCAATAGGAAAACAGGATCAGTATGCAGCGGCCTTCGGTGGGTTGAACTACATCGCCTTCCAGCGCGACGGCCGGGTCCATCTCGATTCGGTCTGGCTGCCTGGAAACGGATCCGATGGGCTGTTCGAAAATATCATGTTGTTCTGGACTGGCGTGCAGCGTGACGCGGGCAGCGTGCTGCAGGAACAGCGCGGCAGCATCAGTCGGACTACTGGGACGCTACTCGAGATGCGCGACATGGCGGCGGGATGCCGCGACCTCTTGTTGCAGCGTCCGGACGACACGGAGGAGCTCGGGGTCCTCCTGGATGCGGGATGGCGCGCCAAGCGCAGCCTGGCAAGCTCGATCACATCTAGCGCTATAGACAAGCTCTACGACTGCGCCCGGCAAGGGGGCGCTCTGGGTGGAAAGATTGCCGGTGCCGGGGGTGGCGGTTTCTTGTTTCTCGTAGTTCCTCGAGAACGACAGGATGCGGTGCGCGCGGCGTTGCCTGGTATGAAGGACGTGCAGGTGTCATACGAGCCTCGCGGGGCGCGTCTGTTGTCGGTTGTTCGGGGCTGAGTCGTCGTGCGTTCGCACGGGACCGTCCGTTGGAAGAACACGCAGCACAAGGGTGGTCGATGAAGAACTACACAGCGCGTGACGGCGCGACGCTCACACTCGATGACGCAGGTGAGCGCACGACCGTCGACCTGTACTCGCAGGAGGGGCTCGACCTGTTGAGCAATCTATGGATCAAGTCAGCTGCAGAGCACCGGGTGATGTACGAGCCGACCTGGCTCGGGCGTCCGATCATTCAGTTTCCTACGGATATCGTAGCTATTCAGGAGCTGCTGTGGACAGTGCGCCCGGACGTCGTCATTGAGACCGGTGTTGCGCATGGCGGCTCGCTCATTCTATCCGCGTCCATTCTCGAGCTCATTGGCACCGGCAAGGTCCTCGGAGTGGACATCGAGATTCGCCCGCACAACCGCGAGGCCATCGAGGCGCATCCACTCGCGAGTCGAATTAGACTGATCGAGAGTTCGTCTACAGCTGACGAGACGATGGAGGCGGTCCGTAAGGCGGCGTCGGGCGCCAAGACTGTATTGGTCTTTCTGGACAGTAATCACACTGAGGCGCACGTTCTGCGAGAGCTGGAGCTGTATGCGCCTCTGGTGACGCCGGGCAGCTATCTGGTTGCGCACGATGGTGCCCAAGCCTGGGTGTGGGACATACCCCGTGGCAAGCCCGAGTGGAAGGACGATCATCCATTGGGTGCTATCCACGCGTTTCTGGAGGGGCATTCCGAATTCAGCATCGAGCCCAACTGGACGCGTTTCGGGATCACGTCTTCACCGGACGGTTGGCTCAAGAAGGCCGCAGCGACTGAGAAGGGGGGCGAGAACTGAGTATTTTTCTAACGGGATCGGAAAGTTTTATTGGCCGTGTGCTGCTCGAGCAGTGTAAGGCACGTGGCATTGAGGCGACGGGCGTCGACAACGCGGCTCCCAACAGCGCGACTTCGAAGCGAGTCGATATTCGTGACCCTGAACTCGGCGACCTTATCCCCGACAGAGCGACGGTCATACACTTGGCTGCGGTTTCACGCGACCCGGATTGTCGAGCCGATCCGAAGGAGGCATTCGACATCAACGTGAATGGCACGCTGAATGTAGCGGCCGCGGCCCAGCGACGTCGTGCGTCACAGTTCGTGTTCGCTTCGAGTGAGTGGGTCTACGGCGACGTGGACAATGACGAGGCACAAGTCGAGGAGCGGCCCATCGACGTGACCTCGATCAGCTCCGAGTACGCGCTGAGCAAGGTCGTCGCGGAGCAGCTCTTGAAGCTCTCCTTCTCGAATACGCCTGTCACGGTGCTGCGTTTTGGAATCGTTTACGGACCGCGAACGTCGAATTGGTCGGCCGTTGAGCATCTCTTTGACGCGGTTCGGACGAAGGAAGAAGTTGCGGTGGGCGCGCTGGCCACCGCACGTAGATTTATCCACGTGGGCGATATTGCCTCAGGGATTCTGGCGAGTCGAGGGCGCGCTGGCTTCGAGATCTTCAATTTGAGCGGTGACCGCCCGATCTCCCTCGGTGAGGTCATTGAAGCCAGCTGTCAGCTTCTCGGTCGACAGGTCCGAATTGTCGAGAAGGCTCCAGATCAGCCCAGTATTCGAAATCCAGACAACGCTAAGGCAAGGGCGAATCTCGGTTGGCGACCTGAAATAGGACTCGAGGCCGGGTTGGCGGACCTGGCGAAGTTTCTCGACTTGAACAGGGGCTCGATGACGCGATGACCAAGCTCACAGAGGAGGGCCTGCCCACGTCCGATGTATCTGACTCGGTGGCAACGCCGGATTCGTCAGCTCTCGCCGTTCTTCGCCTCCGGTACTGGCAGCATCTGCTCAATGAAATGCTGAAACAGAGACAGTTCAACATCCCGATTCACCTGGCCTTCGGCCATGAAGGGGCGGCGGTCGCGATGGATCGCACAATGACGCCGGATGATAGCCTCTGCCTGAGCCATAGGAACGCCGCTTACAACCTGGCGCGTGTCAAATCGCTCGAAACGGTCCTGCAGCATTATCGCCTGACGCCGCGCTCGACCTCTGGCGCCTTGATGGGGTCAATGAATCTCGTGGTTGATGGAACGTCCATCGCCTATGCGTCCAGTATTCTTGGAAACAATCTTCCGGTCGCGGCGGGCATCGCCATGAACAGGGCCTTTAGCAAGAAGGCTGGCGTCGTGTTCGTCATAACAGGTGATGGGGCCATGGAGGAAGGCGGCTTTTGGGAAACGCTGATTTTTTCGCGTAGCCATGAGCTTCCGCTTGTCGTGGTCGTGGAGAACAACGACTACTCCATGTCATCGACAATCGCACAAAGGCGATCCGATGTGGACCTCGCCAAGGTGTGCGCCGGGGTCGGTTTCGAGTACTTCAGCGCTTCAGGCGCCCCGGTTGATGAAGTGGAAGGCGCATTCTGCGCCGCTCGGAAGAGCGCAGTCAGAGGTGCGCCGGCCTGTGTCGAGCTGCGTGTGTCGACATTCTGTCAGCATGCCGGTCCCACTCCTGGGTGGCCTGACGATCCGTTGCGAATTTCTCTTGACGACGGACTGCTGGTAGAGGATTCACCGGACGACCCCGTGTATCACGTTCGCGACACGCTGGGCGTGGACGAGTTCATGCGGGTGTCGGCCGAGATCATGAAGGCGGACGGCGGTGAGTAGGACCTACATCGGACAAATACTCGAGGCCGTAAACTCGGTGACCGAGCACTGCGGTCCGGTGCTTCTCTTTGGGGAGAACATCGATACAGGTTCGCGAGTTTCTGGTCTCGCTCGCGGGCTCAAGGTCAATCCAGCAGGGCGCATCCTGAACGTGGGCAATTGTGAATTGACTCATATGGGCATGGGCCTGGGCATGATGATGGACGGCGGCAGCGCAGTCGTGTTCATGAAACAGCTGGATTTCCTACTCCTGGGGCTCGATCAAATCGTGAACACGTTCAATTTCATTCGAGCGGTTCATCCTGTGAGTGGTCTCGGGAGCTTCACAGTGTTTGTGATCGTGTGCGACCAGGGGTATCAGGGACCGCAGTCGAGTCTCAATTCGGCAGGGGACGTGGCGTCGCTGGCGAACATCAACGCGTACTGTCTCAATGCCGTTGATGATGCCTCCCACGTCGTTCGCGACCAGTTCGTGAACCCTGGATTCCGGATCGTCTGCACGAGCCAGCGCCTCTTCGGTGGTCCTGCCCTGGAACTTGCTAGCGAGGCGCGCGCGCCGGACAACTCGGTGTTCAAGTATCGTTCCGGAGACGACGTGACGATTGCCTGCTACAACTTTGCTCTTCGAGACGGTCTTGCGGTTGCCGAGCACCTGAGCGAGGCTGGAATCCAGAGCGATCTTCTTCATCTGAATTTTGTTCCCGATATGGACTCCGAACTCATCGATGAATCATGTGCTCGCACCGGAGCACTGATCTTGATCGATGATTCGAAAACGGTCACCAAGTTCGGTGATGGACTGGTCACGGAGTTGCGTTCTCGTGGGGTGAGTATCGACGTCCTCTCACTCGGGCGCCGTGGATGTACCGGCGAGGAGTACGGCGTTTCAGAGGACCGTCTCGTGCCGGATCTTGAGGCGGCACTCGATTTCGCCCGCCGAATCTAGCACGACCTGGATGTCTCACAATTCAATTGAGAAGATACTCGCCAGTGGGCTGGCGCAGACAGAGGAGCTTGCCCGTGCCTAGCGATACCACGAAGGCTTCCCCGAAGAATCTGCCGCTCATACCGCTATCGATTGCAACCGAGAGCCCCGAATCACCTGATGCCGGGGCGGCGCTGCAGCTCGGACCCTCCGGGCGGGTCATCATTGAGATCGCGGGCGTCTGTCAGGCCACGTGTCCGTATTGCGCCCAGAACTCAGGAAAATCAAGACGGAAGGAGAAGCCCGCCACCTACATGTCCGTGGATTTGTTCAGGACCGCAATATCCCGTCTGCGGAAGTCAGACGCTTTCAACAAAGGGCAGCTCGACCGGGTCTATTTGTACAACTGGGGAGAGCCCTTTCTGGCTCCCGCGATAAACGAGTACTTGGAAGTCCTGAAGGAACACGGGTTGTTCGCCGTCATCAGCTCCAATTTCCAAAAGGTGCCACCCCTACGCAAGGAGAACTTGCCGGTCATCAATGAGGTGCTTTTCAGCTTGTCAGGCATGTCTGATGAGACATACGGCAGGATCCATGGGGGTTCCATCAGCCAGGTTCAAGCCAATTTTGAGGTCTTCAATGCGGAATTGAAGCGATATTCACCGCAGTCGAAAGTGTTCATGTCATGGCATCGGTATACATTCAATGAACATGAGTTCTGGGATGCGTTCAAATATAGCCGCAGGCACGGCATAGGCTTCATTCCTTCGGTCGCCTTCTTGAACGATTTGGTGGAGCTCATTCAGGCGGCGGGTGACCGGCTACCCGCCGATAGAAAAGAAGCGGCGCAAAGAGACATCTTTCTCGACCACATGGTGGAGTCGATCGGTTCTTATAGGGAAGGCGGTCCTAGCTATGACTGCCCGGCATGGGATGATGTGGTCATCGACGAGCGCGGCCGCCTATTGATCTGTTGCGGCACGGACTACCAATCCGCGGTCGGACATGCGGTCGAGACCTCATACGACGAAATGAGAGCCAACAAGAAGAATTCGTCATTATGCAAGGCGTGCAAGGAAAAGGGTGTCGCGGAATGGGGCCACAACAACTTCCACGATCACAATCAGTTGCCGTGGCCGGCCGGTGGCGGGCTCGATTTCGCGAGACTCAAGCTGACGTACAACAGATTGAGAATCAAGAGCGACATCAGACATGCGCTGAACAGCTCGGGCCTCGGTGAAGCCCTCCTCCGCGTATATCGCAAGCTCAAGCGCTCTTCAGCGATCAGCCCGTCCGGAGAGCGACTTACAACCACGGTGGGGCAGGCCTTCGGTCCCGACGAACGCGGCTGAGGTCTCATGCTTGTGCGTGTAGTGTTCCACGCGTACACCTGGGCTATCTAGGATCTGCGCTGCCGTGTCGCGCCAACCTCGCATCACCACCATCATCCCCACGCACGAACGGCCGCTGCTGCTAAAGCGGGCTGTCTTGAGCGTGTTGCATCAGTCGTATCGACACGTCATCGTCCAGATATTGGACAATGCCTCCGGAGAGGATACGGAACTTGTGGCTCGGGAACTCGCGTGTCTTGATCCGCGGGTGCACTATCACCGACACGGCAGAGACATCGGTGGCCTGAACAACATCCTGTACGGCATAGAACACGTCACGACGGAGTACTTCAGTATCCTGCCTGACGACGATCTGCTGCTGCCAGGATTTCTCGAGAATTGTCTGGAGCTTCATGAGCGTGATGACACGCGATTGGCGTTCGCCTCCACCCGAGTAGTCGTGGTCGACGAGCTGGGGCGCTTTTCAGCCCCTTGGAGTCATCCCCTTGAAGGACAAAGACTGTTACCGCCGCAGGGAGCGATTCCGTGCCTCAAGGCAGGCGTGTCCCTGCCTGGCGTGGTCTACAGGACGAGCGCGATACGGTCGGTCGGTGGGCCTAGGCCCGAGTGGTGGAACTGGACGGAAACGGGCTGGCATGCGCTTGCCGCGCTCGACTTCCCGATCGAGTTCTCATCCAAGGTCGGCGCGGTGGTCTTTGTCCATGCCGACAGTGGCTCGAAGCGAATGAATAGCATGGATTTCAGGACCAGCTGGTTCCAGATGCTCGTTGAGGTCCGGGGCGCCGCGATGCGGAGCGCAGTGAGCAGAGCCTGGTGGAACAAACAGGTGCTCCCCACGGCCTACGTGCGCTTCTTGGGCAGTGTGGTCCGGCTGTGCAACCCCCATGGGGCAAAGAGGTATACGACGCTCGGTAAACTTGCAGTCGCATCCGGCCTGAACGCGCTGGGTGTGTCCGGAACGATAACGCTGGCACGAATCGCACGACTGTTCGGCGTGGGTCGCATCGTGAATCGTACTCTGGACTGGATGCTCAGCCTCCGGCAAACCGTGTCACGAGTGTCTGGTAGAGACCCCCAGGGAGGTGAGGAACCGTGTCTCAATACGGCGTCCAGGGTCTTCGCAGATCTCAATCGAGAAGCAGGTCTTGGCTGATCCACGTCGTTCGACGCGCTCGTGCACGTCCGGCGTCACTGCCGTAGGTGGCAATGCATCCGAAGCTGAGTGAGGTCCTCGTCTGTCCGCAGTGTCGCGGGCCGCTTGAATGTCGGTCGATGCGCGTTGCGAGCGATGGCGACATCCTGGCGGGTGAGCTACGCTGCGACGGTTGTGGTACTGCGTACCCCGTGGAGCGGGGCATACCGCGATTCGTGCCGTCGGACGACTACGCGTCTTCTTTCGGTTATCAATGGAACCGCTTCAGGCAAGAGCAGATTGATTCGTTGAACGGCACGCGCCAGTCCGAGGACCGCCTCTTCAGTGAAACGGCGTGGGAGCCCGACTGGTGGAATAACAAGTGGATCCTCGACGCTGGCTGCGGAGCCGGTCGCTTCCTCGACGTGGCGAGTCGATCAGAGGACTGCGAGATCATTGGCGTGGACATTAGCGGGGCCGTCGACGCAGCTCGAGAAACGCTGTCCGAGCGTTCGAATGTCCATCTTGTGCAGGCGAGTATCTTGCAGCTGCCTTTTCGACCCGGTACCTTCGACGGCGTCTATTGTATCGGCGTGATTCAGCACACCCCGACCCGGCTTCGGCGATTAGAAGCTTGGCGAATGTCGTTCGAGAAGGAGGTCGGATCGCCGCGACGGTGTACGAGCGGCGCTGGTTCACCTTCTGGCCGGAGGGTTGGGAACGCGACTGGCGGAGGAAACCGAAATGAAGCCCAAGCCGATGGTAGAGATCGGGGGCTACCCGTTGCTCTGGCACCTGATGCGCAATTTCGCACAGCAGGGTTTCAAGGAGTTCCACGTCGCGCTCGGTTTCCGCGGCGACGTAGTGAAGCGCTATTTTCACGACTACCACAGTCTCAGTGGGAGACTCACGATCGATCTGGCGCGTGGTGAGCTATTCAGGCATGAGCGCGGTCCGGACGACTGGGTCGTCCACCTGCACGACACCGGTCTCCACACGATGACGGGCGGCCGACTGAAGCGGCTCGAGCCTTGTCTGAAGGACGATACATTCATGCTGACCTACGGCGATGGCGTCAGCGACGTTGATCTGCACGCGCTGCTGAGCTTTCACAAGTCGCACGGACGGGTCGGCACGGTCACGGCTGTTCGTCCACCCGCGCGCTTTGGTGGGCTCATCTTCGACGGAGACCTGGTCAAGGAGTTCACCGAGAAGCCACAGATCGGTGAGGGCTGGATCAACGGCGGGTTCATGGTCTTCGAGCCGGAAATATTCCAGTATCTGACCGCCGGCGATCAGGCGGTGCTCGAAGCTGATGGTCTCGAGCGGCTCGCGACCGACGGCAAGCTGGCCGCGTACCGCCACGAGGGCTTCTGGCAGTGCATGGACACACTCCGGGAGAAGCGTCTGCTCGAGAGCCTGTGGGAGCAGGGCAACGCGCCCTGGAAGACGTGGCGCTGAGCAACTTCTGGGCCGACCGACCCGTCTTCGCGACGAGCGCGACCGGGCTTGTCGTCGGGTGGCTGGTCCGCTGGTGACCCGGTCTCTTCTGGAGACGTGCCAGCGCTCGCCGACCGTGCGCCAGATCGTGCGGGCGTCGTCGGATAAGGCGTACGGGTACTCAGATGTCCTGCCCTATAGCGAGTTGACACTGCTGGCCGGCCGGCACCAATATGACGTCGTGGTCGACCTGAACAGCGTCGTCGAGGGATTCCGCCGGATAGTGAAAGACGGTGGAACGGTCATCGTCGAGGCGCCCTACGCACGCGACGAGATCCTGCGGCAGCAGGACACATTCCGCCAACGCGGGGGGAAATTCATCATTCCGATTCCTAAATTGGACGTGTTGTGAAGCGAGTCCTCTTCGTCTCGTACAACAGCCTGATCGAGCCGCTCGGACCGACCCAGATCCTGCCGTATGTCCGTGCACTGGCTGGAACGTTCGCTCTCTCCGTGCTGTCCTTCGAAAAGCCGGTACGTACCGTAGAGGAAGACGCTCGGGACACAGCCGCTACGCTGGCCCAGCTACGTGCCAACGGTATCGAGTGGATCAGGCTGAGGTACCACAAGCGGCCCTCGCTGCCCGCGACCGTGTTCGACATCGTCTGCGGCCTGTTTCGCATCGTGCGCGAGCACCGGAGGAGGCCGTTCGACCTGCTGCACGCGCGCGCGTACGTGCCGGCTGCGATCGCCTGTGGCGTCAAGCAGTGGACCGGTGTGCCGTTTCTGTTCGACCTCCGCGGTCTGCAGGCCGAGGAGTACGTGGACGCTGGTCTCTGGAAAAGTGGGAGTCTGGCCTTCAGGTTGACCAAACGGGTTGAGCAGTGGCTGCTGCGCGAGGCAGACGGGATCGTCACCCTCACTGAGGCGGTCCGTCCCATGTTGCGCGAGTTTCCAGGACTGCGCCGGCGGCGTGTCCTGCCACCATGGAGCGTCATTCCGACCTGCGTCGATCTCGACCACTTCGCGTTCGATTCGGCCGGCCGCGAGCGCGTCCGCGACAGCCTGGGCGTCGGCGACAGGCCGGTGCTCGTATACTCCGGGTCGATTGGCACGTTCTACCTTTTTGACGAGATGCTCGACTTCTACCAGGCCGCGCGGGAGCGCTGGCAAGGCCTGTTTTTCCTGGCGCTCGTTAACCGCTCGCCCGCACTTATCACGCAGGCGTTCGCTGCTCGTGACGTACCGTCGACCGACTTTGCCGTTACGTGGGTCCGTCACGAAGAGATGCCCGCGTATCTCTCTGCGTCCGACGCCGCCATCTCGTTTATCCGTCCGTCAATATCGAAGCAGTCGTCATCACCGACGAAGTACGGCGAGTACCTGTCGTGTGGTCTGCCGTTGGTCGCCAGTGCACATGTCGGCGACGTGGATGTCCTACTGAACGGGTCAGACGCCGGCGTGTTGGTCTCGGAGTATTCCCCCGAGGCGTACCAGCTGGCTGCGAAACGGCTGCTCACGCTCGTTGCCGCAGGGAGCCGCAATCGGTGCCGCGAGCTAGCTGAGCAGGAGTTTTCGTTGAATGGGCGGGCGCTTCCAGCGTACCGCAATCTCTATACCCGGATCCTCGAGGCGAAGGTCGCATGAAGCTATCCCTGCTCGACATCCTCGCGTGTCCGAAGTGCGGGGCGGATCTGGTATGCCCGCAGGGCACCGGCAGCGACGATCTTGTTGACGGTGTGCTCACGTGCAGCGGCTGCCGTGCCTCCTACCCGGTGCGTGAGGGCATCCCACGATTCGTCGACGACGGGAACTACGCCTCGTCGTTCGGGATGCAGTGGAACCGGTTTCGTACGACGCAGGTCGACTCGGTCAGCGGCACGGGCCTCTCGGCGAAGCGCTTCTTCGCCGAGACTGGGTGGGCCCGGGAGTGGTTGCGAGGGAAGCTAGTGCTCGACGCAGGCTGCGGCGCCGGCCGCTTCGTGGAGATTGCGGCGGAGTGCGGTGCTCAGGTTCTCGGTGTCGATATCAGTAGCGCAGTTGTGGCGGCGGCGGCCAACGTCGCCCGATTTCCGAACGCACACATCGTCCAGGCCAGCTTGTACGAGCTGCCGTTCCGGCGTGGCGTGTTCGACGCCTGCTACTGCATCGGCGTCGTGCAGCACACGCCGGATCCAGATCGCACGCTCGCGTCCCTGCCGCTCGTGCTCAAGGACGGAGGGCGCGTCGCGGTGGTCGCGTATGAGCGGAAGCCTTGGACGAGGTTCAACGCAAAGTATCTGATCCGGCCGCTGACGCGCCGGATGCCCAAGGGCGTTTTACTGAAAGCGATCCAGGTTGCGATGCCCGCAGCATTTCTCATCACTGAAGTTCTGTTTCGCGTGCCGGTGGTGAATCGGTTCTTCAAATTCGTCATTCCGGTCGCCAACTACGCCGGCGAGCTGAATCTGTCGCTGCGTCAGCGGTACAGCTGGGCAATCCTTGACACCTTTGACATGTTGTCGCCGGCATTCGACCGCCCTCAGACCACACCTGAAGTCGTGAACGCTTTGACAAAGGCGAGTATCGTCGGCATTCATCGCCGCCAGACGGCCGGTCTGACTGTCGTCGGAACGAAGCAGGAAAGCAAGCGGTGAGGAAGACGTATGTTTAGTGGGGCCACTCCTGCAGCCTGCTACGGCTTTATTTCGTGAACATCTTGATGAGCGGAGGATTCGGATTTATCGGCAGCTATCTGACGCCGTGCCTTCTAGACAAGGGTGTCCACGTGGGCCTCATCACGAGACGTGTTCCAAACACGTTTCAAGACGTCGCGAAACAGGTCGACTGTCATATTCATGATCTGAGCGAACGAACCGACTTACGTCTAGAGCGCAATTATGACTGTTTCGTGCACCTTGCCGGTTCGTTGCACAGTGCGCCATCAACTTCCCTGGACCTGGTCTCCCGCACCGTTGACGTGACACGCCACTGTATCGATGTGTGCCGAACCAACAGCATCTCTCGGTTCATTCATTTCTCCACGTTTCAGGTGTACGGCAGGGACCACGGGTTCATCGACGAGAGCACGCCTGTCTCCTGCCGGAACGACTACGCGCGGGCTCACACTTTGGCGGAGGACCAGGTGCGGCTGGCTCATCGAGAGGGTATCTTAGACTATGCGATTCTCCGGCCTACGAATGGCTATGGTTTCTCCGCACACGTCGACGTTCATCGGTGGGCGCTGGTCCCAAGCTGCTTCTGTCGTACTGCGGTAGAGCAGCAGGAGATCGTTCTCCGAACCTCCGGCCATCAACAGAAGGATTTCATCCATCTTGAGCATGTCGCGAGTCTGACCCATGCCATCTACGCGTCATTCGATCGTTTCAAGAACCAGGTCGTCAACGTTGCAGGTGGCTCATCTCATGCCATTATCGATGTCGCAATGCTGGTGAAGGGCACGTATGAACGCATGGTCGGGAACGCCTGCGCACTCCGCGTGTTGTCCGAGAGCCCTCGGCGCGCCAAACCGCTCGTGGTCAGCCGGGCCAAGACGGCCGCACTGCTGCCTGTTCCGCCCGATGAGCTGAATCTGACCACGGAGATCATCAAGACACTCTCGTTCTTGACCTCGTGAATTCGGCCCTTCATCAGGCCGACAGGGGTGAGGAGGTCTCACCTCCTCCGGCGGAAATCCCTAGCGAACAATCCGTAGTGAACGATTGACACAGCCATTCGTTCGTGCATAACCCCATGGGGATCTTTGTCCACTCCCGTTCTGAGGAATCTAGATGTCGAAGCCGCTAGAAATCGTACTTGCCGACCTCTATTACATGAACAGGCTGACCGCACCGCGATTGTGCGTTCCGCTAAACGTCGGGTACGTCGCCGCCTACACAGAGAAGGTGTTTGGCGAGGCGGTCACGGTTTCCATCTTCAAAGACGTGAACCGTCTACTGGATCACGTGAGGCGCACGCCGCCCGACGTCGTAGGGTTCTCCTTCTACTACTGGAACCAGAACCTCAATTACTATGCCGCGCGCGCCATCAAGAAGCTCTACGGACGTCAGACGGTTGTTGTATTCGGCGGGCCATCGGTCGATTCAATGCCACAGGAACAGGAGAAGCTGCTCAAGCGATTCCCTCTCGTCGATGTGTTCGTCGAGGGTGAGGGCGAGGCTGGATTCGCGGACTTGGTGGGGCGCGTGATGCAGGATCGCGAGGGCGCGTTCGAATCGCCTCTTGTCTCCGCCTTTTTTGGACGGGACGGGGAGCTCGTAGGTGGTGTGGGCGGTACCAACAACCTGCCTTTGAGTGAGGTGCCGTCGCCGTACCTCACCGGACGCCTTGAAGGATTCGTTCGTGCGTCCTATTTTCCATTGTTGCAGGCGACCCGGACGTGCCCCTACCTATGCACCTTCTGCGTGTCCGGCAAGGACAGAAGCAAACTGCGGGCGTTTTCGCTGGAACAGGTGAAGGGAGAGATCGACTACATCGCCTTCTGGAACAAGGATCGACCACACGTCCTTCTGAACCTCGCCGAATTGAACTTCGGCATAAACAAGCAGGACCCTGAACTCGCCGCTTACTTGAGATCGGTGTCGGAACGCACGGGATATCCGAAGAGCGTGTACTTCTACAGTGACAAGCGCTTTACGGAAACGTCGAAGCGCGTCGTGGAAGCCCTGGGCGACATTAATAAGGACGGGCTCGTCTTCAGCTTGCAGTCAGACCATCCCGAAACGCTTCTTGCGATCAACAGAAAGAACTTACCCGACGACACGATCCGGGAAGGAGTTGAATGGGCCAAGGCGAGGAACATTCCCGTTACGACGGAGCTGATATTCGGCTTGCCTCACGAATCGTATGAATCGGCCGTGCAGCTGCTCGAGAAGAGCGTGCAGCAGGGATTCGATTCGATCATGCTGCACAACCTGTTCTTGATGGAGGGCATCGAACTCAACCGGGATTCACAGCGCGCTCTTCATCAGATGAAGACGAAGTACCGATTGCTTGGCTCGAACTACACGATCCTTGACGGCGAATTGGTGTTCGAGTACGAGCTCGTCGTCACGGAGAACAAGTATTTCAACTTTGAGGAGTTCGTCAAAGTACGCTGCCTGAACGTGATGCTGTTCGCCGTGTTTCAGGGGAGTTTCTACAAGTACTTTTTCCAGTATGTGAAGTCACGGGGCGTCTCGCTCATTAGCTTTTTCGAGCGCTTCATGGACCCGGATAGATCGGAGCCCTGGCCGGCGGAGTATCTCGAGTTCGTTGATGACTTCAGGGAAGCATGCGTAAGCGAACTTTATGACGATCTCGAAACTCTTGGAGCAGAGGTCGATCGCGTGTACCGGCTGCGCAATGACGTCGGTGAGCCCGGGCGGCTAAATCCGTACTTCTATTCACGGCTTATGTACACCGAGCGAGGGTGGCTGAACTCTGTTCTCAGGAGCTTGCTGTTGTCGATGGCGGAAGAGAAGGCCCTCGATTTCGCCGAGGTTGACGAGGTTCTCGACGTCAGTGGCCGACTCATCATTGACCTGAAAGAACTGAGGACGTCGGCGGGCACCATCGAGACGCGCATCGACTACAGCGCCTGGAAAGCTGACAAGTTCCACGGGTCGCTTGACGAGTTCAAGGGCGAGAGCCGAATAATGTGCCTGGAGATGACGAACCAGCAGACGAACAAACTCCGCTCGTTCGCAAGCGCGAACGCCCACCTTACCGAGCGGGACTTCTACTTCGTCGCGGTTGAGACTGTGTTTCCAAGGGCCGACCTCTTCTATCGATTTCTCCCTGAGGCTCGAGGTCAGGAGAGCGAGGATGCCAAAGATTCGCGCGTCAATGCGCGAGGACACGACAGATGGAGCGACGGCATCCCCGCATCAATAAACGCGCCGACACTCGTCAACCCCTCGCGGTAGTCCAGGGCGTCCGCGCGCCGCACCGCCGGACATGGTCGATGTGTCGGTAAACAACGAGCCGAAGGGCACGCGTTTACTCTCCGTGCTCTACAGCAAATACTGGATCCGGCCGTTCACCCGCCGGATCGGATCGAAACAGCTGTTGGCATTGATCAAGATTGTCATGCCGGCTGCGTTCGTCGTATCCGACGTGCTGTTCCGCATCCCACTACTCAAGCGCTTCTTCCGGTTCGTCATACCGGTCGCGAACTACGTGAGTGCCAAAGACCTATCAGTTCGGCAACGATACCGATGGGCCGTCCTCGACACGTTCGACATGCTCGCACCGGCGTACGACACGCCATAGCGAGAACGTGACGTGGTGCGGATTCTTTCGGAGCGGGGTGTTGGTGACATACGTCGGCTCCCGAATCCGGGACTGAATCTCGTCGGGAGGAAGAGAGGCGTCACGAACGATATCCGTGCCTAAGCGAGCGCAGGTGTGGGCCGGCGGAGGGATCGAAGCGCAATGACGAAAGTGGTGTTGTTGGCTGGCGGACTAGGTACGCGGCTGGCTGAAGAGACGGAGATGAAACCGAAGCCGATGGTGGAGATCGGGGAACACCCGATTCTCTGGCATGTCATGCGACAGTACGCCCATCACGGTTTCAGGGAGTTCTTCGTGGCACTGGGATTCCGTGGCGATGTGATCAAGCGATATTTCCACGACTATCACAGCCTGAGCGGTAGCATGACGATCGATTTCGAGAGTGGCGAGTTGGCGCGCCACGAGCGGGGAGCTGAAGACTGGATCGTGCACCTCCACGACACCGGGCTGAACACGATGACGGGAGGGCGCTTGAAGCGTCTCGAGCCACTCCTCAGAGACGAGACGTTCATGCTTACCTATGGTGACGGAGTGAGCGATGTCGATCTCACAGATTTATTACGGTTTCACAAGTCACATGGGCGGATCGGAACCGTGACGGCCGTACGTCCGCCGTCCCGCTTCGGCGGTCTGGTGTTTGATGGTGATCTCGTCGTAGAGTTCACGGAAAAGCCGCAGATTGGTGAAGGGTGGATCAATGGCGGGTTCATGGTGTTTGAGTCGGAGATCTTCCGATACCTCGATCGCGGAGACGAAACTATCCTCGAGGCTGACGCGCTCGAACACCTGGCCGCAGATGGGCAGCTGGCGGCGTATCGGCATGAGAGTTTCTGGCAGTGCATGGACACGCTGCGGGACAAGCGTCATCTGCAGCGACTCTGGGAGCAGGGCGACGCTCCGTGGAAGGTCTGAGGTGAGATGACATGAGCCCCTCTATCGGTCGCGCTGCGCCTAGCGAGGATGCGAAGCCGTCCAACATTAGCGGTTGGATGGTTTCGGTATAATCAGAACCGACTCTAACGGTGCCTTCCTTGTCAAGCCAACGGCGCTCTCGCGTAGCAGGTGGAGACAGCGATAAAATTGCGGCCATCGGCATGAGGTCACCGATGGTCCGGGCGACGGCTGTTGGCCTTGCCTTTGGGGTGGGCTACGCGGCGTCGCCACTGACGGTGTGGTTCTTCGTTTTCCTCGTTGGTCTCTTTGCCTGGGCCGGTCGCGATCTGACGCCCCGCGAACGGCGTTGGGTGTGGAGTCTGCTGGCGGCCGCCGTGGCTGTGCGCTTGGTCGCGGTCGTCCTCCTGTTCCTCTCGAGTGACCCTTCTCATCTCAGCAGCTTCTTTTGGGATGGTGACGGCATTTACCTGAAGCAGCGAGGACTCTGGATTCGCAACGTGTGGCTCGATGTACCTATCGCGCCGCAAGATTTCGATGCGGCGTTCTCCCGCCTTTATGGATGGACGACCTATCTCTACGTGATCGCCTATCTCCAGTATTGGCTGGGTGCGGCGCCGTACGCCATTCACCTGATGAACATCGCCCTGTATCTAGCGGCCTCCGTTGTGTTGTATCGCCTCGTCCGTTCCTCGTTCGGTCGGGTCTCCGCCTTTTGCGGCCTTGCGCTCTTGCTCTTCGTGCCGACGCTCCTCTTCTGGTCGGTTTCGGCGCTCAAGGAGTCGCTGTATCTGTTTCTTCTTGTCATGGGCGTGGCCTCGATGGTCGCGATCGCGCGCGGGCCCGGTCTGATGACGCGCGCCATTGCCGCCATGGCGCTGGCGATGTCGGTGGCCACGATCGACGGTGTCAGGAGCGGGGGGAGCGTCATCTTGGCGGCAGCTCTCGGCGCGGGGCTCGCTGGAGGCGTCATCATGCGCCGCTCGTGGGTCGCGGTCTTGGTGTTGGCGCTCCTGCCATATGCGGGCTACCGAATATTGAACAACGGTGCGGTGCAGGCACGAATTTGGTCGCAGCTGCACAGTGCGGCTAGCCAGCACATCGGGCATGTGAGAACCGAGGGTCACGGATACAAGCTTCTCGATCAGCGCTTCTATGTGCAGTCCCCACCCGTCGACACGATGACACCGGCTGAGGGGCTGCGTTTCGTCGTACGTGGGCTGGTGAGCTTTGTCGTCGTGCCGTTGCCCTGGCAGGTTCAATCGGCGACGGAGATGATGTATCTGCCGCAGCAGGTGGTGTGGTACGTGTTGGTGGTGCTGGCGGCCGTTGGTGTCGTTGCTGGGCTGAGACGCGATCCGTTTGTCACGTGCATGTTCGTCGGCATGACCATCGCCGGGGCGGCCGCGGTCGCGATCAACAGCGGTAACATCGGAACGATGGTGCGGCACCGAGACACCGTCGTGCCGTTCATCGTCTGGTTTAGCGCAGTCGGCGGCGTGGCGACCATGTGGACCTGGAAGTCGCGGGGGACATCGAAGGTCGCGGTACGCGCGCCTGTCAGTTAGACGTGCCGGAGCGCTGGAGTCGACGCAGTTTTGTGTTTCAAGAGAGGGCAACGTGAGTGTGACAAGTGACCGGGTTCGGGTGTTCGGGAAGCTGAACCTCATAGCCGCCGCGGTCGAGTCGAGCACCATACTCCGTGCGGCTCAGCGCATCGCCAGGGGAAGCCTGGCGATCGCGTCGCTAGCCGCTGCAATCCGGTGGATAGATCAGACGTTGGAGGCCGTCGCCCGCCGCCTCCAGGGGAGGTCGCCGAGTGACTACCGTACAGCCGACGACAAGCGTTTCGTCAAGAACGTAGAGCGCAGCCATATGATGACGGCGATCGAGCGCTGGATGATGGGGCCCGTCGCGGCCTGGCGCGGTGCATATGTGCGCGACCTTACCAGGCCGATTGCTCGACTGGATCTCCCGACGCGTGTACGCCTCGTCGGCTGGGCACTGGTAACCGCCGTGGCAGTCCACACGGTGCTGCTGGCTCTCGTTGACGCGCCGGTCCAGACGTTGGGTTGGAGCGTTCGCGGGGGCCTGGGAGCCATCAGCGTTCTGCTCTGGTTCTGGCCGCGTCAGGTGGCGGCGGCGTGGACCGCACGATTCGGCCGGTAGCTGGTCCAAGTCGTTGTCGCAGCAAAGTCTCTCTTGTTTCCATGTCTCAAGTGGTCCACAAAGGATTGCACCCCCAAAATTGCTGGGTCTTCGCCGAGGACCGGACCGTGACCGGTTTTAGCTGGCTCGTTCCGGTCGGGTGTATGAAAGCCGCAAATATATCGGATGTGGGTCTGACCGCATCGATGAATCACTCTGAGCAAGCGCGAATGCGCGTGGTTCCCATCTGTCCACCGGACACGATCGCGCCATGGCCGCGTAGCTGGAGCTTGCAATCTTGAAGGTCGAGGAACTGCGCGAACTGGCCGTGCTCGAGGCGATCGAGAACGACGCGCGGCTCACCCAACGCAGTCTTGCGTCCACGCTGGGGATCGCTCTCGGCCTGACGAATCTCTACCTAAAGCGGCTGGTGCGGAAGGGCTACATCAAGTGTGTCAACGTCCGTTCGAATAGGCTCTTGTATCTGATCACGCCCAAAGGCATCGCCGAGAAGACGCGGTTAACTTACGAGTTTGTCGATTACTCGTTGGACCTGTACCGCCGCGTGCGGCAGAATCTGAAAGCGGTGCTCGACCCACTCACCCGGTCGGGTCATACCAGCATTGCGATCTACGGAACCGGGGAAGCGGCTGAGCTCGCCTATCTCTCACTGCGGGAGCAAGGGCTCGAGCCGGTCGCCATCTTCGACGCGGAGGCCGGATCGCAGTTCCTCGGAATGCCGGTTCTGGCCGTCACGGAACCCGGCCGTGCGATGTTCGATCGGGTTATCGTGGCGTCGCTTGAGGATGGTGAGACGGTACGCGATGAGCTCTTGCGCTGCGGTGTGTCCGCGGATCGGATTCTTCTCCTCGGGACGACGCTACAACAACCGCTCTCGGCCGGCTGGTCGGGGGGACACCAGCACCGCGATTGAAGCCACGACAAGCGCCATATCCGAGGCCGGAGGATGTGACGATGCGTCCCAGAGTCAAACTGACCCTCATCCGCGTAGCCCTCTTGCTGAGCATGACGCTCTTGCTCTTCGGTGGCGTCCTGGGTGTGGACCTCTACCTGCATCAGCGATACGAGAAAGCTGCGGGGCTCAACCGACGAGGGTATCGCGGGCCGATGCTCGGAAGGAAGCAGGAAGGCGAGCAGCGGGTGGCGGTGCTCGACGGGAGCACCGCGTTCGGGTACGGCGTCACGTGGCAGGCGGCGATCCCGGCGCTGCTCGAGCAGAAGCTGAAATCGCGCTCCGACGCCGGTCGCACGTATCGCGTCGTCAACCTAGCGTACAACAACGAGGGCGCCTATTCCTTCAAGCATACGCTGCGTGACTATGCGGAGCTCGGTTACGACGTGGTCGTCCTGTACACGGGCTACCACGACTTAGACTTGGACCGGGACAACACCCGGGTCTTCCGGCACGAATCGCCGATCTTTAGACTGACCGGCTACCTGCCAATTTTTCCGCTCGTCTTCAGGGAAAAGGCGATGGTGCTGCGGTATGGGGGCGACCTCGAGGCCGCTTATCGTGGCGAGAAGACGGTCTTCACCCCGAATCGCGGCGAGCGCATCTCCGCCGCAGCGCTCGAGACTGTTGCGAACGTCGCCGAGTCTTTGGAGCGTCAGCTCGGCCGCCTTACCGGTGATGAGCCCGTCGACGCCGCGTCCATGGAGCGTCGGCTCAGCCGCCTGACCGGTGACGAGCCCGTCGACTCCGCGTCAGCCGAGCCGACGTGCGACGACTGGGAGTTCTACTGCGATCAAGTGTCGCTCGCGGTCGATGCGGTTCTGGCTCAAGAGTCGCGCGTCGTCGTCGTGACGCAGCCGCACATCGCGGATTCTCACGTGGTGCAGCAGCAAGCGCTGAAGAACATGCTCGAGGCGACCCACGGCCGCAACGCCGACGTGCGACACGTCGACCTCGGCGAGGCGGTGAGCCTCGACGACGTCGAGCTGGCATGGGACGGCATGCACCTGACGGCGGCCGGCAACGACATCATCGCGACAGAACTGGTCGATCCGGTCATCGCGATGTTGAGGTGATCTTGTATCTCCACGACGACTTCTGGCAGCCGACGGACACCGACAGGGAGTTCAAGCTGCTTAACGAGCTCTGGGCGAGCGGCAGCCCGCCTTGGAAGAGCTGGTAGCGACGGGTTGCGTATGACAGCAGATCCATGGCGGCGCCGGCGGGTTCTCGTCACCGGGTGCACCGGTTTGCTCGGCTCATGGCTCTCGGTCTGGCTCGCCGACCGCGAGGCCAGTGTTGTGGGGCTCGTCCGCGACAGCGTGCCACGGTCGAACTTCCACCGCCGCCGCCTCGATGACCGGCTCACCGTAGTGCATGGGGCGCTCGAAGACTACGCGACCGTGGAGCGAGCGCTCAACGAGTACGAGATCGAGGTCGTTTTTCACGTCGGGGCGCAGACGCTCGTTGGGATCGCGAACGAGAACCCCCTCTCGACGTTCAGCGCGAACATCCAGGGAACGTGGAACGTGCTGGAGGCTGCGCGCCGTGTGCGCGGCACGCGGGCCGTCATCGTCGCGTCGAGCGACAAGGCGTATGGTACGCAGGCGCGTCTCCCGTACACCGAGGACGCGCCCCTCATCGGTCGGCATCCGTACGACGTCTCGAAGAGCTGTGTCGATCTGATCGCGCAGAGCTACTGGCATACCTACCGTCTCCCGGTGGCCGTTACCCGGTGCGGCAATTTTTACGGTGGCGGCGACTTAAACTTCAATCGCGTCGTACCCGGCACGATTCGCTCGTTGCTCGACGGCCAGCGCCCGATCATCAGAAGCGACGGCACGCTGCTCCGCGATTACGTCTATATCGAGGAAGCCGTGGCAGCATATGTCCTGCTGGCCGAGCATGTGCTCGAGGGGCACGGCCACGGTGAGTGCTACAACTTCGCCGTGGGGGCGGCGATGCGCGTCCGGGAGATTGTTCAGCTGATCGGCCGGCTGATGGGTCGGTCGGATCTCGAACCCCGCATTCTCAACGAAGTGTCCAACGAAATCTTGGAGCAGTATCTCGATGCGCGCAAGGCGGAGGCCGAGTTGGGATGGAAGCCGCAATACACGGTTGAGCAAGGCATGAGGCAGACGATCGCGTGGTATGAGGAGTTCTTTCGCGAAGCCCCCGACGCGCACGGATCCGGTCTCGGCGCCAGCAGGGTGCCGGCCGCCGGTCAGGCGGAACAGCAGTGATTGAGGGGTGCACTTGTTGCCGCCTAACCCAGCCGGGACGAGCGCGGCACGGTCATGCAAACTGCAGGAGTTCGCCGTCGGACAGCTGAGCCGTCAGCAGTGCGTGTCCGGCCCAGAGTATGGAACGGGTTCGTGGCGCTAGGAGCCCGTGGTGAAACCCGGCGTTGCACAGAGATCGGTGATGCGCCCGGATGGTAAGGCGCGACGAGGGAGCAAATTGGGGCATTTGTGACCGAGGAGCAACGCCGCCAGGCGGGTTGCAGCGCCGATCGAATGC
>PVBE012225960.1_pt1 | contig 31743 bp, 31 predicted proteins | sample 1631181 | NCBI WGS metagenome assembly PVBE01 (sample SAMN08397723, study PRJNA350692) | Marine metagenome, whole genome shotgun sequencing project. | isolation source: water | place: Pacific Ocean | collected 2012-04
CGATTATGAAAAGTAGTAAAACAAGAAGAAGGAGTGGAACAAGCTAAACCAAGGCAGTCTCGATTCCAGTGATCGCTTCGGGTGGTGCCGGTAAACCTGAGCACCTGTATGAAGTATTGACGGAAGGCAAGGCAGATGCTGCGCTGATTGCTTCCATGGTTCATTTTGGTGAATACACGGTGAGTGGGCTTAAAAAGTGGCTCCATGACAAGGGCCTAAAGGTAAGGCTGAGGTATTAGTTCGTATTTTGTGGTAACAAAATACGAACCGCGGCAGCTGTTGCAGCGAAGTGAATCAGAATTTTTGGACGAATGCCATGACTGAAAAACGGCTAGAAGACCTGGAAACAAAACTGGCATTCCTGGAGGATCTGATCCAGAAGCTTGATGATGCCTTGGGTAGTCAGCAGAAGCAGTTCCTGGAAATGCAGCACAAGATGGGGCTGCTGGTTGAACAGGTAAGAATGGTTGAGAAGTCCATACCAGACGAACCGGAACCACCACCACACTACTAAGCACATGAGCGCATGTAAGCGCTGGATAGCTGGTACATGAGAACTGGCCAGCGAGGGGACGGATATGAAAGCAGTCGTAATTGATGAAGACAATAGGCCTCAATGGCAGGATTTTGAAACAGCAGTAGCGAGTGCCGATGAGGTGCTTATCAAGGTGCACGCAACTGCCATCAACAGGGCGGACCTGATGCAGAGGCAGGGCGTATACCCGCCACCGCCGGGAGCGAGCCCGATTTTAGGGCTTGAGTGTGCCGGTGAAGTTGTTGCCGTGGGTGAAAATTGCAGCAGGCTTAACGTGGGCGACAGGGTATGTGCTCTGCTTGCCGGCGGAGGTTATGCGCAGTTCGCTTCGGCCCATGAAGGTAGTGTTCTTCCCATTCCTGACGGCTTGTCTTTTGTCGAGGCTGCGAGCCTTCCTGAAGTATTTGCTACGGCCTGGTTAAACTTGTTTATGGAAGCTAACCTTCAACCAGGTGAGAAAGTTATCCTCCATGCCGGCGCAAGTGGCGTTGGAACGGCTGCAATTCAACTCTGCCGGAGCTTTGGATCCGCTACTTTCATAACCGCTGGAAGTGATGAAAAAATACGCAGTTGTATAGAGCTTGGTGCTGACGCCGGATTTAATCGACACCAGGGTTCGTTCCTGGAGAAGGCAAAGGAATTCGCGGGAGATGGTGGGGTTAACGTTGTACTTGACCCGGTTGGAGGCGCATATTTGAAGGAAAACCTGAAGTTGCTGGCTTTGAATGGGCGCCTCGTGCTGATTGGGCTGATGGGCGGCGTCAGGGCGGAGATAGATCTGGCGGCGTTGATGATGAAACGTATTCGAGTAATTGGATCGACGCTTCGAGCCAGGCCGACCAGCGAAAAGACGCAGGTCATGAACCAGCTATTTGAGAAAGTGTGGCCAAAAATAGAGTCGGGGGAAATCAGGCCGATAATTGATGCCACTTTCCCTATAGAAAAGGTGGTCGAGGCACATGACCTCGTCTCCAGCGATGCCACACTCGGCAAGGTGGTTCTTTCGGTGACATAAAAAACCCGCCTCTTAACAAGCGGGTATCACTGTTACGGGTAGGAAGCTGCGAGCCTGTTAGATCTCTGCAACATCTTCCGCCTGAAAGCCTTTGTCAGTTTCGGAAATATCGAACTCAACGCGTGCACCCTGCTTCAGCGTGCGGTAGCCCTCACCGCGAATTGAGCGAAAATGGACAAATACATCCTCACCCTCTTCCCTTTCGATAAAACCGAACCCTTTGGCGTCGTTGAACCATTTTACGGTTCCTGACTGTCTCTCAGACATGGCCAATACCTCTTTATTATTGTGCAGCTCTTCTCACCGCTACCACACTGGCTTCCTGCGCCTCACCTGGGTAAAGCACCTGTCGCGATCTATTAACGCCGGCAGCATACTTCGCATTAAGGCATAATCTTGAAATAGTGTGCAAGACTTTTTTGCTGCCTTTTTAGAGGTTTTCTATGTTGGATTTTTGAAGTTGTAATTTTGTTATTGCAGAAGATATATCTGCCAGCTTGTCTCTTTCCTTCTGGACTACTTCAGGTGGAGCCTTTTTGACAAAGTCAGGGTTATTAATCTTGCCGTCTGCACGCTTCTGCTCCTTTGTTAATCTTTCAATTTCCTTTTGCAGGCGTACAATTTCTGCAGCCTTGTCGATTAAACCGCTCATTGGAACCAGCATCTGCATCTCGCCAACCAGGTGAGTGGCCGATACCGGCAGAGCAGTATCGTTAGCCAGCATAGTGAGCTCCTCTGGCTTGATCAGAAACTCGAGTAAGGAGCGATAGCTATCGAGGAGCCGTTTATCCCTCTCATCGCCATTGTGGAAAAGTACTGGGATCGGTTTCGACAATGAAATATCCATCTCACCGCGAATATTCCGAATGCCGGTGACGACCTCCTTAATCCAGGTCATGTCAGCGATCGCTTCTTCGTCAACGAGCGCGTCCTCAGCTTCCGGATATGGCTGCAGCATGACGGTGTCAGCTGAACCGCGAATAGCTTCAGGGATATGCTGCCAGATCTCCTCCGTCGTAAAGGGAAGAAATGGGTGGGCGAGGCGCAGGGTGCCCTCCAGGATAGTCAGCAGGGTATACTCTGCTCCTCTTTTCTCTTCCGCAGTAGCCTGCTCTGAGTTCAATACAGGTTTACTTAGCTCCAGGTACCAGTCGCAGAACTCGGCCCAGATAAATTCATAGAGTGCTTTCGCAGCCAGGTCGAAGCGGTAGGTCTCCATGGCGAGGTTAACGGCGGCCGAGGTTTTTTGGAATTCGGCTATGATCCAGCGGTCAGCAATTGTCAGCGTTCTTTTGCTGTCGCTATCAAGTGATTCGGTATTGAGAAAAACGAAGTTCGCCGCATTCCATAACTTGTTGCAGAAGTTGCGGTAGCCTTCTACCCGTTTCATGTCAAAACGGATGGAGCGAGCGCTTGATGCGATTGAGTAGAAGGTGAAGCGCAATGGGTCTGTACCGTAGGCCATGATCCCATCGGGAAATTCTTTCCTGGTGTCCTTCTCAATTCGGGTTGCCATGCGTGGTTGCATAAGGTTGTCTGTTCTTTTTTCCACCAGATCGTCAATAGTGATGCCATCAATAATATCCATCGGGTCCAGGCCATTGCCCTTGGACTTGGACATTTTTTGGCCGGCTGCATCAGTAATCAGACCGTGGATATATACCTTTCTGAAGGGCACCTCTCCAATGAATTTCAGTGTCATCATTATCATTTTGGAAACCCAGATACTGATGATGTCGTGACCCGTAACCATGATGTCGGTCGAGTGAAAGGTTTCCAGCTCATGGGTATTATCCGGCCAGCCCAGGGTGGAGAAGGTCCAGAGTGCCGATGAGAACCAGGTGTCCAGGACATCGTCATCCTGGGCGAGTGCTAGATCGTCAGGCAGATTGTGCTTTTCGCGTGCTTCTTTTTCGTTCCTGGCAACATAAATGTTCCCTTCGCCGTCATACCAGGCCGGTATCCTGTGTCCCCACCACTGCTGTCGACTGATACACCAGTCCTGGAGATCCCGCATCCAGGCAAAATAGATGTTCTCCGCCTGCTTGGGAATGAAAACGATATCACCGTCTTCCACTGCCTTGATGGCAGGCTCTGCCAGTGGCTTGATGTTGACGAACCACTGGTCACTGAGGAAGGGTTCTATGATCGTGCCAGACCGTTCACCCCTGGGAACTGCCATCATGTGGTCTTCAATTTTCTTGACCAGCCCAAGTGCTTCAAGGTCGGCAACCACCTGTTTGCGCGCCTCAAAGCGATCCAGGCCCTGGTATTTTTCAGGCACATTTTTGGCCAGCGTCGCATCATCGTTGAAAATATTTATTTGAGCCAGGTCGTGACGGTTGCCAACCTCATAGTCGTTGAAGTCATGGGCAGGAGTAATTTTTACGCAACCGGTTCCGAAATCCCTGTCGACGTAGTGGTCTGCAATAATGGGAATCGTTCTCTCGGTCAGTGGCAGCGCAACTTCCTTGCCTACGAGTTTCGTATAGCGCTCATCATCGGGGTGTACAGCAACAGCAGAGTCACCCAACATCGTTTCAGGACGGGTTGTCGCAACCACCAGATATTCGCCGCTCTCATCCGTGAGGGGGTAGCGGAAATGCCAGAGGTGCCCCTTCTCTTCCGTTGATTCCACTTCCAGGTCAGAGATTGAGGTTTTCAGCTGAGGGTCCCAGTTGACCAGCCGTTTTCCACGATAGATCAGCCCTTCCTCATGAAGGCGCACGAATACTTCCAGAACCGCGCGTGTTAGTCCTTCATCCAGGGTGAAACGTTCCGTTTCCCAGTTCAGCGAAGCACCCAGCCGGCGTAGCTGGCTCGAAATGGTGCCGCCTGATTCTTCCTTCCAGGCCCAGGCGCGTTCCATGAACTTGTCGCGTCCCAGGTCGATGCACCTGATGCCTTCAGCGGCCAGCTGCTCAGTGATGATAAGTTGTGTTGCAATGCCCGCGTGATCGGTTCCCATCTGCCAGAGGGTTTGATCGCCCTTCATTCGGCGATAGCGGATCAGGGAGTCCACCAGGCTATGCTGGAAAGCATGCCCCATGTGTAATGTACCGGTAACGTTAGGCGGCGGGATGGCAATGGAAAAAGGTGTACCACTTCCAGATGGAGTAAAGTAGCCTGCTTCTTCCCACTTCCTGTACCAGGTCTGCTCGAATTCCTGTGGTTGATACTTCTTCATTGTTTGCTGATGGTGCGACGAAAGAGCGCGATTATACACTGACGACCGGGTTTGTCCCCGTGTTAAGCGTCCTTCTCTTCTGGGTCGTCTTCAGAGCTGTCTTCAAGGTCATCTTTTGCCGGCTGGGTCAGCTCATCGAGAATTGAGCCAAGCTGCTCAGTGAGTTCTTCACGAAGGCACCGGCTTATTTCCTCGGAGTATTCTTCCACCAGGCCATCGATAACCTTTGAAGAATCAGCGCGAGGCTCTTCCAGTTGAGGTGGCAGCTCGTCGAAGAGATCAAGTGTTTCCGGGTCATAGTCCGGTCCATGATCTGTTAATGGTCTTTTCAGGCGCTTTTTGGTGGGCTTTGGTGGGGGCTTGAGCGGGAGCTCTGAATTGAACACCATTTCATTCAGCAGGGGAACCTGGGAAATTTTCCCTTGGGGGGTCTCCTGTGGATTTTTTTTGTCGTCAGACATTTTGCTGATTCGCTGCTTGCTTTATTTCGTGGTATTGCAAACTGTACCCCCGATCCCTGTAAAAGCGGTAGTTCTGTCTGGCTGAGTGGCGGCCTTCTTCTCCCAGTGACACAATTTCAGCGACACGATCAAAACGGCTGAAGAAGTCAGGGACTTCCCTGGAGAGATTAATAAGCACCTCCTGGTGTTCATCTGGTTCCACATTGTGCCCTATCTTGATGGGTGCATCGTCGGCGGTACTCTCGAGCGCGTGCGGTATGAATCGGTCATCTCGAAATGACCAGAGCAGATCGTCGAGTTCCGCGGATTGTGCCTCTGACATAGTATGTATGTAGACCTTGTACCCCTTCCGATAAACCTTTTCGATGAGACGGCAGGCAAAAAGCAGTGGCGCCTCCTTCGAGTCTATCTGATAAAAGTCTACTCTGGTCATTAAGTCTCGTTTGCACGATCGTTAAGGTATTGAGTCAGCAAGGTAACCGGACGACCCGTTGCACCCTTGTTTTGCCCAGCCCACTTGAAGGCGGTGCCAGCGATATCAAGATGTGCCCAACGATATTTCTTGGTGTATCGGGCCAGGAAACAGGCGGCGGTAATACTGCCTGCATCCCTACCCCCTACATTCTGCATGTCCGCAAAGGCACTCTTGATCTGGGTCTGATATTCCTCCCAGATCGGCATTCTCCAGACGCGGTCCAGTGTGTTGTTGCCGGCCTCAATCAAATTGTCGGCTACTTCGTCAGCGTTGGAGAAGAGGCCTGTTGCATGGGTACCAAGAGCGATCAGGCATGCACCGGTGAGGGTGGCGATATCGATAACGGTCACAGGGTTGAATTTCTCGACGTAGGTAAGCGCGTCACATAGCAGCAGTCGACCTTCAGCATCTGTATTGAGAATTTCTATCGTCTGGCCGGACATGGTCTTTACAATATCACCGGGCCGAGAAGCTTTCCCGGAAGGCATATTTTCTGCCGCGGCAATCACGCCAACCACATTCATAGGCAGCTGTTGTTCAGCTATGGCTTTCATGGTTCCCAGCACGCTTGCCGCACCGCACATGTCGTATATCATCTCGTACATGGTGGCGCCGGGCTTCAGGCTGATGCCACCGCTATCGAAGGTGACGCCTTTGCCAACGATAACATGGGGTTTGTCCCTTGGTTTTGCCCCCTTGTGTTGTATGACGATTAGTTTGGCGGGCTCGTCGCTGCCGCGGGTTACTGAAAGAAAGGCCCCCATGCCAAGTTTTTCCATATCCTTTTCTTCAAGGATTGTGGTTGTGATCGAGGTGTAATCTTTTTCGAGTTGGCTGGCTTCGGTTGCGAGGTAGGTTGGTGTACAGATGTTGGCCGGCGTATTGGCAACATCCTTGGCGGCGGCAATACCGAGCGTTAGCGCCTTAGCCTGGGCAATTGAAGCCGAAACCTCATCCCGGTCTGCTTTGTCAGCTAGCTGGAAGTCAATAGACTCGATGGTAGGTGGAGATTCCGGTGGTTTACCTTTCATTTCCGTATAGCTGTACAGGCCAGCATCAAACCGTTCAACCATGCAGGCTGTTTTCCAGGCGAGGTCTTTTTCATTCACCTCAGCGTCCAGCAGGCAGCACAGGGTGTTTTTGGCTGAGGTTTTCTTTATCCGTGTAATGGCAGCCATCGTCACCGACGCGAACCGGTGGGCATCTATGGTCTCTGCATTGCCCAGCCCTACCAGTAGGACTCTTGGTGAATTAACATTAGGAACGTCATGGAGCAGCAGGGTCTGGCTTGGCTTACCCTGGATATCACCGCGGCGCAAAACTTTCCGGATATGTCCTTTGCTGGCCTTGTCCAGTAGTTTCGCCGTGGGCGACAGCTGGTTGTCTTCGTATACGCCTACAACGATACATTGTGTCCTGGTTTTGCTGGGATTGCCGGCTCTGGTGCCATATTCCATGTGAACTCCTATAATCTTATGAGTGTGGTAGCCTGCACTATCTGCTGGCTAGCTGAGTACAGAAAAGTGCCACAATTTAATCAAAAACGAAATCAAGTTAAACAAATTGGCTGAATCAGGTAAATCATACAATGAAATACGCAGGCTAGAATAGTTTGATCCTGTTTAGATATTTTGCCCGGGAAGTATTCGTCTCGATGTTGGCGGTAACTTGTATCGTGCTGGCGATATCCATGGGTTGGCGGTTCAGTGGTTATCTGACCGATGCGGCTAACGGCCTGCTCAGTAAGAATGTCCTGTTTCTGTTGATGGCCTACAGGCTGCCAGGGTTTCTGGAACTGATTGTGCCTATTGGCTTCTATCTTTCCGTCATGCTCACCTATGGACGATTCCACGCCGACAGTGAGATGGTCGTGCTGGAATCCTGCGGCATGAGCCCCGCCCGTCTGATCGGCGTCACCTTAATCTTGAGCTTGATTGTCGCCTTTCTGACGGCTCTAGTGACCCTCTGGTTGAAACCCCTTGGTGAGAGAGAGGTAGAGCTACTCTTTACGGGGCAAAGAAATCTGACGGAATTCGACACATTGGCGCCGGGTAGATTTCAGACGCTGCGCTCGGGCAAGCGCGTTACTTATGCGGAGGACTTCACCGCTGAAGGTGAACTGTCGAGAGTCTTTATTAATGAATATAGGGAGACGAACTTCTTTGGCCCAAAAAATGTGAATACGGTTGTATCTGAAACCGGAAGAACCCAGGTCGACGCAACTGGCAGTCGCTTCCTCGTGTTGAACGACGGCTATCGATACAGCGGTCAGCCGGGCCAGAAAAATTATCAGATCATCGAATATGAGGAGTATGGGCAGCTGATTGCCAAGGAAGTTGCGGAAAAACGAGAGCGGCGCCGGCGGGCAAAGAAGCTGGTGGAACTGGTGGGCAGCAAAGACATTAGGGACATAGCCGAATTACAGTGGCGTATTTCGATAATTCTTATGATCCCGGTGATCGCCCTGATGGCAATACCTCTTAGCAGGGTGAACCCGAGGCAGGGAAGATTTACTCGCCTGGTTCCCGGGATGATTATCTGTTTTCTCTACATCATAAGCCTCAGCAGTGCTCGATCGAGCCTTGCCTCCAAGAACATGCCGATAGAAGTGGGTATGTGGTGGGTGCATGGCATTTTCATTCTTATTACCTACGGAATCTTTCGAATGGAATGGTTCATCTCGTTGTTCACCCGCTTCGTTGACAGGATTCGTTCCACGCCGTGAAACAACTTGACCTATACCTTGCAAGGACCGTGGGGGTGACCATGTCACTCGCCGTCTTTGGTATTGTCGGGATGCTCGCTATTTTCACTTTCATTGAGCAGATGGAGGATGTCAGCAATAACTACAAGCTGGTTAATGTCGGCCAGTTTGTCCTCTACAGCCTGCCCCGGATGTTTCATGGGGCTATTCCATTCTCTGCCTTGATTGGTTGTATTGCGGGTCTCGGACTACTGGCCAACAGCAGCGAATTGACCGTTATGCGCTCGGCAGGAGTGTCAACCTGGGCAATTTCATGGGGGGCTATCAAGCCGGCACTGGTTCTGGTCGGGCTGGGTCTTTTTGTAGGTGAATACATCCTGCCGGATTTTGAACGGATTGCCAGAAATGACCGTACGCGGGCAATGTCTGATGAAAATGAGATTACGCCTGAGTTTGGTTTCTGGTACCGGGAAGGAAACATCTACATGCACTTTGACGAGGTTGGTCAGGGTGGCCTGCTCGAGGGCATCAGCCATTTCTATTTTCGTGATGGGAAGCATCGGGAACTGGCTAAAACCATGTTTGCCGAGCGCGCAGTGTTCCATGACATGGATGGTGAAGACGACTACTGGTTGCTTGAAAAAGTCATCGTCACCGAAATCAATGGCGACAATAGCGTAAGTGAAAAAATAACCAGCCTGCAATGGCATACAAACCTGACGCCGGAAATACTGAGCAGCGAAATACTGGTCCAGCCTGACAGAATGTCTATCCGGGAACTTGGCTACAAGATTGACTACCTGAGGGGCGAAGGCCTCAACAGCAGTAAGTTTGAACTTGGCTTCTGGAGAAAGGTGCTTCAACCGTTTGCCACTGTTGGGCTGGTGTTTGTTGCCATATCATTTGTTTTTGGTCCCTTGCGTGAGGCGACCACCGGTATGCGAGTTGTGACCGGGCTGGTCATTGGCATTATCTTCAAATTCGTGCAGGACCTTTTGTCACCGGCCAGCCTGGTATTTGGTTTTCCACCTGCGATAGCCAGCCTGATTCCGATTGTGGTCTGTTTCCTCGTCGGCTATATGCTGATGCGGCGGGCAAACTGACCATCGGCCCATATCCGGGCAGGCGCAGTTCCTCGAAACACAGTTAGGAATAAACCAGTTTGAATATTGCTACAATCGTACCTCGACCAGGGACAGGCAAATGTTGGTGCTGATGCAAATATTTAGTGGATGGTGGTTATCAATGATGCGCCTGCTCTTGCTGGTTTTGACGTTCGGCTCTTTCAACAGCCTGGCCGCCTCTCCTGCACCGGACTTTTCCGGGTTTCAGCAGTGGCTGGTTGAAACGGGCAAGGAGGCGGAGAGAAGGGGAATCAGCAGGCGTACAATTGACCTTGCGTTCAACGGGCTGGAACCGGACCCGCGGGTCATTACCTTTGATAGAAGACAACCTGAATTCGTTCAGACCTTTGAGGAATACCTCACTGCCCGGGTCACCGAAAATCGGATTAGTACGGCGAGGCGATATTACGAGAAGGAGCAGAAACTGCTGCTGGATGTGGCGGCGAGATACAAAGTCGACGCAAAGTTCCTGCTTGCCTTCTGGGGTCTCGAAAGCAGTTTTGGTCGCTACCAGGGAAAGTACTCGATCATAAGGTCCCTGGCGACCCTGGGGTATGACCCTCGTCGATCGAAATTCTTCACCAATGAATTATTCAATGCGCTCAAGATCCTTGAGGAAGGCCATATTTCGCCTGAAAAATTTCTTGGAGGCTGGGCGGGTGCCATGGGTCAAAACCAGTTCATCCCATCGAGCTTTTTAAATTTTGCGGTGGATTTTGATGGTGATGGCAAGAAGAACATCTGGTCCAATCGTGCTGATGTCTGGGCATCAATCGGCAACTACCTGAACAAGAATGGCTGGCGGAAAGGTGCCGGCTGGGGTGCCCGGGTAAAGCTGCCGGCTGACCTTGAACCTGAATCTTTGCCACGTCCTGAAGCTGATAAAAGCTGCCGGGCACTACGCCATCACACGGCCAAGCTGCCACTGGAAGAATGGCAAAACTATGGCATTCGACCATCCAAGCCCCTCAGTGATGCGCAATCCTACGCGCTTGTAATACCGGATGACGGGGAGAAAACCAGCTACCTCGTAGGCGAAAATTTCCGCACCATCCTGCACTATAACTGTGCAAATAAGTACGCTGTCTCGATTGGGTTGTTTGCAGATCAGATTTAGCGTCAGTGACAAACAGAGCATAGTCACGATCGAATTAGTCGTCGTGCAGCCTTATGTCCGAAGATTCCTTCTCTCCGCAGCTTGTGGCCCTCCGGGCTCCCCCCACTTAGTTGATAGCCCTTGCCAGGTCTATCTCCATGCGTTCGGCGCTACGCCTGAAGGCTTCGCTAAGAAATTCCCGGACACAGTCTGCAAACAAGTGAATAGAGACTTTAAATAGTGATGCGTCACAAGGATAAGGCTAATCGATTCTCATACCGTAGCCGTTAAAGCGAAGCGCCGAATGACGAAGGAAACCCGGATGGGTTCCTGAGGAAGTGACGGAAGTCAGGGGCGCCTAGCCCGGAGGGCTGCGAGCCAGCGGAGGGAGGGGAATCGGTTAGATTTATCCGAACCAACCCAATCCAACCTAAACAGCCATCATAAAGCTAGCTTCACATTCAGCGACAACCTGGTTGTTGTCATCCCGGGTCATGGTGCCCTGCATAACAGTCAGTCGCCCACGCTGTTTGATACATTTGCCCTCGAGCCTGACCAGCGTGCCGATGGGGAGGGTGTCCTTGTAGCGGATGTCACACTTAGCGGTATAAGCGCGCAGTCCCTTGAGGAACAGCCAGTTTGCCATGACATCATCAAGTGCGCTGAAGACGATACCACCATGCGTCACCTTGTCGTAACCGCAGTGGTTTTCCTGCGGAGTAAACTCACTGAGGCAGACATCATTTTCCAGCCGAAATTTCAGGTGCAGCCCAATTGGGTTGTTAGGTCCGCAGACAAAACAGCCATTGGCGTCTGAGCGAAGCGCATTCATGTCAGGTCCGTCCACTTGCTAGTAGAAGCCTGGTTCTGAATCGATCTTTTCCACATGACTTCCCTGCCTCGCTGCCTTTAGTTCCCTGCGCGCCATGCGCGCCATAAATCCACCGTCGCTACCCAGAGTCACCATGTGGAATCCCTGTTCCAGGTACTGCTGGGTATATTCAACGGACATGGTATGAATGCCGGCAGCGATGTTGTGCTTCCTGCTGCATTCAAAGATCTTGTTAACGGCTTCAACGTGTATCGGCTCATCGGTGTTCCCTGCTGGAGGCAGCCCAAGAGCAAAGGCGAGATCGGCCGGGCCGATGTAGACGCCGTCCACGCCAGGGGTAGACATAATTTCTTCAAGGTTTTCGAGTGCTTCGGCTGTTTCAATCATCACAATGCAGGCGATTTCATCGTTGGCTTCCTGCGCGTAGTTAGCCCCAGCATACATTGCGGCCCTTGTGGGCCCGAAAGAACGCATGCCCTTTGGCGGGTAGCGGCAAGCCGCAACGGCGCGCGCTGCTTCTTCTGCATTGTTGATCAGGGGGACGATGACTCCGTAAGCTCCTGCATCCAGAACCTTCATTATCTCGTAGGGTTCGTTCCAGGGAACACGGACGAGAGGAATTGTATCCGTCGTTGAGATTGCCGGTAACATGCGCTTGACGTCGTTGTAGTCCAGCAGGCCGTGCTGCATGTCCATGCATACCCAGTCAAAACCGGCATTGGCCATCGACTCGGCGACAAAGGGCGAGTCAATTGACAGCCAGGCGCCTATAGTTTGTTTGTTGGCTCGCCAGGCACCTAGAACGTGGTTCGGTCGCATTTTATTTCCTGTTACGTGGAGTTTGTTGTAACGTCGCTAGCTCTCGGCGAGTACCTTGCCGATAACCTGCCTTGTTTGTTCGCCAAGCGCATCGACGTCCTCAAGGCCCAGGTCTTTGGTTGGGATCGGCTCGTGTAGCATAACTTTGACATCACCGGGAGCCCAATCCAGTGTGTCAGATGGCAGGATCTTGCCCGCTCCATGAATGCTTACCGGCAGAACTGGTATGCCGAGTTTCTGTGCCAATCTGAACGCCCCTTTTCTAAACTGTTTGACTTCACCTTCTCTTGACCTGGTACCCTCAGCAAAAAATACGATTGATACGCCATCCCGTATTTTGCTCCTGGCTTTGTTGATGGATTCAACAGCAGCTTTTGTATTGGAGCGGTCAACAATAATCTGTCCCATCCTTTCACAGGCAAGGCCAAAGATAGGTATTGCGCGTAGTTCTTTTTTCATCACCCACCTGATGTTCATCCCCGAGTATCCATAGAGAGTTAAAATATCAACCAGACTCTGGTGATTGGAGACGATGACATACGACTGACCGGGAGCAACTTTTTCATCACTCTCAACTTCAATGCGCATTAGCATGAATAGTGCATTTAGCCTGCCCCAAAAGGCGCCGATACTTGCTGACAGGTTTTGTAGGCTGAAAGTTGATAGGAGGATAATCAGCACACATACCAGCAGCGTGGATACTAGAAATACAGGCACCACGACAAGCCACTTGTAGAACTGAAAAGGTACCCAGAGCAGGTTGGAAGAGGTGGCAAGGTAGCTCTTAATGGATTGCACCAGCAGGCTGCACATTTGCGATTGCAGTGCGCGACTCTTCCCGTGGGTAATCGGTTAAGTTCAGGGACGACATTGTGAGCGGTGTTGTGATGCTCATTCGCTAATAGTACCTCAGCGGGCCATTTGCTGGCCAATTCTATAGGACATTCCTGGAAGACTATTGCAGAAGAGTCGTTCACAAGGACAGGGGGGCTTGTAATTATTTCGTTATTGAAGATAATAGGTAATAAGTTACGTATATTATGACACATATGGACATTTTAAAGAATGCTGGTGCACTGGCCCTCGGAAACAGGTTACGGCGACTGTCCGATCAATTGATGCAGGATGGAATCCTCGTATACCGGGACAGCGGTCAAGACTTTGAGCCCCGTTGGTTCCCCGTTTGTCTCTACCTGCAGAAATCGGGCCCTAGCGCTGTGATGGATATAGCGAGGGGCCTTGGCATCACCCACCCATCGGTGAACCATATTGCCAAGGAGCTAATAGCAGCAGAATTGATCGCCGCTTATAAGGATGCAAACGACAGGCGCAAACGAATATTGGCGCTCACCCGTGCTGGAAAGGCTAAATTGAAGGAGTTGGAGCCCATCTGGTCGGAAATCGAATCTACCCTCCAGGAACTGATTGATGAGACCCAGGTGGACTTTCTTGGTTATATGGAGACCATCGAACGCTCGCTGGCACTGAAAAGCTTTCACCAGCGCTTTCTTGAGCGAAACAGGCAGACGTCTGTGGAAATCGTTGGTTTCAGAAAGGATCTGGCAGATCATTTCTGCCGTCTGAATGAAGATTGGATCTCGGAATATTTCTACCTGGAGGAAACCGACCGGAAGGTTCTCGATGACCCGAAGGGGTCCATCATTGATACAGGGGGTGAAATAGTCTTTGCCAGGGACTCCCAGACCGGGGAGGTGCTTGGCACTTGCGCGCTGGTTAGAAGGGATAAGCATTTGTGTGAACTGGCAAAAATGGCCGTCGTTAAATCGGCCAGGGGAAGGGGAGTTGGCAGATTTATAGGTGAGGCCGTCGTACGCCTGGCCGGCGAAAAAGGGTTCAGGAAAATGTACCTTGAGAGCAATACCAAACTAGCCCCAGCTCTCGGTCTTTACCGAGAGCTGGGGTTCAAGCAAATGGACTTACCCCACGAGTCAGATTATTCGCGCTCGAATGTCTATATGGAACTTGCCCTCTAGTGCTCCGTGCCTTCCTGGGCCTGGATGGGAGGCGCAGTACCGGCCCTTAGACTGTCTATCAGATCAATCGGCAAAGGAAAGACAATAATCGAGCTCTTATCACCAGCTATCTCGGTCAGTGTTTGCATATAGCGTAGCTGTAGGGCCTGGGGCTGGGCTGACAAGGTGACTGCAGCCTCAAGGAGTTTTTCCGATGCCTCCAATTCACCAGTCGCATGGATGACCTTAGCTCTTCGCTCTCTTTCCGCCTCTGCCTGTTTTGCAATGGCACGGATCATACTTTCATCAAGGTCAATATGTTTGATTTCTACATTGGCTACCTTGATGCCCCAGGACTCAGTCTGCTCGTCGAGAAGATTGCATCCCTGCTAGTGGGTGTCGGTCTGACCGGGATCAGAATTGAAAAACTACCGCTTGAACCGGTTTGTGCTGTTTGTGTCCTGGCGTCTGCACCAGCCGAATCCTGAGATGAAAGCAAGGGAGCCAGTGCAAAAAGCATCTGGGTCCCCCGTTTCCAAACTTGAATTATGCCGCTGCAACCTTGGCCGCACCGTTGAAAAACAGCTGTAGGCTCTGGTTGTAGCGAAAGAAAGCGTCAATTTGGAGCTGGTCCGGACCCTCGACCACCATTGGATCATCGGGAAATGTCAGGAAGTTGAGCGTGTGCTCAAGATCCGGATGCCCGTTGCTGATGATGTTGTCGATCATCTCCTGCCAAACTGCACGAGAGGCTTTGACAACGAAGTGATCGGGCGCGGCCTCATCAATACTTTTCAGGCAGCGGATCGACTCCACGCCATAGGATTCGAATACCAGTTCGAAGAGGTCAGCACCTTCGGCTTCGTCAAGTTGAACAACCATGGTGCAGTCGGTTGAACCTAAAGACTCATAGGCCCCACGCTCCTGTTTCATCACATCCGCCAGGGAAGTAAACCAGGCCTCAGAAGGAAAAGTAGTTGCATCTGTCACTTTGATTTCCTCCCTGTGAGTTAGGCTGCAAGACCCAGGTCGGGTATTTCCAGCGGAATGGTGATGCGGGGAAGCCGATCCAGGCCGGCTACTTTCAGGCGACTGATATATTCCTTGACTTGCTTCTGGTAGATAAATGCCATTCGCGCCAGGCCCAGTTCGATGTTGTCCATTCCACCACCCGCCAGAATCGCACGCGGTTCGGATGTCTGTGGCTCAATGGTCAGGGCAAAAATAGCCTGCTCTCCCAGGTCCAGAACCTTGTGGATCTCCTCTTCCCTCTCAGGGTGTCTCTCCAGCAGATACTGAAGGTGTTTTACGCCATAGGCGACGTGGCGGGCCTCGTCCTGCATGCACATGCGAAATATTGTTTTTTCGACTTCCGTTGGTGCCAGGAACTCTCCCTGCCTGAACAGGGTGAGTACAAAACCCTCACCAAAAATGTGCATCAGAGCACTTGCAGTTGTGTAATCACCGGCGGTTAGTATCGCGCCCAGCAGGTCCTGGTTAGCAGGGGATGCACTCAGCAGACCACCACCATTTGCCAAGGCTCGCTTGCGAAACACATCCATATGCCGTGCCTCGTCCATAATCTGTGTGGCGAGGAATAGCTTCACCTCATGGAAATCATGATTGATTCGATGCAGCCATTGAGCAGGCATGTCACCGGCAACAAACTCAACTTCAGTCAGACCGGTACACATCTGGCAAACCGATTTTTCAATATCATCAGGGAGCTTTTCCAGCTTATGCCAGGGGATATCGGTGACCGAGTTCCACTGGCGAACGACAGCCTCGTCATAGAGGGCGGCAGCGTTTTCCGACCAGACCTCTGACATTTCATTTAAGGTGTACTGATCTAGCCCAGGGGTTTCGTCGGGGACATAGCAGCCGCGTGGTGCCATGCTGCCATGGCGGGAACCAAATTCCGGGACCTTTGCGTAGTGCCCTTTTTCAATATTTTCCAGCCGCAGGCCATCCTGACTGGGTGTAACCTCCTGTCCCCATCCTTCGGGATTTGAATCCATCCATCTAAGATTGAAATTGCCCTTAGCCATTTCACGCATACCATCAATGCCGTCTTCTACAGTTGCAGAATATTTTGTCATTTCCCCACCTTCTTTTTATTAGTCATCAAAGCTAGTGGGAGAATATGCCCAGAATAGAGCTAAATCAATTCCCCTGAACAAGAAACTGAATATAGAAACGTGAATCTTCAATTGCATCGGCTATGATGCGCGGTGAGACCGAAGCAAGGCTGTTTTCGTACGCGCAGAACTTTGGGCAGGTCCACAACGTTTCTTTATTGAAGGGGCAGAAATGCTTGAAATTATCCTCTACACGGCAACCGGAATCTTTCTCTACATGGTTTCAGATGCAGCGCTGAATCAAATTGAAAAGATGCATGGAGAACCATTGCCTTACAGAAGTGTCATCTTCTTTGTCATTATCTTTCTGCTGGCTATGGTTCTCTTTCCGATGATTCGGATGGGCCTGGGTGCTGGTGCTTAGCTTCCCCGCGGTTGAGCAATGCTCTGATGACAATAATGACAAACAGCAGTCCACCAAGTGAGGAAATGAGGCCGCCCATTCCCATGAGGCCCATGCCTGCAACCCTCTCAATTGAATCGAGTCCCTGAGCGGCACCGGCAACTTTGCGTTGGACACCGTAACCACCGGACCAGACCAGTCCCAATATATGCATGAACTGTCCGGCGGCATATCCCCATAGCTGGATATTCGCCCACTTGAAGTTAATTTTGGTAAAGCCCATTTTTGGTAGTACATCGTAGGCAACACCCATCAGGGCCAGGGTTACACCAACGATGGACCCATGATAGTGAGCGGGTACCGTGACATCATTGCCGGTGATCATGAAGCCGATTGCACCACCACACCCGAAGAGTATCAGTGAAGTCATCAGGGCCGAGTGAGCGGCCCTTTGGCGGTCAGATTCAGTAATCCGTTTTACCAGGCCGTAGAAGACCGCCAGCCCGAGTGGAAAGGTCGCGAGGCTGCCACCGAAACTCATTTGCCAAATAAACATTTGCCTGTGTCGGGGGTCGATCACTTCATAGTTGTAGAAAATAAGCGGCGTAACAAATATAGGTAACAGACCAGCCAGAAAGATAACTGAGATAATCCGCTCGCTCATAACCATTTGGATACGGGCAGCGGCGCCAAGCCAGAGCCAGCAAACCATCATTACCAGCGTATACGTATATTGCAGTATGTGTCCGCCCCCCCAGAACAGTGCCTCATAGTAGGAATGTGTGACAAGTTCCTTTGACAGCAGCAACCAGGTACTGAGGAAAACCAGCAGTGCGACCAGCAGTGAGATAGCGGCACAGCTCAGACCCAGGCGGATAACACCGTCAGGCAACAGGCCCCTGCCGACCGATGGTGTAGTAGCCAGGGACATGAGCACCTGCATGCCGATGCCAATCGCAAACACTGTCAGCCCGATAAGGAACACGGGATTATCGAGTACCGGGATATAGTTGCTGATGACAGGGTTGGCGTGTGGTAGGAAACCGGCGATCGCTATCAGTATCGCGGCACAACAGATGAGGCCAAAGATAGCCTTGTTGAGCAAGAGAAAACTGGGCCTGGCTATGAGGCTCCAGAGCAGGCATGCAAAGGACAGATTCCAGACCAGCACTGACATGTTGACGTGAATGACAAGTGCAGTGTGAAAGAAATCAACATAGGGTATCAACTCGCCGAGGTAAGGGGTTCTTGCCATCACCAGCAGGACCGAAAATACACCTGCTGTGGCCAGCGACATGATGCTCAGCCAGAGCCAGGGGGCAGCCATTGATTGCTCCTCCGGGTGTGAGAACTCAAGTGCATAGGAAGAATTTGGGAGTTGATTCATATTGCTTGTCACCATATTACTGTGCCACAATCGCTAAAAAATCAGAACATTAACATCTCAGTCAAGCGCACGCTTATTAGTTTGCCCGAAGGGGGTCACGGATTGCCTGCTGGTGGAGAGATGTCGCTCAAAACCATGGCTCTTGTGGATGGCTCTGTGGAAAGCCTTGTCGGCAGCCCGAGGGCAGTTTTGTAAGGTAGTACTTGAGGGTGAATTATTGCGGTGAGGGCAAGCTTACTTTCGATAAAAAATATAACCCTAAAAAATTAGTGAGTTTAATGCTGACATGCTGTTTACTAATTGATGTGGATCAATTACTCTTCTTGAAAACACGTCGGGCCCCTGTAAAGAATCAAGAATAAATCGGCTGTACCCTGAAAACACCCTGAACATCCACGGCGAAAGCAAACTAGAAAGCTTTCGCCGTGGCGCTCAGAGTATTTTAAGCCAATTGATTGTTGAAGCCTTTACCTGAAACGCGAGTCTGCTAAATACAGTCCCGTTGCCGTCTGACCTAACTTTTTTATTACAGGAACAACTCAGCCATGACGGACGCCGCAACTGTTCATTCCCATCATGAATCCAGCCTATGGCCATTTGTCGTCGGCCTAGGTGTTCTGCTCACCGCGATCGCACTTTTGACCAGCTTTGCCTGGGGTATGCCTGATGTTGGTATCGTTATGGGCGGTATCGTACTGGCCTTGATGGCAGTTGGCCTTGCAGGCTGGGCAAGAGAATTCTTCCAGGCTGATGAAGAGCAGGGGTTGGGACCTGTAGCCGTAGTAGCATTCATTCTGTCTGAAATCATTATTTTCGGTACGGTATTTGTTGCCTTCTGGCTGGGTCGAATCGAGAATTTTGCCGAGTGGGGGACCTATATCCCGGAAGGTCTCGAACTCAGTTTTGCGTTATGGCTGTCGGTCATTCTCTGGGCATCCAGCGTTACTATTGTTCTCTCTGAAAAGGCCTTCGAGAAGGGTGATCGCAGCAAGGCGATTATCTGGCTTGTGGCAACCTTTGGGCTTGGTTCACTGTTCGTTGTATTGCACATGAACGAATGGATGCATTTGGCCGGCGAAGGCTTCGTCCCCGGTGCCAACCCCTTTGCAAATGGTTTCTATGCCCTGACCGGGGTGCACACTTCTCATGTAATCGTTGGGCTCTTTATCCATCTGATTGTTTTATATGTTGTTGCGTCCGGGTTGATGACCGAGAACAGGACAACCCTATACAAGGGTGCCGCGCTCTATTGGCATTTTGTTGACATCATGTGGCTGCTGGTTGCGGCCAATGCATACATCATTGGGGGCACACCCTGAAGCTTCCCGCTGCAATAGTTTTTGCTGTACTAGCCTGCGTCAGCTCAGCCGCGTTCGGCCTGCGTGGAATGGATATGACGGGCGAGCTCGATACTGCATTACTGCGTGTAGACGAGGCAAATTACCTCGGGAAAACCGTGCCGGATGTCAGTATTGTGACCAAATCAGGGTCGGAAAAACTATTCGAAATTATGGACGGACAGCCAACGGTTCTGGTGCTGTCCTACTACACCTGCGGGCACGTCTGCCCCTTAACAGTTCAAAACCTGTCGCGACTGCGCATTGATGCAGATGCGGCAGGTTACCGCGTTGTCATCCTTTCATTTGATGTCAAGGATACGCTGCAGACAATGGCCAGTGTCACGGCCTCACTTGACGAGGTTCCAGACAACTGGACATTCGGTTTGTTACCGGCCGCGGAGAGTGAGCGCCTGACGGAGTCGGTTGGATTCAAATTCTTTTTTTCAGAGCGGGATCAGACCTTCGTTCACCCTTCGGTTTTGACCTTTTTGTCACCTGAGGGAGAAGTAATGCGTTACCTCTATGGTACAGAGCCGCGTGAACAGGATGTCGAACTTGCTTTAATTGAGAGTAGAAATCGTGAGCCCTATTTGAATGAGATTGTCGATATGGTGGCATTGACCTGTTACCAGTTCGACGCAACTGGGAGCCGCTATGTGCTGCACCCGACGCTCATCTTTGGTGCTGCGGGAATCGGGGTATTAGGATTGTGTGGCCTCGCCACGCTTGCATCCAGAAAAGATTCGAGAGGAGATTCATGATGCAGATGTTATACGTTGCTGCTGCAGCAGCAGCCGAAGTGATCGCACCGATAGCTTATCCGGCTGATCGATGGGATCGGATATTCGATATCTGGATAGCATTGGCGGTTGTCATCTATCTGATTGTCGCGATACCAATAATCTATTTCCTGGTTCGTTACCGCTACAAGGAAGGAGAGAACGAGATCGGTGCTGATGAGCATGGCAATATGGGGCTTGAGATACTCTGGACCATCATTCCTACCATCATAGTGATTTACCTGGCATTCCAGGGTGCGACCATATATACGGCCCAGCGCACGGCGCCACCCGACTCACTGGTGATTAGAGCTGACGGAATGATGTGGGCCTGGCAATTTGACTACCCGAACGGCAAGTCAACCATAGGCAATTTAACCGTACCTGTGGATAAGCCGGTTAAGCTGGAATTAACCTCCAGGGATGTGATTCATTCGTTTTATGTCCCGGCTGCGAAGACCATGGAGGATGCCGTGCCCGGACGTGTAACCAACCTCTGGTTCCAGTTTAATGAAACCGGAGAATTCATATCCTTCTGCCGTGAGTATTGTGGTACTGCACACGCTTACATGAATGCCACCATAAACGTGGTTACCCAGGAAGAATATGATGAGTGGGTCAAGAGTTCTTGATCCAGCTCGATGACATTTAGAAGATTCTAGGAGATCAACCGATGCAAGAGGTAGTTGCTACCCCCTATTTCAGGGCCAGTTTTAGAGAGTGGTTATTCACAACCGATCACAAGAAGATCGCAATTCTCTACGCGATGACATCGCTGCTGTTCTTTTCTGTGGCAGGCATCATGGGTATGGTCATCCGTCTGGAGTTAAGCCAGCCGGGTATTCAATACGTTACGCCCGATCAGTATAACTATCTGCTGACAGGGCATGGTGCGGTCATGCTGTTATGGTGGGCGATCGCCTTCTGGGGAGCATTCTCCAATTTCCTGATTCCCATCCTGATCGGGGCGAGGGATGTAGCCTTTCCGCGACTGAATCAGTTGTCTTACTGGTTCTTCTTTTCTGCCAGTGTGCTGGTACTGATCACACTGATACCCAGCCAGCATATCAAGATGATGTGGACCGGCTATCCACCCTTTTCACTGCACTATAATGCTGGACCCACTGGGCTCTATGTATTGATCGTGCTGCTGATCGCTGGTTCCACGCTGGGTGGCGGGGTCAATTTCATCACCACTGTGCTGAGGATGCGTGCCAAAGGTATCACCCTGGGTAACACCAACCTCATGATTCACGGTCTGATGTCGTCAATCGTTGTACAGCTTGTCGGCGTGCCGGCATTCGTTGGTGCGGTGGTCATGCTGTTTCTGGACAAGTACATCGGTACCGGCTTTTTTAACCCGGCAGCTGGTGGTGACCCGGTTCTGTACCAGCATCTGTTCTGGTTCTATTCGCATCCGGCGGTGTACGTCATGATCTTGCCGGCCTTTGGAGTCTTTTCCGAAGTGCTTTCTACCTTTTCGCAGAAACCGATCTTTGGTCGGGCGGCCATGATATGGGCTATCTGGGCTATCGCGTTGCTGGGTTTCATGGTCTGGGCACACCATATGTTTACTTCCGGTATGCCTCACTGGGTGCGCATGTTCATGTCATTTACCACTGTACTGATCGCCGTGCCGACCGGCGTCAAGATATTCAACTGGGTCGCAACATTGCACAAGGGAGCGATACGCTTCCCAACTCCAATGCTGTTCACCCTTGGTGGTATCTTCATGTTCCTGATTGGCGGCCTGACTGGCATTCCACTGGCACTGCCGGCTTTTGATGTTAATGTGCATGACTCGGCGTTTGTGGTTGGTCACTTTCACTATGTACTTGGTATGGCCATGACCCTTGGTGCCTTCAGCGGCGTCTACTACTGGTATCCCAAGGTCACCGGCAGAATGTACCCGGAATCAATAGGTAAGCTCAGCTTCTGGCTGGTGCTGATCGGCTCAAACGTGCTGTATTTTGCCATGATGATGGTTGGTATTGATGGCATGCCGAGACGATACGTTGACTACCCGGACATCAATGAATGGGAATTGCTAAACCAGATTTCCAGTGTTGGGGCAGTAATCCTTGCGCTTGGCGTGATATTGACGTTTGTTGCCTGGATCAAGGGATTGAGCGGACCCGTTGCGCCAAGAAACCCATGGGGTTCTCAGTCACTTGAGTGGACCATACCTTCCCCGCCACCACCGCAGAACTTTGAGAGTTTCCCGGTTGAAGTGCCAGAAGGCTGGACACCTTACGCCTACCATAAGAGGCCAGCGAACAGTGAGTGAAGAGCCAACACAGAAGTTGGATAAAGCATCCAGGCGTTTAGTCTGGGTGCTCACCGGTGTGATGCTGTTTTCCTTTAGCTTCGGTATTTTGATGTTTATTCCTGCCGAGAATCGTGCCTACAAAATCGACGAGATGACGATGAAATACCAGGCTAAGCGTTTGCGGGCAGCCGAGAAATTCAAAGCAGGCGAGTAACAGCCAAAGTCTGGTGATCTGAAATCAAATCACGATAGCTCCAGCAATAAAGTCCAGTAGCCCAGCGCAAGAGCTGGGAATGCCAAGACAGGGTGTTGCTTGCCCGGGTCTTAAATGACTCCTGCAAATCGTTTCAAAAAACGTGGTTTAATTGCACCTCTGATTGCTCAGCGCTGAATTGAGGACCATTTGAAAGCATATTTAATTGTTGGCGTATTACTGCTGGTAATCTTCGGGTCTATCGGTGGTTACCTGTATCAGCGCTTCACGTCTTTCGCTGCGATGGATTTCACGCCGCCGCCGGTTGTCATTGCTGTCTCTTCGTCAAAGTCTACTGGTTGGGCGCAGTTCTTGAACGCGGTCGGCACAATTCAGGCTGTACGGGGTGTTGACCTCACTTCCGAAACCAGTGGTGAAATTACTTCCATCAGCTTTGAGTCAGGTAATAAGGTCTCAAAGGGTCAGCTGTTGCTGGTATTGAACGATGAGGTGGAGCGAGCGAGTCGCGCGAACCAGACAGCCAGCCTTAAACTGGCAGACGTTCTATTTAGGCGTGACAAAAAGCTCATCGTGCAAAAGTCCATTCCTCAGTCCCAATTTGACCAATCGCGCGCAAATCTTGAGAGCGCCAGGGCGCAACTTGCTGAAACTCAGGCAAGATTAGCCAACAAGCGTATCGAGGCGCCGTTTGCCGGGGTGGCTGGTATCCTTCGAGTCGACGTGGGTGACTATTTGTCCCCAGGAACAATCATAGCGACCTTGCAGGATCACAGTGAACTGGAAATAGATTTCACGGTACCTGCGCGTCACGTGCCGCAACTGAAGGCCGGCCTTGCTGTCATGGTTAAGGTTGATGCATTTCCTGACAGGGAGTTTAAGGCGGTGCTGACAGCGGTGGATGCTCGCGTTGACCCCAATACGCGCAACGTGCTCCTGCGCGCAAAACTGGCGGAGTCGGAAGGGCTTCTACCGGGTATGTTTGCAACGCTTGAGGTCGATCTGGGACTGTTGCAGGAAGTCGTGACCGTCCCCGAAACAGCGATGACCTACGCCCTTCAAGGTAATACCGTGTATGTGATTGAGGATGCTGAGGATGGCGGGCTGACGGCTGTCGCCAGGGTGGTTAAGGTCGGTTCAGCCCGCGATGGACGCGTGGCGGTACTATCAGGTCTTGCGGCAGGCGAACGGGTTGTCAGTGTTGGTCAGAACAAGCTCTACCGCGGCGTCAAGGTTGTGATAGACGAATCGGTGAACCTGTAGATATGAAATTCACAGACATTTTCATACAGCGCCCGGTCCTCGTCATTGTATTAATAGTGCCTACAACAGTGGCTGGTTGAACGTAATCCCGCCTATCCCGAGCCAAGTCGAGGGAACCGGAGAGATCTCTGTTGTCATCTCTGCCGGGTACGTCACTTTGATTGGTGTGAGTCTTCCGAAAAAAAACAGGTTCCGGTCCGCGTCGAGCTCATTGTGGAGCCGGAACCTGAGGGGGGTGGGTACAACTAGCTCGCGTTGTTCATCCAGGCAGCAGCTTCATCCCTAGTAAAAAATTTGCCTTCACGAATAAAACCAACAATCACATTGGTTTTCAGTGAGGGGACTTCATCGTCGGTGAATGCATCTTCAGGCAATCCATCAATGCAGTGAAAAGGTGCGGTTCGACCATCCCCAAATTTCGAGGAATAGACGATATTGGTATCACGGTCCTTGAATGCGGGGACGAATTGAGCGTGCCTGTTTTCCTGGCTTCGACCACCAGTGCCAAGATACTCCTCGTTTTGAATCTGTAAATCGTCCGGGGCCAGGGCGTGTACATTGGATTCAAAAGATGAATTTTCTGCTTCGTCTGTAAAGTTCATTTCGCGTTTTCCTGCTTCTAAATACTGGCTCGGGTCTCCATGAAGTGAACCAGGTTGTTAATTTGTTTCTATGATTGTTGCTGTGAAATAGAAGCTGCAGATTACGTGCCAATATTGGAATTTATGCTTGCAATTGGCGGAGGCCACATGTTTCAGGACCTCTAGGTGATCTGGCGGACAAAGAGATATTCGTGGTGACGGGTTTTTGTTCTCAAAACGTCGGGAAATTGGCAATTTTTGGCAGCGACGGCCATTTACTGTCCAGGACTTCGGTAGTGACAAAAGGATACAGGCTCACTGGCTCTAGTCGGTTTTATTTGCAGGAAAGTCACCTGATCGAGGAATTAGCAGGAAGTTTATCTGGACCAGAGATTGCCGGAGGCACGAAAACGTGTTTTATTCTACTGAACGCCATGCCGGTCGAAGGGTTAATTTTTTGCGCGAGAACAAATCCCGCGACTGCACCTATAACGATTTAACCAGAGGAGAGTTTAAGTGAGTGATGATTTAAAAGATGCAGCCTGGGAGGATCTTTCTCCCTTTCGAATGGATGAAGAAACAATTCACCAGGTGATTGACAGGGCATTCGGTTGTACCGTGACCTGGAATGCCAAGAACGGTCAGTCCATGGGCGTCTGGGTGAGCCATGTGGTAATGGATGACCAGGTCTGGCTGACGACGACCGGCAATCGTTCCAAAACCAGGGCATGGAAACGTGATCCACGCACTTCGGTCGTATTCGGCGACCAGGAGCTAGGTTCAGTAACAATCGTCGGCACCATTGAGCTGACATATGACGCGGAATTACGAACACGTTTTCTGAATAAACTGTTTGATCGTAATGGAACAAATGCGCCCGGCAGGGAGGCTTTTCTTCAGCACATGGATACAGAAGGCCGGATGGTAGGGCCCTTAACGGTCAAGAAATACATCACCTTTGACCCAAGGAAACTGGTCACATAGGGATCGGCAATCAGAGTAGAAGGGCAGGTCAGTTTTATCGCCTGATCCCTTGTTACGGATCAATCCAGATTGGAGACGACCATGCCCGCTCGCGGATGGTTGCAGGTACACGAGCGTCGGGTTCAATCCCCAGCCGGATGGCGTCATAGGTGGACCATCTGCAGGTGGGGTTCTGAATTGCCCTGACATAGTAGAAGGCACCCTGGCTGGCATCGTATTCCGGGTCCTTCCAGGCTGACATAAGCTGCCTCGCGCCTGTCTGGCCCAGTGTCTGGCAATTGCTGACGTCAACCGATGCACCATTGTCCGGACATCGGTTCGTCGTGGGGTCGACTTCCAGCCCATCGGCGCAGACGATATCCCGGACAGACTCATGTGTATTGCCCTCTGCGTCAATCCAGCCTTTGATTATCTGAACACGCTGAAGAGGTGCGCTCATCACATCTGCTGCCGCCCAGGTGAAAAAGGTCGGGCTCTCGGCCTGACCGTTTTCCGGGTACAGCACACCACCCATTGGCACGCCGCCTGCTGTTGCTGTCGCAATCGGCTCGCCATCGTCCACAATCTGCTCATCGAATCCCCAGCCTGCAAAGAAGCGCAAGGTAATGCGCGGCCCTGAAGTCGCGTAGGCTTCACGTCTTTTCATCCCAGCAAAGATTGCATCGCGGGTATTTTCTTCAGCCCACACAGCTGCAAGACCACCGGCCGTATGAAACGTCAGCGTTGACTTAAAGGGCCGCTTGTCTTCATTCTGTCTGAAGCGTCGTATTGCGGGTGACGTAACAGCACCGGCCTTACCGACGAAATCCCATTCCTCCGTATCGCCGGGGTTGGCATTATGGGTATCCGTTGAGCCGATCAGGCCAAAGGTGAAAGGATTGAAACCAAGCTCCTGGTCCATCTGCAGACCGATCCTGAGACCCTGACGAACAAACCCTGTTTCGAATGCACAACCAGTGACCTGGCCCGTTTCGCAGGGTTCAAAAACCTGGCTGAACGCGCATTCCTCGTCAGTTGCCCCGACTCCCAGCGCGCATTCTGATGCGCCCTTGACCTGGTACATTTCTGCCAGCGGCTCCCGTCGCAGGCGCAAACGCCAGTCTTCAGGCTGGTAGGTTTTGCCGTCCCAGGTGTGGCGACTGTAGAATAAACCCCACCCCTTATTCATGTTGTGGGGGATGGTGAGGAAATCACAACTGCCGGTGCAGGTCGCTTCCAGCCCGCGCCACAGATCAATCGCACTGCCTACATCAAGGTAGGAGATTGCATGGCCAGGCAGGTCACCGCCGTTAAAGATGACATTGCGGTGATGCTTGCCCGCATCAGGCAGCACAGGTGAATACTCATAGGCTGCAAAGGTCGTGAGGACACCAGGCTCGTTGTACCTGTCGGCAAGGTCGATGTAGCGCGCCCACTCTGATTCGCTGTCACGGTAACACCTCGCTGGACCGCCTTTACCGCGGGAGCAAATGGGCAGGTCAGCCTGCGTCGGGTGTGTTCGTGTGGTGTTCTGATACACACCGGGCAAACCCACAGTCGCTGCATCTTTTCCTTCGCCCAGTGCGCTCCCGCGGATTAGACGAAAGATCGCCACATTGGGGTTCATGAAAACCCAGCAGTGTACCTTTTCGAGTATTGTCAGATTTGCTTCGCCGCATCTCGTCAGTGTTCCAAAACTTTCGGCATGGTCCGTAATGGCAACGAAATCAAGCGGGCGCGACAACTGCATCAGTTCACCGCCCGGGCTGCGCATGGATTCACCCTTGGCAAAGCGGTAAGCATCTTCAACGGTCAGGGTCGTGCCGAACAAGGTTGCATCGAAACTGGCGCTGGTATGCACATGTGTATCCCCCCAATAGACTTTTTTCAGGGGATCAAACGGGTGCTGCTCCTGTGGCTGCTGAGCCGGGATATTAACTTTGCTGTCATCCTGCCGGGCATAAGCCTCTGGCGCGGTAGAGGGTGATGTCACTTGGTGGGTGTCATACAACGGCTGGCCTAGGGTGAACCAGGTCACCACCAGGCCGATAACTATTAGTGCCAGCATGCCGAGCAGAATTTTCTTTAGCATATCCACACATCTCAGACGAAATATTGGGTAGGGTACATCAGAGTAACGGGGTTGGAGTAGGGTGCCAGGGTAAAAAAGCATTTTCTCAACCCAATTCTCAATTTCCCTGCTTAGACCGGATGCTGGCATGCCAGCACCGGCCAAATTGACCATAGCGTACAAAGACCATATTCTCGTCTCCAATATTCCGATACATAGAGATTCGGGGTCATGGAACAAGGTGTTATCGATATGAATGTTCTGCCATGAAGAATCATGCACGGGTTGTAATTATCGGCGGTGGCTCCCTCGGCATCAGCCTCCTGTATCACCTCACCAGGGAAGGCTGGACCGATCTGCTGCTGATCGAAAAGGGAGAGTTGACCAGTGGTTCAACCTGGCATGCGGCAGGTCTTTGTTCAAATTTCATCGGCAACATGACCGTTGCCAAGATCCATGAATACTCGATCAGGTTGTACAACGAAATCCTGCCGAAGGAAACCGGTGAGCCTTCAACCTTTCACCAAACGGGTAGTCTCCGAATCGGCTACAGTAAGCTCGAGGAAGAGTGGTTTCGTAACCTTGCCAGCCGGGCCAAGAACGTGCCCTGTGAATTCAACATCATCAGCAAAGCTGAAGCGCGCGAACGGAACCCCTTCATCAATTTCGACAATGCGCGCATTATCGTCAGTACGCCCGATGATGGTCACGTTGATCCCACTTCAGTCGCAATGCCTTTATCGCAACTGGCGCGTGCAGCGGGGGCCGAGATAAGCCGGTTCAATCGGGTAGTCGAAATAAACGCAACCCCCAACGGCGAATGGGAAGTGGTCACAGAAGAGGGAATCGTCACCGCTGAACATGTGGTCAACGCGGGAGGCTGTTTTGCGCCCGAAGTTGCCGCCATGGTGGGAGCTTCACTGCCCATCGTCAATCTTGAGCATCAGTATCTGGTCACTGACGACCATCCAAAGGTTGCTGGGTTGGATTTCGAACTGCCGGTTGTCCGTGATTCGGCATGCAGTGCCTACCTGCGCCAGGAAGGAAAAGGATTGCTGATTGGCCCCTACGAAACCTATGGCTCGAAACCCTGGGCGCTGCAGGGGATGGACTGGAAATTTGACCGCGAACTCTTTGCAGCCGATCTCGATCGACTCATGCCGTTCCTTGATCGTTGCATGGATCTCATGCCGATATTCCGCGATGTCGGTGTTAAGACCGTCGTCAATGGTCCGATTACGCATACACCTGACGACAATATGCTGGTTGGCCCGCAAGCCGGTTTACACAACTTCTGGAATCTTTGCGGTGCCAGTATCGGTATCGCCCAGGGAGGTATCGGCAAGTTTTTAGCGCAATGGATTGTTCACGGCCAAACTGAGCTGAATATGGTGCCGCTGGATTCTCGTCGATTTGGTTCATGGGCAACGAGGGACTATTGCATCACCAAGGCCATTGAATCCTACGAGGTAATGTACGCACCCTTTGGCGCCAATGAAAACAAACCCCATGGGCGACCGAGACGACCCGGTCCCCTGTATGCAAAGCTTGCCGAAAAGGGCGCTGTATATGGAGCCGTGCAGGGTTATGAGAAACCACTATGGTTTAAAACCGCCAAGGTTAAGAAGGAAGCGTCGACCTGGGAGCGTAGCCAGACCCATGAGGCAGTCGCGGAGGAATGTTTCGCGGTTCGTGATGACGCGGGCGTCATTGATATTTCAGGAGCATCCAGGTTTGAAGTCAGCGGTCCCGATGCTGGTGGGTTCCTGGACAATCTCTCATGCAACAGGTTACCGAAGAAAGACGGCAGAATTGTACTGACTCTTTTTCATGGTCAAAACGGCGGCATCATGACGGAACAATCCATCACCCGCGTTCACCAGGAGTTGTACTACCTGGTTGGTCCGATTCTGTCAGAACACCGGGACATGCACTGGATGCAACAACACAGCAATGGTTATGACGTGCAGATCCGTAATCTCACCGACCAGTACAGCGGCGTGTTACTTACCGGCCCTAATGCGCGGGATATTCTGCAGCAGCTGACCATAGAAGACTTGTCCAACTCAGCGTTTCCATGGCTGAGTTGCAGGACGGTAAAACTCGACAGCGCCCATGTGCGAGTCATGCGCGTTTCCTACGCTGGCGAATTGGGTTACGAATTACACATGCCAAATTACCAGCTTGTATCCATCTACGAATCACTCGAACGTGTTGGCGGCGATTACGGCCTGCGTGAGTTCGGCGGCTATGCCTTCAATTCCCTGCGCATGGAAAAAATGTACCGGGCCTGGGGTAATGAATTTACCGAAGAGATCAGCGGCGTTGAAGCAGGCATGGAACGTTTCATTGATACCAGCCGTAATTTCATTGGCGTTGAAAGCATAAAGCAACGGCAGAAAGATGGCGGCAGTATCAAACTTGCCTACCTCGCCTTCGATGATGACGTCGCCTGCGAGTGCTGGGGAAACGAGGCGATATACCAGGGTGATGAACTCGTCGGCCTCACTACAGGCGGCACCTACGGCCATCGGGTTGGCTACAGCCTGACTTTCGCCTACATCAGACCTGAACTGGTGACCCAGGATACTGCCCTTAAGGTAATGACATCAGCTGGGCCGCGACTGGCGCATGTTGAGATGGACGCCGTTTACGATCCGAGCAATGAGAGGTTGAGAGCCTAGTTGGTGTGATAGTAGTGGGTTCAGAAGTGAACCTCCAGATTCTTGTCTGCAGAACTGATGGTGGAATCTAGTGATCGGGTCATGAGTTGTTGGGATAAATTGCTCAACAAAGAACTAAGCTACCTTGTATTCCTTAATCAGGACCTCCGCGGGAATCCCCAAGCCTTTGTTGAGCTTTCTTATCATGTTTATCGTTAACACGAGTATTAAAGGAACTACTTTTCTGGAAACAGCCCCGGCATCCAGCGTGAAGTGAGAGCCGCCGGAAAGGAAAGGTGAAGGGGCGCTCTTGTGCTCTGCGAAGTGATGATACCTCTCTCGATTAGTGCCTTGGTAACACGCTGTGCACTACGTTCACCTGTTCCGAGAAGTTCTGCAACATCACCTCTAGGGATCTCACCTTGCAAGATTAGTATGCTCAGGACTTTTTCTGACCTTGTCGGCAATGTACCAGCTCTAATCTCTTCCTCACACCAGATCATTATTCTGTCTCTTAGTCGCTGAGGCTGCATTAGTCCTTGCACAAAATCTACTTGATCGATGCAGATTTCTAGAAAGAACCTGGTGAATTCTATTAAGGCTTCCTCGCTTAAGGTTCCACGGCCATCAAAATCGTTTCTGCAAAGTGAATCGCAATTTGATAGAAGTTGTTTGTATTGCTTTTCGTTTCTGGCGAGACCTCTTGCAACCGACCAGATACCCCCGGTACTTAAAATTTCTCTCAGCATAGCGTAAGACATAAGCCGTGCTACACGACCATTACCCTCTAGAAATGGGTGAATCCACAAAAACCGATGATGGGCGCTTGCAGTAGACAAAATGAAATTTAGCTTGCCGATGTTGGAATAGGCTTCTTCAAAGCGTTTCATAAAACGTGGTAGCGCACCAGGGCTTATGCCAATGTGGCTACCGACGCTGACATGGCTCTCTCGAAGTGCACCAGGAATGACTTTCATTCGTTTCTTGGTTTTGGGATCTTCTATCCACAAAAGCTCCTCAGGTAGAAGCTCACAAAATCGCTGGTGCGTTTCAAGAAGACCTTCACACCGGGTGCTTCTGCCAGCAAGTCCTCCCTGGTCAATCCATTCCTGCACTTTGATGTGGGCTTTGGCTTCTAGCTGTAGGTTACGCTGCTCAGGATCATTACTGAAATCTCCGTTCAGTGCGCGCTCGATATCGATAGGGTGCGTATCGTGACCTTCAATTAGATTTGAGTAATAGCAGTTCATTGAGCGTACTAGGTTGGCTAGTGTGCTGGCGATTTCTGCTGGTAGGCTACTTCTAAGCGCAGCAGATTTTTCCGTGAGCACAAGCGCGAGGTCAGCTAAATCCGGCTTTTGTCCAGCGGTATCGCGAATAAAAAGCGGCTCCATCTCACTAATCTGTTCTTTGCGATCGTCCACTTACGTTGCCGCCCAGAATTTAGCGACTATTGTAGGCTTCTTTGATCAATAATTACATATCTTTGTCGTGTTAAAATGCGGTATATAAAG
>PVBE012415287.1_pt1 | contig 31743 bp, 27 predicted proteins | sample 1631181 | NCBI WGS metagenome assembly PVBE01 (sample SAMN08397723, study PRJNA350692) | Marine metagenome, whole genome shotgun sequencing project. | isolation source: water | place: Pacific Ocean | collected 2012-04
CACCCGCGCCTACCTGAACGACGGCTACGACCACATCCCCGCGTCCTTCTTCGACGCGTACCCGAAGATCACCGCGTTGGTCGCCGCGGTCGACGCCCACCCCGCCGTCGCCGCCTACTGGGCCTCGCGGAAGGACTAGAGCACCGATCGGGCGGTCCCAGTTGAGCAGCCTGAGGGCGAGGCGCGGGGCGGCCTGATGACCGTGAGATCGTTGCTCTAGACTCCGGGCTCATCCCACGGGGGAGCCGCAGTGGAGAAGATCGCTCGCATCCTGGTCACCAAGAGGCACCCGGTGATGGGCCTCACGATGCTCATCACGCTCACGAGCGTGGTGATGCTCTTCCGCATGTCGTTCAACGCCGACATCACCTCCTTCATGCTCGACGGCAACGAGCGCGGGCAGGCGTTCGCGGACCTGCAGACCCGGTACGACGCCGGCGATCCGATCACCGTCCTGCTCGAGCGCGAAGGCGGCTGGTCGAACCGCGCCGGACTCGAAGCGCTGGTGGACGTGCAGACCCGCCTTCAGGGCGTCGAGGGGGTTCAGTCCGTCGGCACGCTGCTGCCGCCGATCCACCCGCTCACCGGCGAACCGTTCGATGCGGCCGCGTTGGCGGCGACGCCGACGATGATGCTCGATCGCCTCTCCTCGGGCCCCTCGGCCCGGCTGCTGCTGAGCGAAGACGGCAAGTCGACCATGGCCGCGGTGCTCCCCACCGGCGATCCGATCAAGCTCGCCCGCCGGGTCACGAAGGTGGAGATGCCCGAGGGTGTCGACGCGGCGTTTGCAGGCAACCCCATCGTGTTCGCCAGCGTCATCGACATGCTCGGCTGGTTCCTGCTAGCGATCCCGCCCAGCGTGATCATCCTGCTGCTGCTGGTGTTCGCCGCGAACATCGGGAGCCGCAAGCTCGCGGCGCTGTCGATCTTCCCCGCGATCATCGGCTCGATCTGGACGTTCGGGCTGATCTTCGGCCTCGGCTTCGAGGTCGACATCGTCACCATCATCGTCCCCATCTTCGTCATCGTGATGGGCAGCGCCGACGGCCTGCACTTCGTCACCCACCTCCAGGCCAAGGTGGAGACGACCCCCGACCCGGTCGAGCGCACCGCCAGCGCGCTCAAGGAGGTCGGCGTGCCGATGATCCTGACGACGATCTCGACCGCCGCGGGCTTCCTGTCGCTGCTGGTCACCGACGTCGGCCCGATCCGACAGCTCGGCGTGTTCGTCGCCATCGGCATCTCGTTCGCTGGGATCGTCTCCTTCTTCTCGCTCCCGGCGCTGCTGTCGGGGATCGAGATCCCGCCCCCGTCGGAGCACGCCATCGGCGGCAAGCTCACCGGCGGCCTCAAGAAAGCGGCGGGCCGGCCCGCCATCGCCGGCGTCGTCGCGCTGCTGCTGATCGGATTCTCCGCCGCCACGCTCCCCAGCCTCGCAGTGAACCCCGACCAGCTGTTCTTCTTCAAGGACGACCACGAGGTGCGCACCAGCTTCGAGAAGCTCGCCGACACCTTCGGCGGGGCGACCCCGCTGTTCGGGGAGCTGGCGGTGGACCCGAACCGACCGCTGGAGGACCAGATCCCGGAGCTGCGCGCGGTCACCGACGAGCTCGCCGCGCTCGACGGGATCCAGCGCGTGTTCTCGATCCTGGACGTCGTCGACGAGGTCCCCCCGCCGATGCGCGCCGACGTGCTCGCGGGCAAGACCGAGGGCGCGATGGGGCCGATGGTCAGCGACGACGGACTTCGATTCATCGTCTTCCCCGGCTCGTTCACCACCGAACAGCTCCAGAGCTGGGTGGGGTGGGCCGACGGCAACGACAAGGTCCGCGTGCTGACGGGTATGCCGGTGCTCTTCGACGAGATGAGCCGCCTCGTGCTTCGCGCGCAGGTGAACTCGCTGGGCGCCGCCTTCCTGCTCGTGTTCGTGATGCTGCTCCTTGCGTACCGCCGGCTCGGCCAAACGCTGGTGGCGATGGTCCCGCTGGCGCTCACCAGCGCCGTCCTGCTCGGCTTCATCGCCGTCTCCGGGATCCAGCTGCACCTGCTGACCGCGGTAATTTCGTCGATCGTCATCGGCGTCGGCATCGACTACGCCATCCACCTCGTGGCCGCCATCGAGCACGCCCGCGCCGAAGGTCCCGGCTACGTGCTCCGCGGCATCGACCACGCGGGCCGGCCGATCCTGGCCAACGCCCTGGGCATCGCCGTGGGCATGTCCGCGCTCTTCCTGTCGCCGATGAAGCCGCACAGCCAGATCGCCGCCATCATGTGGGTCTCCATGCTGACCGCCGCCATCACCGCGCTGCTGATCATCCCCGCGCTGAACGCCAAGGAAGGCCGCACCCTGACCCCTGACCCCTGACCCCTCCCCATGCCCCGCCCCCGACTGAAGCTCGCCGCCCGCATCGTCGGCGTTCTGTTCCTGCTGTTTGCCCTCGTGACCGCCGGTCTCGTGGCGAACGCGTGGGAGAGCTTCGGTGCCGCCCCGGACGGTGAACGGCGCGCGCGCCTGGAGGCGTCACCGCAATGGGACGGCGAGGTGTTCGTGAACCCGGACCCGATGTGGAACGACATCGCGGGGTCGGTCGGCGGCATGTTCCGCATGAGCCCGGTGGCCGAACCCGACGGGCCGATCCCGGTCCTCGAGGGCACGAAGGCGCGCTTCGCGGAGCCGCCGACGTCGGGGCTGCGGATCACGTGGCTGGGGCACAGCACGCAGATCATCGAGATCGACGGCGTCACCGTGATCACCGATCCCATCTTCGGCGGACGCGCTTCCCCGTGGACGTGGCTGGGGCCGGCCGCCTGGTACAAGCCGCCGATTCCGCTGACCGAACTGCCGCCCCTGGACGCGGTGCTGCTGTCGCACGACCACTACGACCACCTGCAGATCGAGACCATCCAGGCGATGGCCTCGTGGGATGTCCGCTTCATCGCCCCGCTGGGGGTGGGCGCCCACCTGGAAGCCTGGGGCGTTCCCACCGACCGGATCACCGAGGTCGACTGGTGGGATCGTGTCGACGTCGGCGGGGTCGAGCTCGTCGCCGTCCCGGCCCGGCACGCCTCCGGGCGGCAGATCTTCGACCAGAACCGAACGCTGTGGACCGGGTTCGCCCTGCTGGGGACCGAGCACCGGGTGCTTTTCTCCGGCGACACCGGGCTGTTCGACGGACTGTCCGAGATCGGGAGCAAGCTCGGCCCCTTCGACGTGACGATGTTCGAGGTCGGCGCCTACGACCGCGGCTGGCCGGACTGGCACCTGGGCCCGGAGCAGGCCCTCCGCGCCCACGGCATGGTCCGCGGCGAGCTCTTCCTGCCCATCCACTGGGGCCTTTGGAACCTCGCCCTGCACGGCTGGACCGAGCCCATCGAGCGCGTTCTGGTGGAAGCCGAACGGCGCGACGTCACCGTCTACGCGCCGCGCCCGGGGGAGACCTTCGAGCCGGCGTCCCTGCCGCCGATCGAGCGATGGTGGCCGGACATCCCCTAGCAGACCGTCGAGCAGCACCCCATCGAGGTCCGGCGGGTGAGCCTCGAGGCGGGTCAGTAGCCCTCGGTCTTGCTGATGATCTCGTTCATGATTTCGCGGGTGCCGCCGCCGATCGGGTAGAGCCGCGCGTCCCTGTAGAGCCGCTCCACCAGCACCTCGCGCATGTAGCCGTAGCCGCCGTGGATCTGGACCGCCTGGTCGCAGACCCAGGAGCACATGTCGGAGCTGGCGTTCTTGGCCATCGCCGCCTCCCCGGGGCCCGCCGTGCCGGCCGCCGCGCGGACCGAGAGCTGGCCGACCAGCGCCCGCGCCGCCGCGATCTTCGTCGCCATGTCGGCGAGCTTGTGGCGGATGACCTGGAAGCCCACGAGCTTCTTGCTGAAGGCGTCCCGCAGCTGCGCGTAGGCCACCGATTCGCGGTACGCGAGCTCCGCAATGGCCACGCACTGGCCGGCCAGGAAGAGCCGCTCGTTGACGAAGTTCACCATGATCGCGGCGAAGCCCTGGTTCTCCTCCCCGATGAGGTTGGCTACGGGCACGCGGACCTCGTCGAAGGTCAACTCGGCCGTGTCGGTCGCCCACCAGCCGGTCTTCTTGAGCTTCTTGCTGACGCTGTAGCCGGGCATGTCGCTCTCGATGACCAGCATCGAGATCCCACCATGCGCCGCGCCGCCGGTGCGCACCGCAGTGGTGATGAAGTCGGCGCGGCAGCCCGAGGTGATGAACGTCTTGGAGCCGCTCACGACGTAGTGATCCCCGTCGCGTACGGCCTTGGTGCTGATCCCCGCGACGTCGCTGCCGGCGCCCGGTTCGGTGATGGCGAGGGCCGCCACCTTGTCGCCCGCGATCACCGGTTCGATCCAGCGCCTCTTCTGCTCGTCCGTGCCCAACACGATGATCGGCGGGCTCGCGATGCCGTGGCTGTTGAGCCCGACCGCCGTGCCGACGCTGCGCCCCGCGAGGATCAGCTCCTCCGACGCGACCAGCATGTGGGTCTCGTCGCCCCCGCCCCCGCCGACCTCCTCGGGGTAGCCGATGCCGAGCATGCCGGCCCGCCCCGCGGTCCCGTACAGCTCGCGGGGGAACTCCTCGCCCTCCTCCCAGGCCTCGGCGTGGGGGGCGATGTGGTCGGTGGCGAAGCGGCGCACCATCTCGCGGAGGGCGGCGTGTTCGTCGGTCTCGAAGTGGAAGCCAGGACGCATGCGCGGACCCTACCGCGTTCCCAGACCCCCGAAGAAGTCAGCCAACAGCCGCCCGATCTCGTCCGGCCCGCGGGCTGACGAGGTCCTTGCTCTCCAGGGTCACGGCGCGACCACCAGCGTCGAGCCGGTGCAGTCGACCTCGATCCGCCCGGGGCCGACGTCGTACTCGACCTCGCTCCCGTCGCAGGTGACCGTGGGCGGGTCGGGCCAGGCGCGGGTCGAGGCGCCGATCGTGTGCACGCCGTCGCCCGTCATGCCGACCGTGAGGGTGCGCGCCTCCACGTCGTACGCCACCGACGTCAGCGCGCCCGCGATCGCCTGCGGGAAGGGCCGGGCGATCAGCGCCGCCATGTCCTCACGGAGGGCCGCCCGCGCGGGCCCGTCGCCCTCGTCCACGAAGTCGTAGAGCCCCCACGCGTCCTGGCTCCACTCCTCGTACAGCCACATCGCCCAGCTGAGGCGATGTTCGTCGTAGGCCTCGAGCGATTCGACGAACCACAGCTCCCCGTTGGGGGCCTCCAGGTCGTTGCCGAACTCGCCCACCAGGGGGTGCGCGCCGTGGATCCGAGCCTCCGTCGCGATGTCCGCCACGCTGTCTCGCAGGCGCTCGACGTCGCCGCTTTCCCAGCCCGTGGTGAAGACCTCCGTGTAGTGGTGGGGGGCGTAGATCGCGTTGTCGAACGGCCGGGGATGAGCCGTCGGATCCGAGTCCGCGAAGTTGCGGATCGCGTCCGGCTCGAACCCGAGCGGCAGGTCCGGGTTCACCGCCCGCACGGCCTCGCCGACGAGCACGTGGAAGGCATCGAGCTTGTCGTCGTCGAACACCACCGGCTCGTTGAAGATCTCGAGCCCGACCAGCCCGGGGGTCTCGCCGATCTCCTCGATCAGCCAGGTCGCCATGTCCGCGAACGCGTCCTGAAGCCCCTCCTCGTTGTCGAAGAAGCTCCGGAACGACCGCAGCACCTGAGCCGACGCCCGTCGATCCGACAGGTCCTCCAGCGGTCCCTCGAGCAGCTCGTCCGGCGGCGGAACGATCGCCCACAGCGGCGCGCCGTCCTCCCCGATGTGCTTGCTGTACGCGTCCTGGTGGATGTCCACGAACGTGTAGACGCCGGCCTCGTGGCAGGCCGTGATGACATCCATGATGCGGAGCGCGTAGGCGTCGTTGTAAGCCCCCGGCTCGGGCTCGATGGCGGACCAATTGACGGGAGGCGGAGCAGGTTCAGCCCCAGGTCGGCGATGACGGCGCAGTCGGCGGCGACGAACGGCGGGATCTCCTCCAGGGCCGCGCGCCCGTCGTCGAAGGTCACGTCGAACAGCCCCTCGACCCGGGCGTTGAGTCCGCGCAGCAGCATCTGCCGGCCGTCGGGGCCGATCAGGCCGGCGTCCGAGGCGGCGAACGGGCCGAGCTCCGGCTCCGGCGGGGTGCAGCCGATGGCAACGACCGCGCCGGCAACGGCCACGAATGAAACGAGGGACCTGAACATGCGCGGGAGCATGACACCGCGATGTGGCAGGCTCCAGTCCTCGGAGATCTGGTTGTGACACGAAGCCCGCTGGCCCTGCTCCTCGCCCTGGCGCTGCCCGCGTGCACCGGCGCCGGATCCCTCGGGAACGTGCCCCCCATCGACGATGACGACGACGACGACGGCGGCGTGCCCGTGCTCGTGGACGGCCTCCTCGAGGTCGAGATCGCCATGGACCCGGACGACGAAGCCGAAATGCGGGTCCAGAGCCGCGACTTCCTCGAGGTGCTCCGCGACAACTGCACCGACGAGATTCAGGAGAACCCGTACACCTGGTTCGAGGGGGACGTGGTCGTGGGCGGGGTCGCCGTGGACCGGGTCGGCGTGCGCAAGAAGGGGTTCATCGGCTCGCTCTCGGAGGAGCGCCCGTCGATCAAGCTCAAGTTCGACAAGTACGTGCTCGACCAGACGCTGGACGGCGACGAGCGGCTCACCCTCAACAACAACCGGCAGGATCCGGCCACGCTTCGAACCTGCCTCGCCTACCACGTGTTTTCGCTCGCGGGCGTGCCCGCGCCGACCTGCTCATACGCGACGGTCGACCTCAACGGCGACGACCTCGGCGTCTACAGCAACGTGCAGCCGGTCAAGCGGGCGTTCCTGAAGGAGCACTTCGGGGACAGCGACGGCGACCTGTACGAGGGGAACCTGACCGACTTCCGCGAGGGCTGGCTGGGCAGCTTCGAGGCCAAGACCAGCTCGACCGACCCCGAGGGGCCCGCCCTGCAGGCGCTCGCCGATGCGCTCCTGGTGCCCGACGCCGAGCTCCGCGACGCGCTCGAGGGGCTGCTGGACATCGACGCCTACATCCGGTTCTGGGCCGCCGAGACCATCGTCGGCCACTGGGACGGCTACGCCGGCAACACCAACAACTTCTTCGTCTACCGCAACCCGGTCGACGGCCTCCTGCACTTCATCCCGTGGGGCACCGATGGCACCTTCGGCGACGGCTGGGAGGGCGAGACGCCGATCTACCTCCAGGGCCGGCTCGCTCAGCGGATCTACGGCACCTCCTGGGGTCGGGCGGCGTACGTCGACGAACTCGCGGAGCTCTTCGACACGGTCTGGGACGAGGAGGCGTTGCACACCTGGATCGACGAGGCGGAGGCTGTCGTCGGCGGCCGCGTCAGCGACCCCTGGTTGTTCAGCGACGGCCTCGACGGCCTGCGCTGGAACGTCTCCTTCCGACGGGATCGCTACGCCGACTTCATCGCCAGCGGCGGCTGGGACCTCCCCACCGAACCCCGGCCGGACCCCTGCCTGCAGACCCTCGGCACGCTCGACATGGAGTTCGCCACCACCTGGGGCACGCTCGGGCAGCCGCCGTTCGAGTCCGGCAGCTCGGACTGGGACCTGCTCGTCGACGGCGTGCCGAGCGTGCACTCGGCCACCGGAGGGGTCGCGGGGTACGGCGAGAAGGGGCAGTCGGTGGTCGCGATGTTCGGCATGTACGGCCCCCCCGAGGCGCCCGTCGGGCTCGACATCCTGTACGTGGTCGGCCCGCCCGACTCGGTGCGACCCGGCGGCCTGGAGCTCGACCTCTGGGGCAACGCCGCCTACCTGCTGCGCGCCGAACCGCCCGACAGCGAGGCGGTGTTCATCGGCTACGCGATGGGGAGCCTCACCTACGACGAGGCCGGGACCTTCAGCGGCGCGGCGGTGACCGGGGAGCTGACCACCGAGATTCTCGGGCCCGCATCCGAGTAAGGCCGCCGCTGCACCTCCGGAGATCGACCATGAACGCCCGCGGACACCGCCACACCTGGTTCTGGAACCCCGAGGGGAACGTGCTGGGTCTCGCCGGGGCCTAGTTCCCGGTGACGACGGCGCTCAGATCGAGCCCGGGGAAAGCGTTGTCGAGGTGCCGCCGCAGCTTGCGGAGCATGCGCGCCTCGATCTGACGGCAACGCTCGGCGGAGATGTCGAGCTCCTCGCCCAGGGCCCGCAACGGCAGCGGATCGTCGGCCCGGCTGCGCAGGTCCCAGATGCGGCGCTGTCGTGCGTCCAGGGTGTCGGCGAATTCGTTGAGCGAGTGGAGCAGTTGGCTGCGGATCTCCGCCCGCACGGCCCACTCCTCGGCGTTGCCGGCGCCGTCGGCGAGCACGTCAGACAGCGCCCGCCCCTCGCCGTCCTCGCCACCGCCCACCGGGGCTTCGAAGCTGACCTCGTGGCCTCCGGCGAGCCGTCCGCGCATGAGCTCGACCTCGGCGGTCTCGACCTCGAGGTTCGCGGCGATGCGCTTGTTGGTCGCCTTGATGCCGAGCCCTTCGAGCCGGCTCTGCTCCTTGCGGAGGTTGTAGAAGAGCTTCCGCTGGGCCCGCGTGGTGCCCATCTTGACCATCGAGTGGTTCGCCACGAGGTGGCGCAGGATGTACGCCTTGATCCACCACACGGCGTAGGACGCGAAGCGCACGCCCTTCTCCGGATCGAACTTCTCGGTCGCGTGAAGCAGCCCGAGGTTGCCCTCCTGGACCAGATCGATGAGCGGGATCCGCATCGCTTTGTAGTCCCGCGCGACCTTCACCACGAGGCGGAGGTTGGACGTGACGAGGTGACGGCCGTCGGCGGGGTCCCGGTCGCGCACGTAGCGCTCCGTCAGCTCTTTCTCTTCTTCCTTGGTCAGCAGCGGGTAGCGGCCCACCTCCTTGAGGTAGGCGCCGAAGGGATCGGGTCCCGCTTGAGAATCAACCATCCCTCGATCCTAATGGGTCTCCCAGGTCGCGTCGCCGCCCGACCCCACGGAATCCTCGGTGAGGAAGACCTCCTCGGAGCTCTCGCCCAGCCTGCGCGCGCGGACCCACGCGGTGGCGACGGTGCGACTGACTTCGTGGGCGCGGTCCGCCTCCATCCAGCCCTCGGCGGCGCCCGCGCACTCCTCGAAGGGGAGCCCCAGGGCGCACAGGTCGGAGAACGCGAAGTGGCCCGCGTCGGTCAGCGTGAGCAGCGCGCCGTCGGGCCCGAGGGCGTCGTACACACCGCGGATCTCGTCCTCGTAGGGCATGTCGCTGTCGGCGCTGCCGCCCATGACGAGGGTGGGCACGTTGTCCGCGAGCCCGCGCCCGTCGGCCCCGAAGGAGTAGGCGAGGCCGGGAGCCATGGAGACGGCGACGCGGGCCCGGGGGTCGGGCACGGCGTCCTCCAGGCTGTCGAGCGCTTCGACGGCGGGCCCGGTGAAGAAGCGGCAACCGCGGGCGTCGGTCTCGGCGCAGTAGGCCAGCAGTTCGTCCCGGTTCAGCAGTCCGCCCGAGACGACCAGCGTCGTCCACGCGCCAAAGCTGTGCCCCATCATCGCGAAGCCGCCGTCGGGATCGACGAGGCCGTCCGGGAGCAGGTCGTGCGCCGTGTCCACAGCCTTGCTGACGTCGGTGGGGCGCTCGACGGCGACGGTTGCGGTCACGTCCTCGTCCAGGTCCAGCAGCGTGTTGTGGTTGTGGTCGACGGCGATGACCACGAAGCCGTGCGAGGCGAGGTACTCGGTGAGGTAGCCGGACTGGTACCGGATGCCCGCGAACCCGTGGCTGAACGCGACCAGCGGGTAGGGCGCGCCGCGCCAGTCCTCGGGCACGTCTCGGAAGGTGCGCGGGTCGGTCCCCAGATCGGCGTACGGCTCCTGCACGTCGTCGGCGCCGGCGACGGCCGGGTACCAGACCTCGACGATGAGGAACTTGCCCCGATCGTCCACCTGGCGAAGGGTCATGGCGCCGACTTCGTAGGGCCCCCGCTGGTCCGATGGCAGCGGCGCGGGGGGCGGCTCGACCGGCGCGGGTTCGATCGACGGACAGCCCAGGAGCACGACCGAGAGCAGCAGCGGGGCGACGGCACGGAGCATGGGTTCGTCTACCAGCTTGCCAGACCATCGCGGCAGGCCGACTGGCGAGGACGCCGATCGGCCCCTACAGTTCCGCTCGTGCGCGCGCTCCTGATCCTGCCGATCCTCCTGTTCGCCGCCCCCGCGGCCGCCTCCTCGGTGGTGGTCGAAGTGACGGGGATGGACTGCGAAGGCTGCAACAAGGGGCTGGCGGCCGCCCTGAACAAGCTCCCGTTCCTGGACTCCGTCGACGCCTCCTTCGTCGCCCAGGGCGCCTGCGGCGAACTGACCGGCGACTTCGACGAGGCGCAGGTCGCGGCCGCGGTCGAGAAGGCCGGCAAGGCCTTCGTCAGCGCCAAGGTCGTCGAGGACTGCCCCAAGGGCTTGCAGGGCCTGCTCCCCGACCCCTGGGAGGGCCGCACCGAGGGGATCGACGTCGTCACGATTTCGCACGGCGAGCGGGTCGACGTGGCCGCCGTGCTGGTGTCCGGCAAGTACACGATCATCGACTACGGGGCGCCCTGGTGCGGCCCCTGCCACGAGGCCGCCGAGGAGCTGGCGGGCTACCTCCGAGGGCACGACGACGTCGCCGTGCGGGCCGTCGACCTGGGGGGCCAGAGCCCCGACGAGTCGTACAAGGCGCCGGTGGTGGCGCAGCACCTCGAGTTCGTCGACTCGATCCCGTACCTCGTGGTCCACGACCCGACCGGCAAGGTGATCCACAAGGGTCGCTCCGCGGCCAAGGCGATCGGCGCCATCGACAAGCACCGGACCCGCAAGGCGGGCAAGAAGAAGGCGGCGAAGTGAGCCGGTTGCTGTCGCCCTTGTGGCTGCTGCCGCTGCTCCTCGCCATCGCGCTGCCGAGCTCCGCCGCGGCCACCTGAGCGGGCTGAAGCAACCCGCAGCTCCAGGGTGGAGCCTCTCAGACCAACCCCTACCTCGACTTCGGCCAGCTCCGTCTGGACCTGAACGTCGTCGGCATGCGCTCGTTCGAGGTGGACCTGGTGCCGACGCTCGGAGGCGTGCCGGAGCACGAGCGGGGCGTGGGGCTGACTCTCCTGGAGCTCCAGCCGACCGTCAGCTTCGGCCTCGGGAAGGGGTTCAAGGTCGGCGTTGACGTCCCCTTCGCGTTCAAGGACAAGCTGTTCAGCTACTCGATCGGAGGCCAGGACTACGAGCCTCCAGACGCCGTCGGGCGCCTGACGAACTTCGGGCTCGGCGACATCCGCGTGCGGGGCGGTCTGACGGGCAAGCCGCCGGGCACGAAGCTGATCCTGAACGCCAGCGTCGGGGTCTCGCTCCCCACCGGCAAGTCCGCTGATGAGCCCCGCGGCCTCATGTTCGGCGGGGGCACGGTCGACCCGCTGGTGAGCCTGAACCTGCTCCTCCGGACCCGCCCCTTCGGGCTGCTGGTCGGCGGCAACGCCCGGCTCCCGCTGTACGACAACAGCAAGGGCTACCGCGGCTCCATCACCATCGAGGGCACCGTCGGCACGACCTTCAGCCCGCCGCGCCCAGCAGACAAGCTGGAGCTGCTGCTGCTGGTCCACGCCGTACACGTCGAGCCGGAGCGGTGGCTCGGCTCGCCCTGGCTCAACTCGGGGCGCGACGTGATCGCGATGACGCTGGGCGGGCTGCTGATCGTGGCGCCGGGTCTCAGCGTCAACGCGCAACTGCGGACGAACGTCTTCGAGGTGGCGCGGGGTGAGCAGTTCACGCAGCCGGTGACGCTGTCGGTGGGTGTGTCGGGGACGATCGACCTGCGGAAGAAGAAGGATGAGCACGGCCACGGCGACGAGGACGATCATTAGCGGTTGTTACTAATCATAGTTTCGCATATCTGATCATTGGTTATCGTAGATGACCATGAGCGACTACTTGACCCTGGACGAAGCCGCCGAGTTCCTCTCGACCTCCAAGCCGACCCTGTACCGCTGGCTGCGCGACGGCCGCATCCCCGGCCACAAGCTGGGGCGGCAGTGGCGGTTCCTCCAGAGCGAGCTCGAGACGTTCCGCAGCGGCGGTCCGAGCGATGGCCGGGCCGAGGCGGAGGCACTGATCTGGGAGGCGATCGACGCCGGCGCCAACGCCGTGCACCTCATCCCCGTGGGTGGAGCCCACAGCCTCCGATACCGCCGCGACGGAGGGCTCGAGCCCGTCCGCGATCTGGACGGCGACACCTTCGACGCACTCGATCGGGCCTGGACCGCGGCCAGCCGGCCGGTCCGGGGGCAAGAGAAGCGACGACTGTTCCTGGAGCGTGAAGGCGAGCGCCTTCAGGTCCGCTACCGCCGCCTCGAGACGTTCTCGGGGAGCCGGGTCACGCTCCGTTTCGTGAGAGAGAGCAAGATGCGACTGACCCTCGATGGAATCGCCCCCGAGCCCGCGGACCGTGCCGTCCTGGAATCCCTGACCGGCGCCAGCCACGGGCTCGTGCTCGTCTCGGGACGCGGCGGCTCGGGCAAGACGACCACGGCGTACTGCTGCCTCAACGAGCTCGCCGCCAGCGGCAGCCGCACCGTCTTCACCATCGAAGACGAGGTCGGGGTGTACCTCCCCGGCGTGGATCAGCTCGAGGTCGACCTGGACGACCCCGCGGCGGTGCGGGGCGCCTTCTCCGCCGTCATGGACAGCGACCCGGACGTCCTGTTCGTCTCCTCGATGGTGGCCCAGCGGCACCGGGGGACCATCTGGGGCCTCGCGTTGGATGCGGCCGAGAACGGCCACCTGGTGTTCGTGCAGCTGGACGCCGCGTCACCGCAGCACGCCATCGAGCAGGTCACCGAGGCGGTCGACCGCCCCCTGGATCCGATCCTCGTGGGTGCGCTGTGGCAGCGGCTCGAGCGCAAGCCCGAAAGCGGGCGGCGGGCCGTCTATCAGGTCGAGCAGGGCCCATTGGCGCGGTGATTCGGAGCGCAAAGTTCCAGAAGAAAGAAGGAGGCGCTCCGTAGTCCGCTTACAGGAAGTCTGACAGGACCGTCCCGATGTCGCCAAGGTCGATCGACGCGTCGGCCAGGCCGATCGTGAGGTCCGCCGCGGCTCGGTCATTCACGAGATGGCCCCCGCGGGCCTCCACATGCAGCTCCGCCAGGGCGAACAACACCGGCCGCGTCTCCAGGAAGCGACCCACCTCCCGGCAGGCCTCCGCGACGCCGCCGTAGCTGCGCTCCACCCGGCTGTGCATGTCCGCACCGCCCATGTAGAGGTCGGTCCAGAGCATGCGCTGCTGCCGCAGATCGACGGCCAACGGCATCGCGTACGAGGCGCGTCCCACGAGGTCGAACTTGTTCACCACCGTCTTGATGTCGAACGTCTTGTAGTCCGCCGACGCCTGCTCCCGCAGCATCCAGCCCGCGTGGCAGATCAGGTCGCCGAACTGCAGCCCGCAGTAGTGGTGCACCTGGACCACGAGGAAGGCGACCTTCGGGTCGAGCTGGTCCAGCGTGATGTCGATGAACTCGGCGGCGCCCAGCGGCGCGGACTGGAGGTCGCCCGAGTGCACGATTCCGCTGGCGGCGAGGTTCGTGTAGCTGACGTGGCCGACGTAGTTCCAGTCCGCATCGTACTGGATGCAGGACAGGTCCAGATCGGTGCGGGCGCCGTCCTCCTTCCAGTAGACGAACAGCCGCAGCACCTTGTCGAACGTGACCGGCACCACGCTGCCGCGGCCGATCGACCACAGGCCGTCGGACGCCTTGCGCTGAGCCAGGGGCACGGTCAGGCCGTACAGCGCCGGGTCGATCCAGACGGCCTGCCCGGCCCACGACGGCTTCTGCGCGATCACCTCCGTGAGCGCGTCGCCCAGGATCTGGTCGATCCGGGCCAGCGTCTCGGCCGAGAGGTGTCCCTTGCGGGGGTTCGGGAGCACCCGGATCTTCCCCCGCACGTTGATGACGGCGCGGCGGTCCGACGCGTTGATCGTGGCGAAGTGCGACCGCAGCACCAACAGCGCCTTGACCGGACGGACGACGCCACCATGGCGAGGTGATCGAGCACTTCGTCGGCCTCCGCGGCGAACTTGGACAGCAGCTCGTGGACCTTCCGGGCGAGCACCCCGGGGCGATCGATCAGGTGGTCCAGCAGGGGAGCGATCTCCCGCGCCTCGATCAGCGCCTCGGTGCGGCTGGCGAACGTGGGGAGGCGGCCCTGAGCGAGCGCCCGGAACGTGTCCGCGACGGCGGGGTAGAGCTTGCGGTGCTCGCCGGGGTGGATGTAGCGGGCGCACGCCAGCCACAGCCCGCGGTAGCGGTTGAGGTCCTCGGCGAGGTTGGAGCAGCCGGCGAGCACGCGCAGGACGAGCCGGCGCTGGGGCCGGCGCATCTTCGAGAACTTGATCGGCTCCGCGAGGCTGACGTCGCTGCCGGTGAGGGCGGCGAACATGCGGAGCAGGTCGGTGGGGGTGTCGGCAATCGAGGCCACGGCCTCGGCGTCGCCGGCCTCCCACGCGGTCTTGAGCAGGAGGGCGCGGTTCTCCTTGTTGCCCACCTCGGCCGCATCCACGCTGGCGAAGCCGAGGTGACCCAGGACGGCGATGAGGTCGTCGTGCAGCGCCTCCTTGATCGACGACTTCGCCTGCAGCAGCCCGTTCAGCCAGGCGGTCAGGCGCTCGTTGAGCTCGGGGCGGGTGACCAGGGTCAGGTCGATCCACTCGGTGTGGGCGTCCTCGGCACGGATCGACAACTTGCCCACGGCGTCGGTCCACAGGGCGGGAGTCTGGAACTGGGTGACCGGGTCGGCGCCGAACTGCTTCAGGTCGAAGAGCCAGTCGGGGATCACGAGGCCGTTCTCCAGGGTCGTGCCGTCCGGGAACCACTGCAGGTGGTTGCCCACCGCCGCGACGATCCGCTTGGCGAAGTAGGTGTCGTCGTCGGGCACGTCGGAGGGGAAGCCGAGGAACAGGGGCACGTAGTCCACGTCGCCGCCGCGGATCGACGAGAGCTCGGCGAGGCGGGCGTTGTGCTGGACCAGCCACTCCTCGGTCGCGGCGGTCAGCGCCTCGGGGTTGGTGACGCGGTACCCCAGCGCCAGCAGATCGCTGAGCACGACCATGCGATCGCGAGCCCGGATCGCCGGACCGGGGTCCAGGGGGAGCACGTGCAGGCGTCGCAGTGCGATGAGATCCATCGGGGCAGTCTGGTCCAAGGGTCCTCCGTCGGCCACAATCGCGCGATGGTCAAGCCTGACAACTGGGACCGCGTCGAGAGCTTCGTGGCAACGATCGCAGAGGCGTCGCCCGACGCGACCATTCTGCCGGAGACCCAGACGGGCATGGCGACGGCGGACGGGCGCGCGCTGACGGAGTTGGCTGCGCTGGGCCAGGAGGCGTCGCTGTCGGCTCGACTGGAGGTGCTGGGCACGCTCGGCGAAGGCGGCATGGGCATCGTGCGCCTGGGACGCCAGGTCGCCCTCCACCGCGAGGTCGCGATCAAGGAGCTGATCGACGCGCGGCGGGGCAAGGCCCGCTCGGTGCTGAAGCTGATGCAGGAGGCGTGGACGGCGGGCTCGCTGGAGCACCCCAACATCGTCCCCATCTACGACATCGAGGTGCAGGCCGACGGCGATCCCCGGATCGTGATGAAGCGGATCCAGGGCAAGGCCTGGAGCGACCTCATCGACGAGGCCGACGCGGTCGCGGAGACCTTCGGGGAGACCGACCTCCTGAAGTGGAACCTGGACGTGCTGATGCAAGTCGCCAACGCGGTCCGCTACGCGCACGACCGGGGCATCGTGCACCTCGACCTGAAGCCATCGAACGTGATGCTGGGCTCCTTCGGGGAGGTCTACCTGGTGGACTGGGGCCTGGGCATGAGCCTGGACGCGGACGCCGGGGGCCGGCTCCAGCGGACGGTCGACGTCGACGACATCATCGGCACCCCCAGCTACCTCGCGCCGGAGATGATCGCGCGGGACGGGAGCAAGCTGTCGGAGCAGACCGACGTCTTCCTCCTGGGCGCGGTGCTGCATCGGATCCTCACCGGCAAGCCGCCGCACCAGGGCGACTCGCTGCTGGCGATCTTCTTCCAGGCGGCGACCTCGTCCCCCACCCTCCCCGAGGAGGTGCCCGCGGAGTTGCGGGCGATCGGGGACAAGGCGATGGCCATGGAGCCGTCGGACCGGCACGCCTCAGCGGACGAGTTCCGGCTGGCGATCCGAGACTTCCTCGAGCACCGAGGCTCCATCGCGCTGTCGGACGGGGCGGCGGTCCCGTTGGCGGACCTGCGTGACGCGGTGGGAGACGAGGACCGGCGGGACGAGATCCACCGGGCGTTCAACGAGGCTCGGTTCGGGTTCCGGCAGGCGTTGGCGGCGTGGTCGGGCAACGAGGACGCGGTGGCGGGCCTGCGGGCCTCCACCATCGCGATGATCGAGCACGAGCTGGCGGTGGGCGCGGCCCCCGCGGCGGCGACGCTGCTGGCCGAGTTGCACGACGCACCGGCCGACCTCAGGGCTCGGGTGGACGCCGAACTGGCCCGGTTCGCCAGCGAGGGCGAGCGCATCAAGAAGCTCGAAGCGCTCGGCGAAGACATGGACTTGAGCATCGGCCGACGGACGCGCCTGTTCGTCCTCTCGGTGCTGGGTTTGCTGTTCATCGCCTGGCCGATCTACAGCGCCTCCTGCGGCGGGCCTCCGACCTACGAGGACCAGTTCACGGGGCCGATCCTCTTCCTCGTCACGGCGCTCGCCCTCGGCTGGGGCACGCGCGAGTCGATGAGCCGGACGCTGGTCAACCAGCGGCTGTTCGCGGTCATCATCGTGCTCCTCGTCGCCCAGGTCGCGCTCACCGGGCTCTGCTGGTACCACGGGCTCAACCAGCTCGCGTTCGGCTCGATGCTGTTCTTCCTCTGGTCGGTGTGCGCGGTCTTCGCAACGCTGCTGATCGAACGGCGCTTGTGGCCGACTGCGTCGGGGCAGATGATCGCTTTGGCCGTGATCACGCTCGATCACGGCTACGTCTACATGGCGATCGTGCTGACGAACATCGTGTTCGTGATCAACATCGCGATCATCTGGTGGCCCGGTCGGATCACCGGCACGTACGACGGGGATGCGCGCATCCGCTGAGGGTCGGACTGTCCGTGAGGGTCCGTGAGTTCGAACGATCCCGAACAGTCGACCCACCTGATTTCAGCTACTTAGCCACGGCACGGGTTCTGCAGTCGCGCATCGACCATGACGGACTCTCCTCCTTTGCTCTCGGAGCCGCCGGTCGGCTTCCACGTGATCATGCGACTGTGGGACTCTCGCGCGATCGCCTCGACGCAAAGAGCCTGGCGCTCGATTGCGGTGTCCTTCCTGACGGTGGGGGGGCCGTATCCGCTGCTGGCGTTTCGGGCGGTGGACTCGCACATCCACGCCCTGGTGACCTGCGCCCGTGACGACGCGGGGGAGTTCGCGCGCCGGGTGGAGATCTCGATGCAGCGGCGGATCACGCCGGGGGTGGCATTCTCCGAGGTGCACTGCGTGCCGGTGGTGGACCAGCGGAATCTGTCGAGCGTCTTCTGGTACGTGCTGGACAACGCGCGCCGGCACCGATGCGAGGTCGACCCACTGTTCGAAGCTTCGAATCTGCAGGATCTGTTGGGGATGCGGATTCTCGGAGAGTGGACCCGCCCGCTGGTTCGAGGTGCGTTGCCGCGCGTGCGGGGGGAGCGCCTGCGGCAACTGCTTCCGGTGGCGGCCACCGGGGACTTCCGAGATCCCCGTCTCCTGCTGGAGGTCGCCACCGGGGCGGCGGGGTTCCCGGACCTGGTTTTGAAGGGGCGGGCTCCGAGCAAGGCTCAGTCCGGATGGGGTCCGCTTGCCGTTCAGGCGGCCGCGCACGCGGCCCCCGAGATCAGCTCGGGGGAGGTCGCGAGGGTGCTCCGAGCCTCCGCCCGGACGATTTGTAAGGCGCGCTCGGGGGATCCTGGTCCCGAACTGGTGGCTGCCATTCGGCAGCAGCTGGCCTTGCGCACCGCCTGGGCAACGGCCGACGCTGCTGGGGTGGCTGAACGGGGTTGATTCAAGGCGGGCAGCGGCATCGCGGGCCCAGATACGGCATCTCGGCCCCGATGAGGCCGCGAAGCGGCACCACAAGCGCCAGATACGGCATCTCGACCCCAGCAGGCCGCGAAGCGGCACCACAAGCGCCAGATACGGCATCTCGACCCCAGCAGGCCGCGTCACCTCCGCGCCGCTACCGCTCCCAGAGCATCTCCGCCAGTTCGCCCGGCCGCAGCAGCCCGAGCGCGCCGTTGGCGGCGCTCTCCTCGTGGAACTCCTGCTCCTCGCCGGGCCCCTGCCACGTGGCCAGCAGCAACGGCACCGGATCGGCGATGTGGTTCCCCGTCACCGACGAGGTCCCATGGTCCGCCGAGACGACCACGCGAAGGCCGGTCGTCACCTCCGGGTACCCCTCCAGGAACCGGCCCAGGGCGGCGTCCACTTCGCCGATGAAGTCGCGCTTCTCCAGCGGGCGCCGATCGTGCGCCGCGATGTCCGTGCCCTTGATGTGCACCGCCACGAAGGAGCGCTCCGCGAGGAGCTCTCCGGCCGCCCGGAACTTCTCGTCCAAGTTCGTATCGAGGTTCCCCGTCATCGCCGGCGACGAGGCCGGCTGCAAGCCGACAGCCCGCGCCACCCCCAGCGCCGTCGAGCAGCCTGAGATCAACGCGGTCCGTTCCGCTCCCGCGCGGGCCCGCGGCCGCTTGTCCACCGACGCCGCCCCCCGCGTGATGACGCAGTTGGCCGGGAACAGCCCCTCCGCCCGACGACGGTCGTTGTGGGGGTGCGCCTCCAGCCGCCGATGCACCTCGTCCAGCAACGCCGCCAGCGCCGCCGCCGTACGCGCCGCCTCGGCGGAGCCATCCAACGCCCGGGGCGCCAGGACCTCCTGGATCACCGCTTCGCTGCCCGGATCGGTGTCGCTCACCGCATCGCTCAAGCCTGGCCCCTGCAGCATCACGATCACCCGGTGCTCGTGCCCCGGGTAGACCGTCCCACGCAACCCGCCAGGCAGCGGCACGTCCTTCAGTTCGGCGAGCAGATCGGCCTGCCCCGCCCGAATCCGCCCCGCTCGGCGGTCGGCGAGCACCCCATCGGCGTGGACCGTGGCGAAGTTCCCGCGAAACACGATCGCGCCTGGCGGAAGGGGGAGCCCGTGCCCCAGCGCCTCCAGGAGGCCGCGCCCCATCCGGGGACCGATCTGTTGGCCGAAGCCCAGCAGCGCGAGCAGGCCCTCGTCCGTCTCCGGCGCCCCCTCCTTGTCGCCGCCCGTCGCGATCAGCCCCTGCCCCCCCGCTCCCGCGAGCATGCGCAGCGTCTTGGCGTTGGCGGTCGCCAGGGGTGTCTTGCCCCCCAGCGCCGGGTTCGGCTCGTCCGACAGCCCATCCAGGATCAGGAACAGCGTCGGCACCGCCGGCTCGTGCGGCTCCTCGGCTTCCCGCCGCGGAAGCGGTCCGCCCCCCAGTTCTTCGAAGGGAAGGGACTGGCTCAGGTACTCCACGACCCCCGTGATGGTCTGGTCGAGGGTGTCGTTGGCGACGATGACCGACTCCTCGTCCTCCGCCGCCGCGAGCAGATCGTCGTGGATCCAGCGCACCGACTGGAACGCCTCAAGGTACGCCTCCGCCGACCGCGCGCTCTGCCGCCGCGCCCGGGCCGGGAACCGCTCCTGGTGCCGCACCTCCTCGGGCACGGCCATGATCAGCCCCGCGACGAAGACGTCCTCCCCCGGCGGCGCGTAGCGCTCGAACGGCGGGAGGATGTGGGTCCCCTCCACGATCATGTGGCTCTGCTCGCGGACCGCGCGGCGGATCACGGCGCGGATGCCGACCGCCACCTGGGCGGCCTGCTGGCGGAAGCCGGCGAGCACCCGCTCCCGCGGATCCGACAGCACCTGGCCACCCTGGAACATCCCCCGGAAAGAGTGGTCGTGCAGTCCCGGCACGATGTCCGGCGGAAGCACCGTCCGCATCGTCTCCCGGATCATGTCGGTGCTGGTGACCAGGCGGATGCCCAGGCGGAACGCGAGCTCGGTCGCGAGCGTGCTCTTGCCGGTGCCCGTGGCGCCGCCGATGAGGATGATCACCGGCTTGTCGGTGCGGCGGATCAGCCCCGTCAGCTTGTACCGCCGGGCCGCCGGCGCGCCGAAACGCTCCTTCAGCAGCCGCTCGACCTCCGACTCCACCTCGGAGCTGGCGATCTCCGCGATGCCGAGGCTCCCGACCCACCGTGAGATACGCTCCGCGAGGGCCATCGCGGCGTCCGGATCGAGGCCCGCGGTGACCAGGTAACGGATTAGAATTCCACGGGAAAACGGCAACAGTCCGCGCGAGCTGCGGACCATCGGACCGACCGGGATGAGGTCCGCCGTGACCGGTCCTGGCGGCACCGCCCCGGCCTCCTCGCCGAGCCGGTCGAACACCAGCGCCTGCAGCGCCGATTCCAACTCGTCGGTCGTGATCTCCGCTCGCCCCCGAAGCAGGTCCCGCAGCTCCGCGCTGATCGCGAAGGCGTCCGCCATCGCGAGCCCCCGCTGCAGCAGGGTCGCCGTCACCATCCCCGACTGGAAGCGATACCGGCCATGCCGACTCACCACCATCGGACGTCGTCGTTTGTCCTTGTCTGCCACGACGGCAGCGTACCGAAGCGGTTCGAGCGTGACGAAACCGCGTCGGAATCGCTCCCGTTCGTCCCACTGGTGACGGCTGTGTGACAACCGCGTGAACTCACCCCGATCTTCCCCCCATCCCGGCCCGATTCCCGTTATCAGGGTCCTGCACTGCAACCCCGGAGCACACATGCGCTCACTGACCGCCCTGTTCGGACAATCTCCCTTCGGCCCCCTCCAGCAGCACATGGAGAAGGCCGCCGCCTGCGCCGAGGAGGTGCCCGCCCTCGTCGACGCCCTCATCGCCGGCGACATGGCCACGCTGGAGTCCCAGCGCACCAAGATCTCGGCCCTCGAGAGTGAGGCCGACGCCATCAAGAACGACCTGCGGAACCACCTCCCCCGCCGGCTGTTCATGCCCGTCGCCCGCCGCGACCTGCTCGAGATCCTCGACCTGCAGGACACCATCGCGGACGTCGCCGAGGACATCGCCGACCTCTTCGTCGAGCGAAAGTGGACCGTGCCCGAGGCGATGCAGGAGCCCCTGGTCGCCTTCACCCGCCGCGCCGTCGACGCCACCGTGGCCGCCCGCGAGGTCATGCGAAACCTCGACGAGCTGGTCGAGGTCGGCTTCAGCGGTCCCGAGTCCGAGCAGGTCCTCGCCCGCATCACCGCCGTCAACCAGCTGGAGGACGAGAGCGACGAGCTCGAGCTCGAGCTGACCCGCACGCTCTTCCGGCACGAGGACGAGATGTCCGCCGTCGCCGTGATCCTCTGGATGCGCATCTTCGAGTGGATCGGCGACCTCGCCGACTACCCCAAGAAGGTCTGCAACCGCCTTCGCCTCCTCATCGCGAATTAGCTCGGAGCCGACACCGTGGAAGCTGCTGTCCTCCTGATGATCGTCGCCGCCGTCGCGGGCCTGTACATGGCCTGGGCGATCGGCGCGAACGACGTCGCCAACGCCATGGGCACCTCCGTGGGCAGTGGCGCCCTCACCCTCAAGCAGGCGGTCGTCGTGGCCGCCATCTTCGAGTTCGCGGGGGCCGTCATCGCCGGCTCGTCCGTCACCAAGACCGTGCGCAAGGGGATCATCGACCCCGAGGTCTTCGCGGCCACCCCCGAGCTCCTCGTCTACGGAATGATCGCCGCCCTGATGGCCGCCGCGGTCTGGCTGTCGGTCGCCTCGAAGTTCGGCTGGCCGGTCTCCACCACGCACTCCATCGTGGGCGCCATCGTCGGCTTCGCGGTCGTGGCCGCCGGCACCTCCGCGGTGGAGTGGAGCAAGGTCGGCAAGATCGTCGCCTCCTGGGTCACCTCGCCCCTGCTGGCGGGCACCACCGCGTTCGTGATGTTCAGCCTGCTGCGGAGGTTCGTCATCGCCGTGCCGGATCCGCTCGCGCGCACCAAGCGGGTGGCTCCGTTCCTCGTCTTCGGCACCACCGTGATCATCTCGCTGGTGACCCTCTGGAAGGGGCTCAAGCACCTCAAGCTCGACCTCAACTCGACCCAGACCGCGCTGGTCGCGATCGCCTTCAGCGTGCTCGCCTCGCTCGTGTCCGTGGTGCTCATCAACCGCATCCCCGACGAGGACCCCGAGGTCGAGCCCGAGTTCCGCTACAAGCGGGTCGAGAAGGTCTTCGCGATCCTCCAGATCTACACCGCCTGCGCGGTCGCCTTCGCCCACGGCAGCAACGACGTGGCCAACTCCATCGGCCCCATGGCCGCGGCCGTCACGACCATCCGGGAGGGCGCCATCGTGTCCACCGCCACGGTCCCGCTCTGGATGTTGCTCGCCGGCGGCACCGGCATCGTCATCGGCCTGGGCACCTACGGCTACAAGGTGATGGAGACCGTCGGCACCCGCATCACCCACCTGACGCCGTCGCGCGGCTACACCGCCGAGTTCGCCGCCGCCGTCACCATCGTCGTGGCATCGCGCTTCGGCCTCCCCATCTCGACGACCCACACCCTCGTCGGGGCGGTGCTCGGAGTCGGACTCGCCCGCGGCCTCGCCGCCACCAACATGGGCGTCGTCGGCCAGATCGCCCTCAGCTGGTTGGTCACCCTCCCCGCCGGCGCCGCGCTCGCGATCGTCTTCTTCTACTTGCTCAAGTTCTCCTTCGGGGGCTGAGCCGTCAGCAGCGCTCCGGTCAACGCGATGGCCACACCGACGGCCCCCAGCGGCCAGAACGCGCCCGCCGCGTCCACCGCCCAGCCCAGGGTCGGCGCCAGCACCATCGTCGCCACCCGCCGCGCCTGGCTCTCGACCGACAGCAGCGTCGCGCCCGCGGCCGAATCGCTGACGTCGTCCAGCCGGCTGACGAGCACCGGACGCCACACGTTGCGCAGCGCGTACAGCGCCACGAACCCCGCCACCGCCACCGGCTCGAAGCCCACCAGGAGCGCTCCGTAGGCCACCGCGGCCGCGATCCAGAGGGCGCGCGGATGGGCGAACCGATGGGCCTGCCGACTGGCGGCAGCGGCGAGCAGGTACAGGCCGAAGTAGACGAGGCCGATGAGCACCGCCGTCCGCCCGGTGGCGTCCAATCCCTCGACCGTGACGCCCACCGCGATCGCCAGCAGCACCGGCTGGAGGTAGTCCTTCGCCGCCGTGAACAGCCCCTCGAACCCCATCGATTCGAGGAGCAGGTGCCGCACCGGGCCGGGCCGCACCGAGTCCCGGAAGGCTCCCTTCAACAGCGCCCCCACCGGTCGCGGAGGGGCGTCCGAGTCGCGATCCAGCTCGGCCGGGTAGGTGGCGAGGTTCAGCAGATCGAGCCCGTACGGGATCATCGCGAACCAGAACACCGTCGAGTAGTCGCCCGCCCAGAGCACCAACCCGGCCCCGATCAGGGCCGACGTCGCGCTCCCCAGCTTCGACCACGATCGGGTGAAGCCGTAGACCTTCGTCTTGTCGTCGGGCCTCCCCTGGCGCTTCAGCCAGCTGAAGATCATCGCCTTGTGGGTGCCCGTGCGGAACGCATCCCCGAACCCGAACAGCACCATCGCCACGGCGAACGCCGCGAAGGTCGAGGCGGTCGCGAAGAGGGCGAAGCTGATCAGGTACGCGACGAAGGAAGCGACCATCGCGCGGCGGCGGCTGAACCGGTCCGCCAGCGCCCCCGAAGGCACCTCGACCACCGCGATGACGGCCTCGCGAAGCGCCACCAGCGTGCCGATCGCGAGGAACGACAGGCCGGCGTCCAGCAGCACGAGCACAAGGAACGGCTCGAAGTAGCGCTGGTTCTTCAGGAACCCGTAGAGGCTGAATCGACCGAGCATCGAGGCACCACAATGGCGCGATGCAGACCGCTCTGCTCGACGAAAGCCAGCCCGGTTCGTGAGTTCGGTGTTTCAGCATCCCGCGACGGGAGCCCCACATCGTCCCTATGATCAACGGGACATGCTGCGCGCACTCCTCCCGCTGCTTCTCGTCCTCGGTGCCTGTGGACCGTCGGGTCCGATCGTGTTGAACGAGTTCATCGCCAGCAACCAGGGGGGCGTCGTCGACATCACCGGCGACACGCCGGACTGGATCGAGCTGCACAACACGACCTGGGACCAGGTGGCGTTGGACGGATGGTTCATCACCGACGACCCCGACGAGTTGGACCTGCACCCCCTCGATGGGCTCAGCGTGCCGGCCAAGGGCTACCTGCTGCTGTACGCCTCCGGCGATACGGGCATCGGAGACGAACACCTCCCCTTCCGTCTGTCGATGGCGGGCGAGGAGGTGCTCTTGAGCGGCCCCGACGGCGTCGCCGACTCGTTCGCCTTCGGCGAGCAGACCAGCGACACGGCCCTCGCTCGAATCCCCGACGGCACCGGCTCCTGGGCCGCGGCCGAACCCACCCCCGGCGAGTCCAACCAGTGACGGACCGGCGCGACCACGTCCCCGCGCGGCGGGAGTTCAAGTACCTGATGAATCGGGCCGACGTTCCCGCCCTGAGGCGGGCGCTGGAGTCCTGGTGCGACCTCGACAAGTTCGCCGGACCGGACCGCACCTACCGGCTGCGATCGCTCTACTTCGACGCCCCCGACATGCGGCTCTACCACGCCAACGAGCGGGAAGCGCCGCAGCGGTTCAAGGCCCGTGTGCGCTCCTACCCCGAGGCCGAGAGCAGCCCCGTCATCGCCGAGATCAAGTTCCGCAGCGGCGACGTCATCCGCAAGACTCGCACCCGGATGCCCCAGGGCGACTGGACCCGGGGCCTGAGGGCCGGCGGCGGGCTGGATCTGGACCCGTTCGTGGTCCGCATGCACCGCCACGACCTCCGCCCGGTGGCGTTGGTGGACTACCGGCGCGAGGCCTACATGAGCCGGGTCGACACCTACGCCCGGGTCAGCATCGACTCCAAGATCCAGACGCAGGCGATGCACGAGCTGAGCCTGGAGGCCCATGCGAAGCGATGGCGGGCGGTGGACACGCCGCTGCTGACGTTCACATCAACCTCCCCCTGCGTGGTCGAGCTCAAGTGGGCCGATTACGCGCCGCCGTGGATGGTGCAGCTGGCCCAGAGCCTCGACCTCACCCGGCACTCCTTCTCGAAGTACTGCTATTCAATGCTCTCGCTCGCGGACGATCACCACCGCGACTACCGCGAGGGCCAGAGCCTCTGGGGCTGATCCATGGACCTGCTTCACCAACTCTCCAAACCGGGTTCCGCGGGCATCGTCTCGGCGCTGCTGGCCATCGGCTTGGCATTTGCGCTCGCCCAGGTCGTCAGCGCGGTCTACATCGCGACGTTCCGCGGGCTTTCGTACTCACGCTCCTTCGTCCAGGGCATCCCCCTGGGGGCGATCGTCACGGCGATGCTCATGCTCGCCATCGGCGACAGCATCGCCGCCGGCATCGGACTCGCGGGCGGACTGAGCATCGTGCGGTTCCGGACCACGATGCGAGACCCCCGCGACATGGTCTTCATCTTCGCCGGCCTGGGGGTGGGCATCGCCTGCGGGCTGCAGGCCTACCCCGCGGCCATCGGGGGCACCGCGATGTTCTGCATCGCGACCATCCTGCTGTTCGGCATCCACTACGGGGCCCGCAAGCAGTTCGACGGTCTGGTGCGGCTCGTCGCTCCCGCGGACCCGGCCGCCGCCGAGGCGGTGACCAGCGCGCTGCAGGCGCACACCGCTCACTTCGTCCTCGTGACGATGCGCGAAGCGGCCCAGGGGGATGCCTTCGAGCACGCCTACCAGGTCCGCATCCCCGACCCGGCGGGCCGGCCCGCGCTCCTGCACGCACTGGACGCGATCGAGGGCATCTCGGACGTCGCCTTGCACATGCAAGAGCCGACGCTGGAGGTCTGAGATGCACTGGCGCACCCAAGACCTCCTCACCCGCCACGGCCCCAAGGTGCTGCTCGTGGCGAGCCTCGGCCTGGTCACCCTGTTGGCCGTCGCGGGGCCCGCGGGCACCGTCCCGGGCTACGCCGAAGTGGCGCCGGTGCGGGTCGCGTCCCTGGAGTCCGGTCGGGTCACCGGGGTGATGGTCACGCCGGGCGATCTGGTCGAGAAGGGCGCCATCGTGGGCCTGCTCGACGAGACGCCGCTGCGGGGCCGCATGCGGGTCCTCGAAGCCGAGTTGTCCCGCTCGGGCGCGCTGTTGGCGGGCCAGGAGCGCGACGCCCAGACCGCCCTCGCCGTGGCGGAGGCGAACCGAGCCGAATCGGCCGCCCGGCTGGCGGCGGCGCGGGAAGGGCTTCGCATCGCGGAACAGCGCCTGACCGACCGCCGCGTGCAGGTCACCGCGGGCCTAGCCACGCGGGACTCGCTGGTCCCCCTGGAGACCGAGGTCGCGACCCTGCGGGGCGAAGTCCGCCAGTTCAGCGCCCGCCTCGGCGCCCAGACCGAAGTCGCCGAGATGGCGGCCTCGGGGATGGATGCGGACGACGACGGTCCCGCTCCCGCGGTGGCTTCGGAAGCCCGCGCCCTCGGCGTGATCGAGGAGGAGTTGGCGCTCCTGGAGGAGCGTCGCAAGGACCTGACCCTGCGGGCCCCGCTGGGAGCCCGGGTCTCGGCGGTGAACTACCGGGTCGGCGAGGTGCTTCCGGAGGAGCTGGTGTTCGTCGAGCTGCTTCCCCTGGAGACGACGACGGTGGTCGCCTGCGTGCCGGAGCAATACGGCGTGCGGATCGAAGCGGGCGGTGCGGCCGAGCTCTGGCCGGCGGACGGCGGGGCGGTGCGCGAAGGCACCGTGGTGGACGTCAGCGGGCTGGTGTCGGAGGCCCCCGATCGATGCAAGCAGCGGCCGAACGAGGTCGGCTGGGTGCGCCCCGTGCGCCTCGAGGTCGAAGGCGCCGGGCTCGTCCCGGGGCAGCGCTTCGACGTGAGCTTCGTGCCCCCCGGAGAGAGCTCGTGAACCGCTGCCTGCTGTTGATCGTGGTGGCGCTGTCGGCGCCCCTCACGGCCCAGGCGGGGGAGCCTCTGACGCTGGAGGGCGCGATCGCGCGCGCCGCCGAGGTGAGCACGGAAGTCGCGCTGCAGGAGCTGTCGGCGGAGACAGCCGAGGCGCGGTGGCTGGCCGATCCCCGCGCGGGCGCGCCGTCGGTGCGCGTCGCTGTGAGGGACCTGGAGCCGGCGACGGCGCTGTACCCGAACCCCGGCGATCCCGAGCTCGTGGCCCGGTTTCGGCTCCCCTTCCCCCGACCCTGGGACCTCGCCACCGCGGCTCGGCAGGGCGAAGCGACGGTCGCCCGGGAGGGCGCCGAGCTCGACGCGATCCACGACAGCCTGGCGTTGGCGGTGACCACCCGGTTCCACGCCCTCCCGCTGCTGCGTGCCTCGGTGGCGTCCGCCGAGGAGCTGACGGCCCTGCGGGCGGAGCACCTGGTCCTCGTCGAACAACGGCGGGCCGAGGGGCTGGCCACGGCGATCGATTGGCTGGACAGCGAAGAGGACCGCCGCGACGCCGACGATCGGCGGGCGGCCCGCGTCGCCGAGTTGGACACCGTCGAAGCAGAGCTGCGGCAGCTGCTGCAGTGGCCGGCGGATCAGCCCCTCGAGATCGTCCCTGACGAGCGGGACGATGAGGCGCCCCTCCCGGCGATGGACGCGATGCTCGACGGCCTGTCCAATCGCAACCCGCGCGTGCGCGAAGCGGAGGCCGACATCATCCGGGCCGAGGCGCGACTGCGGCGGCTCCAGCTTCGGGCGCTGCCGTGGCTGGATTGGGCCCAGGGGGGCGCGGTCTTCCGCCAGGATCAGCCGGTGTCGTTCGAGGTGGGGGTCGCCATCGACATCCCCGTGTACCTCTGGTCTCCGACCCGCACCCAGGCGGCGGCCCAGGAGCTGGCGGGGGCGAAGCTCCGGATGGAAGAAGTGGAAGCAGCCGCCGAGCGACGGCTGGCCCGACGTGTGCGAGCGGCGGAGGCGGCCCGGGAGCGCTGGACCGTCGAGACCGCGCACCGAGACGCGGTGACCGAACACGCGACCCCGCTGCTCGAGCTCGCCGATCCGGTGCTGAAGATCGAACTCGAGGCGCGGATCGTGCGCGCGCAGCTTCGCGTGCTGGCCGCGTACACCGAGCTGGTGAGGGAGCTAGACCGGCTGGACGGCGCCAGCCACCGGTAGCGGACCGCCGGTCAGCCGCGCCGCAGCGCTGCCCGATCGATGGCGTCCTCGATGTGCAGCCCCTTTTCGGCGTCCTTGGCGACGAACGCAGCGATCTTGCCGCCGATGATCGGCACCGAGCAGCTCGCGCGCCCGGTGACGTCCTGCGCACAACCGGCGGTGGTGGGCCGCAGCAGAGCGCTGCCGGCGATCGAGATGGGGCTCCCCTGGACGTCGATGGACCAGGTGTTGCGCCAGGTGCCGTCACCGACGGGCTCCCACCGCTCCCGCTGCTCGACGATGTTCTCCTTCCCGAGGATCTTCTTGGCGAAGCGGGGCACCTCCAGCGGCACCCGGCGGCGGCTGTGCATCGTGCGCACCTCGCCGCCGAGCTCCCAGCTCAACGGCTCGAACGCGCGGTGCCCCATCTGCTCGTACTTGGCCCGGATGTGGTCCTCGTCGCACAGCAGCGCGAGCACCTGCTCCAGGGGGAACGTGAAGTCCTTGGTGGTCCCGAACTCGGCCATCAGCTGCAGCCTCCCGCCTCGGCCGCCTCGAAGGAGACGAACAGGCCGGTCTCGGGATCGTGCCACCGACCGGTGTCTTCGTTGAAGTCCAGGGTGCAGCCGCTGTCGGTCACGGTGGAGACGACCTCGTCCAGCGTGCTCTCCGACTCGGTGGCGCGCCACTTGGCGTCCACCTTCGCGCCGAACTGAGTCGTGATCGCGATCGCGACGACCGCGATCAACACGAGGATCAGCACGAACTCAGTCGAAGCGACGCCGCGGGCCATGAGCTGCCTCCGTGGCCCCTGTCTACAGGGCGATCGTGGCAGGCCGGAGGCGCAGGCATGGAGAGGTTGTTGAGGCGAGGCGGAGAAACACCCTGGAAGCCGGGGGCGGCGCGGTCGTGTAGCTTTCCCGGATGCATCTGTCCGACTACGACGACCGCGACGCCACCTCCCTCGCTGAGCTGGTGAGCAAGGGGGAGATCGCCCCCAAGGAGCTCCTCGAAGACGCCATCGAGCGCATCGAGGCCCGCAACCCCGCGCTGAACGCGGTCGTCCACACGATGTACGACCGCGCCCGCGGCCGCGCCGACAAGCTCCCCGACGGCCCCCTCAAGGGCGTGCCGTTCCTGGTCAAGGACCTGAAGCTCAAGATCGCGGGCGAGCCGACCACCAACTCGACGAAGCTCGAGGTCGGCAACATCGCCAAGCGCAGCAGCGTCACCGCCGACCGGTACGAGGCCGCCGGCCTGCAGATCATCGGCAAGACCAACACCCCCGAGTTCGGGATCATGGGCATCACCGAGTCCGCGCTCCGGGGCCCCTGCCGCAACCCCTGGAACACCGACCACACCCCTGGCGGGAGCTCCGGCGGAAGCAGCGCCGCGGTCGCCGCACGCATGGTGCCGGCGGCCCACAGCGGCGACGGCGGCGGCTCGATCCGCATCCCCGCGTCGCACACCGGGCTGTTCGGGCTCAAGCCCACCCGCGGTCGCGTCACGATGGCTCCGTTCGCGGGCGAGGCGTGGGGCGGCTTCGTGCAGGAGCACGTGCTCTGCCGCTCGGTCCGAGACAGCGCCGCGTTCCTCGACATCGAAGACGTCGTCACCCCCGGCGAGCCCTACGGCGTGCCCCGCAACGACCGGCCGTGGCTCGAGGAGGTCGGCGCCGACCCGGGAAAGCTCAGGGTCGCCTTCACGCGGGAGAACCTCTACGCCGGCGAGCCCCACCCCGACTGCGTCGCCGGCGTGGACAAGGCGGTGCAGCTGCTCAAGGACATGGGCCACGAGGTCGTCGAGGCGATGCCGCCGTTCGACAAGGCGAAGATGGTCCACGCCTACTTCCTCACGGTCGCCACCGGCATCGCCTGGTTCGTCGAGGACACCTCACGGCGGGCGGGCCGCAAGCCGCGCGCCTCGGACTACGAGCCGGCCACCTGGCTGCTGTCGCAGATCGGCCACAAGGCGAAGTCCTGGGAGCTGCTGGATGCCCAGGTGACAATGCAGCGCACCGGCCGCGAGGTCGGCGACTTCTTCGAGACCCACGACCTCTTCGTCAGCCCCGCCGTGGGTCGACCGCCGGCCCGGATCGGCGAGTTGCTGCCGACGTCGTCCGAGAACGCCCAACTGGCCCTGCTGCGCACGATGAACGTCCGGCCGCTGCTGGACCTCTCGCTCGCCAAGATGGGCGACAGCAAGCTCAGCTGGACGCCGAACACGCAGCTGTTCAACCAGACCGGCCAGCCGGCGATGAGCGTGCCGCTGCACTGGAACGACGCGGGGCTGCCGATCGGCGTGCAGTTCGCGTCCCGGTTCGGCGACGAGGCGACGTTGTTCCGCATCGCCGCGGAGCTCGAAAAGGCCGCTCCGTGGGCCGATCGCAAGCCGGCCAGCGTCAGCTAGCGCGGAGCTCCTAGCGCCGCCGGCCGAAGCGGCGGGCTTCTTCCTCTTCGCGCATCGCGCGGTAGGCCGCCAACTGCTCGTCGCTGAGCTGCTCGCCCGCCCGCTCGTCGGTGTCGGCGCGCATCTCGTCGGCCTTGTCGTGGGCGTCGCCCCAGCTGCCGTCCTCGCGGGCGGCGCGGAACATGGCCCAGACAGCCTCGGACTCGTCGGTCAGCAGTCCCTCGACGAAGTCAGCCTGCTCGTCGGTCAGTCCGGCGTCGGCGCGAAGCTGCTCCACACGCTCTTCCCGGCGCAGGGCGCTGCGCTCGCGGCGCTCCTCCCACCGCTCCTCGCGGGCGGCGTCCATCTCGTCCCGGATGACGGCGCCGAGCTGCTCGCGCACCTCGGGATCGTCGCTGCCTTCGCGCAGCGCATCCGCGAGCGCGGGGGAGGCTCGGGGAACGACCACGTCCGACTCCACGTCCACGCCCGGCAGCGCCGCCCCCCGGTGTCCGCGGGGGCGGTCCCGGCGGCGTCCTTCGAACGCGGCCGATGCCTCGGCGGTGGACCGGCGGACCTGGGCACGCGTCGTCTCCGTCGCGGCTTGCTGTTCGAGGGTCTGGACCTGGCGCTCCAGGCTCGCGATGCGGGCCTCCAGCGCCTCGACATCGCCATCCCCCGAGGTGGCGACGGCCAGCGCCCCGAGCACGATCGCGGCAGCGAGCACGAACAGCGGGACCTTCGACTCCATCACTTGCTCCCCTCGGCCCACTCGGGGCCCACGCCGCCGGACGCCTTCCACGGCTCCAGCACCAGCAGCCGCAGCCGCGGGACGACGGCGCCAGCGACCGTCTCGGTGCCCGTCAGTTCGGCCAACACGATGACCGTACCGCCGCCGGAGCGGGGCCTCCACGCACCGAAGGCGGAGTAGTCGAGCACGTACGTGCCGCAGGCCTCCTCGGCCCGGACGTAGCTGCCGCATTCCCGGCGCAGGGTCTGCTGCACGGGGTCCAGCCAGCCGGCGGTGAAGACCTCGTCATCGACGTCCTTGGCGCTGATCCCGAAGGTGTAGAGGCGACCCTGGAGCTTGCGCGCACCCTGGACGAGCTCCTCGGACGGCGGCACCGTCCCGATGGGGACACCCTTGCGCGCCGCCCGGCCCGCCTCCCAACGCTCCCGAG